>Ga0310786_10000074_pt1 | contig 156652 bp, 126 predicted proteins | sample AusTroGonzalo_MG_FD_203881 | JGI IMG/M metagenome (GOLD analysis project Ga0310786, IMG submission 203881) | Bovine rumen microbial communities from tropical cattle in Woodstock, Queensland, Australia - Gonzalo_03 (v2) (version 2) | ecosystem: Host-associated > Mammals > Digestive system >...
CTTGAAGCAGGGGCACTTCGCCTGACGGCTCGTAGGTAGTGGCTCTGGATTTTTCCCGCCCGCCGCCCTGCGGGCTTTGTAGGGCTGTCAAAACCCTAGGAGCTCGTCTTGATGATCTTATGCCGACGCCTTGTACCGTTGGCTGTGAGCGTTATCACCCACCCGGGGCATGAGGGGGGTGCACATATATCTCAGTGCCCGGCTTGCGCCTGAACCCCTCACCCCCATCACTCAATGAGACTTAGTCCTCCGATTCGGGGTTGGTGCTGCAGGGGGCATGGCAGGTCTAGTCTCAAAATGCAGCAGGTCCAGCATCACAACGCAGCAGGTCCAGCATCACAACGCAGCAGGTCTTGCCGCCAAACGTAGCAGGTCTGGCAACTTTGTGTCGCAGGTCCAGCGTAGTAGTGTCGCAGGTCTGCGTTTTTTCCGTCACCTGCGACGGAAAACGGCCATACAAAGCGTATAGCGTCGCAGGTTGGATGATTTTTGCAGACCTGCGACGTTCTATTGGATGACCTGCGACATGTTATTGCCTAACCTGCGACATTTTACAGTCTTACCTGGGAGAGTTTGTGGTATAAGATGTAACAGAGAAAGGTAAAATGGCATATTAGAGCAGTCCCGACGCTGTATCTGCCCTTGATTATCCCGATTGAGTGGGGCATAAGTGGCTGATACATAGCGAGTTGCCGAATGTTTTCCCATTACTGGTTTTGGGAAAATATTCCGGAAGTAACTGAGCCACAGATAGTTACGCACCACTCTATCGGGAAAAGTAGAGGGCAGGAACCTGGTTTGAGGACTGGGTGGAAGGTGGTGTGTAAGGGCAGGCTAGTAGTGGATGGGCGGGGACGTGAAGGAAAAGGGTGGGAGTGAGGGGCTAATAACCGCTGCGGTCCATTTCACGGCGCAGGTCCTTGGCCTTGATGCTTTCACGCTTGTCGTACTCTTTCTTACCCTTTGCCAGGGCTATGACAAGTTTGGCAAAACCATTGTCTGCAATGAACAGTTTAACCGCAACAATGGTGAGGCCTTTCTGTTTATCCGCCTGCTGCAAGTGTCTGAGTTCCTTGCGGTTAAGAAGAAGACGGCGGTCCCTTACAGGGTCGTGGCCGTTCCAGCTGGCCCAGTGATAGGTGGCTATGTTCATCCCGCGGACAAACAGCTCCCCGCCGGAGAAGAAGCAATAGGCATCCTGCAGAGAGCACTTTCCGGCTCTTATTGACTTGATTTCCGTGCCTACCAGCTGGATGCCGGCGGTATAGGTTTCCAGGAACTCGTAGTCAAACGAGGCCCTGCGGTTTTTAATCTGTATGCTGCTCTTTGCTTTAGGCATTCTTTCACGGAACGGACTGCAAAGGTAGTAAAAAAAAGTGTATTTTTGCGGTATGAACCGAACCGAACTCCTGCCGGACCGCCCGGGAATTCCCCCGATGGCCTCCCTCCCTGACCCGGAGGTAATAGACCCCGCCGCCCTGGCCAAAGCATACACAAGCGGTGACATTGACCTCATCTGCGTGGTGGGTCCCACTGCCTCAGGGAAAACGCATTACGCCGTTCAATTGGCAAAGGCCCTGCGGCAGGTGACCAGCGGTCGGAGTGAGGTTAAGGCGCCAGGAAGTAATGTCACAGCCGGACCGGAAATCCTCTCGGCCGACAGCCGCCAGGTTTACAGGGGCATGGATATCGGCACAGGCAAGGACCTCAAAGAGTACGGAGATGTTCCATACCATCTTATAGACATTGTCCCGGCAGGCGCAAAGTACAACATTTACCAGTATCAGTCCGCCTTTGCCGATGCCTGGGCAAAGGTACGTGAAAAGGGAGCCATCCCCATACTCTGCGGCGGTTCCGGCCTTTACATAGAAGCCGCCACCAAGGCGTACAAGTTTGAAAAGCAGAACGGTGTTCCGCCGGAGAGGCTGCCGCAAAGGCCGTATTTCATCGGCACGCTGGTTACGCGGGAAGAGCGTGTTGCAAGGATAGACAAGCGCCTGGAAGAGCGCTTAAAGGAGGGCCTTGTAGAAGAGGTAAAAGGCCTTCTGGAAACCGTAAAGGCCGATGACCTGATTTATTACGGCCTTGAGTATAAGTTTGTTACGCAGTATGTCCTGGGCCAGATCCCGTATGAAGACATGGTTATAGGCCTTGGCAACGCTATACACCAGTTTGCCAAACGCCAGATGACATGGTTCCGCGGCATGGAACGGGACGGTGTGAAGATACATTGGGTCCGTCCCTAGCCCTCAGCCTCTGTATTCAACTATCCCTTTTTGGAGCGCATCGGCTACGCACTCAATCATTGAATCAAGGCCGAATTTCCCTTTGATCCGCTCCTTGTAACTGTCAATTGTGCTCAATGCCACCCCCAGTGCGGACGCTATCTGGGCATTGCTGTAGCCGTAAGTAACCAGCTGCAGAACCTCCAGCTCCTTGGGCGAAAGGCCAGCAGGCTTTCCGCGTCCAAGATTGTCCTCCCCTCCAAAAGCTCGTTTGACGGCTCTCATCGGCAGGGTCTCTCCGTAAAACACGCAGTCTCCCTGCGCGGCCCTGACAATGGCATCGGCAATTTCAGACGGCGTGGAATCCTTTGCAAGATACCCTCTGGCGCCGTAAGTGATTGCCTGCACAATATACGCAGGAGTTTTATAATGAGACAGCACAATTGCCGATACATGGGGGAATGCATCCCGCAGAATTCCCAGAAGGGACAGCCCGTCCGTCTGCTGTTCCAAGGTAATGTCCACCACGGCAACATCTACGTCCGTATGGGCGTTGAGGTATGCCACGGCGGCGCCGATGGTAGCCACGTGAGATGAAAGATTAATGCGGCCGTCGCCGTCCAGGGCCATCCTGAGCCCCATCGCAAAAACGGAGGAGTCTTCAATTAGCAGAACGTTTATCATATTGGAGATGTATTGTCAGTTCACATCCTCCTTCCGGGAGGTTATGGGCGGTAAGGCTTGCACCCATTTTTTCCAGCAGTTCCCTTGTGATCACCAGTCCCAGATGCCCTGGGCGGGAGAGGGCTTTGAGGGTGTCGGCGGGCATGCCTGGCCCCTTGTCGGATATGATTATTTTTGAGGCTGATGCCCACACGGATACAGTTCCTCCCTCCGGGGAGTATTTCACTGCGTTATCCATGATGTTGCGAAGGCAGGTGGAAAGCATGTGCCGGTCTGTGGGTATTGTAAGGCCTTCCGGAATGTACATTGTGAAGTGCACGCCTTTTTCCTGCGCGGCAGTAAACAATTGGGAAATGACCCCGGTAACCAGGTCCATCAGGCTTTCATCCCTGATGACGGGCTCCAGCACGCCCTTCTGGTTCACGGACCACATAAGGATGTTTTCCAGCATGGCCGATGTCTGGGCCGCCGCCCCGCTGATAGCTTTTACTCCATCCCTTAACTTGTCTTCCGGAGCGTTTTCCAGTGCCGAGGCCAGGGTTTTCATTCCGTTTACCGGACCGCGGAGGTCGTGGGATATAATGCCAAAGAAGTGGTTTCTTGTTTCCAGCTCTTCCTGCAGCACAAGTGCCCGCTGACGGTTTTCACGGTATCGCACTATGAGCCACACGGCAATGCTCAGAAGCACAATGTACAGCAGGATGAAAGGCCATCTGACAAGAACGGGAGGCTTGATTCTGATGACGCTTCTTATGACAGGGCTGCCCTCCCAGCGCTCAAAGATATCAGAGCTTTGGGTTTCAAGGATGTACCTGCCAGGTATCATTTTGTCCGGGAGGCCGGTGAACGGTTTGTCAACCCACGGCTCTGAATTGATGCGGTAGCGGTGCTTAAGCAAAGAGGCAAGCGGAAGATTGGAGCTGGCGCTTATTGAAAGCAGGCTGTCCGGGTGGAATACGGCCGCGCCGTCAGCGCCGCCAAACGCCAGGGAGCCATCGGCCAAAATACATGAAACCCTCTCTCCGTATATGTCGGAAGGCATGCCAAGGCCTTTTTTTACTATGCCGATGCTTCCGTCCGTGTCAATGAAATACAGCCCCTCTTCCGTTCCGGCCCAGAGGCGTCCGGCCTTGTCGGCCTCCAGGCTCTGGATTAGCATTCCGTCCAGATAATGTCCGCCGGAGGGACTCCACAGGCCGGCCCGTGTAGCAGCCCAAACTGTACCGTCCGGGGCAAGGGCGAGGTCCGTGACGTAGTCTTCCGGAATGCTGGAATTGCCTCTGTGATACTTTGTTACATGGCCGGTTTCAGGGTTAATTATGTTGAGCCCAGCCTGGGTTGTGGCATAAATCAGATTACCGTCTTTGTCCTCTATGATACGGCTTCCAAGGCGTGAGCTGACGTATATGCTGGAATCTACCTGTGGATAAGGGTAGCGGAAGGGACTCAGCCAGCGGGCGGGAAGAGCTTTCCCGGCCTTGCGGTCCCACTCATTGAGGCCGACGCCCTCCCAGCTCACAATCCAGAAATGGCCGCGGCTGTCTTCCAGGAAATCTGAAATCCAGTTTGCTCCGTCAAAACTTTCAGCCACCGTCCGCTGCTCCCTGGGGGTTGGGCCGCTAAGGCGCTCCTTATGCATCTGGCCGCCATGCCATACCTCCCATCCAGTGTTGTTCCAAAGTCCCACGTAAACCGTACCATCCCTGTCCTGGTACAGGCTGGACACGTGCTTGTCGGCAGTTCCAATCCATATTTTGCCGTCGCGGGCCTGCATTAGGGCGGTGACATTGTCACACGAAATGGTATGAACGTGCTGAAGTGCAGGGCACAGGACGCTAAGGCCGTTGTCTCCGCCGGTCCAGAGGTTGCCCTGGGCGTCTTCAAAGAGGCAGTAAAGCTCTGTTGAGGAGGTCTTTAGGACTTTGGTTTGCTCCGGTTTTTCAAGGTTTACCAGGCCTATACCGTATGAACCGGCTGCCCATACCTGTCCTTTATGGTCTTTTAGAAGTCTGGCATGAGATATAGGCAATCGGCCTACTGGCGTAAGCGCCCCGTCCTTATATGTATAAAGGGTAGAGGTATGGTCATCAAAGAGATAAAGAAAGCCGCTTGCCTGGGCGAAGCTTCCCGGGCAGAAGCCTCCGTCCCCAAAAGGATGGATAACCTTAGGGTGCACCCTGTCGGCTACATACTGCATACGGACTATCCGGCCTCCAAGCCACAGCCTGCCGTCATCGGCCTCAAATATCTGATAATAAGGATAATCACCCTCAGAGTCACGTTTGTCGTAGAAGCAGCGGGCAAGTTCCTTGATGCCATGGTCCCAGGTCAGTTTCAAAAGAAGGGTGTCTCCCACGGTGGCCCATACGTTGCCGTCTGAGTCTGCGTGCAGTGCGCGGATATTGCCATCCGGGCCTTTCTGGTCTTTACCGGCCCTCACGTATAGCCCGTTTTGAGTCCCTATCCAAAGGTGGTTGTCTCTGTCCACAGTGAGGGCGTTCACTCGCCCAAATTCCTTCCACCCCTGAAAACTGATGCCGTCAAAGCTGTTGAGTCCGTTCCTGGTGCCAATCCATAGCACACCATTGGCATCCTGGGTGACGGCGTATACCGTATTGGAGCTGAGGCCGTTTGCACTGGAATAGTTTACAAAGCGGGGAGTCTGGGCGTGCACCAGGCAGCCCAGCAAAAGACCAGTGATGACGGCCTTTATTCGCATACTGCAAAGATACGTGTTTTTAATGCAAAGATAATTGTGTATAACCGTTTCATTGTGGTGAAATCCACCACGTTGAAGTGTGGCTGTTTTCCTATGCATTGATCCAGAGACAGTTGGAAACAGTCTTTGGAAGGAAGGTAGATTTGATATCCTCCAAATCAAAACTGAAAGACAGTTTCAGGGAGCAAATAGTATGTATCCTGGCACTAATGTGGGTCAGGAGCAAAAGTATTTGTCGGATGTCCTGAGCAGGCGGTGCGTGGAAATCTTCCGCTTTTGGCGTCCGGCGGCGACATTTTGGGGTGGAGACAAAATGTGTGCGTGGAGCGAAATTGCTGATTATCAGAAGGTTGCCAGAAAGTGGGTCCTTTTTTTGAAGTACCTACTTTTGCGTTTTCTGCTGATAATCAATCATTTGGCTCCACGGCGAGTCTGGCCTCATAGTGTTTCAGGTCCAGTATCATAACACAACAGGTCTTGCTGCCAAACGTAGCAGGTCTGGCAACTTTGTGTTGCAGGTCTGCGTTTTTGTGCGTCACCTGCGACGCAAATCGGCCATACATAGCATATAGCGTCGCATGTCGGCCGTTTTTTGCAGACCGGCAACGTTTCACTGCCTGACCTGCAACACTTTCGAATGAGACCTGTGACACTATGTAATATGGCCGGCTACAGTGAAGGAAATAGTCCAGTCACTGGAGCGGCCCTATAATACAGATTATATAATCTAGAAACGCTCAATCCTGGCCCCCTGTAGTGTATTTCACCACAGGGGGCTCTTTTCAATATGTTATATTTGCAAAAAATGCATACAGCCATGAAAAACAGACTATTAACCTCACTGGTTCTTTTAACGTCAATACTTTCTTCCTGTAACAAGGACGACCCTGGCAAAGGCGCCAAGGCCATTTTCCGCAAAGCCAATATTGCCGGCTCCCAGATGCTGGCCCTTGCACAGGGCACTGGAACCCTGACAAAGGCCGAGGGAGACATTTCAATCGGCCCCAAAGCTCTCTATACCGTATCAGAAGACGGATCAATGGTTCAGGTTACATATAATGTAGACGTGGAGGGCGTTGACGGAGAGATTGCCGAAACAGTCAAGGCAGAGCTCATTATCTGCCCCAATTTCATCTTTCCCGTGGGAGAGGGCTGGGTATGGCTTGCAAACTGCCACCTGGACGTAAGAGAGGGATGGGAAAACGGCACTATCCCGGAAGGCCCTGCAAGGCACGCCTTGAGCAATATCATAAACGAGTTCATGGATAAATATAACGAGCGCCACGGAGCCCATTACCTTATCCGCAAAAGCGACGGTGCCATGTTTGAATGGACCCTGGAGGCCGGTGCTCCGGACGGTATGGACGACGGTTTCAAGCAGCCCACCTTCCTTAACGGATGGTTCCATCAGCTTGGAAAGGATCTCTATGTTAGGACTTGGGGATGGCTCTATGACACAGGAGCAACGCCCAGTGGGCCCAGCCTATATCGCCTGCAGGACAAAGGCAGCACGCTGGATGCCGTGAACCTTCTTGGAGACAACATAGGCTGTGGCGGCATCTGGCCGGCCGAAGAATGTCTGGGTGTGCAGTTCCAATATGACGGCGCGTGGCCATTCGGCATCATTGCTCCTCCGTCTTTCTCGCCCGTACTCCTGAATGAGTACGGTGTAGAGAAGGATGTAACCATGCTATCCATTGCCAAGAAGCTTTATCTTGCCGTCAAGACAACGGAAACGGACGGGGGAAATGACCGCACCACGTTCTATAACCTTAACGTAAGCGGAGGCTCCGTGAGCCTCGGAAGTCAGATTTGCGTTATGGACGGCTGGCTTTACGCGGATTCCAGGTCAACGATTTCCAGCACAGATAAACTTACCTGGTGGGCAGGAAACGGTGAAGGAAGTGCCAGGATCAACATTTTTGATCCCAATGCCGGCACCGTTACCTCCCGTAACCTTCCGCAGCACTATCCGGACAGGGAAGATGAATATGTCAACGGCGTAGGCTATACGGTTGACGGAACCTCCGGGTACTGGGAATGCGACCTTGCCAAAGATCAGGCCGAATATGTGACGCTTGACTGGAGCGAGGCCTCTGAATATCAGGGCAGAATTGTCCCCGGAACCCTCAGGATGGACCGCTTTGAGGCTGCCTCCCTCACCATTCAGTTCAAGGCGCAGATGAGCGACGGCACCAAGCTGGACTTCTACACTTCCGTAGTGGGAGAAGACCGCGGCAAGATCAAAGGCACCGTGAGCGGCCAGAACAACGCCGGAATGACGGTAACAACCATGGTACGTCTGAACTAAAAAGCGTATCTTTGCAAAAAGAACCACATAATGACATTCCTTATTACGCTGATACTTACCATTATTCTCCCTCTTCAGGTGGAGGATATGTACAAGGATTACATTACTCCGGAGCAGCAGGAGATGCTTGACAAGTTTGAGCAGCTGGAGCAGGACATCCAGGCTGCAGAGCAGAGGGATGCGGCCAGCAAAGCATGGATTCTGCTGGTGTCCGTAGCAATCGGCCTAATTCCAGTTTGCACAACTGGTTACAAGGCCGTGAAGGCCCGCACCTGGAAGGACAATCCCTCCGGAACGGTCAGAGCCATGGGGGTCAGCCTGCTTGGAGGCGCCGTGATGTTTGCCCTGAACTACGGGATCCTGCTGCTGAAATACCGTATGGGAGACGCCTTCAACACCTCCCTGGCTTTCATACTTGTAATAGCAATCATAGCCGTAGCAATATGGCTTATGACCAAAACTGATAAAAAATGAAACGTTTTCTAACCATCTTCTGCGCTGTGGCAAGCCTTGTGCTGCTCACCAGCGCCGTAACCTCCGACAGGGTATGCTCCCGCTGCGAAGGTACCGGTCATATAGCCGACAACTGCACCTTCTGCGGCGGCCGTGGCTGGCGTGACTGCAGCCTGTGTTATGGCAACAAGAGCTACAGGTGCAACGTTTGCGGAGGAGAGGGCAGCTACGTGTGTCCCCAGTGCCGCGGATACAATGAGAACTGTGCCTATTGCCAGGGCACCGGACGCATCAAATGTGACCGCTGCTCCGGTACCGGAAGCATCACCTGCGAGCGCTGCGGCGGCGCCGGCAACGAACCCTGCTATCAGTGTAACCAGACCGGAATCCACTACTGGACCTGCCCGGAATGTCGCGGAACCGGTCGTGTAGATGACTAGCCCATGGACCAGCAGGAAATAGATTTCCAGGTGCAGGAGCAGATCCGCATCAATCAGGAAATAGAACAACAACGCATAAACAGGGAATTTATGTTTGACGGAAAAACCACCGGCAAGAAAGGCTGGATAATAGTTCTGGCATTTGCGCTCATAGTGGCCGGGCTCCTCTTTGCCTGGCAGGCATCGGCCCAGACCCCGCCTTATGCCGACGAAGAAGTACTGCGCTGCGCTTTAAGATCGGCCGATGCAAACCAGGACGGCGTCCTGTCCAAGGAAGAGGAGGAGGCCCTCACGGAGCTCAACCTTACAGCCTACCGTATCCACATGTTCACCGTCAAGAGCTACGAGGACCTGAAACGTTTCCCGCATCTGAAGAAGGTGTGGCTTGGAGAGACGGATATTGCCGAAGTAGACCTCAGCGCCAATTATGAACTGGAGCTGGTATGCGTCCAGAGCGACGAAACCAAGGTCTTGACCCTTGCCGTGGGCTGTTACCCCAAACTAATTACACCTACCAGGGAAGGAGAACTCACTATCCGCCGCCGCTACAGTGAAAACAATCCCAACAATATCTGGCTCCAATGAAACGGATAGTCATATCGTTGGCTCTGCTGCTCTTGGCCTTTACCGCCGGAGCCCAAAGGGTTACATGGCAGCTTGGCACTTATTACCAGATGAAGGGCGACACGGAGTACCAGCACCTGGGCGGTTTTTTAGGAGCGTCTTTTGAGCCATTCTACCCATGGCCGGTATATCTGGAAACAGGTCTTGGCGCCGGAGTCTGCGGGAATCTGAAGGGGGCGGAAAACTTCCGTCTGGAGCTTCCGGTAAACATCACCTGGCAGTGGGACCCTCTTCCCCTGTTCAGTATGGGCCCTTACGCCGGGGCAAGCGCCACATACAACAAAATCAGGCAGGGCGGCCCGGACTTCTTTACCTGGGGATGGCAGGCTGGATTAAGCATAAGGCCATACATGTTCATCATAAACGTGGCCTACCATATGGACATGCTGCCATATTATGACACCGGCATCAAACTGCGAGGCGTCCGCTTTACCCTGGGCTTCTGTTTTTAAACCAAGAGACTTATGAAAAGACTCATCCTGATATTGGCGGCACTTGCCTGCATATCGGCAGGTGCCCAGACCATCAAAAAGACCTTTACCGGCACAGCACAGGGATTCATGAACATCCCTCAGTACCAGGAGGGTAAAGACTTTTATGTCAATCCCTATCCCGGCGGCCAAAGCGGCACCTTTGTCATTGTAAAGCTGGCCGATGGTATCTACAGCATCTGGGACAACCTTGCCAAAACCTGGGTGACGGAGCCTATGGCAAACGTCAAGGTTTGCCTGTTTGTGAACCCCAACATGTTCTTCGTGGGCAAGACCAATGACCGCTGCGACGTCTACTTTACAGAATTTCTGGACGGGTTCAAGTCCGAGGATAAACAACTGATGTTCACGGACTGGCGCTTCCACCAGAACGGTAACAGGGAACTGGATTACCTCCTGCTGGCCCTTGGCGGAAAGTGGGGCGTAATGGACCCTAACGGCCATTTCCTTGTGCCAACACGCTATGATAAGCCGGAGGATGCCCTTGCCGCCCTCAAGGAGCGCGCAAAGGCCGAAAAGCCCATGGGAATGAGTGAAATGGATTTCCTGGTACAGGAGTACCGGCGCCTCAAGATAGAGGGAATGGGTGACGCCGTACATCTGGACTGGCAATGGTACGACCCGGTGAACGGAACACTCTACTACACCATTGAAGAACTGCCATGGGCCGGGCCATACATTCGCTTTACAGGCAACTATGACTATATTGCGGACACTGAACCTGTTGTAGATGATGACGCAGAAACCTCACGTGAAGTCATTTACCGTATATGCCTTGGCATTGAAGACGATGTTCTGTCCTTCATCGTAAACCCTTCTTCTTACCAGGGGAAAATGCTTCCGCTGTCAGATGATGTCCGGTGGGCCCTTACCTATGATCCCGTCCGTATTGCCGATACGGAAGGAGACCTGTTTTATGGCTACAAACTGGAAGATTACGGAGTGAGTTATAAAGGTATGAGACTCAACAGGGACGGCAGTTTCCAGGTTGGTTACTTTATCATTCACGGCTACGGACGCGGTCCCGTAAATCCCTTATATGAATATGTCCCGTCCAACTGGCGTTACGTGGATTTCCTGCTCCATTATGTGGCATCCCAAAAGAATATCGGAAAGGATCCTACGGAAGAGGAGGTCCTGGCGGAGTTCCGCAAAAGGCTCAGCACAGACTACTACAACTACAGATTCAGCATCTGGAACACATTTTCAGATAACGGAACCATCACGGTGTTTGCGGACCCTTTCATTACGCTGGAGATTCCCACCACCCGGGCTAATGCCGCCAAGTTTGTGAAAGACTATGATAAGTATTATAACGATAAATACAAGTTTGATACAAAGATTGAGCGTGCTGTAAGGGACAACGGGGAAGTTTACGTTACCTATTTGAGAATTGTTTCCCCCAGCGGGGCTGTTTTAGAGTATTTTGGCGAATGAAAAAGATAATTACCATATTGATGCTTTGCGCCATGGGATGGGCAGCGTATGCACAGAGCGCCATCGGCCAGCTGGAGCGTATGAGTGGAACCTCCATCACCCGCTATAAGCACAGCAATGTAGTCTACAGGGACAATAGCGCCAGTTCGGCGTATGATGCCGGTGCATCTGCCGGCGCAGGGTATTTGTCAGACAGGGAAGATGCCTGGGCCGATAAAAAGGCCGCGCGCGAAGCTGCAAAGGCAAAGGCGCGCAGCACGGTGAAGTACCATCGCACCAGCCACTATAAACTCAAGGATGTCAAGCCCGTAATCCCTAATGCCGGAAAACCCGTCCCGGCAAATATGGGCGCAACTGGAGACTTCTCCGTTTACGCCAAGTATGACAAAAAGGGCAACGCCACCTACGGCATCTGGAACACGTCCAAGAAAAAGTGGCAGTACAAGCCGCAGTACAGCGCCCTGGAGATTGTGGGGCCGCACGCCGCTGCCGCAACGCTCAAAGGCAAGGTTGGCATCATAGACCCCGCCACCGGCAAGACCACCACGGACTTCACCTTTGACCGGTACAAGGGTTTCCACTACCCGGAGAGCGCCCTCAACACCATAATCGGCCTTGGAAAAACCTCTCCGGAGGGTAAAGTCACGTGGTACCTTATGGAGTCTGATTCAAACGGCAATTACGTCCAGGTGGGGCCGGAGATGTCCGGCTTTGCCTGCATAGAGGATGGCACCGGTTACAAGGCCGTCTACCGCGTCAAGGACAGTGGAAAGGTAGGTATGCTGGACGAGCTTGGAAGAGAAGTCCTCCCTCCGGTCTTTGACGGACTCCAGTATATGGAATTCACGGCCGATGACGCCTCATGTTACCAGGCCCGGATGATAGATTCAAACGGCAACAACAAGTATGGGATTGTGGATGAAAACGGCCGCAGCATTGTGCCCTCCATCTATGACAAGGTAAGCGCCCCCAACCACGGAAAATACGGCATAGAGGTGGTTCAGGGCAGTAAGCTTGGCTGGTACGGCACAGATGGCAGTGAGATTTTCCCGGCTGCGTTTGACTCCTTGCAGATGGACCATTTCTGGGACGGATCCAAACACCGCGCCTTCTTCCGCGGCACTTTCATTGATGATGACGGCAACGCCTGGCATGCCCTATACGACACCCAGGGTAACCGGCTCACGGATTACTCCGCTACACCTCTTCCCGCAGACTCCATATCTGCCCTTGCCCCTCAGCTGGAAGAGTACAGGATCTACTAACCTCCACACCCCGTTCTACAACTGAAAACCGTCATTTTTGCCCCAAAATGACGGTTTTCAGTTGCAACCGCGAGTGAAATCTGTCAAAAATATTTTTGCTACCTTTGCGTTGTGAAAATAGGGAACGTAGATCTTGGAAACAGGCCTGTGACTCTGGCGCCCATGGAGGATGTTACGGATGCATCCTTCCGCATACTGTGCCGTGAGGCCGGGGCTGCAATGGTTACTACGGAGTTCGTGAGCAGTGACGGCCTGGTCAGGGATGTCTCTAAGACAATTGCCAAAATGCACACACTTGAGGAGGAAGCTCCCGTTGCGGTGCAGATTTATGGCAGTATCCCGGAGGCTATGGTGGATGCTGCAAAAATGGCAGCCAATGCTGCGGAACTTGCCGGAGGCCATGGCGCAGACATTATTGACATCAACTTTGGCTGCCCCGTAAGCAAGATTGCCGGAAGAGGTGCAGGAAGCGGGATGATGAGGGAACCGGACAAGATGGTAGCCATAACCAAGGCTATAGTGGAGGCTGTTGATAAGCCTGTTACCGTAAAAACACGCCTTGGCTGGGATGAAAACTCCAAAATCATAGTAGAACTTGCAGAACGCCTTCAGGATGTGGGAATAGCCGCGCTCACAATTCACGGCCGCACCCGCTGCCAGATGTATAAAGGTGAGGCGGACTGGAGCCTGATAGGACAGGTCAAGGACAACCCCCGCATGCATATCCCCATTATCGGCAACGGCGACATCAATTCTGCGGCAAAGGCAAAAGAGGCTTTTGACAGATATGGAGTTGACGGCATCATGGTTGGGCGGGCATCATTCGGCCATCCTTGGATTTTTACGGAAATAAGGCACTTGCTTGATACCGGGGAGGAGCTGCCGCCTATGAATGTGGCAGACCGGGTCAAACTTGCAAAGCGCCACTTCAGGCTCTCGCTGGACCTCAAGGGTCCCGTTACCGGTGTGTATGAAATGCGCCGCCACCTTTCCTGCTATTTCAAGGGACTGAGGGATTTCAAGGAAACCCGCATAAAACTGGTCACCTCCAAGGACCCGGAAGAAATCATGTCAACCCTTGACTATGTGGCGCAGCGCTGGGGCGGGGAAGCCCCGGAGCCGGAAGGCGTTTACGGACTTTGAAAACATTGCATCATGCTATACAGGATTTTGCTTACTTTACGGCATCTGGCCTATGACAAGGGATGGAAAAAGTCCCTTAAGGCAGACAAACCCACAATTTGCGTTGGCAATGTAACGGTGGGCGGAACCGGAAAAACACCACACGTGGAACTTATTCTCCGCATGCTTGGCGTAAGCGACCGCTGGAGTTTCAAGCCTCTTGCAGTACTTTCAAGGGGGTACAAGCGCAAGTCAAAGGGATTCCAGATAGTCAGGCCGGATTCCAATGCATCATTTGCCGGAGATGAGCCTCTCCAGATAGCCCGCAAGTTTCCCAATGTTACCGTTGCCGTAGACAAGGACCGCATAGAGGGTTGCAGTAAACTGGATGCAGACCTTATAGTACTTGACGACGCCTTCCAGTACCGCAGGCTCATTCCAAACCTCAGCATAGTGCTGGTAGATTACAACAGGCCCGTTTTCAAGGACAAGCTTTTGCCATGGGGCCGCCTCAGGGACCTTCCGGTCAGGATTTATGATGCCGATGTAATTATAGTCACAAAGTGCCCTGCCCAGATGGAGGACTGGCCGCGTGAAGAGTTCCGGGCCAAACTCAACTTAAAGCCAGAGCAGAAGCTCTTTTTCACCACCATAAAATACGGAACGCCCCAGCCGGTATTTCCGGAGGCGGATTCCCGCTTCACTTATGCCCCCCGCGTAATACTAGTGTCCGGTATAGCCAACGACGCCCCTCTCAGAAGCTGGCTGTCAGACACTTACAAGATATCCAAGTGCCTCAGATACGGTGATCACCATAGCTATACAAAGGGAGACATACGCGCCATGAGTGCGGCAGTGAAGGAAAACCCCACCGCCTGCCTGGTGACAACAGAGAAGGATGCCCAGCGCCTGAGGGACGTCCCGGACATGCCGGATGCCCTGAAGCAGCGCCTTTTCTATATCCCCATAGAGGCCGCATTTGTGTCTGAGGAGGAAGATAATGACTTTGCCCAGATCCTTAACAAGCTATGATACTGTACCTTACCGGCAGTCCCACCCGTTTTGGGGAGGATCATTTTACCTCTGACAACGGTTTTCTTGCCGATGTCAAGGCCTCCCTTGAAAAGGTGACAGGCAAGGGCCGCCGGCCCCGCGTGCTACTGGTGAGCGCCGCCCCGGACGACAAAGGCTTTACAGATTCTGTGGAGGAGGGAATGGGGCTTTGCATTCACCGCTCCGGCATTGAGACTGAGGCAATTGTGATGCTTGACAGGCACAATGCCTCAAAGACGGCAGAACTTGTTAAATGGGCCCATTGGATAATCCTTTGCGGCGGCCACGTGCCCACCCAGAACCGCTTTATCCATGAGATTAACCTGAGGGAACTTATCAAGGACTTCAAAGGCGTTGTAATGGGATGCAGCGCCGGCTCAATGAACTGTGCCGATGTCGTTTATTCCCACCCGGAACTGCCTGGGGAAGCCAGGGATCCAGGTTACAAGCGATGGCTAAGGGGCCTTGGGCTCACAGACATACAACTCATTCCGCACATGGAGCAGGTGCGATACGCCACGGTGGATGGCCTGCGCCTTTTTGAAGACATAGCTTTCCCGGACAGTTACGGCCACCGTTTCTATACTTTCAGGGACGGCGGTTATGTGAAAGTGGAAAACGGCCGGAGCCACCTTTACGGAGAGGCGTTTGAGATTACCCGCGGGGCCATGCGCCGCGTATCAGAAGAAAACAAATCATACTCATTTATGAACCTTATATTCATTTCTCCCCATTTCCCGGATACTTACTGGCATTTCTGCGCAGGAGCAAAGGCAAACGGCATCAATGTCCTGGCAATAGCGGACCAGCCGTACGACAACCTTTCCTGGGAACTCAAGCAGAGCATTTCTGATTACTACCAGGTTAACAATCTGGAGGACTATGACCAGATGTACCGTGCAGTGGCATGGTACGCCCACAAGTGGGGCAAGATAGACTGGATAGAGTCAAACAACGAGTGGTGGCTGGAGCAGGACGCCCGCCTCAGGACAGACTTCAACGTGCCCACCGGTATCCGCAATGACCATATTGCCGCTATAAAGAACAAGAGCGAGATGAAAAAGTACTACGCTCTTGGAGGCATTCCCACAGCCCGCCAGATAAAGGGAACAGAGGGAGAGGCCAAAATCAGGACCTTTGTGAAAAAGACCGGTTATCCCGTCATTGCCAAGCCGGACAACGGCATGGGCGCCGGCGGCACCACCAAGATGAGCAGCCAGGCAGACCTTGACCAGTGGCTGGAGCATCACTCCAAGGACATGGGCTACTATGTTATAGAGGAGTTTGTGACCGGCCTTCTGGTCAGTTACGACGCCATCTACAATTCCAAGGGAGAACCCATTTTTGAGAACAACACCATATTCCCCACCCCTGTGATGGAGATAGTGCACGGCAATCTTGACTGCTGCTACTGGACCAACAAGACCGTCCCGGCAAAACTCTCGGAGATAGGCAAAAGGACTGTAAACGCCTTTGGCATAAAGAGCCGCTTTGTGCATCTGGAATTCTTCCAGCTTGACAGGGACAGGGAAGGACTTGGCAAGAAGGGAGACTACGTAGGCCTTGAGGTGAACATGCGTCCGCCGGGAGGTTATACTCCGGATATGATGAATTATGCCCATAATACGGACGTATACCAGATTTGGGCCGATATGGTGGCCTTTGACGAGGCCCGGAAGCCTCTTGGTGAGTCTTCATACATAGGCTACGTGGGAAGGCGTGACGTTCACGCTTACAAGCACAGCCACGATGAGGTCCTTGCCAAATACGGCCCTTCCGTATGCATGTGCAGCCGTGTCCCGTACGCCCTCTCCGACGACCTTGGAGACACCGCCTACATAGTGAGATTTGAGACCAAAGCGGAAATTGAGAAGTTCTTCAAGTTCCTCACGGAGTAAGCGCAAAAATTTGTTAAATTTGCATACTTATTCTATTAACAATGCCAAATACTTTAGGACATGTAGCCCAGGTGGTGGGCCCGGTGGTAGACGTACACTTTGACTTGTCGGCCCGCAGTGAAGAGTTGGAACTGCCAAGGATTGGCGACGCACTCACTGTGGCCCGTCCGGACGGACACCGGGTTATTCTGGAAGTGCAGCAGCACATTGGTGAGGACACGGTACGCTGCGTGGCCATGGATTCCACGGACGGCCTTAGCCGTGGTCTGGAGGTAGAGAATACTCACAGGCCCATATCAATGCCGGTGGGCGCCCAGATCAGGGGCAGGGTCATGAACGTCACAGGAGATGTCATTGACGGAATGAACCAGCTGGACAGGACAAACACGCTTCCTATCCACAGGGACGCTCCAAAGTTTGAGGAGCTGACCACCAGCCAGGAGATTCTCTTCACCGGAATCAAGGTCATAGACCTTCTGGAGCCCTATTTGAAGGGAGGAAAAATTGGCCTCTTTGGCGGTGCCGGCGTGGGAAAGACCGTGCTTATCAAGGAGCTTATCAACAATATTGCAAAGGCTCACAACGGATTCTCCATCTTTGCAGGCGTGGGAGAACGCACCAGGGAGGGAAATGACCTTCTTCGTGAGATGATAGAATCCGGCGTTATCCGTTACGGAGAGGCTTTTGAAAAGGCTATGGCAGAAGGCCGGTGGGACCTCTCGCTTGTAGACCCCAAGGAACTTGCAAAGAGCCAGGTGTCCATGGTGTTCGGCCAGATGAACGAACCTCCGGGAGCCCGTTCCAACGTGGCCCTGAGCGGCCTTACCCTGGCAGAAAGTTTCCGTGACAGTGACACTGGGGAAGGTCCCAGGGACATCCTCCTGTTCATAGACAATATCTTCCGTTTCACCCAGGCCGGCTCTGAGGTGTCCGCCCTTTTGGGCCGAATGCCTTCCGCCGTGGGGTACCAGCCCACCCTGGCAACGGAAATGGGTAAGATGCAGGAGCGAATCACTTCCACCAAGAACGGTTCAATCACCTCTGTCCAGGCGGTTTATGTCCCGGCCGATGACCTTACGGACCCGGCCCCGGCAACCACTTTCACCCACCTGGACGCAACCACGGTGCTCAGCCGTAAGATTACGGCCCTTGGTATCTACCCGGCAGTGGATCCCCTGGAGTCAACGTCCCGCATACTTGATCCCAACATTGTTGGCCAGGCCCATTACAACACTGCCCAGAGGGTTAAGCAGATACTCCAGCGCAACCAGGAACTGCAGGACATCATTGCCATCCTTGGTATGGATGAACTGTCAGAGGAAGACAAGACAACCGTCAACCGCGCCCGTCGCGTACAGCGTTTCCTGTCCCAGCCTTTCTTTGTGGCAGAGCAGTTCACCGGCGTAAAGGGCGTGATGGTAAGCATAGAAGACACCATCAAGGGCTTCAACATGATTATGGACGGAGAGGTAGACTACCTGCCGGAGCAGGCCTTCCTCAACGTTGGCACAATTGAAGACGCAATAGCCAAGGGAGAAGCCATCCTTGCCGCCGCCAAGTAGTTGTCATTCTGAACAAAGTTGTCATTCTGAACGAAGTGAAGAATCTAAATGATTGATATTCATCTTCATATTTTAACCCCAGAAGGATCATTGGTAAATGCCTCTGTCTCCCTTGTGTCGCTGCCAGGCATCGTGAGTCCGTTCACCGTTCTCCCCGGTCATGCGGCCATGCTTACAGCCCTGGAGGAGGGAGACATTCGCTATGTGGCCGATGGCCATGAGGAGCGTGTGCACATAAAGGAAGGCTTTGTGGAAGTAGGTGACAACGTAGTAAAAGCCTGTGTTGAAGTATGATTCTGTCGCTTCTCATATCGCTACTGTTGTTTTCCGGAGGGAACATGATTCCCTCCGCAGAAAATAATGCCGATGCTCCGGGAATCATGCCCCCTCCGGCCACCTCTGTCATTCTGAGCCCATCCTCTGTCATTCTGAGCCCATCCTCTGTCATTCTGAGCGATAGCGAAGAATCTCCTTCCCCTGTCATTGACGTCCCTGGCATAATCTTCGGCCATATTGGGGACGACTATGAGTGGCACATTACGGAGTGGAAGGGAAAACCGGTGGCAATTCCGCTGCCGTGCATTGTTATTGACGGCGGGGTACATGTGTTCACAGCCCATCATGCTCATGAGAACGGCTATACCTTCAATGAGAACGGCAAGCTTGTAAACGCTGTTACCGGCCGCAGGCCTCTGGATCTTTCCATCACCAAGAATGTGCTTGCCATAATGATATCAAGCCTTCTTCTGCTTGTAATCATACTCTGTACTGCCCGCTGGTACAGAAAGCACGACGCCATGGAGGAAGCCCCCACGGGCCTTGCAGCCGCGGTGGAGCCGCTTGTGATGATGGTACATGAAATGGCCCGTGAGAATATTGGAGAGAAGGATTACCGCCGTTATTCGCCCTTCCTCTGCATGGCCTTCCTGTGGATACTCCTCAATAACTTCCTGGGCATACTGCCTTTCTTCCCCGGAGGAGCAAATGTCACTGGTAACATAGCCGTAACGCTGTTCCTGGCCCTTTGCACCTTCTTCACGGTGAACCTTACAGGAACAAAGCACTACTATAAAGAAATATTTCTCCCGGAAGTTCCGGGATTCCTCAAACCCATAATGCCGGTGATAGAGGTGTTCAGCGCCCTTATGAAACCGGTTTCTCTCACTATCCGTCTGTTTGCCAACATGCTTGCGGGGCATATAATGATTCTGTCCATGGTATGCATAATCTTCATCATGGCCAAATACGGTCCGCTCCTGAGCGGCGGCATGACGGTGGTAAGCGTACTTTTTGGTGTATTCCTGGATGCCCTGGAGTGCCTTGTGGCCTTCATCCAGGCATACGTTTTTACAATGCTCAGTTCAATATACATAGGACTGGCCAGAGTTAAAGAAGAATAGATTCTTCGCTTCGCTCAGAATGACAAAAGGGCACTGTCATTCTGAGGAGCAAAGCGACGAAGAATCTTGAATAGAAACTTTTAAACTGTAATATTATGATTTTATCAACAATGCTTCTACAGGCCGCTGCAGGCGCAGCCCTGGGTAAGGTAGGCGCTTCAGTCGGCGCAGCAATCGCAGCACTTGCAGGTGCTTTCGGCATCGGCAAAATCGGCAAATCCACAATGGAAGCCATCGCCCGCCAGCCGGAGAGCGCCGGCAACCTGCGTACGGCAATGATTATCGCCGCCGGTATGGTGGAAGGTGCCGCCCTGTTTGCCATCATCGTCTGCCTCCTTGCAATAGTCCTCTAGGATATGAGTCTTGTAACACCGGAAATCGGCCTTCTTTTCTGGATGGTCGTCATCTTCGGCATTGTGTTCTTCCTCCTGGCCAAGTTTGGCTTCCCGGTCATTACCAGGATGGTGGATGAACGCAGCGCCAAGATAGCCCAGTCCCTTAAGGATGCCGACGAGATCCAGGCCCGTATGGAAGCCTGGAAGGTGGAGCAGGCGCAGATGCTTGAGCAGACGCGCCGGGAGCAGTCGGCCATGCTTAAGGAGGCTGCCCAGACCAAGGCCCGCATAGTGGAAGACGCCCGTACGGAGGCCAGGGCCCAGGCCGAAAAGATTATATCTGAGGCAAAGGTCCAGATAGCGGCAGAGAAGGAGTCGGCACTACGGGAGGTACGCCGTGAGGTGGCTGTCCTGAGCGTTCAGGTGGCAGAGAAAATCCTGAGACACTCCCTGGAAGACAGCGCCAACCAGCGTATGTTCATTGACTCCCTGGTGGACGAGGCTGACAAGACCTCTCTTAAAGGATGAACCGCAGCATTGTCATAACGCGCTATGCCCTGGCGCTGGTAAGGTACGTCGGTGAAACCGGCGGCGGGGAAGTTGTATGCTCTGAGGCAGAAACCCTGCTGATAGCACTCCATGATGTCCCGGACCTTTCCCGCGCGGTGAGGGCGGCCGATGACATTGTTTCTCCTTTTGACAAGAAAAAGCTTCTCCAAAGCGCCCTTGGCAACACCATCTCCCAGGAAATGAGCCGTTTCCTGAGCCTTCTCAACAGGCAGGGACGCATGGACATGGTTGAGGATATCCTTAGAGACTTTGTGACAATGTACCGCCGGAACAGGGGCATTGTGAAGGCAAGTCTTGTAACGGCAGAGCCACCGTCGGAGCGTCTGCTCCAGCGCCTTAAGGCCCTTGTCAAGAGCAAGACGGGCAATGACGTTATAATTGAAGTGGAGGTGGACCCTTCTCTTATTGGCGGTTTTGTCTTTGATATGGACGAGTATCTCCTTGATGCCAGCGTAAAACGGCAGCTGGATATAATCAGGGAGCAATTTATAGAACGTAACAGAAGAATCGTATAATGGCGGTTAATCTAAAACCAGGTGAAGTGAGCCAGATCCTTTTGGATCAGCTCAGGGACATGAAAACGGATCTCCGTTTTGAGGAGATAGGAAAGGCCTTGCAGGTAAGCGACGGCGTGGTTCGCATCTACGGTCTCCATAATGCCGAGGCCGGTGAACTGCTGGACTGCGGTGGCGGTGTGATGGCCGTGGTGATGAACCTTGAGCCGGACAACGTGGGTGCAGTGCTCATGGGACCTACAGACCACATCAAGGAGGGCATGGTAGTGCGCCGTACAGGAAGAATTGCTTCTATAGGCGTCAACGACTCCCTTGTCGGCCGTGTCATAGACCCTCTTGGGAATCCTCTTGACGGCCTTGGCCAGGTCCCGGGAGACAAACTGGACATGCCGCTGGAGCGCAAGGCTCCTGGCGTAATTTTCCGTCAGCCTGTGTCAGAGCCGCTTCAGACAGGTCTCAAGGCCATCGATGCAATGATCCCTATCGGCCGAGGCCAGCGTGAGCTCATCATTGGAGACCGCCAGACCGGTAAGACGGCCATTGCCATTGATACAATTATCAACCAGAGGAAGGCCTATGAGGCAGGGGAGCCCGTGTTCTGCATTTATGTAGCAATAGGCCAAAAGGGTTCTACAGTGGCTTCAATAGTGCAGACCCTCAGGGAGCACAAGGCAATGGATTATACCATTGTGGTTGCAGCTACGGCGTCGGATCCTGCTGCACTGCAGTATTATGCTCCATTTGCCGGCGCCGCAATAGGGGAGTATTTTCGTGATACCGGCCGTCATGCGCTGGTAGTATTTGATGACCTTTCAAAGCAGGCAGTAGCCTACCGTGAGGTGTCCCTTATCCTCCGTCGTCCTTCCGGCCGTGAAGCGTATCCGGGAGATATCTTCTACCTCCATTCACGCCTTCTTGAGCGTGCCGCACGAATCATTGACCAGCAGGAGGTTGCAGCTCAGATGAACGACCTTCCGGAAGTCCTGCGCCCGCTTGTCAAAGGCGGCGGCTCACTCACGGCACTGCCAATAATTGAAACTCAGGCCGGAGATGTCAGTGCCTATATCCCTACAAACGTGATTTCAATCACTGACGGCCAGATTTACCTGGAGCAGGGCCTTTTCAACCAGGGCGTACGTCCTGCAATCAACGTTGGTATTTCCGTTTCCCGTGTTGGCGGCAGCGCTCAGGTGAAGTCAATGAAGAAGGTGGCAGGCACACTTAAGATAGACCAGGCCCAGTGGGCGGAACTGGAGGCTTTCTCCAAGTTCTCCTCAGACGTGGACAAGGTTACGGAACTGGCGCTGGACAAGGGCCGTAAGAACAACCAGCTGCTAATCCAGCCTCAGTACTCTCCCATGCCCGTAGGGGAGCAGGTGGCAGTGCTTTACTGCGGTACAAAGGGTCTTATGCGTGACATCACGGTGTCTGCAGTGCGGGACTTCCAGGAAGCGTTCCTGGAGCGCCTGCGCGCCACTCACGCGGCCGACGTTCTTGAACCGCTGGGAGAAGGTGTTCTGAATGCCGATATTGAAAAGATTTTGACTGAAACAGCTGCTTCGGTGATTCTTTCCCTGCGGTAGCGTTTTTGCTAAGTGCTTGATACTGTGAAAGTTGCAACTTTTCCTCCCGGCGTTTCGGGGGTGAGGATATTTGATAAGTTGTTGATTATAAGATAGATAAGAAAAACGGCTGTGCCAACGTTAAAGGAAATAAAGGGACGCATTGGTTCTGTAAAGAGTACGCTGAAGATTACTTCGGCCATGAAACTGGTGTCGTCGGCCAAACTCCGCAAGGCGCAGAATGCCATTGCCGCCATGCGCCCCTATGAGGAGACGCTACAGGGTATGCTGAGCCTTGTAGGCGGTGCTTCCGTGCAGGATAGCGCCTCACCGGCTCCGGAGTCCAAGGCCCCGGGAGTGATTGTTGCCATAGCCTCCAACTCCTCCCTGTGCGGTGGGTTTAACTCCAACGTCATTGCCAAGGTGCGTTCCGTGCGCCGTCCAGGTGACCTTGTATACTCTATAGGCCGAAAGATGGCCGATGCCATGGCAAAGGACGGTTTCCCTTCACCGGCAGACCTGTCCCATCTGGCAGAGCATCCGGATTACTCTTCAGCTGCCTCCCTTGTGGAGAAACTGATGGAGGATATGGCCCAGGGCCGCATCGGCTCAGTTACACTTGTCTATACCCACTTTGTCTCCAGCGCGAAGCAGATTCCGGTGACTGAGACGCTTATTTCAGGAGGGGACATAATTCCCTCCGCAAAGAATAATGCCGATGCTCCGGGAATCATGCCCCCTCCTGAGACACCATCTGACGTTTCTGATTCTGTCATTCTGAGCGTCAGCGAAGAATCTCCTTCCATTGATGCAATCCTGGAACCCTCTGCTGCTGAATTGCGGGCACAGCTTTATCCCAAAACCCTGAAACTCAAACTCTACGCCGCTATATTAGACAGTGCGGCGGCAGAGCACGCTGCCCGTACTATAGCCATGCAAACCGCCACGGACAACGCGGAGAATCTTCTTGCAGAGCTCACCCTGCAATACAACAAGGGCCGCCAGCAAAAGATCACCTCAGAAATCCTTGACCTTGCCGGCGGTCAGGTCGCCCAACAATGAATACCACTAAAACCAATACAATGAAAGAAATTCTGGAAACTCTCAAGACCTGGAAATTCTGGAAAGAACTGTTAATCATGACGGGGGGAATGGCAATTGCCGCGGCGGCGGTGTATTACTTCCTCATGCCGTCAAAGTTGGTGGTGGGCTCCATTACCGGTCTTTCCATTGTCATAGGCAACCTTCTGGCCGCCGCAGGCTTTGGCATAAAGGTGTCGCAGGTGATTGTTATCATTAACGCGTTCCTGCTTGTCCTGGCGTGGCTGCTGATAGGTAAGGAATTTGGCGCAAAGACGGTATATACGGCTCTTATACTTGGTCCGCTGGTGGATTTCTGGGAGAAGGTCCTGCCTATAGAGACTCTCCTTGAACCCGGCCAGACATCCCTTATGAACGACCCCTGGTTTGACCTCCTGTGCTTTGTGCTTATCCTTAGTGCGTCGCAGACACTGCTTTTCCATATCAATGCATCTACAGGCGGTCTTGACATCCTGGCCAAGATTGTAAATAAGTACCTCCATTTTGATATAGGTACGTCAGTGAGCGTGGCCGGCGCCATTATCTGCTGCACGGCCTTCGCAATCAACCCGTTCCGGCTGGTAGTCATCGGCCTTATAGGTACTTGGATCAACGGTCTTGCCCTGGATTATTTCACTGCCGGCATCAACCGCCGCAAGAGGGTGTGCATAATAACTTCCAAGTATGAAAGTGTCCGCAAGTATATTATTGAAGACTTGGAGCGCGGCTGTTCCCTGTATAATGTCACTGGCGGCTTTAACGGCAAGCAGAATATTGAAATCCAGGCCCTCCTTACAAAGAACGAGTTTGCCAGTCTGATGGACTATATGAAGTCAAATGACATCCATGGATTCATCACTGCTGGAAATGTGAGCGAAATTTATGGAGACTGGAACAAAAAAAAGCACAAAAAGAAGAGTTTGGCACAGAATTCGAAATAGACGGTATCAGACATAAATATTGATACCTTACTATAAGCCCGCGGCCAATTGAGAAATTCGCCTGCGGGTTTTCTTTTGCGAATACTGCTGCAAATTGTTAACTTTGCAATATATGCCTAAAGCTGTAATATTTGATATAGGAGGGGTGCTCATCGGCCTGGATATGGACCGGTGCATCCGCGCATTCAGAGAAGATGTTGGTTTCCAGCGCATTGATGAAGTCCTGGACCCTTATCACCAGAAAGGAATCCTTGGGGACCTTGAAGGGGGGAAATTGTCGGAGAGTCATTTCATGGAACTGGTCCTTGCGGAATCCCGTCTGGATGCAACGCCCGCTGACGTAGAAAAGGCCATGGGAGAACTTCTTTTGGAAAAGATGGATCCGCGCACCGTGAATGCAGTAAAAAGCCTTGCGGGCAGGTATCCCCTGTACCTTCTTTCCAACAACAATCCCATATCCATGAGAAACTGCATTAAGGTTCTCAGGAATAATGGCATAGACCCGGAGAAGACTTTCAAGGGGCAGTTCATTTCATCTGAGCTCAAGATGCTCAAACCCTCTAAGGAGTTCTATGCCTATGTGATTGCCAGGCTGGGCCTTTCTCCTCAGGAAATTGTTTTCATTGATGACAACATGGCCAACGTTGAGGGCGCAAGATCTCTTGGGATTGACGCGCGCCTGTATATACCAGGCACGGATATCGGCCTTTTGTTAATGGATTGCTGAGATGTCTCTGTACACGTTTTTCAGGATAAGCAAGCCGTCGGCCGCAAAGGTGCCGGAAGCGGAGGTTGACGCTACTTACAAGCGTCTCCGCCGCCGTACCTTCTGGGGCGTGACGGTGGCCTATACCTTATATTACGTGTGCCGTATGACCATGGGTGTAGTAAAGCAGCCGCTTATAGACGGCGGTATACTTACCGCGGGCCAGCTGGGTATCATCGGGTCGGCCTTCTACTTTGTGTATGCCCTGGGGAAATTCTTCAACGGTTTTATCGCCGACTATTGCAACATCCGCCGCTTCATGGCCGTGGGCATTGGCATATCGGCCGCCATCAACCTGATACTGGGCCTGCTGGGTCTTCTTAACGGTCCCCTTGGCTTTGGATCCTTTGTGATGCTGCTCAGTTTCACCCTGCTCTGGGGCCTTAACGGATGGATGCAGTCAATGGGGTCTCCGCCCGGAACAATAAGCCTTTCCCGCTGGTTCCCGCTCTCAAGAAGAGGAACCATGTACAGCATCTTCTCTTCCACTCCGCAGCTTGGCAAGGCCCTTTCCATGATGATGACGGGCGTTATTGTGGCGGCGGCCGGGTGGCAGTGGGGCTTTCTTGCAGCGGCGGTGGCCGGCCTTATCGGCCTTGCCGTGTCCATTGTCTTTATTGCCGATACACCGGAGAGCAACGGTCTCCCGTCTGTCCAGGAACTGTCATCTGAGGAGATACGCCCCATTGACAAGCAGCCCACAAAGCAGTTGCAGAAGTGGGTATTCCGTCATCCCGGCATTTGGGTCATAGCTATATCAACGGCGTTCCTGTACATCACGCAGCACGCAGTGAGTGACTGGGGAGTGCTGTTTCTACAGAAGCAAAAAGGCTTCTCACTTGAAAAGGCAACTCAGGTCATAGGTCTTGCAGAGATTTTTGGCGTGGCCGGTAATCTTGCGGCTGGATGGATATCGGATGTACTGCTTAAGGGGGACAGGGTAAAACCGGTTGTGGTATCCGGAATCCTGGCAGTGTTCTCCCTTTCCGCCTTCCTTTACGGTGGCGGCGGATACTGGGGCAACATGGCATTTGTTGCAGTGTTCAGTTGCTCATTCAGCGTGGTGTTCTGCATTGTGGCCGGCCTCATGGCCCTGGATTTTGTGCCCCGCAAGGCAACCGGAGCCGCGCTTGGAATAGTTGGCATCTCCAGTTATGCTGCCGCAGGATTGCAGAGTCTTGTGAGCGGCTTTATGATAGAAGGGAACAGGATAGGAGATTTATATGATTTTGAACCTGTATCCATATTTTGGACAGTTGCATGCCTTTTGGCCTTCATTCTGCCGGTCATAGGATGGAAATATCTTAAGAAATGAAAAAACTGCTAACCCTTATCCTTCTGCTTCTTGCAGCTAATGCAGGCGCCCAGGTAAAAAACTTATATGCCGAGGCCCGTCTGGGCTATGGCGCGTCCTTTGAACAGGGTGGCTTTAACGGCAGTTTTAAGGCAAATCATCTGAATGTAATCCTGGAAGGAAACATAACTCCGGGCATATCATACTTCTGGCGTCAGCGTTTCACCAAAGCGTTTTACAACCCTGACATCCCGCTTAACGCTACGGATCAGCTGTGGATACGCTGGGATATAAACCAGCGCTGGGCAATCCAGGGAGGAAAGATTCCGGTGGTGGTTGGAGGTTATGAGTTTGACGACGCTCCCGTTGACCTGTATTACTGGAGCAAGTTTGCCGATATGTTTCCGGACGTCTATGCTCTTGGTGCCAATGTCATGTTCAATATTTCCCCGGGGCAGCAGCTTACCCTGCAGGTAACGCAGTCTCCGCTGGGCTTTGGAACAAGCAACATGTTCCACGCCGGCCTTATCTGGTATGGCCGCATTGCTCCGTGGTGGAAGACAATATGGAGCGCTAACTGGATGGATGACCCCGCACACAACAGGCTTGGCATCATAGGCCTTGGAAACCGTTTTGAGGCCGGTGCCCTGGCCTTTGAACTGGATTTTAGTTACAGACTTAATATCGGCTGCAGTTTTCCGGCCGTTTATGGCGCCATCCTGAAAGTCGATTACGCCCTTCCAAAATGGAACATATTCGCCAAGGGCGGCGTGGATTACAACCATGACTGCGCAGGTGACCTTGTCCCTGCCGGCACCAGGTTCTTCTATGGTGGCGGAGGCGTGGAATTCTTCCCGCTTGAAAATGAAGACATCCGCATCCACGCCGTTGGCTGGTGGAATACGGATGTAAACTGCGCCAATATGTCTCTGGGTGTTACCTACCGGCTCAGGGTAGTGAAATAGGATTCCTCTACAAGCTCATAATCAAGGAGCTTCTGCTCCAGGGACGTGGCCTTGACGCGTATGCGCAGAGGGTCTCCAAGGCGTATTGACTTGTGGGTGCGCCGCCCTACGGCCCTGTAGTGGTCCTGGTCAAAGATGAAGAAATCTCCTTTTATTGTACGGTAGGGAATCATGCCCTCAATCTTTGTGGGCTCTATCTCAACGTACACACCCCATTCCGTGACGCCGGAAACGTGCCCGTCAAACTCCTGTCCAATCTTGTCCTGCATGAACTCAACAAGCTTGTACTTGATACTTTCCCTCTCTGCCTCTGCTGCAACAACCTCACGTTCAGAAGCGTGTTTGCACTGGGCTGCATAGAACAGGGAATCTGCGCTGGGGCCCTTGCTAAGGTACTGGGAAAGGAGCCGGTGCACCATCATGTCAGGGTAGCGCCTGATAGGTGAAGTAAAGTGAGTGTAATAAGTGAAAGCCAGACCATAGTGGCCGATATTGTCCACCGAGTAACAAGCCTTTGCCATGGACCTGAGGGCAAGGATCTGGATTGCTCCAAGCTCCGGCTTGTCCTTAGCGTCCTCCATAAGGCCGTTTAGGGTGCGGGATATGTCCTTGCCGTTGTCTATGGGACCAACCTTATAGCCGAAGTGGCCGGCAAAGTCCCTGAGGCCGGCAAGTTTTTCCATGTTTGGCTGGTCGTGCACGCGGTAGACGAAGGTCTTCTTCATCTTGCCTACATATTCCGCAACGCTGCGGTTTGCAAGTAGCATGAACTCCTCTATGAGCCAGTTTGATTCGGCCGATAATTTCTGGTGTACGCCCACGGGCTTGCCGTCCTTGTCTACATCCACCTTCATTTCCGGACGCTCAAAGTTCACCGCACCGGCCTTGAAGCGCTTTGCCCTGAACTTAAGAGCCAGTTTGTTAAGGATAAGAATGGCCTCCTGAATATCTTCAGGAACGTCCTCGGGTTTAGCCCCCTCAATTATGGACTGGGCCTTCTCGTAGTCAAAACGATAGTCTGAGATTATGTTTGTGCGTCCCATCCAAGTGTCTGTCACCTTGCCAAGCGGCGTAATTTCAAAAACGGCCGAGAATGTGAGTTTTTCCTCTCCCGGTCTAAGGGAGCACAGTTTGTTGGAAAGCTTTTCCGGGAGCATCGGCACTGTCCTGTCCACAAGATAGACGGAAGTGCCCCTTTCCCTGGCTTCAAGGTCCACCGGTGTCCCCGGCTCAACGTAATAGGTAACATCGGCAATATGGACGCCAACCTGATAGTTCCCGTCATCAAGCTTACGGAAACTCAGAGCGTCGTCAAAGTCTTTGGCGTCCGTGGGGTCTATGGTGAATGTTAGGACGTCACGGAAGTCTTTGCGGCCCTTGCGGTCCTTGTCAGTAATATTGTCTGGGATCTTGTCGGCGGCATTTTCCACCTCCGTGGTGAAGCGGTAGGGAAGGCCGAATTCTGCAAGTATGGCGTGCATCTCTGTCTCGTTCTCCCCGGGCATGCCCAGTATGTCCACCACATGGCCTCTAGGGCCGGACTCTCCGCGATCCCATCCGTCTACCACGGCGGCTACTTTCATGCCCTTTTGGCCACCTTCCGGTACGGGAACCGATATGTCGTAGGGCATGGTCTTGGAGCTCATAAGCACCCATGCCTGTTTGCCCACAATATGGAGTATGCCTACAAAAGGCCTGTTGGAACGCTCCAGTATGGCTATGACTTCTCCGCTGCGGCGTTTGGCCGGGCCGCTGCGCTCCTGGGTTACGGCTACCCTTACGGTATCCCCATGAAGGGCGCCGCGTGTCTTTGACGCTTTTACGTAAATGTCTTCTTCCTGACCCTCCACCCTCACAAAGATGAATCCCTCACGGGACATCAGGGCCTTTCCCACATATTCGGGAACTACTTTTCTCTTCTTTTTCTCTTGGCGTGCCCTCTTCTGGCTGCCGCCGCGTCTTTTTCTTGACATTGAATCTGATTTACCAGACAAAGATACGCATTTTTACCCTTACCGCCGCTATTTTCGCCTCCTGTCACTCTGTTTTTCTTCCACGGCTCCCCACGCGAGTGAAATCCCTCATTTTTGCCCCAAAATGCGGGATTTGAGTTGTGCACACGAGCGAATTCCCGCAAAAATGGCCCAAAATGCGGGATTTGAGTTGAGGTGGGATTAGATTGACGGTTTCAGGAGAGCCTGACGCAACTGGTCGTCGTAACGGAGGCGGACCTTTATGCCGGCCTGCTGGAAATAGTAGCGGACAACTATCTCTTCTTCAATGAACGGAATTATTTCATCCTTCTTCAGCCAAAGGAAGGTATCCTTATCCATATCCAGGGACTTCTCCAAGGCTTCCAACTGGCCGGCCATAGCGTCGGCAAGGCCGTCCTCTTCCAGAGACTTTTTCATGTCGTCAAAAATGGCGCGGGCGCTGGAGCGGTAGTCAAACTCCTGGTCCTTTGCAAAGGCAACAAAGTCCTCATAATCTGTGAACTTAAAGTCTTCCGGAGCCGGAATTGACTGGTGGTCACGAACAAACTTCATGGCGTACCTGTCCACTACACCGCTAAGCACTACTGAATACGTAAGACGGGAATAGCGCTTGCCCTTAACTTCATGGTCCGGAGTGATGCCGCCGCCGTCACGTACCGTGCGCCCTCCTGCGGTCTTGAACTCATGTGTAAGTGAATCCGGGATGTGACCCACGCTGCCATCCTCATTGCGGTGGGAGTAGTCTATGGCCTGGACGCATCGGCCGGAAGGAGTGTAATATTTGGATGTAGTCACCTTGAGCTGGCCGTCATAAGGCAGGGGGCGGATACTCTGCACAAGTCCCTTGCCGTAGGTGCGGGTACCAACGATGCTTGCCCTGTCATAGTCCTGCAGAGCCCCGGAGACAATCTCAGAAGCAGATGCGCTGCCGGAATCTACCAGCACCAAAATGGGAATGTCCAAATCCAGAGGCTCAGTCTGGGTTTTATAGACTGACTCTGAACCTGCAGAACGACCCTTTGCGGTAACCACAACGGAACCTTTGGGAACAAAGAGGGAAACTATATTCACGGCTTCTCCAAGAAGGCCGCCGCCATTGCCCCTGAGGTCAAGGACAAGCCTTTTCATGCCCTGGCTTTTGAGTTCAAGGAAGGAATCCCTGATACCCTGGCCTACACCTTCCGTGAACTTGGAAAGCATTATGTAGCCATCCTCATCATTGAGCATGCCGGTGTATTCAATGGAGGGAAGGACTATCCTTTCCCGGCGTACGGTCACATCCTCATAGTTCCCGCCAAGCTTTTTCACGTGGAAAACCACATCCGTACCGGGCTTGCCGCGCATCTTCTCAGTGCACTCTCCGCTTTCAAGTCCATGGGTGGTGACCCCGTCTATCAGTTCAATCTCATCCCCGCACCTTAATCCGGCACGGGCAGCAGGAGAGTTGTAGTACGGCTCATTGATAATGACATTGCCGTTGATGTCCGGCTTGTATATAACTGCGCCTATGCCTCCATAGGCACTTGTGAGCATCATCTGGAAGTTTTCCTGCTCCTCTTCCGGGACATATACCGTATACGGATCAAGAGCTTCCAGCATGGCATCCACGGCGGCACGCTCAATGCGCCCCACCTCAAGTGAATCTACATAAGAACGGTTAAGCTCTTTAAGTATGGCATTGTGAACCTCCACCCATTTCCCCAGGGTGAATTGACGGGACTGCGCACCCGCGGTGTTCACCATCAGGACAGCAGCAACTAGAATAAGTGAAATTCGTTTCATAGCAACACGCAAAGATAGCAATAATTGTGCTATCTTTGGGGTATGAAACTCATTTTCGCTACCGCAAATCTACATAAACTCCGTGAGGCCCAGGAGATTCTGGGACCGGGGTTTGAACTTCTTCCGGCGTCAGAAACCGGCATTACGGAAGACATTCCTGAAACCGGGAACACCTTCAGGGACAACTCATTACAGAAAGCGGAGTACATTTACAAGCGTACCGGCCTCAACTGTTTTGCGGACGACTCCGGGCTGGAAGTGGACGTTCTTGGAGGAGCGCCCGGCGTGGAAACCGCCCGTTATGCCGGTCCCGGAAGGGATTCGGCCGCAAACATTGCAAAACTTCTAAAGGAAATGGGACAGGCCACCAACCGCAAGGCCCGTTTCCGCACCTGCGTCACGCTCATCCTTAACGGAGAAAAGCACTTTTTTGACGGAGTTATGGAGGGAAGCATCGGCATTATCCCCTACGGAAACGGCGGATTTGGATATGACCCCATCTTTATTCCGGAAGGCTACGGCATTACCACCGCCCAGCTCCCGGAGGAAGAAAAGAATGCAATATCCCATCGCGGAAAAGCCCTCAGGGCCATGGCAGAGTATCTTGGTGCAAAGCATTGAATTCATAGTCCTGGCAACCACCAAGGTAGGAGAAGGCTCAGTTGTGGTGCACACCCTCTCCCGGGAGTACGGGAGGCGGGGATTCATAGTGCGTCCCGGGAAGAAAGCCGGCATGGCCCTTTTTCTGCCACTCAATATCCTTGAGGCCGATGTGGTAGAAAATCCCAAGAGCGAGCTTTGGTCCCTCAGAGGCATCCAGGTGCGTGACTCGCTGAGCGGAATACGCGGCAGCATACGCAAGAATACAATGACACTATTCCTTAGCGAGGTCCTTTTCCGTACCCTGCACGACGGAGCCGTTGAAGACGGCCTGTACCAGTGGTGTATAGGCAGCATACTCACCCTCAACGCCATGGAAAGTGATTTTGCCAATTACAGCATACGCTTCCTGCTGGAGTTTGCCGGTGCACTTGGCTTCCGCCCAAGTTTTGCCGACATAGCCCCGTTCACTCAGGATTATGCCCCGCAGATGCGCAGCATGCTTGAATGCAGTTTCTCTGAGTCCATGCTGGTCCCCATGAGCGGGCAGGTACGTAACTCCCTGTGTGAAAGCGCCCTGCGTTATCTTGAGTACCATACGGACCAGACCATAAGGGTTAAATCCCTCTCCGTTCTTAGGGAGCTGTACGGCTAGCGCTTCCCCTCCGCCATCTTCACCGCCGCAACTCAAATCCCGCATTTTAGGCCATTTTTGCGGGATTTCACTCGTGTTCGCAACTCAAATCCCGCATTTTGGGGCAAAAATGAGGGATTTCACTTTCGGCACAGATAAAATTGTACCGCGTGGTGAGTGGAAAAGGCGTAAATCAGGCCTCCACCCACATGTAGACTTTGTCTCCGCGGTGAGGGTGGAAGCGAGGATTCTCCAGAGGTACGGCAACAGAGCATTTGCAGCCCTGAGGAGCCACTTCAGAAGGCTCATAGTCTACGCGGAGATCATCGGCCTTTGTTTCAAGGATACCGGTGGAGTTACCTATGATTAACAGATCTGCGCCTTTAGGAAGGTCCCTGGTCTCAACCAGGATTTCCGCTACGCCTATGCGGTCAAACCAATTGGTTAACTTGCCGATATAAACCTTGTTACGCGTGGCCTGTGAGCCATATACGGCGCTCCATTCTCCCATGCGGGCGCCAAGGTAATAGCCGTCCCAGAAACCGCGGTTGAATACGGTGGCAAGGCGTTCCTTGAAAGATGCGCCAAGCTCCTGGGTGTAGGTGCCGTCGGCTACTGCATCTGCCGCTTCACGGTAGCAGGATACGGTGATCTTTACGTAATCCGCACTTCTTGCGCGGCCTTCTATCTTGAATACCTTTACGCCTGCATCCACAAACTTGTCCATGAAGTCTATGGTGCACAGGTCCTTGGGAGACATCAGGTACTTGTTGTCTACGTTTACCTCAAAGCCGGTCTCATAGTCCGTAAGCAGGTATCCCCTTCGGCAGGGCTGCAGGCACGCGCCGCGGTTTGCGCTTGTTCCGTAGGCCGACAGTGACATATAGCATTTCCCGGATACCGCCATGCAGAAAGCGCCGTGGGCAAACATCTCAATGCGCACAAGCTGACCGGACGGGCCTGTAATGTGCTCATTCACTATCGCCTCATGGATTGCCTTTACCTGGCCAAGGTTCAGTTCACGCGCCAGAACCACTACATCGGCAAACTGGGCATAGAACCTCAAAGCCTCAATATTGGAAATGCTGAGCTGAGTGGAGATATGCACCTCCAGCCCTATCTTTCTGCAATACAGTATTGCCGCCATATCAGAGGCTATGATGGCATTGACACCCGCTTCCTTTGCCGTGTCAAGGGTGTCGTATGCCGCCTGCAGGTCTTCTCCGTAGAGAGTGATGTTAAGCGTCATATACGCCTTCACGCCAAACTCCCGGCATATACGCATGATTTCCGGCAGATCTTCCCTTGAGAAATTGTTTGCCGAATGGGAGCGCATATTCAGATGACCTATCCCAAAGTAAACGGAATCCGCTCCGCCCTGAATGGCGGCAAGAAGGCAGCCGAAGTTCCCGGCCGGAGCCATTATTTCAAGTTCCTTCCTGTTCATACGGTGCGGCCTACCAAACTGTCGGCAAAGTCCTTGAGGGCCTGCATACCGTCACCGCCCATGCGGGCGTCCGTGCCTTTGAAAACGGCGCGGGTGCTCAGATCTCCTATTGCCTTGCGGGCATCCTGGGCAACACCTACACTGTCGTAGATGGCCTTGACGCGGGCTATCTTGGCACGTTTTTCATCTTCCGTCACGGCCGGGGCGTTGAGGGCTTCAATGAGGCCTTCCGCTCCCTTTTCTTCTGCGCGTATAGTTAGCCAGCTCTTCTTACAGTTAAGGATGTCTCCGCCGATAGGCTTCCCAAACACCTTTTCATCACCGTAGGCGTCAAGGTAATCGTCCGCCACCTGAAAGGCAAGGCCAAGGTAGTATCCGTAATCGTAAAGGCACTCCTGGCTTGGAATATCCGCCCCGGCTATCAGGGCTCCCATCTGTGCGGCACAGGCAATGAGAACGCCTGTCTTGAGGCCGATCATTTCCATGTATTCCTTCATGGACACATTGTCTCTGCTCTCAAAGTCCATGTCCATCTGCTGACCGTCACATACCTGGGCGGCAGTTCTGGAAAACAACTTAAGAGCCTCCGGGAGTACTTCCCTTGGAGCCATGGCCATGCGCTTGTACGCATCTATGCACATGACGTCTCCGGACAGGATGGCTGTAACCTCATCCCACTTTTTCCACACGGTGCTGTGACCGCGGCGTAAGGGGCTTCGGTCCATGATGTCGTCATGAATCAGCGTGAAAGTATGGAATACTTCAAGGCCGGCCGCAGGCTGGAGAACGGACTCTGTGAGCTCATCCGCATAAATGCCGTAGGTGAGAAGGCAGAGGCGGGGACGCAGACGCTTGCCGCCAATCTCTATCATATAACGCAGGGGATCATACAGTCCCGCCGGCTCTTTCTGGAATTCAATGTTTTGAAACAGTTCCTTTATGGCGCTGTCAATGGTACTTGAGGGAATCATCGGCAAAAATTTTCCCAAAGATAACTCATTTCCGTCATTTTGGGGCAAAAATGACAGATTTCAGTTGCGGAAGGGGGATGAAAGCGTCAGCGCTCCTCCGCGATAGAATTGTACCAGGGCGGTCTGGAAGATGTACTCGCAGGTGGCCTGGACAAGGTCTGACTTTGCCTTCATATAGCGGGTGCGTGCGTCGGAGAAATCCGTGATAGTGGCGCCGCCGCCCTCGTATTTTGCCTGTGTGAGTTCAAAGGCATCGGCGGCTGCACTCTCGGCCTCTATGGACGCCTCGTATTTGGAGTGTGCGGCCGTTGCACCGTCCCATGCCTGGCAAATTTCCTTATAGAGCGTCTGTTTTGCACGGCGCAGCTGCAGCTCCTGTGAGCTCTGCTGAATTTTGGCCGAACGCACCTGGTTGCGTACTCTGAAGTTATTGAAAATGGGAATGCTCAGGGATAGTCCCACGTACTGTGAGAAGTTGGCGCTCAGCTGGTTCCAGAACCCGGCCGTGGCAAAGGTGGAATAATAGTTTGTCCCAATACCGCCGGAAAGGGAGAGGGTAGGGTAGTAACCGCTCTTGGCAACCTTTACATTGAAACCGCTTCCTTTCAGCCTAAGTTCTTCGGCCTTTACGGAAGGTCTTATCATCACGGCGTCGGCGTATATGTCGTCAGGGGTTCCAATATATATTCCGTCGGCGGGGATTTCCGGCACGGTGCGGTCAATTGAGAAGCTGTCCCATGAAGGAAGTTCAAGCAGCTGCGCAAGGTCCAGGATGGAACTGCGGACGTTATTGCGGGCCTGAACCAGGGTGACACGGCTCTGGGCCAGAGAAGCCTTCTGCTGGGACAAATCGGCCTTGGATGCGCGTCCGGCGCCCATCATTCCGGAAAGGCGTTCCACCTGAAGGGAGTCTATGGCAACCTGCTGTTTGGCCACGTCCTCAATCTCGTAGTTGTACAGAACCTGCATATAGGCCTTGGCAACGGCTACGCGGATGTCGTCTTTGGCCTTTTCAAGGTCCTCCGTTGCAGCGTCCAGGTTAAGGCGGGCAAGTTTGATGCGGTTAGGGGTTGCAAGACCGTCAAACAGCGTCATGGAACTGCCAAGGGAAAAGCCGGTAGAGGCGCTGTTGCCGTATTCGTATGTATTGTTTCCGCCGATACCTCGGCCAAAGCTGACGTTCTCGCTCACAGAGCCGTTGAGGTTGGGGAGCCAGGACATCTCGGCCGTGTTGCGGTCAACATCCGCGCTTTCCGCGCTCAACTTCTGGGACGCTACGGTGAGATTATGCTCCAGGGCCCAGTCTATGCACTGCTGCAGGCTCCAGGGCCCGGCAACTGTATCGGCCGGCTGCATAGTGAGCGCCAGGGCAAGGATCAATGCTTTCATAGGCTACTTCTTTTTCATGATTACCTGGGCGCCGCGGACTTTTTCTCCTTCGGCCACTCCTTCCTTAATCTCAATGTCAATGCCGTTGGAGATACCGGTCACCACATCTTTACGCACGTATTCCTCTCCTTCCTTCACCAATACGTAGGTGTTTTCTCCCTCAAACTGTATTGCCGATTCCGGGAGGGTTACCACCCCTTCGGCCTTGTCAAGGACAATCTCCGCGTTGGCGCTGTATCCTGAGCGTATGGTCACGCTTTTGGGAACTTTGACCGATGCCTTGATTTCAAACTGGTTGGCGCCATTGTTGACGGTGGCTTTGGGCGCAATGTACTCAAGAGATGCGTCAAAAGACAGGTCCTGAAGGGCACCTACGGAAATCTTCACCGGCATTCCGCTTACCAGGCGGCCTACCTCAGTCTCGTCTATGTTGCCGTCAAAGATGAGGTCGTCCATATCGGCCACTGTGGCTATGGTGGTGCCGTCGTTGAAGGTGTTGGACTGGGTGACGGAGTTTCCCACTTTCACCGGCACGTCCAGGATGAGGCCGGATATGGTGGAGCGGATGAGGGTGGAGCTCCCTGATGCGTTGGCCGATGAAACGCCGTCGCGTATGATTTCCAGGGCCTCGTTGGCGCTGGCAAGTTCCTCCTTGGCCTGGTTCAGGGCCTGGAGAACTTTTTCATACTCATCGGCACTTACAAGCTGCTTGTCATACAGGGCCTTTTCCCTGTCGTAGTTGGTCTGGGCCTGCTTAAGGTTAACGTCGGCCAGGCGGACGCGGCTCTGGGCGCCGCTGAGTGAACTCATGTCCGGAATAACCTTTACCTTGGCTATGATCTCATCCTTTTTCACAGTCTGGCCGGCTTCCTTGTACAGCTCAGAGATGATACCGCTGATCTGGGGCTTGATGTTTACCTCGTCCCTTGGCTGGATTTTGCCGGTGACTATAGTGGAGCGCACGATGTCCTTTGTGGCGGCGGTCAGCTCCTCATACTGTACATCCTTGGGGCGTGAACGCTGGAAAAGGTACACGAAAGTGCCAGCAAACAGCACTACCGCAAGGAAAATCATTAAGTACTTGCCAAATTTTTTCATATATAGTAGTTTTTATTATTCATCTCTCATTGCATCTACGGGCTTGATTGCCATGGCCCTCAGGGACGGCGCCAGGCCGGCCAGAGACCCAAGCACCGACAGCAGCGCCGCAGCAACTATGGCCGTGCCAAATGACACCTGGAACACCGCCTTTAGCATTCCGTCTTCCGTCATACCCAGTTCAACTGCGCCAAGTACAAGGACGCTTGCCACTATGCCCAGCATGCCGGCAGCCATCGTAAGCACGATGCTCTCCGTTATTATCTGCCACAGAATCTGGCGGGGTGTTGCGCCTATCGCCCGGCGAATGCCTATCTCCGTTGTGCGCTCCTTCACGCTTACCATCATAATGTTGGAAACGCCGATTGCACCCGCCAGCAAAGTCCCAAGGCCTATGAGCCAGACAAGGAAGTTGATGCCTTTGAAAAGATTGTTTATTATGCCGAAGAGTACCTGCGTGTTGATGGTCAACACGGCCTGCTCGTCCTCCGGATGGATGTAGTGCGCCCTGGCCACCACAGCTCGTGCACGCGGGAGGACATCGGCCATCTGGATACCCTCTTTGGCGGTGAAGCACAGCAGATGTATTGTATTGCCGAAGTTGTAGGTACGTGACATGGTTGACTGGGGGAGGGTGACGGTTTCATCGGCGCGTCCGTTCACGCTCATGTTGCCCTCGTTGTAATCAACTCCTACCACCGTGTAATAGACGCCGTCAAGCGCCACCCTGCTGCCGCAGGGATCCCCGCCCTCAGGGAAGAGGGTCTTGTAGACCTTTTTTCCTATCACACATACCTTCTTGTTGTCGCTGAGGTCCATCTGGTTTATGTATCGGCCGTAAACCAGCTTGGGAGTTTCTATGTTGGCGTAGTCCGGCCGGACGCCTTTTATGGAGGCTGTTATCAGTTTGTCTCCGTTGGTGACGCTGTTGCCCCACAGGCTTACAAGTGGAGTCACGGTCTCCAGCTCCGGAACCATTGTCTTGAGCCGGTCAACGTCTGTAAGGTTGAGGGTCCAGTACCTGCCTTTCTGGAAACCCTTGTAGGGCTTGGAGGTCTGATTTGGGAAGATGATGCAGGTATTGTGTGCAAATCCCTCGAAGTTCTTTTCCAGCAGTTCCCTGAAACCGTTGCCTCCGCCGCTCAGAATCATGAGCATGAACACGCCCCAGAACACCCCGAAGCCTGTGAGAAGGCTCCTGGAGCGGTTCCTGAGGAGGCTGTCCAGTATCTCCCTGAATGTATCCCTGTCTATTCTCATTCTGCTCTGAGGGCTTCTATAGGTTTGACTTTGGCGGCTTTCCATGCCGGAACAAGGCCGGCCAGGGTTCCCGCCACAATAAGCAGCAGCGTGGCTTCCATTGCTACGTCAAGGCCTACGGTGGGGTTATCCATCATTTTTATTGTGTCAAAACCAAGGTTCATGGTATTTTTCCCCAGGGTTTTGTCCATTATCTCGCACACCGCCATGCCAAGCCCCATCCCAAAGTAGCCGAATGCTGCCGTTATGGTAACGCTCTCGGCAATTATCAGGCTCAGGATCTTGCGCGGTTTTGCGCCTATGGCCTTGCGTATCCCAAACTCATGGGTGCGTTCCTTTACGGAGATGAGCATGATGTTGGACACGCCTACGATGCCGCTCACAAGTGTAAGGAGGCCAAGTATCCACATGCCGATGGATATGATTTTCTGGCCCTGGCTTATCTCTGAATTCTGAGTGTAGCGGTTCCATATCCATATAGCATTGGGGTCATCCGGAGAGGCCTGATGATGTACCTTCATGCGTGAACTAAGGCGGCCTTCAAAATCCAGGCACTCCTTCACGTTGTTGATTCCGTTGAAGGTAAGATATATCTCCCCTATCTGGTCTCCCGGGTAGAAAATGCCCTTCATGGTGCTGTATGGTATATAGGCGTAGGCCTGCCAGTTGCTCTGGTCGGCCTGGTATACGCCAATTACGCGGAAAGAGAAGCCGTGCATGGTCACCCACTTGCCGATGAGGTTTCCGCCAAGCTCTTTCTCATGTTTTGTACTTATGACAATAACCTTGCGCTGCTCCTTTATGTCCAGGGGGTTGATGAAGCGTCCCTCCTTCATGATGACCTTTTCAATATCCTTGTACTCCGGGGTGACGCCTTGCATACCTGTGCTGATAGTATTGGTGCCAAGAACCATGTTGTCTGACAGGGTGTTGGTAACAGGAGCTACAAGGTCTACATTGTCACGGAATTCATTACCGGTGGCAATTTGAAGGTCTCCCTTGTCAAGACTGATCCAACGGCCCTCTTTGTAGCCGTTGGCCGGAAGGGAAGTGCGTCCGCCGAATATGTTCAGGGAGTTTGTTACAAAGCGGTCGCTGCTGCCCTGGAAGGCGTTTATGATTCCGTTGCCCGCACCAAGCAGGCAGATGAGCAGGAAGATTCCCCAGCTCACTGCAAATCCTGTAAGGGCGGTGCGCAGCTTGTTGTTGCGCACGGAATTCCATATTTCGTTAATGAGGTCTCTCATTACTTCATCATAGAGCCGTTCCAGGCCTTATGTTCAACGTTTTGGTCAATCTGACCTATTATTCCGTCCTTGATGTGGATAATCTTGTTGGTCTCGTTGGCAACTCCGCTTTCATGGGTTACAACTATGATAGTGATGCCTTCTTCCTTGTTAAGCTGCTTGAGAAGTTGCATCACCTCCACGCTGGTTTTTGAGTCCAGGGCGCCAGTAGGTTCGTCTGCAAGGATGATTTCCGGTTTTGTAATAAGGGCGCGGGCAATTGCAACACGCTGTCTCTGGCCGCCGGACATCTCGTTGGGGAAGTGGCTGGCCCATTGGGTGAGACCCAGTTTTTCAAGGTATTCCATTGCGCGGGCGTGGCGTTCCCTGCGCGGGACGCCCTGGTAAAAGAGCGGCAGCTCAACGTTCTCAACTGCGGTTTTGAACCCAATCAGGTTGAAACTTTGAAAAATGAAGCCAATCATCCGGTTGCGATAGTCCGCAGCCTGGTTTTCACTCAGGTTCTTGATGAGTTTGCCGGCAAGTGTATAGCTGCCGGTGTCATAGTTGTCAAGAATGCCCAATATATTAAGGAGCGTGGACTTTCCGGAACCGGAAGCTCCCATTATGGAAACAAATTCACCGCGCTCTATGTCAAGGCTGATGCCTTTGAGCACGTGCAGCGGCTGTCCGTTGTCATAAGTCTTGTTAATGTCCCTAAGCTCTATCAGCGCCATAGTGAGTACTGTTATCTTTTGTCCCGTCATGCCCGGCACCGACCGGGTATCTCAATCCGTTGCTGTATTAGTATGCTATTACACTGCAAAGATATTACGGTTTTTTCAAACGGCCAAATCTTTTTGCAATTTTTTTGCCAATATATCCCCTCCCGCCCACAATTTGACTATTTTCACCATCTCATGGCTTGTTTTGACTCGTGACCAGACCAGTATCGTTAAGCTTCCCGTGGAGCTAAATGATTGATTATCAGTGAAAAACGCAAAAGTGGGTACCTTTTATGAGGCACCCACTTTGTGGTAACGTTCTGATAATCAGACACTTCGCTCCACGCGCATCTGCCCAAGATGCTAGCTGTTGGGAGCGTCCAGGCGGAGTTCCGGATGACGGGCCGATGTGCGGCGGAAGATAAAGGCCACGGCAACGGCCGCTATGCACAGGCCAAAGAACATGAGTTCCACAGCTACAGGGCCGGTAAGGGCAGAGGTGCTGTCCGCACTTCCATAATGCCCTAGCACGTTACCGGCTATCATCTTGAAACTCAAAAGACCAAGGTTCTGCACCCAGTAGATAAGGGCAAATGTGGTCCCAAGTACTTTGTCAGGCACAATCTTGGGCACTGACGGCCACAAGGCGGCAGGGACAAGCGAGTAGCCAAAGCCAAGAAAGACCATGGCCAGATATCCCCAGAACGGAACTCCGGCGGGGGCAAAAGCCAGTATGCCATGAGCAACAAGTGACAGGACTGCGCCAAGTATCATCCATCTGGTTCCCTTGCCGGCCTTGTCCACCATCATGCCAAACAGCGGGGCAAACACAACCGTGGAGAATGGAAGCATTGACACCATCCATCCGGCAGCCTGGGCCGGAATGTCAAAGCGAGGCACAAGGATGGCTCCAGCAAACTTTTTGAACGCTATGATAGAACTGTAAAACAGTACACAAAGAAGCCCTAGAAGCCAGAAGTTCTTATTGCCAAGCACACCAAGGACATCCTTGAAACGGAAAGAATCATTATCCGTTGTGGCAGAGGCTTCGGGCCGGTACGCGCCTTCGGCGCTATCCCTCCCACTGTCCCCTTGGGCCAGCGGGCCCCTCCCGTTCACGGAGCCACGGGCGGCTACGCCGTCCGAAGCCTCTGTCACAACGGAATGGTCGGCCTTTGAGTCAAGTGCCACAAACACTGCCCATAAAATAAGTCCCAAAGCCATCAGTCCCATGCCTACCAGGGCGGGGCGGGCAGTCTCTGCCAGGGAGTAGACGTGGTCCGGCATCTGACGCACCAGTTTTGGGGCAAGCACAAGCGCGAAGGCCGTTCCAAGACGGGCTATGGCAAGCTGGAGACCCATGGCAAGAGCCATCGGCCCGCCTTTGAACCAGCGGGCAATGCTTCTTGTCACGGCGGTTCCGGCAATCTCAGACCCCAGGCCGAAAAGCATTGTACCAACGTAGGCCAGCCGTAGAGCCGCGCTGCCGCCGCGCATTACAGCCCAGGTCACCATGCCGGCGCCAAGGACCATCATTGCCACAAACATGGTTCCGCTCACCCTGACGCCCCACTTGTCCAGCAGGATGCCGCCAATAACCAGGCCGCCAAACACGCACAATACGCTGTAGCCGCTGGTATACAAGCCGTAGCCGGCCGCATCCCATCCCAGGGCCGTAAGCGAAGGGTCCTCAAACAGGTAGGAGATGCTGGAGAACATGTCGTCGAAGTAGTACGATGCAAACATCGGCACTACAAGACATGCCAGCGCTATCCATGCCGCACGCTTCATTACTGGGCAGCCTTGATGTTGGGAAGTTCAAGGCCGAGGCCCTTCTTGCGGTCAACCACCTTGAGCACCAGGCCAAGCACAAGGGCTGCAACGCCAAGGCAGGCAAGCATCACAAGGGGTGCGGTATAGTTGAAGGCGGTAGGATCCGTCACGCCGGGGTTGGTCTTGTCAAGGACCTTGCCGATAAGGAGCGGGAAAAGCCAAAGGCCGATATTCTGTATCCAGAAGATGAGGGCATAAGCACTGCCGATAACCTTGGCATCCACCAGCTTGGGAACGGAAGGCCAAAGGGCTGCCGGCACCAGCGAGAAGCTTGCGCCAAGAACCAGGATGGTCACGTATGCGATGATGGCACCGCCAAGGTCATTGCCCTTGAATGCGGGAAGGACAAAAGCGAAGGTAAGATGGCAGGCAATCAAAAGGATGGAGCCCAGCACCAGCATGGATGCGCCCTTGCCTTTGTGATCAAGATAGTTGCCAAGGATAGGGGTGATAAGCACGGCAAGCAGAGGGAATACGGCAAAGATGGACTCTGCGCTCTGGCGCATGTAACCCATGTAGCAATAAACTACCAGTGATACGATAGCAATGCCCAGGAACACGAATTTTTTGACTTGGTCTTTCTGGAAATTGCTGATGAATCCGCTTGCAGCCACTACCAGCATAATCAGATACTGGATAATTGTAACATTGCCTGAAGCCCAGAAGGAAGTTGCATCCGGAGCGGTGAGGGACAGGTTGCACTGAAGCATGTTCACCGCATACTTCTGGAAGGGGAAGATGGCGCTGTAGTAAAGCACGCAAAGGAGAGCCACAATCCAGAATCCCCAGTCCTTGAGAATCTTGCCAAGGTCGCTGATTTTGAACGGGTCGTCCTTTTCTTCGGCCTCTCCGGTCTGCTGGTCAAGTTTCTTGTCCATGAAGAAGTATACAATGCACATGATGAGTGCAATGCAGAGCAGGACTACGCCGAAGGCAACGCTGCGGGAGACATCCACCTTACCGCCAAGACGGGCGAAGAAGGGTGAGAAAATCATGCAGGTGGCAACACCAAGGCGGGCCAGAGCCATCTCTGAACCCATCGCCAGGGCCATCTCACGACCCTTGAACCACTTTACTATACCGCGGCTGACTGTAATGCCGGCCATCTCACATCCGCAGCCGAAAATCATGAAGCCGCATGCGGCAAGTTTTGCCGATGCAGGCATGCCGCGGTAGAAAGGAGACACTCCAAGCTCGTCAAAGAGCGGTATATAATTAAGGTTGTTTGTGAACCAGGCCTCAAGGCCGCTGCCCATGAAAGCCTCACTAACTGCAAACCACTTGATGATTGCACCCACAAGCATCACTCCTGCAGAGAGGACTGCGGTAAAGCGCACTCCCATCTTGTCCAGGATAATACCCGCAAAAATAAGGAAGAATACAAATACATTGAGGAAAACCTCTGAGCCCTGCATGGTCCCAAAAGCAGTTGAATCCCAGCCTCTGGTTTCCTGCATGAGGTCCTTGATGGGAGAGAGGATATCCATGAAAATGTAGCTGCAGAACATGGCCATGGCCAGCAGAAGAAGTGCCGTCCAGCGCATTGCTGCAGAATCTCGCAGTGTTTTCTTGATTGTTTCTGACATATTCTTGAGTTGTTTATTTCAAACGAGCCGCTAAATTAATGAAAAAACCAGATACAGCGCAAGTGAATCTTGCATTTTTGCCCCAAAAAATGCGTATATTTGCATGATATGTACAAGTTGCTGGAAAAGATAGACTCGCCGGAGGACCTTCGCAAACTGCCCCGCAAGAAGCTGGAAGAAGTTTGTGCGGAACTGCGTGACTATATGGTGGAGTGCTGCAGCGTGAATCCCGGCCATCTTGGCTCAAGCCTTGGCGCCGTGGAGCTGATAGTGGCCTTACATTATATATATAATACGCCGCAGGACAAGATTGTCTTTGATGTGGGTCATCAGGCCTATGCGCACAAGATCCTTACAGGAAGGCGTGACATTTTCCGGAAGAACCGCATGAAGGACGGCATTTCCGGTTTCCCCAAGATGGATGAGAGTCCTTATGATGCTTTTGGCGCAGGGCATTCTTCAACTTCCATCTCTGCAGCGCTTGGGTATGCAGAGGCCGCAAGGCTTACCAAGGCATCATATAAATCCGTAGCCGTAATAGGTGACGGCGCCATGACAGGCGGTCTTGCTTGGGAGGGACTTAACAACGCCGGCTCTTCCAAGGCCAACATTCTTGTCATACTGAATGACAATGACATATCCATAGACAACAACCTGGGAGGTCTGCACGACTATCTCCTGAAGATAACCACGTCGCATACCTACAACCGTGTGAAAAGGAGCGTCTGGAACCGTCTTGGAGAAGGAAAGCTAAGGGCGTGGATTCAGCGTAAGGTCATAGATACCAAGGCCAATATAGTAAGGAGCAGCGGAGGCGCGCTCTTTGAAGCCCTGGGATTCAGATACTTCGGCCCCGTGGACGGGAACGATATCGGCCAGATGGTCAACGTCCTTTCCAAAATCAAGGACCTTCCCGGCCCCAGGCTCCTCCACATACATACCAGAAAAGGCGCAGGATATGCCCCGGCAGAGGAAGACCCCACCACATGGCACGCCCCGGGTAAGTTTGACGCGGCAACGGGGGAGCGCATTAAAAGCGTAAACGCTCCGGACCGTTATCAGGATGTGTTTGGCAAGGTGCTGGTGGAACTGGCTGCCAAAGACCAGAGAGTTGTAGGCATTACCCCGGCAATGGCAAGCGGCTGCGGCATGACAAGGCTTCAGGACGCATTCCCGGACAGATTCTTTGACGTGGGCATAGAGGAGGGCCATGCCGTGACCTTCTCTGCAGGCCTTGCCGCCGCGGGCCTTAGACCCTTCTGCAACATTTATTCATCGTTCTCACAGAGAGCATATGACAACATCATACACGACGTGGCCCTTCAGAACCTCCCCGTCACCATCTGCCTGGACAGGGCAGGATTGGTAGGAGAGGACGGCGCTACCCACCACGGCTGCTTTGACATGGCGGCGTACCGTAGCATACCGGGCGCAGTTGTGTCGGCCCCAAGGAATGAACTTGAGCTCAGGAAACTTATGTACACGGCCCTGGAGTATCCCGGCGGCCCGTTCATCATCCGTTACCCCCGCGGAGCCGGAGAAGGCGTGGAGTGGGAAAAGGCCGAAGCATGGCCCCTTCCCGTGGGCAAGGGAGAAAAACTGATGCAGGGCAGGGGACTGGCAATCCTGGGAATAGGACCGGCCGTGAACAGGGCCCTCAAAGCGGCGGAGCGCCATAAAGTAGACTATTGGGTGGCCCCGTCCGTGTACGACATGCGCTTTCTCAAGCCTCTGGATCCGGATATCATGGCGGAGGTGTCGGCCTGCAAGGCAATCATAACGGTGGAGGACGGCAGCCTCAAGGGCGGCCTCTACGGTGCCATAAGCGAGTATTTTGCAGGAAGGGCCGATGCTCCGGTGATCAAGGGGCTTGGCATTCCGGACAAGTTCATGGCGCAGGACACGCAAAAATCCCAGTGGGCCGATTGCGGCATAGACGAGGAGTCCATCCTGGATCTTTTGCGCGAGATGATGAAAAATGTTTAAAAAAGTTTGGCAGATTCAAAAAAAGTCCCTACCTTTGCAGTCCTTTCAGAGAGGAGAGGGTTCATGAGCGCCGATATAGCTCAGTTGGCCAGAGCACGTGATTTGTAATCTCGGGGTCGTGGGTTCGAATCCCTCTATCGGCTCAAAAAGGGGCTTTGACATATTGAAAAGCTTTATTGGGAGGTTCGCATAGTGGCAATTGCGGCGGACTGTAAATCCGCTCCCTCAGGGTTCGGTGGTTCGAGTCCACCACCTCCCACAATTTTGTAGAAGAATGCGGAAGTAGCTCAGTTGGTAGAGCATCAGCCTTCCAAGCTGAGGGTCGCGAGTTCGAACCTCGTTTTCCGCTCCAAAAATTTTGAAAGCCGGTGTAGCTCAGGGGTAGAGCGCATCCTTGGTAAGGATGAGGTCATGAGTTCAATTCCCATCACCGGCTCCTTTTTTGGGTTTAGGCCCTTTTGAAAAGCAAACAATTGTTTAAACAATAATAAAAACTATGGCAAAAGAAACATTCCAGAGAACCAAACCGCATGTCAACATCGGTACTATCGGCCACGTTGACCACGGTAAGACCACCCTCACCGCTGCCATCACCAAGGTGCTCGCAGAGCGCGTAAGTGGCAACGCTGACAAGGTGAAGTCCTTCGACCAGATTGACAACGCCCCTGAAGAGAAGGAGCGTGGTATCACCATTAACACCGCTCACGTTGAGTATGAGACTGAAAAGCGTCACTATGCTCACGTTGACTGCCCTGGCCACGCCGACTATGTGAAGAACATGGTTACCGGTGCTGCTCAGATGGACGGTGCTATCCTGGTTGTAGCTTCCACCGACGGTCCTATGCCTCAGACCCGTGAGCACATCCTGCTCGCCCGTCAGGTTAACGTACCTAAGATCCTCGTTTTCATGAACAAGGTTGACCTTGTTGACGATGAGGAAATGCTTGACCTCGTAGAGATGGAAATCCGCGACCTCCTCGCTTTCTACAAGTTCGATGAGGACTGCCCCATCATCCGCGGTTCCGCACTTGGTGCTCTGAACGGTGAGAAGGTTTGGGAAGACAAGGTCATGGAGCTCATGGACGCAGTTGATGAGTACATCCCGCTTCCGGAGCGTCTTGTTGACAAGGACTTCCTGATGCCTATCGAGGACATCTTCTCCATCACTGGCCGTGGTACTGTTGTTACCGGTCGTATCGAGTCCGGTACCATCCACGTGAACGACCCTGTGGAACTCGTTGGCTTCGGCGACGAACCCCGCACCTCCGTCGTTACCGGTGTTGAGATGTTCCGTAAGCTCCTCCCTCAGGGTGAGGCTGGCGACAATGTAGGTCTTCTCCTCCGTGGTGTTGACAAGAAGGAAGTAAAGCGTGGCGAGGTGGTTGCAAAACCCAAGTCCATCACTCCTCACACCATCTTCAAGGCTCAGATCTATGTTCTGAAGAAAGAAGAAGGTGGCCGTCACACCCCGTTCCACAATCACTATCGTCCTCAGTTCTTCATCCGCACCCTGGATGTGACTGGTGAAATCCAACTCCCTGACGGTGTTGAGATGGTTATGCCTGGCGATAACGTGGAAATCACCGTTAAGCTCATCACTCCTGTTGCAATGAACAACGGTCTCCAGTTCGCTATCCGTGAAGGTGGTCGTACCGTTGGCGCAGGCCAGGTGATCGCTATCGTAGAGTAATTTCTACATGCCATTAAAAAAGTGAGTGCCCGGACGCGGGCGCTCACTTTCCAACAGGGGAATAGAACAAGGGTAGTTCAGCGGTCTCCAAAACCGTCGATGTGGGTTCGAATCCTGCTTCCCCTGCCAAAAAATATCAAAGGTTACGATTTGGTAAATGTTTAACGTAAGACTGGAGGATTCCCGCTTCCAATTTTCCCTCCGGTCCTTTGTAAGCAAAGATGAGAAAGTTCATTAACTATCTGAAAGAGTGCTATCAGGAACTGACCAAGAAGGTCACCTGGCCCACCTGGGAGAAGCTGCAGAGTTCTGCACTGCTTGTCCTTGTGGCCACGATCATTCTTGCCGTTGTCATCTTCGTGATAGACTTCGCTTTCCAGAAAGGAATGGAGGGTATCTATTCCATCAATTTCTAACTGATAAGTAAACCTTATGGCTGACAAGAAATGGTACGTTCTTCGTACCGCGGGAACTAAGGAAAAGAAAGCCGCCGAATATCTGGTCAAAGAAATAGAGAGACATCCTGATCTGCAAGCAATTGTGGACCAGGTGCTTGTCCCTGTAAAGAAAGAGATTGTGACCAAGAACGGAAAGCGCAAGGAAGTGGAGCGTCTCCTCTTCCCCGGCTACGTTCTCATTCACGCAGAACTCAATCCTGACCTGGAGTATGTAATTCGCAACGGCATTCCCGGCATGTCCGGATTCCTTACAGAAAAGACCGGCAACGGTCCCACCGAGCGTGTACCCGTCCCCATCCGCGACGAGGAAGCCCAGCGCATCCTTGGCGTTCAGGACGAGAACGCAGTAAGCGCAGCCGAGACTGAGGTAAACTTCTCCGTAGGAGAGAGCGTCAGCATCACAGACGGTCCCTTCAGCGGTTTCAGCGGAACAGTGGAAGAAATCCTTCAGGACAGGAGCAAGCTCAAGGTAGTAGTTGTGATCTTCGGAAGAAAGACTCTTCTGGAACTCAGCTTTACACAAGTAACTAAAGAGTAAGTTTTTATTATGGCAAAAGAAGTAACCGGATTCATCAAGCTCCAAATCAAAGGCGGAGCAGCGAATCCTGCGCCCCCGGTAGGACCGGCACTCGGTTCCAAGGGCCTCAATATCATGGACTTCTGCAAGCAGTTCAACGCCCGCACCCAGGATCAGGCCGGTAAGGTTCTCCCTGTGGTGATCACCGTGTTCTCTGACAAGTCCTTCACATTTGAGGTCAAGCAGCCCCCGGTGGCAGTCTCACTCAAGGAAGCTGCAAAAATCAGCAAGGCTTCCGGTGAGCCCAACAGAAAGAAAGTAGCAAGCGTGACCTGGGATCAGGTCAAGGAAATTGCCCAGTCAAAGATGCCGGATCTCAATGCATTCACGCTGAGAAGCGCAATGAGCATGGTAGCAGGTACCGCCCGCTCCATGGGTATCAAGGTAGAGGGTGAAATGCCCGAGAATCTCTAAAATTTCACACACGTTATGAGCAAACTGACAAAAAACCAGAAAGCTGTTCTTGCCAAGTTCGACAAGACTCAGGTTTACTCCCTGAATGACGCGTGCGCCCTTCTTAAGGAGATTACCTATACCAAGTTCGACGCATCCGTGGAAATCACCACCAACCTTGGTGTTGATCCCCGTAAGGCCAATCAGATGATCCGTGGCGTTGTCACCCTTCCTAACGGCACCGGTAAGGTTGTCCGCGTTCTTGTACTCTGCACCCCTGATAAGGAGAATGAGGCAAAGGAAGCTGGCGCAGACTATGTAGGTCTGGACGAATACATCACCAAGATCAAGGAAGGCTGGACTGACGTAGACGTTATCATCTGCACCCCTTCAGTTATGGCAAAGGTTGGCCAGATCGGCCGTATCCTTGGTCCCCGCGGCCTCATGCCTAACCCCAAGACCGGTACCGTCACCATGGAGGTGGGCGCCGCCGTCAAGGACGTAAAGGGTGGTAAGATTGACTTCAAGGTTGACAAGACCGGTATCATTCACGCCGCTATCGGCAAGGCCTCCTTCACCGCTGAGCAGATTGCAGAGAACGCAAAGGCATTCGTAAGTGCCGTTCTCAAGCTCAAGCCCCAGACCCTGAAGGGCACCTACCTCAAGAGTGCTACCCTCTGCACCACCATGAGCCCCGCTGTCAAGCTGGACGTCAAAGGTTTCACCGCTGAATAATCTGTAAGGAGGAAAAGATATGAAAAAGGAACTGAAAGAACAGGTTATTGCAGCCATCAAGGCCAATATCGAGGCCTGCCCCAACTTCTACATCGTTGACATCGCCGGCCTTAACGCAGGCGCTACCGCAAGCCTCCGCAGAGACTGCTTCAACGAGGGTATCAAGCTCACAGTTGTAAAGAACACCCTTTTCCACAAGGTTATCAAGGACGCTCAGAACGCTGAGATGGATCTCCTTGTTCCCGCACTGGAAGGCAACACCGCCATCATGTACTGCGAGGCTCCTGCAGTCCCTGCAAAGCTCATCAAGAAGTACAACAAGGCCGGTTCAGAAAAGCCCGCTCTCAAGGCTGCATACGTGCAGGAGTGCGCATTCGTGGGTGCCGACAAGATTGAGGAGCTCATCAACATCAAGTCCCGCGAGGAACTCATCGGCCAGATCATCGGCATGCTCCAGTCCCCGCTGCAGAATGTTATTTCCGCTCTGCAGAACGGTGGCGGCAGCACCATCGCCGGCCTCGTCAAGACTCTGGAAGAAAAAGAAAATTAATAATAAACAATTTAAATATTTACAATTATGGCAGACGTTAAAAAACTCGCAGAGGAACTTGTAAACCTCACCGTCAAAGATGTCCAGGAACTTGCTAAGATCCTGAAGGAAGAATATGGTATCGAGCCCGCAGCAGCAGCTGTTGCAGTAGCAGCTCCCGCAGCATCCGCCGAGGCAGCCGCTCCCGCAGAGCAGACTGAGTTCGACGTGATCCTCACCAGCGCAGGTCAGGCAAAGCTCCAGGTCATCAAGGCCGTTAAGGAGAATGCAGGTCTTGGTCTTAAAGAGGCCAAGGAACTCGTTGACAAGGCTCCCGTAGCCGTCAAGGAGAAAGTGTCCAAGGCAGAGGCCGAGGCACTCAAGGCTGCCCTCGAGGAAGCCGGCGCAGAGGTTGAGGTTAAGTAACTTCGCCCCGTGCTCCCTATAAGGGATGCAAAACACAGGTTTAGAGCCCGTAGCAGGCTCTAAACCTTTTTTCCGTCTAAAAAATTTTCCCTATAACGAAGGCAGAATATGTCTAATAAGACTGCTAATCCGCGAATTAATTTCGCAACTTCAAAAATTCTGGAATACCCTGACCTTCTGGAGGTTCAGCTGAAGTCTTTCAAGGACTTCTTCCAGCTGGAAACCACTCCGGACAGCCGCCGCAGCGAGGGACTGTACCAGGTTTTCCAGGAAATTTTCCCGATTGAAGATACGCGGAACAACTATGAGCTCACCTTCATAGACTATTTCATTGATCCGCCCCAGTATTCAATCGAGGAGTGTCTTGAGAGAGGACTTACCTACAATGTTCCTCTGAAGGCAAAACTCCGCCTTTCTTGCACGGACCCGGAGCACGAGGACTTTGACACCCGCGTGCAGGACGTCTACCTTGGGAACATTCCTTACATGACTCCCGCCGGTACGTTTATCATCAACGGTTCCGAGAGAATTATCGTTTCGCAGCTTCACCGCAGCCCGGGCGTGTTCTTTGACCAGAGCATGCACGCAAACGGCACCAAGCTCTACAGCGCCCGTATCATTCCTTTCAAGGGCTCCTGGATAGAGTTTGCAACTGACATCAACAACGTGATGTACGCTTACATAGACCGTAAGAAGAAGCTGCCCGTAACAACCCTTCTGCGCGCTATCGGTTACAGCAGTGACAAGGATATCCTTGACCGCTTTGACCTTGCCGACGAGGTTGCCTCCACCCCTGAGGTCCTTAACGAGAATCTTGGCCGCAAGCTTGCCGCCAACGTCCTCAAGACCTGGATCGAGGACTTCGAAGACGAGGATACCGGTGAGGTTATCCCCATTGAGCGTACCATTCCTATCGTGGAAAGAGGTGAGATTCTGGACGAGGACACCATCGCCCGCATTGCAGACACAGAGGTAGAAACCATCCTTCTCCAGAAGGACGAGTCAGTGTCGGCAGAGAACTCCATCATCTACAACACCCTGCAGAAGGACCCCACCAATACGGAAATCGAGGCTGTGAACTATATCTACAAGCAGCTCCGCAATTCCGAACCGCCGGATGAGGCTACAGCCCATGACGTGATTGACAAGCTTTTCTTCTCTGACAAGCGTTACGATCTTGGCAGCGTGGGCCGTTACCGCCTCAACAAGAAACTTGGTATGTCAATAAATCCCGATACCCGTGTCCTCACCCAGGACGATATCGTGGAAATTATCAAGTATCTTATCAGGCTTATCAACTCCAACGCAACCGTGGACGATATCGACCACCTGTCAAACCGTCGCGTCCGCACTGTTGGAGAACAGCTTGCAAACCAGTTCAGCGTTGGTCTGAGCCGTATGGCCCGTACCATCAGGGAGAGGATGAACGTCCGCGACAGCGAGCAGTTCAACCCCATCGACCTCATCAACGCAAAGACCCTGTCTTCCGTAATCAACTCCTTCTTCGGCACCAGCCAGCTGTCCCAGTTCATGGATCAGACCAACCCGCTGGCCGAAATTACTCACAAGAGGCGTCTGAGCGCACTCGGCCCCGGCGGTCTGTCACGTGACCGTGCAGGCTTCGAGGTCCGAGACGTTCACTACACCCATTACGGCCGCCTCTGCCCTATCGAGTCTCCGGAAGGCCCCAACATCGGCCTTATCTCATCACTTTGCGTATATGCACGCATTGACAACCTTGGCTTCATTGAGACTCCTTACCGCAAGGTTAATGGCGGCAAGGTGGATCTGAGCGCAGAGGGTTGGAAGTACATGAGCGCAGAGGAGGAAGAGGCTCAGCACGTAGCTCTTGCAAACGTGAACATGTCGGACGACGGAGAGCTCCTGGATGAGCGCATCCAGTGCCGTCTTGAGGCCGATTTCCCTCTGGTAAGCAAGGAAGAAGTCAATTACATGGACGTTGCTCCTAACCAGATGGCTTCAGTGGCAGCTTCACTGATCCCGTTCCTGGAGCACGACGACGCCCACCGCGCCCTGATGGGTGCAAACATGATGCGTCAGGCAGTTCCGCTCCTTTCACCGGAAAGCCCCATTGTTGGTACCGGTCTGGAAGAGAGGGTCTGCATTGACTCCCGCACCCAGATTATCGCAGAGCGTACCGGTGTTGTGACATACGTGGATGCAAATGAAATCCGCATCAAGTATGACCGCACTGAGGATGAGAAGTTCGTCAGCTTCCTCCCGGAGGAAACCGTTTACAAGCTTCCCATCTACCGCCGCACCAACCAGAGCACCACTATCCTTCTGAAACCCCTTGTACGCAAGGGTGACAAGGTGAAGGGCGGACAGGTTCTCACTGAGGGTTATGCAACCCAGAACGGAGAACTGGCCCTGGGCCGCAACCTCATGGTTGCATTCATGCCCTGGAAGGGTTACAACTATGAGGACGCTATTGTCCTTTCAGAGGAAATGGTCAAGTGGGATGTCCTCACATCCATCCATGTGGACGAATACCTCACGGAGGTCCGCGAAACCAAGCGCGGCATGGAGGAACTTACCTCCGATATCCCCAACGTGAGCGAGGATGCCACCAAGGATCTGGACAAGGACGGTATCATCCGCGTAGGTGCCCACATTGAGCCCGGTGACATCATGATCGGTAAGATCACTCCTAAGGGAGAGAGCGATCCTTCTCCGGAAGAGAAACTCCTCAAGGCTATCTTCGGAGATAAGGCCGGAGACGTCAAGGATGCTTCCCTGAAGGCTAATCCTTCCCTCAGCGGCACTGTCATCAAGACCGCCCTCTACGCCAAGGTTTCCAAGGAGACCGGCAAGAGGGGAGCCAAGAGTGACCAGAAGACACGCATGGAAATCAAGACTCAGGAGTTCCAGCAGGCAGCGGAGAAACTTCGCGCAGGCTTTATTGAGAAACTCTGGAGCCTTGTAAACGGCAAGAAGAGCGCAGGCGTGAGCGACCTTTACGGTGTGGAAGTCTTCCCTAAGGGTAAGGAATTCACCCTCCAGGCACTCCGCGACGTGGATTACCAGAACATCTCCACCGCAAAGTGGTGCAACGACGCCAAGACTTCCGCAATGGTGCGTGACCTCATTGGCGGCTACTGCATCGCCCACAAGGAGATGGAAACCCGCGCAAAGCGTGAGCTTGACAAGATCAAGGTTGGTGATGAACTTCCCAACGGCGTAATGCAGATAGCAAAGGTATACGTTGCCAAGAAGCGCAAGATCACCGTAGGTGACAAGATGGCCGGCCGTCACGGTAACAAGGGTATCGTGGCAAAGATTGTCCGCCAGGAAGACATGCCGTTCCTCCAGGACGGTACACCTGTGGACATCGTCCTGAACCCTCTGGGCGTGCCTTCACGTATGAACCTGGGCCAGATCTACGAGACCGTGCTCGGTTGGGCCGGCCGTGAACTGGGCCTCAAGTTCTCCACCCCTATCTTCGACGGTGCATCCATCGACGAGATCTGCGACTATACTGACAAGGCCGGCGTGCCCCGCTTCGGCAAGACTCAGCTCCGTGACGGCGGTACCGGTGACTGGTTCGACCAGCCCGCAACCGTTGGCGTGATCTACATGATCAAGCTTGGTCACATGGTTGACGACAAGATGCACGCCCGTTCCATCGGCCCTTACTCACTGATTACCCAGCAGCCTCTTGGCGGTAAAGCCCAGTTTGGCGGCCAGCGTTTTGGTGAAATGGAAGTTTGGGCCCTGGAGGCTTACGGTGCTGCAAATGCACTCCAGGAGATTCTCACCGTGAAGTCCGACGATGTCAACGGCAGGGCAAAGACCTACGAGGCCATCGTCAAGGGAGACCCGATGCCTACTCCTGGCATTCCCGAGTCCCTCAACGTGCTCCTGCACGAGCTGCGCGGACTTGGACTCAAGGTCACTCTGGACTAATCTGTGGATAAAAAAGAAAGTAAGATTATGCCTGCTTTTAATAATAAGGAAAACAAGCAAAAGAGCAATTTCTCCCGCATCTCCATCAGCCTCGCATCCCCGGAGGATATCACCGAGCGTTCCTGCGGAGAGGTCCTGAAGCCGGAAACGGTCAACTACAGGACCTATAAGCCTGAGCGTGAAGGTCTTTTCTGTGAAAAGATTTTCGGCCCTACCAAGGACTACGAGTGCTACTGCGGCAAGTACAAGAGAATCCGCTATCGCGGAATCGTGTGCGACCGTTGCGGTGTTGAGGTAACAGAGAAGAAGGTACGCCGTGAACGTATGGGCCACATCACCCTTACCGTTCCCGTTGCTCACATCTGGTACTTCAAGAGCGCTCCCAATAAGATAAGCGCCCTCCTGGGTGTTCCTTCCAAGAAACTGGAAGCCGTCATTTACTATGAGAAGTATATCGTGGTGAATCCCGGCCTGCTGGCAACGGAGGAAGTTCCTGAGGAATACCGCCTTGCAAAGATGGATCTCCTCTCTGAGGACGAGTACCTTGCCGCCCAGGACCGCATCGCAGAACTCAAGCGCAAGAAGGCCGATGCAGGACAGGAGTGGGAAGAGGACTTCAACTTTGTGGCAAAGATGGGTGCCGAGGGTATCTACGACCTCCTCAAGGAGATTGACGTAGAGGCTCTTGGCCGCGAACTCCGCCGTGCAATGCACACTGAGAGTTCCCAGCAGCGCAAGACAGAGATCCTCAAGCGCCTGTCTGTTGTGAAGTGGTTCCAGGAGTCAAACGGCATCAACCGTCCTGAGTGGATGATCATGAAGGTCATCCCCGTGACTCCTCCGGAGCTGCGTCCTCTGGTACCGCTGGATGGCGGCCGATTCGCAACCTCAGACCTCAATGATCTGTACCGCCGCGTCATCATCCGCAACAACCGTCTCAAGAAGCTCATTCAGATCCAGGCCCCGGAGGTCATCCTCCGCAACGAGAAGCGTATGCTTCAGGAGGCCGTGGACAGCCTCTTCGACAACTCCAAGAAGTCATCGGCCGTAAAGAGCGATTCAAACCGCGCTCTGAAGTCCCTGTCAGACTCCCTTAAGGGTAAGCAGGGCCGCTTCCGCCAGAACCTCCTTGGTAAGCGCGTGGACTACTCCGCACGTTCCGTTATCGTCGTAGGTCCTGAACTCAACATGCATGAGTGCGGTCTGCCTAAGTTCATGGCAGCTGAGCTTTACAAGCCTTTTGTAATACGCAAGCTCATTGAGCGCGGTATTGTGAAGACCGTAAAGAGCGCAAAGAAGATTGTGGACCGCAGGGATCCCGTTATCTGGGACATCCTTGAGAATGTAATGAAGGGCCACCCGGTGCTCCTGAACCGTGCACCTACCCTGCACCGTCTGGGTATCCAGGCCTTCCAGCCCCGTATGATTGAGGGTAAGGCTATCCAGCTGCATCCGCTTGCATGTACCGCTTTCAACGCGGACTTCGACGGTGACCAGATGGCTATCCACCTGCCCCTTGGCAATGCCGCCATCATGGAGGCACAGCTCCTTATGCTGGGCTCCCACAACATTCTGAACCCGGCCAACGGCAGCCCTATCACCGTTCCTTCACAGGATATGGTCCTGGGTCTGTACTACATCACCAAGGAGCGCCCCGGCGCAAAGGGTGACGGCCTCAGGTTCTATGGCCCGGAAGAGGTTATCATCGCCTATGACGGCAAGGTTATCGACATGCACGCTCCCATCCTGGTGCGTCTTCCCAAGGACAAGCAGGATCTGAGCCAGGGCTACGAGATGGTTAAGACCACCGCCGGCCGCATTATCGTGAACCAGTTCATGCCTGAAGAGGTGCCTTACGTGAACGAGGTGCTGGGCAAGAAAGCCCTCCGCAGCGTTATCACCAACGTTATCAAGCACACCGGTGTAACCCGTACCGCCCAGTTCCTGGACGATATCAAGAACCTTGGTTACGACCAGGCCTTCCGTGCCGGTATCTCCTTCAACCTTGGTGACGTTCTTGTGCCGGAAGAGAAGACCGCCCTTATTGAGAAGGGTTACGGAGAGGTTGAGTCCATCAAGGCCAACTACGCCATGGGCTTCATCACCAACAACGAGCGTTACAACAAGGTCATTGACCTGTGGACTTCCATTGACAACCAGCTCACCTCCGTGGTTAAGAAGCAGATCTCCCAGGATCAGCAGGGCTTCAACCCGGTTTACATGATGCTGGATTCCGGAGCCCGTGGTTCAACCCAGCAGATCAAGCAGCTCTGCGGTATGCGTGGCCTTATGGCAAAGCCCCAGAAGAGCGGCGCCGCCGGTGCAGAGATTATCGAGAACCCCATTGTGTCCAACCTTAAGGAAGGCATGACCGTGTTGGAGTACTTCATCTCCACTCATGGTGCACGTAAGGGTTTGGCCGATACCGCCCTCAAGACCGCTGATGCAGGTTACCTCACCCGCCGTCTTGTGGACGTCTCCCACGATGTCATCATCACTGAGGAAGACTGCGGCACACTGCGCGGCCTCATTGCAACCGCCATCAAGAACAAGGATGAGGTTGTGGAATCCCTTGGTGAGCGCATCCTTGGCCGTACTTCCGTACACGACATCTTCAACCCGCTCACCGGAGAGCTTATCATCAGCGCCGGAGAGGAAATCCGAGAGGATACCGCTGCCCTTATAGACAGCCTTCCCATTGAGCAGGTGGAAATCCGCAGCGTTCTTACCTGCGAATCCCGCAAGGGCGTGTGCGCCAAGTGCTACGGCCGCAACCTTGCTACTTCACGCATGGTTGAAACCGGTGAGGTTGTTGGTGTTATCGCAGCCCAGTCCATCGGCGAGCCTGGTACTCAGCTTACTCTGCGTACCTTCCACGTTGGTGGTACCGCTTCCGGTTCAGTGGCAGACAACACCATCGTATCCAAGTACGAGGGCAAGCTCGCATTTGAGGAGCTCCGCACCATTGACCGCGTCAACGAGGACGGCAGCGTGAACCAGATTGTGGTATCCCGCATGACTGAACTCCGTATTCAGGACGAGCGTACCGGAATGACCTATTCCCAGTACGACATCCCTTACGGCTCAGTGCTTTACTTCAAGGACGGTGCATCAGTCAAGAAGGGTGACCTCATCTGCGAGTGGGATGCTTATAACGCAACCACCATTGTTGAAACCGCCGGTACAGTGCGCTTTGAGAACATGGTTGAGGGTGTAACCTACCATGAGGAAAGCGCCGATGAGTTTGCAACCAATACGGACAAGGTTATCATTGAGAGCCGTGACAAGACCAAGAGCCCGGATATGCTTATCGTTGATGAAAAGGGTGTCATCCTCCGTCAGTACAACCTGCCGGTAGGCGCACACATCATGATAAACGACGGAGACCAGGTCAAGGTTGGCGACGTTATCATCAAGATACCTCGTGCAATCGGCAAGGCAAGCGATATCACCGGAGGTCTGCCCCGCGTTACTGAACTCTTCGAGGCACGTACTCCTTCCAACCCCGCAATTCTCTCAGAGATCAACGGTGAGGTGCTCATGGGCAAGGTCAAGCGCGGTAAGCGTGAGATCATTGTGAAGAACCGCAGTGGCAAGGAATGCCACTACGAGGTTCCCACAACCAAGCAGATCCTGGTCCAGGAGAACGACTATGTGAAGGCCGGTACCCGTCTCTCTGACGGCGGCACTTCACCTACCGACATCCTGAACATCCTTGGTCCCGTGAAGGCTCAGGAGTACATTGTGAACGAGATTCAGGCAGTGTACCGTCTGCAGGGCGTAAAGATCAACGACAAGCACTTTGAGATTATCGTCCGCCAGATGATGCGCAAGGTCATGATTGGAGATCCCGGAGACACCGAATTCCTCCCGGAGGAACTGGTGGACAAGTGGGAGTTCATGGACCGCAACGACGCTATCTTCGGCAAGTACTATGTTGAGGATCCCGGTGACAGCAGCCGCTTCCAGGAAGGCGACATCATCAGTGCACGTGACCTCCGCGGAGAGAATGCCTCTCTGGAGCGTCAGGGAGCACGCCTGGTGGCCGCACGTCCTGCAAAGCCTGCAACCGCATCCCAGGTGCTTCAGGGTATCACCCGCGCAGCCCTCAAGACCGGCTCATTCATCTCCGCAGCTTCCTTCCAGGAAACCACCAAGGTTCTCTCAGAGGCCGCTATCCGCGCCCGCGTAGACAACCTTGAGGGCTTGAAGGAGAACGTTATCTGCGGTCACCTGATTCCGGCCGGTACCGGTCTCAACCGCTACCAGGACATCATCGTGGGCTCCAAGACGGAGACCATGGCAGCCCTGAGCGAGCTTTAGACCACTCACTTAATCAAAATGGCGTCACCTTTCCGGTGGCGCTTTTTTGTTATGGCTTGTTTTTTGTGTAACTTTGCCGGGTCAATCAAATTGGAAAGACTATGAAACTTATAAAATACTTTGTTACGGCCATGACCATGGCTGTGGTTCTGGCCGGCTGCGCCACAAAGGTTGAGCGCAATGGAAACATTAATCCTACACCGGCGCCGGATCCCAAGCCGGATGATCCCCAGACGGAATTTGTGTTAAGGGAGAACAAGAGCTGGACTGTTGAATACGGCGGCAGAAAGACCGACGAGGAAAAAGGCGTTTATGAGGAGATAGTGGTAAACAGCGTCCCTGCCGGCCAGCTGTATCTGGTGAGCGTTATCAACCGCGCCAATTATGACAGCTATGACGGAGACCTGGAGGCATTCCTTAAGAACGAGTACAAGTACAACTCGGATTATGTTTACACGGGTTCTCCCCAGACCATGGAATTCGGCCGTTTCCTGCATGGAACCTGGTATGCGTTCGTAATCGGCCTTGATTCCCAGAAAAAGCTCACCGGAGAATACGCTTACAGCAAGTTCACCGTTGACGAGGAAGAGCCCAATCCTGAGTATCTTTCCTGGATTGGCAATTGGAAGGTGTCCCAGGGCGGATATACCTACAATATCACGGTATCACAGGCAGAGGCTAACATGATTTACCGCGTAGACGGCTGGGAGGTTATTGACGGGGATCCGGACTGGAACCAGATGAATTATGAAGACGATTATCTGGAGACCTTCTACGAGCCCACGGACGGCAATATGTACTTCACTTCCCAGTATATAACCAGTTACCAGGATGAAGATTTGGGAGGAGAGACGGTAGATGAGTACTTCTTCGGCCAAATAGATTATGACGGCATACATGAGAAGATGGGCCTTTACATTATTCCGGAAGAGGGTATGGACCTTGCCTATGCAAGGCACAACGGAGAGGACAACGCATCTGTCAATCCTTGCCGGGTAAAAGTAGATGTGGGCCAGGACAAGGGGTATGAGACCCAGTTCTACTGCATGCAGTATGTGTATAAGGCCGGTCAGGATTATCTGCTTTACAACCAGCAGGTTCCCGCCCTTCCCATGAACATGGTCCGTACTCAGGGTGCAGGGAAACTCTCACTCAGGGCCAGGAATGCGGTCAAGCGTTCTGCGCTTTCATCTGAAGATACGCCCAGGCGCGGCAGGCCTTACCAGCCCCACGCAGAGCGTAACAGCCGCAGCGTAAAAGCCCTGGCTATTTAACTTGATTATCCAGGAAACACTTAAGGGTGTTTTCCATAAGACAGGCTATGGTCATCGGCCCAACTCCTCCGGGAACGGGCGTGATGGCCATAGTTTTTGGTGCTACGCTTTCAAAATCCACGTCTCCGCAGAGTTTTCCGCTTTCCGGGTCTCTGTCCATGCCAACGTCAATGACCACGGCGCCTTCTTTCACCATGTCTGCCGTAACCATTTTTGCCTTGCCGGCGGCCACCACAAGGATATCGGCCTGACGGGTAATTGAGGCCATGTCCACTGTCCTGGTATGGCATGTGGTGACGGTTGCATTTGCGTCCAGGAGCATCTTTGCAACGGGAAGGCCGACGATATTGCTCCGGCCGATTACCACGGCCCTTTTGCCTTTAGGGTCTACGCCTATGGCCTCAAGCAGCTTCATGATGCCGGCTGGGGTGCAGGGAGACATGTGCGGGGTTTTCTGCCACAGTCCGGCCACGTTCAGCGGATGGAAGCCGTCAACGTCCTTGCTGCGGTCTATGGCCTGGATGACTTTTGCCTCTGAGATATGTTTTGGTAGGGGCAGTTGGACAAGGATTCCGTCCACTTCTTTGTCACGGTTAAGTTCCTCCACCTTTTCCAGTAGTTCGCTTTCAGGGGTGTCCTCCGGCAGGACTATGGTGGTGTTGCGGATTCCGCAGGCCTCGCAGGCTTTTGCCTTGTTGCGGACATAGATTACGCTGGCGGGGTCTTCTCCAACTCTCACTACAACAAGGTGGGGGACTCTGCCATATTTTTCCTGAAGCTGTGCAACCTTTTCCCGTATGCTCTCTTTGAGGGAGGCCGATATTGCTTTACCGTCTATAAGAATCATATTCAGAAGCGTTTTGAAACGCGAATGTACAAATTTTTTGAGTATCTTTGCATGATATATTATACTAAAAATGAAAAAGACTTCTTTAATTATTGTTTTGTTTGCTGTTCTGGCGCTTGTATGCTCCTGCAACAAGTCTCAGACTAGTGGTGGTAATACTTATTCTTTTGGTGGAAACCTTATACTTTCGGCCGATGATTCTTTTGTAAACGGTAAGGCAAACCTTACGCTCAGCCTTTCAGAAGCATTGGCATCTGATGTAACTGTTACTCTTGCCGTGAATGAGAATGGAGAGAGCGCCATCAAGGCATCGGCCCTTGAGTTCCAAAGCGTTGTTACAATTGCCTCCGGGAAGACTTCTGAAAGCGTCCCTGTGACTCTTGTTACTGAGCCCAACGGCCCGGCAAAGGCATACTTTGTCATTGCGGCTGTGACTGGTGCTGTAGCAGAGAGGTCCGGTGCAACCATTTCCTTTAATCCCTCTTCCTCAGATCCGGATCCAGATCCGGAACAGGGTTCAATGACTCTCCAGACCAACTGGAAGGTAAGTGTTACCGGTCAGGAACTGGAGTCTGAAGAGTACGACGGATACACGTACTACTATATTGCTGCCAATCTTACCGCTCCCGGCTCAACATATATTTACACAGACTGCTTTGTAGATGATGCAGAGTTCAAGGAGTACGGCGGAGATTCCATTGAAGAATGGGCCGCAAGCCTTGAGTCAGAACTTTTAAAGGCCATTGCTGCCGGTACTAAGATTGATGATATGCTGTATACTGCCGGGGATATCTACCTGAACTATTACGGCAAGGGTGACACATACGTTTATGTCCTTGATTTTGACGCCAAAGGAAAGCTTACCGGCAAGTATGCAAAGATTGCCGTCACCATGCCGGACCTGGAGGGCGAGGAAGGATCTGAGTACTCAGATGTAATCTCCGTAAGCGGAACCGGTGACGCCCTCTTCTATTTTGACATCTATGACAAGGGCAGCATAACCGACGCCAATCTGCAGGAGAGTATGCTGGAGCTTGCTGCAATGTGCGACGAAGAATACCAGTATTACATGGAGGCCTGGGGTGATGTGGAAAGGACGGATTTCATGCTGGATTCAGAGTACAACTATTTTGAGTATGATGCCCTGGAACTGGGCAAGTACGATGTCCTGATAGTAGGCATGAGCGCAGACGGCAATCTCACAGGAGAGTATAATATCAGCACCATAGAGGTAGACGGCCATGAACTCCCGGATAACTACTGGGAGTACGGCTACTCCGCAAAGGCAAACCGCAAGGCCCTGCGCAGGAAAGCTCAACTGCGTGATTTTACTCCCCAGATTACCGGTCCTGTGACCAGAAAGCAGGCCTGGGTCGCCAGTTATGACGGCCGTACGGAGGCATTTGACTGGGGGAGCCTTTTGGTGAAAAAGTCAAGATTCGGCAGAGTAACAAGATAAATAAATGAGAAATCTCTATCTGACAAACACCCTTTCAAGGGAGAAGGAACTGTTCAAACCCATCAATCCCGGGCACGTGGGCATGTATGTCTGCGGTCCCACCGTGTACGGTGACGCCCACCTGGGCCACGCCCGTCCCGGTGTTACCTATGACGTTCTGTTCCGCCTGCTTCAGCAGCTTGGTTACAAGGTGCGTTATGTCCGCAACATAACGGATGTTGGCCATCTGGAGCACGACGCCGACGAGGGTGAGGACAAGATAGCAAAGAAGGCCCGCCTGGAAGAGCTGGAGCCCATGGAGGTAGTCCAGTACTACACGGAGCGTTACCATGAAGCCATGCGGCTTCTTGGCTGTAAGTCTCCCTCCATTGAGCCCCGCGCATCAGGGCACATAATTGAGCAGATAGAGACTGTCAAAAAGATTCTTGCGGCAGGGTATGCCTACGAGTCAAACGGCTCCGTTTACTTTGACGTCCAAAAGTATAACCGTGAGCACAATTACGGCGTGCTTTCAGGCAGAACCTTGGAGGCTACCCTTGAGGGAACCCGTACCCTGGACGGCCAGGGAGACAAGCGCGCTCCCTATGACTTTGCAATATGGAAGAAGGCGGAGCCGGAGCATATTATGCGCTGGCCATCACCTTGGGGAGACGGTTTCCCGGGCTGGCACCTTGAGTGCTCTGTAATGGGAGAAAAGTATCTGGGCTATGAGTTTGACATCCACGGAGGCGGAATGGATTTGATGTTCCCTCACCATGAGTGCGAGATTGCCCAAAACGTGGCATCCCGCGGCACAAGGGGAGTGCACTACTGGGTGCATAACAACATGATTACCATCAACGGCCAGAAGATGGGAAAGAGCCTGGGCAATTTCATAACCCTTCCTCAGCTGTTTGCCGGAGACCATCCCAAGCTTACTCAGGCATATACGCCTATGACCGTACGCTTTTTCATTCTCCAGGCCCATTACCGCAGCACGCTGGATTTCTCCAACGAGGCCCTGCAGGCTGCAGAAAAGGGTTATAAGAGGCTGATGGCGGCATGGAAGGCGCTTGGCGGAGATAACAACGGTCATTCGAATAATGTTTGTCATTCTGAGCGAAGCGAAGAATCTCCTGCAGTCAAGGCAATAATTGACGCCGTGTGGGACGCTCTTTGCGATGACCTTAACACGCCAATAGCAATAGCTCATCTGTTTGACGCCGTGAAACTTATCAATGGCGGTTCTCTTTCAGATGCTGACCGCGCAGCCCTTTCAGTTCTGTTTGACCAGGTGGTAGGCGGTGTCCTTGGCCTTAAGGATGAGGATGCAGGCGCATCAGGAAAGGCCGACAAGGCCCTTGCCGGTGTCATGGAAATTGTCCTTGAAAGCCGCCGCAAGGCCCGTCAGGAGAAGAACTGGGCAGAGAGTGACCGCATCCGTGACGCCCTTGCCGCATGCGGTATCACCGTGAAGGATACCAAGGACGGCGCAAGCTGGACACTTCAGTAGTATGCTTAAGTTCATCTCATGGAATGTCAACGGTCTGCGTGCCGTTGCCGGGAAGGGGTTTGCAGATATCTTTGAAACTCTTGAGGCCGATTTTGTCTGTCTTCAGGAAACCAAGATGCAGGCCGGTCAGCTGGACCTTGAGTTCCTTGGTTATGAGTCATACTGGAATTATGCGGAAAAGAAGGGTTATTCCGGTACTGCGGTCTATACCAAACACACTCCGCTTAGTGTCCGCTACGGAATGGGTGTGGATGAGCATGACCATGAGGGCAGGCTCATTACACTGGAATATCCTTCCTTCTACCTGGTATGTGCCTATGTCCCCAACTCACAGGACGGACTGAAGCGTCTGGATTACCGAATGAAGTGGGAGGATGACCTGCGGGCATATCTTTGCGGCCTTGACAAGCCGGTGGTTTTCTGCGGGGACCTCAATGTGGCCCATGAGGAGATAGACCTTAAAAACCCTGCCACAAACCATTTCAATGCCGGTTTCTCTGACCAGGAGCGAGAGAAGTTTTCACAGCTTCTCTCTTCCGGTTTTGTAGACACATGGCGCAGCCAGCATCCTTCTGACGTGAAGTATTCCTGGTGGAGTTACCGCATGAATGCACGTGAACGGAACGCCGGCTGGCGTATAGACTACTTCCTGGTCTCCAATGCCCTTAGTGACCGCATTGTTTCCACAGACATCCTGAACGACATCTACGGTTCAGACCACTGCCCGGTAGAGTTGGTGATGGAGTTATAGTTTTGCGGGGAGGGGAGGGCCTGTTGTTGGCTGTGGTTTCAGGCCTTGGTTGCCGGGTGTTGCGTTGCCAGTGTTGCGTGGAGCTAATTCGTTGACAATGTGTAAGTTATGCAAAAGTGGGTGCCTGATTTCGGGTACCCACTTTTGCATAAAACATTGATATTCAGAGCGTTGTCTCCACGCGCAAATTGTACCAAGATCTAGTGCATCAGGTCAATGGCGCCAAAAACGCCCATAGAGGCGGCCAGCATGATGGCGCCGGCCAGCAGCACTCCTGCAAGAACTGCAAGGGTGCTCTTTTTGAAATCCATATCCAGAAGACTGGCTGCGAGCATTCCCGTCCATGCTCCTGTGCCGGGAAGAGGAATTCCCACAAAAAGGAACAGGGCCCAGTACAGACCACGACCTGCCTTTGCTTCAAGTTTACGGCCGCCCTTTGCGCCTTTTTCAAGGCACCATCGGCAAAAACCGCCTATGACTTTCTTGTCCTTACCCCAGTCCAACACGCGGCGGGCAAACAGGAAAATAAAAGGCACCGGCAGCATGTTCCCCACCACGGATACAAGGATTGACGGAACCAGCGGCAGGCCGAAGCCTACAGCATAAGGCACGGCTCCGCGGATTTCAATCAGCGGGAGCATTGCAATGAGAAATACCCAGATGTACTTTTTCATCGGCCTATGAATTGGCGGCTATGAGGGCGCGTATCTCCTCCTTGGCATCACGCCAGCGGGGGATATCTATCTTGGTACCAATCACTTCCACAACTTTGGCCGCTATGATTGAACCAATTTGGCCGCATACAAGGAGGGGCATTCCAAGGGAGTGAGCATACAGGAATCCTGCAGCGTAGGTGTCTCCGGCGCCGGTTGCGTCAATGGGATTTGCGGGCCAGGGCTCAATGAAGTAATACTCATCTCCGGATTTTACCATGGAACCCTCCTTGCCTACCTTAACTACAGCTATCTTGCAGTGGCGGGCAAGCTCGTCAATTGCGGCGCGGGGTTCCATTTTGGTAAAGGCCTTTGCCTCTGACTCGTTGGCAAAGACAATGTCCACATAGTTCTCTACCAGGTTATGGAAGAAGGCGTCATTGGATTCCACAACGTTATAGGATGCCATATCTATGGATATTATGCAACCCGCGGCCTTTGCAAGACGTGCCGCTTTAGAGATAAGCTCCTGGTTCTGAACAAGATATCCTTCAATATGGAAGTAGTCATAGCCTTCAAAGAAGGAGGCGTCCAGGTCATCCGGCCCAAGTTCCAGGGTGGCGCCCATGTAGTCTGCAAAAGTTCTCTCTGCGTTGGCGCCGGTGATGAAGACCATGCATCGGCCAGAGGACTTCTGGCTGTAAAGCATCTGCGCCTTTACGCCGTACTGCTCCATGGTGCTCTTGAAGAGGTTTCCAAGGTCATCGTTTCCTATCTTGCCCAGGAATCCGGACTCCATGCCGAAGATAGCCGTGCAGGTAATGGTATTTGCCGCGCTGCCGCCAGGGACGTATTTAACTCCAAAATGCTTAAGCTCTTCCCAAATGCGGTCTCCGGTTTCCATGTCTACATGCTGCATGCTGCCAAGCGGGAGGTGGAATTTGCGGAGGAGAGTGTCGTCCGGAAGGACGGCCAGAATGTCTGTGAGGGCATTACCGATGCCAAGGATAGATTTCATATCGTGCCAGATTACCTACAAAATTAACCAATTTTTGCGGATTTTCCATTAACTTTGTAATGCCGATGGACAAGAAAACCAAAAATATCATCCAGTACGTATTCTGGGCAGCCGTCTCGGTGGTCCTGGTGTGGTTTTGCGTTAAGGCTATAGACTGGAAGGATTTTCTTGAAGCACTTAAACTGTGCAAGTGGGGCTATGTTCTGGCAGCGTTCCTTGTGGGAAGCATCTTCATAGCCGTCAGGGGCCTGCGCTGGCACATGCTCATAAAGCCGATAGATCCCGGGATAAGCGTGGCAAACGTTGTCAATGCCTACGGCATAGGCTTTCTGGCAAACCTGGTGCTACCCCGCGCGGGTGAAATTGTCAAAATCGGCTATGTGGTTAGGAATTCCAAACACTCCTGGGATGCAATACTGGGAACATACATTGTTGAAAAGGGTATAGATGCCCTGTTCCTTGGCGGAATGACGCTTGCTTTTGTGCTTGGGACATGGGGAAAAATAGGCCTCACTTTTGGCGGGCATGGGCATCTCCTGTGGTACGCTGCGGCTGTGGTGATTCTTGCGGCCGCATTCATTGTCCTGTGTTATGCTCTCAAGTCCCGCGGAGGAATCTGGGGAAAATGCTGGGGATTCATTTCCGGTATCGGCAAGGGCCTAAAGTCCTTCCGTCAAATGGAGAACCCCGGTCTTTTCCTTCTCTATACCGTGGCCATCTGGGCCAGTTGCTGGCTGGTGAGCGCCCTCATAATCTGGTCAATCCAGGACATAGAGCCGTTTACATCTTTGACTTGGGCCGATGCATTCAATCTCACGGTAGCCGGTAGTATTAGCACGCTCATTCCGGTCCCAGGCGGTTTTGGCGCATATCATGGCGCAGTGGCAACTCTCATTCAAGTGCTTCATGACATTCCTATGGGCAGCGGCATGGTCTACGCCACGCTAAACCATGAGTCCCAGGTCCTTTCACAGGTGATAATGGGTCTAATAGGCTATATCAACGAGTCTTTCTTCCGCAAAAAATGAAGCGCTTTGCTCTCATAGGCAGTCCCGTAGGCGGTTCCCTGAGTCCGCGTCTTTTTGCCGCGGCCTTTCAAGGCAAATACCAGTATGACCTCATAGACGCCCCGTTCAGTGACTGCTGGGCCCGCTTCCTGTCATCCTATGACGGCATTAACGTAACTGCCCCCTACAAGCAAGATGCATTCAAGGCAGTAGACCGCTTGTCTCCGGCTGCCGCAGCATGCGGTGCTGTGAATCTTGTTGTCAAGGCCGATGGTATGCTGCATGGATATAACACTGATGTTGACGGGGTTACAGGGGCCGTGCGGGAATGTGGGCAGGCTGTGTCTGATGCGCTGATTATTGGAGCCGGTGGAGCTGCACGCGCTGCTGCATACGCCGCCTTGCAGCTAGGTTGTAGCGTAGCAGTTTCAAACAGGACTCATTCCAAAGCGCAAGCGCTTGCATTAGATTTGGGATGCAGTGCCATTTCCCTTACAGACATCTGTAATCTTACTCCGGATCTTATAATCTATACTGTCCCGGGCGGTCAACCAGTCTTATCTGGCCTTACCGGAGCACTGTTCCGCAATGCAGTAGTACTGGAAGCAGAGTATAAGCATCCTGCCCTGATGGATGTGCCATGCCGGCACTACATCCATGGTTCAAGATGGCTTCTGTGGCAGGCCATAGCAGGTTACAAGCTTTTCATCGGAGAAATCCCGGACGCAGCAGCCATGGAGAAGGTTTTCTAATTTACGCGTGGAAGGAAATCATTGATAATGAATATATTATGCAAAAGTGGGTGTCTGTTTTTGGACACCCACTTTTATGCAAAGCGCTGATATTCAGAGAGTTATCTCCACGCGAAAATTAGAATGGAAGGTCATCTGACGGCTCTGCTGCCGGGAGGGGGCCTTGGTAGCCGGGATCAACCTGCGGCTGGGGTGCCACAGGTCCGGGGGCTACGGCAGGAGCAGTGGGATATGAAACCGGAGCCGGGGTGACAGGTGCCTGTACTGACTGCGGCTGTTCTCCTTCCGGGCGTTTGCCCAGGAGCTGGATTGTGTCTGCCACTACCTCCGTTGTGTAACGTTTGTTACCGGTCTGGTCTGTCCATTGGCGGGTACGGAGTTTACCCTCAATGTAGACCTGACTTCCTTTGTGGACAAATTTCTCCACCACATCAGCGTTGCTGCGCCATACAACAATGCTGTGCCACTCCGTGTTCTCACGCAGTTCTCCGTTACGGTCACGGAAGCGCTCCGTAGTAGCAAGGCGGAAAGAAGCAACCTTTGCATTGGTTGCGGGATTCTGGGGATTTGATTCAAGGTAACGTACTTCAGGGTCATTTCCAACGTTACCGATAAGCATAACTTTGTTAAGAGCCATAATACAATAATTTACATGTTGCAAGTTAGTAATTATATTTTATTCTTCCATCTGATAATGAAGAAATGATGCTATTTGTTTACCATATGCCCGGGTCTTTTGCCTAAGCAACTTATAACACAGGACTTTCTTTTCATTGGACATTGTATAGACATCATGTATGTCTGTCACCATACCGGTTTCCAGCAATATCCTGCTCATAGTAGCATAATACTTGTCATTCTTGCCGGTAAAATGTTCATCAATATCGTATTCGCTTCCGGTTGTAGCCTTGGCGGCAATGAGTTCATCTTCATAGGACTTGAAATAACTGACAGCTTTCTTATGGTCTATTACGGAATATGTGCTGATAATGTAGTCTGTCAACTGTTCACATTCTCTTTTGTCCGGCAGAGATTTAAACAGTTTTTGAATTAATGCACATGTCAGATATCGCCCACGTGAGTGGCTACCCTTCACAATCTCAAGAGCACGTCTAAGCGGCATGGAAGCCTTCCTGAGAATTATTCTTTCAGAATAAGGGTGGTCAGATACCGCATAGGCTAAATAGTTCCAGCGGTATTGTTCTGCGTATTCAACCAAGTGCCTTTCTACAGGATTGTTGTCAAGATAAGTCAGATTGCTCCTTATACTTTTGTCTTTTATCTTTGGTGCCCTGCCGAATGGGCTTTCAAACAAATTCCCTTTACGTCCCCAGGCTTTGTTGTATTCTTTGGTAAAAGTAGAATTGACACTGTTCAAGAACGTTCCTATCTGCCCGTGTTCCAACTCAACCAGAGTTTGGTGAATATGATCCGGCATTTGAACCAGTTTTAAGACGGTCACTTTGTATTTTACTGCCCTGACGCAAAAAATTGTAAAATACATGAGGAAGTCACTCAAAGAATAAAAAATGACGCCCTTGTCCAATGCCCTATGGTAACAATGATAAACCATACATCCTTTTTTGCAAAGGAAAGCATAGTTATCCGTTTCATCATCATGGGAAACGTTTATTTGTATATGCCACCAAAATATGCTACAAGGCTGTGTTTTGAACAGTTGGACACATGGTGAATGTATACAGTTTTTTGTTTGTTCAAATTGCCCCCTCTACACGCCCCTGAAAACCCGTTTTTATGAAACGGCAACTGAAACGGATATGAAACAGCTAAGTGCGTGGCGACAACTCTCTGAAGATCAGAGTTTTATGCAAAAGTGGGTACCCGATTTCAGGTACCCACTTTTGCATAATAGACTGGCTATCAGCTATTTAACTCCACGCGAAATTCTGCCCTGGTGTCAGATGTGATAACAAGACGCGGTGCTTACACCAGCAGTACACCTACTGCCGCTGACGGACGGCCTCAAAGAGGAGGATTGCGGCGCTCACAGAGACGTTGAGGCTGTCAAGACGGCCCAGCATTGGAATGCGGATGTGAGAGGTGGCGGCTTCCCGCCAGCGGTCTGTAAGGCCGGTAGACTCCGTGCCCATGACAAGGGCTGTTCCGCGCTTCATGTCAACGTCATAGTACAGGGATGAATCCTGCAGCTGCGCGGTGAGAATCTGAATGCCGCGTTCCTGGAGAAATGCTATGGCATCTTCTGAAGAAACGGCTACTACCGGAACGGTGAAAACGGCACCTATGGATGCCCGTATCAGGTTGGGATTGTAAATGTCTGTAAGAGGGTCGCAGATGAACACGGCGCTGGCTCCGGCGGCATCTGCACTGCGCAGCACTGCACCAAGGTTCCCAGGTTTCTCCACAGACTCCAGAACCATTATGAGCGGATTCTCCGGAAGTTGTAAATCACAGAGCGTAAGTGCCTTATATTCCACCTCCGCAATAATGCCCTCTGTGGAATCACGGTAAGCCACCTTACGGTACAACTGCTCCGGAATATCAATTACCAGTGTCTCTGCGGCGGAGGGTATTGTATCCGCCGCAGAAGCGTCAAGGATTTCCGGACAAAAGAATATGGTCCGGACCTTGAAGCCGCCTTCCAGGCAGTGCTGCAGTTCCCGCAGACCTTCTACTACAAAAAGACCCTGCTCCTTCCGTGATTTAGCCTTTTCTTGCAGAAGGAGCAGATTCTTAATCTTTGGATTGGAAGCCGATATTACGGTTTCCCTTTTCATTACTCAGTGGGTGCGACAGCCCAGATGATAAGGTATGCCCAAAGTCCCAGGCTGCAGCCAAGAATTGCGGCAAGGAGAAAAACGATACGAACAACGGTGACGTCAATCTCAAGGTAGTTTGCTACACCGGCGCATACACCGGCAATCTTCTTGTTCTGAGTGTCTAATACTAACCTCTTCATATTGTTATAAGATTTTTGTGCAAAGCACCACGGTCCAAAGGACCGGCGGGGGATAATAGGGGGCAGAGCCCCCTCAAACTCAAAAAATCGTCAGAATTTTTCTGGTCTCATCATAGGGAAGAAGAGTACATCCTGTATGCTCTCCTGCCCGGTCATGAACATTGTAAGACGGTCAATGCCGATGCCTATTCCGCTGGTTGGCGGCATGCCGTACTCAAGGGCGCGTACAAAGTCATAGTCTATGTACATGGCCTCGTCGTCTCCCTTGCTCTTAAGGGCGGCCTGCTCTTCAAAACGCTCCAGCTGGTCTACGGGGTCATTGAGCTCAGAGTATGCGTTGGCAAGCTCCTTACCGTTTACAAAGAGTTCAAAACGCTCAGTGAGGGTGTTGTCATGACGGCAGCGCTTGGTGAGCGGACTCATCTCCACGGGGTAGTCAATCACAAATGTAGGCTGGATGAGCTTGCTCTCACAGTACTCTCCAAAGATTGCATCAATGAGTTTGCCAACACCCATCTCCGGGGAGACTTCCACATTGAGTTCCTTGCAAACCTTGCGAAGTTCCTCCTCAGAGAGGCCCTTGACATCTACGCCGGCGTATTCCTTGATGGCGTCAAGGATTGGAAGCCTGCGGAAGGGACCTTCAAATGATATCTCGTTCCCGCCGATAGTCTTCTTAACCCCGCCGGTAGCCTCTGCCACCTTCTGGAGCATCTTCTCCGTGAAGTCCATCATCCAGATGTAATCCTTGTAGGCAATGTACATCTCCACGCAGGTGAACTCCGGATTGTGGGTCTTGTCCATGCCCTCGTTGCGGAAGTTCTTTGCAAACTCATATACGCCTGCAAAACCGCCCACAATAAGGCGCTTGAGGTACAGCTCATTGGCAATGCGCATGTACATGTCCACGTCCAGGGCATTGTGGTGGGTGATGAACGGACGGGCCGTAGCGCCGCCGGGGATGGCCTGAAGGATAGGTGTTTCTACCTCAAGGCATCCGGCCTGGTTGAAGCACTCACGCATGCAGTTGATAATCTGGGCCCTCTTTACAAAGGTATCCTTAACCTGAGGATTAACCACAAGGTCTACATACCTCTGGCGGTAGCGAAGTTCCGGATCTTCAAAACTGTCGTGTACCGTGCCGTCAGCGTCTGTCTTGACTATGGGCAGGACGCGCAGGGACTTGCTCAGGACGGTAAGCTCCTTTGCATGGACGGAGAGCTGGCCCGTCTGGGTATAGAATGCAAAGCCTTTTATGCCGATAATGTCTCCAATGTCAAGAAGTTTCTTGAACACGGTGTTGTACATTGTCTTGTCCTCACCGGGGCAAATCTCGTCACGCTTTACATACACCTGGATGCGGCCGGCATGGTCCTGCAGCTCCATGAAGGAGGCGGCGCCCATGATGCGGCGGCTCATGATTCTGCCGGCAATGCAGACATCCTGGAAGTTGCCTTCCTCCGGCTTGAAACCGGCGGCAATCTCCGCGGTGGTGGTGTTTATGGGGTACAGGGGTGCCGGATAGGGGTTGATTCCCAGCTCACGGAGTTTTCCCAGCGATTCTCTTCTTCCGAGCTCCTGCTCGTTCAGTTCATAATATGCCATACGTCTTTATTTAAGCATGCAAAGATACTAAAAATGCATTAAAATTCCCACCCGTCCGGAAAACTGCGCCGGGCAGCGAAAAAGCGTTGGAATTCCACTGTATTTTTATTATCATTGTGTGTTAAACCGCTAATTATGACACAAGATATGAAACGTTTTCACTTTATCATCTCCCTTATTGCCGTCATGGCCTTTGTATCCTGCCAGAAGACGGAACCAGTTACACCAGCCCCCGGTGACGGATCAATTCCGCCCAGCGCATTTAACCAGAACAGCCCCTGGACCATTATCGGCACAATCGGCGGGTCCAGCTGGGACAAAGACATTGCAATGAAGACTAACGGCACATGGCATGCAGCCTTCAATGTTGCCGTCACGGCCTCAGACCAGTTCAAGTTCCGCAAAAACAAGGGTTGGGATGTGAACTTTGGCGCTTCATCGGCCAAAGTTGGGGAAAAGGTGAGCCTTGCAATGGGCGGAGACAACATCAAGCTTCCCGCTGGCACCTATGATATGTACCTGGCAGAGACAACCCAGATAGCATATTTCCTCACCGCCGGCAGTGAATTCACCCATGGCGATGAGGGTAAGGTGGAAGAAGGCGGAACGCTTTACGGAGACTATGACCCGTCACTGGCACCATCGGCCAAAAAGGCGGGCACAACCTATCAGCTTAATGTGTACAGTTTTGCCGATTCAGACGGAGACGGCTGGGGAGACTTCCAAGGTATAATCAACCACCTGGATTACCTGGATGCCATTGGCGCCACCGCCCTGTGGCTGTCACCGGTGAACACCTCCCAGTCCTACCACGCCTACGATATCAAGGATTACAACTCCATCAACCCCATCTACGGTGGCAAGGGCGCAACATCGGCCCAGGCAGAGGCCAAGCTCAAGGAGCTCTGCCAGAAGGCTGCAGAAAAGAACATAGATATTTACATAGACTATGTTCTCAACCACTCCGGAGACCAGTGCCAGTGGTTCACCAAAGCAACGGCGGGGGATTCAAAATATAAGAACTACTACGTCTTCAACAGTACCACTACTAACTGGGAGAAGGATGAGAAGAACCGCTCCATAGACAACTTTGCAGGTCAGGACGGCTTCTGGATGGGTGAATGGCATTCCGTTGCCATTGGAAATCCGGCATACACCGGGTCCAAGAACCTGCACTTCAAGCTGGATGTGACAAGTGCATCGGCCCCCAAACTTACCGTTACGGAGACAACAGATGCCGCCCAGAGTGACGGAGATTCCGGCTGGTATATCTTTGACAACAACGCCCACCGGATGCATAAGACGTCAGACAAAGTATTTGAGATTACACTCAGGATTAACAACAACTGGGGCGTGCTGGTAAAAGACCATGCCTCTGAGTGGGGAGACCACAAGTGGGGCGCTCCCGCATCCAATCCAAAGGTTACCTTTGGTACGCCTATGACCCTTGTCAAGGGTGATGCGGCAAACAACATTATCTTCGGCGGAGACGTTACCTATTACTTTGGCAGTTTCTCCGGCAGTATGCCAGATCTGAACTACGGTAAATGGAACAACTGCCAGGAGAGCGATGCCTTCAAGGATCTGGCGGCATCGGCCGATAAATGGATCAAGCTTGGTGTGAACGGCCTCCGTCTTGACGCCGTGATGTGGATTTACCAGTGCCACACAGATGCTAACGTCAAATTCCTGAGCGAATGGTACAACCACTGCAACGCCACGTACAAGACCCGCGGCGGCAGCGGAGACCTTTATATGGTAGGTGAGGCTTATGACTTTAGTGCCGATGTGGTGGCTCCGTACTACAAGGGCCTGCCTTCCCTGTTTGACTTTGCCTATTACGGCACCGTTAAGGACCGCATCAACAAGGGCAGCGGCTCAGACCTTGGCTCCACAATCAAGAGCATCCAGGACAAGAACAAGAATGCGTATGCCCAGCGTTTGCACACTCATGCTGAAGGTTTCAAAGATGCCATCAAGCTTTCCAACCATGACGAGAACCGCGTGGCATCGGAGCTTGGCAACCATGACCAGAAGAAGCGCCTGGCCGGTGCCATCCTGCTCACTTCACCCGGCAAGCCCTATATTTATCAGGGAGAGGAACTGGGATACTGGGGCGTAAAGTCAAGCGGAGACCAGAACGTGCGCCAGCCTATCAACTGGAACAAGGACTGCAAAGTCCCCAAGGGATGGTGTAGCTTTGACGAGAGCGTTATTCAGGCCGAAACTTCCGTAGAGGCCCAGGCGGCCGATAACAGTTCCCTGCTGCAGCTCTACCGCCATTTCTCATACGCCCGTAACACCCATTCCGCACTTGCAGAAGGTGAAATTGAAACCACCACTTCAGGCAATGGCGCCGTTGCAGCATGGTATATGAAATCTTCCTCTGAAAAGGTTCTGGTGATGCACAACATGTCATCGGCCTCTGTTACCGTAACCAGAGACTCCGACAAGCTTGACAAGATCATTGTTTCCAACAACGTTGCTCCAAGTAATGTAAGCGGCAAATCCGTAACCCTTCCTGCATACAGTTCAGTAGTATTTCAACAGTAACAGCATATGAAAAAGTTTATCATCGCACTTGCAGTTCTTGCTATAGCAGCCTGCGCACCCAAGGTCCAGTATCATCCGGAATGGACCTATGATTCAGTAGTTTACGAGATGAACATCCGCCAGTATTCCCTGGAGGGAACTTTTGCAGGCGCACAGGCTCAGCTGCCCCGCCTCAAGGACCTTGGCGTGGACGTAGTATGGCTTATGCCTATGTTTGAGATTGGCACAGAAGGCCGCAAGGGTTCCCTTGGCTCCTATTACGCCATCTCTGATTACAAGAAAGTAAATCCGGAATTTGGCACCATGGAGGACTTTGAGGCCTTCCTTGCAGCTGCTCATGAACTTGGCCTGAAAGTTATCCTTGACTGGGTTGCCAACCAGACCGCTCCGGACCACATCTGGATGACTGAAAAGCCCGCAGAGTTCTATGAGAGGGACGCAGAGGGCAATGCAATCTGGGAGTATGACTGGACAGATACCCGCAGCCTCAACTATGAGAATCAGGAAGTCTGGTGGGCCCAGGACGACGCAATGCGTTTCTGGCTTGAAAAGGGCGTAGACGGTTTCCGCTGCGACGCCGCCGGAGAGGTCCCCGCAGAATTCTGGTACGGCATCCTTCCCAAGATGAACAAGGATTATCCGGACATCTACCTCCTTGCAGAGGCAGAGCGTGACAATCTGGCAGATCCTCTTGTAACATTTGACGCCAACTACGCCTGGGAGCTGCATCACCTTCTTAACTCCCTTGCAAAGGGCGCCAAGACCCCTAAGGACCTGAAGGAATATCTGGACAGGGACATGGCCCGTTTCCCCAAGGAGGCTTTCCGTCTCACCTTCACTTCAAACCACGACGAGAACTCCTGGGCAGGTACTGAGTTTGAGCGCGAAGGTAAGGCCGCAAACGCCTGCGCAGTGCTTTGCTTCACCCTTCCCAATAGCCAGCCCCTCATCTACACCGGACAGGAAATCGGCCTTGACCGCCGTCTGGCATTCTTTGAGAAGGACCCCATCACGGACTGGAGCGCCAATGAGTATACCGCATTCTGGAAGAAACTTTGCGAGCTCAAGCACAACAATCCCGCCCTTCAGGCAGGTGAGCGCGGCGGCAACTTTGTATGGTGGGAAGCACCTGATGGCTTTGTCGCATTCCACAGGGAACTCAAGGACAACAAGGTCATAGTCCTTGCAAACTTTGGCGTGGCCCAGCCTCAGGAAGCCCCGGAGGTACAGGCCGAAGCCAACGACAACCGTCCTCAGGGAGATGTGGTTGCAGAGCCTTTCAAGAACCTGGAGGCCGCCCCTGTAACCCAGACTCTCAAGCTTGACGGTGAATACACCAACGCTTTCACCGGAGAGAAACTCAGTGGAGATGTTGAGGTTACCCTCGCACCCGGAGAATACCTTGTGCTTACCAAATGAGGAAATTAGCCATCGCGCTTGCGCTTGTGTCAATAGTTTCTTGCTCTGGCAGAGTCACTTCCTCCGCGGTTCCGGAGGCCGATGACAGCCAGATACAAAGAGTAGAACCCCTAAGCTGGTGGGTTGGTATGAAAACCAACCTCCAGCTTTTGGTGCAGGGGCCTGGCATTTCGGCCTATGATGTGTCAGTGCAGGAATCCGGGCTCCGCGTCAAGGCCGTACACAAGGCAGACAGTCCGGACTACCTGTTTGTAGACCTGGACATATCGGCCAAAGCCGCCCCGGGTACATATCACCTTGTCTTCTCAAAGGAAGGGGAGAGCTTTAGTTACCCTTATCTTATTCAGGAACGCCGTCCCGGCAGTGCTTCCCGTGAAAGCTTTACCGCGTCTGACATGATTTACCTTATCATGCCGGACCGTTTTGCCCGCGGGGATTCCCTTGCAAGGCCGTATGCCGATGGTTCCCTGAGGCAGTGGAAGTCTCCGCTTTTGTTGGACAAAGTAGACCGTAAGGACCCCAATGCCCGGCACGGCGGCAACCTGCAGGGGATAGCGGATCACCTTGATTATATTGCAGACCTTGGTGCAACGGCCATATGGCTTACCCCGGTTCTGATTAACGGTATGCCCCGCGGAAGTTATCATGGCTATGCTTGCACGGACTACTATCACGTGGATCCCCGTTTTGGAGACAATGAGCAGTACCGTGAATTGGTTCAGGCCTGCCACCAAAAGGGCCTGAAAGTGATCCTGGATGTTGTTACCAACCACTGCGGCACAGGTCACTGGTGGATGGACAACCCGCCGTTCAAGGACTGGTATCACGTGCATGAGCCGTATATGCAGATGAACGCGCTTTCCTCTGTTTTTATGGACCCCTACGTGGCTAAGACGGACATGGATCGCCAGGTGAGCGGATGGTTTGTCCCCTCAATGCCGGACATGAACCTTGACAACCCCTTTGTCCTCAAATACTTCCAGCAGTGGGCGGTATGGTGGACAGAGTATGCAGACCTGGACGGCCTCCGTGTGGACACCTACCCGTACAATGAGCCGGAACCAATGGCCCAGTGGTGCAAGGCGGTTACAGACGAGTATCCCGCCTTTAATATCGTGGGAGAAACCTGGGACTATTCCATACCGCAGGTTGCTTATTGGCAGAAGGACAATCCCAACAAGAACGGATACAATTCAAACCTTCCTTCCGTCATGGATTTTCCTCTTGAGCAGGCCATCCATACGGCCCTGATGGAGGACAAGGTTAACTGGTTTGAAGGAATGACGCGCATATACGGTATTATTGCCCAGGACTTTGTATATAATGACCCGTCCCACCTTCTGGTTTTCTTTGCAAACCATGACCATGACCGTACTGGTGACACCTTCAAGGAGGATCCTTCACGCATGAAACTGGCCCTGGCTCTTCTGGCTACCGTACGCGGCATACCGCAGCTGTATTACGGAGATGAGATGATGTTCCTGTGCCGCAAAGATGTTCCGGTGTCGGACGGCGCCAAGCGCATAGACTTCCCCGGAGGCTGGACTTCGGATGAGTTTACCCTTTTCACTGCCGCCGGCCGTGCATCGGCCCCTGCTATGTATGCCCATGCGGCCGATCTTCACGACTATGCGCGGACTTTGTTCCGCTGGCGTCGTGGCTGCAAGGCAGTCCATGAGGGGAAAACGCTTCACTTCCTGTCACGCAAGAATGTAGGGCCTGTCAACAGGACAGAGAACAGCTACTCCTTCTTCCGCTATACTGATGATGACGCCGTGTTTGTGTTCATCAACAACTCTCTGGAACCATGCACGCTGGACTGGGACCATTATGCAGAATTTGTCTCCGGTCCCGTCACCGGCACGGATGTTCTGAGCGGAGAAGAGATTGTTTTGCGTAACGGGCTGTCCATCGGCCCCAAGAGCGCACTGATTGTAGAATTTATCCCTGGCGCGCAACGCGTTGATAATAAATAACTTATAACAATTAGGGTGCACCCCGCGGTGCACCCTAGAATGTGTAAAATGCTGAAAATGAGACATTTAATTGCCAGCGCTATTGCGGGGCTTATGCTTGTGGCCTGCTCCGGTCCCAAAGAAGTTGCATCTGAGCATATAAAAAGTCCGGACGGGCGGCTGGATGCGGCTTTTGCCCTTATAGACGGGGTGCCATACTATTGGCTCAGCTATGAGGGAAACGCTGTGGTTGATAAGTCCAAGCTGGGTTTCAAACTTCTGGACGGCGCAATGCTGGACAGGGATTTCAAGCACCTTGGGTCTGAGCGTGACAGCGTAGATGAGACCTGGGAGCCGGTATGGGGAGAAGAGTCCAGCATCAGGAACAATTACAACAGCCTGCTTGTTCACCTTGGCAAGGAGGACGGAACCCGCATGGACATACGTTTCCGCCTGTACGACGACGGCCTTGGATTCCGCTATGAGTTCCCCATGGACAATAGTCTCACTTATTTCAAGCTGGCCGATGAACTCACAGAGTTTGCCATGCCAGCCGATAACACCGCATGGTGGATTCCAGGAGACTACGACACCCAGGAGTACAATTACACCAAGTCAAGGCTCTCTGAAATACCTCGTCTCAGTGCATCCATGCGCCTTGGCAACGCTTCCCAGACATCGGCGGGGGACTCCTCCGTTCAGACATCCCTCCAGATGAAGACGGATGATGGCCTGTATGTGAATATCCATGAGGCTCAGGTCCTTGACTATCCTACCGCAAATCTGGACCTGGATGCCCGCAAGCTGGTCTTTTCAATCCATCTTACCCCTGACGCAGAGGGCGTGAAAGGCCGCCTTCAGGCGCCGTGCAAGAGCCCCTGGCGTACCGTTCAGGTGTGCTCCAGCGCAACTGACGTGCTGTCCTCAAGGCTTATCCTCAATCTCAACGACCCTTGCGCCATTGAGGATGTTTCCTGGATTCATCCTGTAAAGTATATGGGCGTATGGTGGGAACTGATTTCCGGCCGAAACGAATGGTCCTATACCTATGATTACCCTTCCGTACAGCTTGGAGTGACAGATTACACCACCGCAAAACCCCACGGCAAGCACGGTGCAAATACAGAAAATGTCAAACGCTATATAGACTTTGCCGCAGAAAACGGCTTTGACGCTCTGCTGATAGAAGGATGGAACCAGGGCTGGGAAGATTGGTTTGGCCATCAGAAGGATTATGTCTTCGACTTTGTAACACCTTATCCGGACTTTGACCTGCCTGGACTCAATGCCTATGCTCACAATAAAGGCATACGGCTTATCATGCACCATGAGACATCCTCATCCACCCTCAACTATGAGCGTCATATGGAGGCGGCATACAAGCTCATGAACCAGTGCGGTTATGATGCAGTCAAGAGCGGATACGTAGGCAATATAATCCCTTACGGAGAGCATCATTACAGCCAGCCGCTTATCAACCACTATCACTATGCAATTGTTGAGGCGGCAAAGCACCATATCATGGTCAATGCACATGAGGCTGTACGTCCAACCGGTCTTTGCCGCACCTGGCCAAACATGACAGGCAATGAAAGCGCCATGGGAACGGAATACCGCGGCGGTATCAATCCTGGCCACACCTGCGTACTTCCTTTCACCCGCTGCCAGGGCGGGCCGATGGATTACACTCCCGGTATCTTTGAACAGGACATGTCCGTCACTGCTCCGGGCCAGACCGGCAAAATGCGCCATACCATCGGCAATCAGCTGGGACTCTATGTGACCTTCTACAGCCCCCTCCAGATGGCGGCGGACCTTCCGGAAAACTATGAGCGTTTCATGGACGCTTTCCAGTTCATTAAGGATGTGGCCGTTGACTGGGACCAGAGCCTGTACCTTATGGCAGAGCCGGGAGAGTATATTGTTACAGCCCGTCATCCAAACTGCAAGACTTTGAATTCAGGACGGCTTAACGGCACTTCCGGCGCATACGACTTTGTGTATGATGGCGGCAAGCAGCATGACGTATGGTTTGTGGGCGGCATAAGCGGAGAGAACGCCAAGGAGGTGGAAATAAAGCTTGATTTCCTCAAACCCGGCGTTGTGTATGAGGCAACGCTTTATGCCGATGCCCCGGATGCCGATTATGAAACCAACCCCCAGGCCTATGAGATTTCACATCACCTGCTTAGTGCCGACAGCAGCCTCAAGGTATGGATGGCACGCAGCGGAGGTTTTGGCCTGAGTCTTAGAGAGAAAAAATAAAAGCATAGATTATGAAAACGTTGAGATTATTTGCATTTGCGGCCATTGCGGTCCTCTCCCTTTCCTGCCGCAGGGCTGAATTACCTGAAGGCCAGGAAACTCCGTCGCAGAATCCGGATGAGGAAAAGTTTGATCCTTCCGGCAGCTGGACCGTGGTAGGCACCATCAACGGATGGGATGAAAAAAACGGAATTCCCATGACCAAGCAGGGAGACGCCCTTTTGGCAAGCGGGGTATCCCTTGCCGCAAGTGATGAGTTCAAGTTTGTCATGAACGCATCATGGGCCACAAACCTTGGAGCCGGAGAGCCCAGTACCAAGCAGAAGGTGGAAAGCGGTGCAGAGTTTGACCTCCAGGCCGATGGCGGCAATATCCAGGCATCGGAAGAAGGTAAATACGACATCTATCTTTATACCGCCACCCTTAAGGCAAAGATTGTAAAGGTAGGGACAGACCCGAATCCTGACCCAGATCCCGATCCCGATCCCGATCCGGACCCCGACCCTGACCCCGACCCCGACCCTGACCCCGACCCCGACCCTGACCCTGACCCAGATCCTGACCCCGACCCTGATCCTGACCCCAAGGGTGTCACTGTATATGCCTATGATTCCATAGGCTGGGGCAGCGTAGGCCTTTATGCCTGGGCAGACGGAATTGGCGGTGTAGACGGTATGGCGTGGCCCGGAATCCAGCCTGGAGGCAAGGAGACTGTCAGCGGCAACGAGTTCTACAAGTTTGAGGTAGGGGAGAACTGGTGCTCTGGAGAGATTGTTCTGTGTTTCAACGACGGACAGAATGATACCTCCCGCTCCCTCCCGGATTACACTATAACTATGACCGACGGCGGCAAGTATTACTTCAACCTTACCGCACAGAAGGCAGTTCTCATTGACAATCCTGAATCCTTCACCCCTGGCGGCGGTGACTCCTCAGACGATATCCTCCCCGGGTCTGATCCTTCAGGGAAGTGGTCCGTAATAGGTAAGTTATCCCAGATGAACACTAACTGGGACAGTGACCTTGTAATGACGGAGACATCTTCCGGTGTATGGGAACTGGATATTGTATACAGCTCAGGAGATGCGTTCAAGCTCCGTTACAATGGCGGCTGGGAACAGCAGGCCGGTATTTACAAGGATTCAGAATACATGGACGTCAATTACGACTATATCCTGAATGGAAACAGCCAGGAGAATAAGGACATAGTCCTCTCCGCAACCGGCAAGTTCCGTCTTACTTTCACCCCGGCGGACTACAAGCTTATAGTAACGGCAAGACAATAATGAATCATATAACCATTACCCTTGCGCAAAGCGGGGAACGCATTGAAGTGGAGGCGGGAAGTACTCTCGCCTCTATTTCTCCAAAAACTGTTAAAGACCCTAAAAGCAACAAGGAGTACCCGGTCCTTGCCGCTCTTGTGGACCATAAGATAAAGACCCTGGACTTTGCGGTTTTCTATCCTCATACGGTCCAGTTTATCGGCTACAATCACCCGGAGGGCCGGCGTACATACATCCGTTCCCTGTGCTTTCTGGCGCAGCGCGCGGCCCGCACGCTTTTCCCGGACAAAGCCTTCAAGATAAACCACTCCCTACCAAGCGGGCTTTACTGCAAGCTTCGCGCGTGCCGAATATCTGACGAGGAAATCATGGCCCTGCGTGATGAGATGCGCCGACTTGTTGAGGCGGACCTTCCTTTTACGCACAAAAGCGTTCCGGCGCAGGAGGCTATCGGCATATTTGAGGCTCAGAACCAGCATCTTAAAGCGGACCTTCTCCGCTCTGTGGGCCGATTCTTCTGCGAGGTGGACTATCTGGACGGGGTGGCCGACAATTTCTACGGAGCCCTTGTTCCGTCCACTTCTTATCTGGCGGTTTTTGACCTGATGCCCTTCCATCACGGCTTCTGCCTTCAGTATCCAGCCGACGATGACATTACGCGTACCATCCCCAGAATAAAGCAGATACGCTTTACCGGCACTCTCAAGGATTACGGCTACTGGTGCAAGACCAGCGGAATAGTATCTGTGTCAGCGCTTAACAACAGGCTTCTCTCCGGCAGGGCCGTGGAACTTATCAACCTGTGCGAAGCCCGTCAGGAGAGAAAGTATGCCGAGGCTGCGGACCGCATTTATGCAGAGCGTGACCGTGTTCGTATAGTCTTCCTTGCAGGGCCGTCTTCAAGCGGCAAGACATCTTCATCCCTGAGGCTGGCCCAGCAGCTCAAGGTCCTTGGCATGAATCCAAAGGTAATAGAGCTGGACAACTACTTTGTGGAAAGGGAAAGGACGCCGCTGGATCAGGACGGAAATTATGACTTTGAGGCCCTTGAGGCCATGGATCTGGAACTCCTTGGCAATCACCTTAATACCCTCCTTGCAGGAGGAGAGGTGGAGATTCCGCGCTATGATTTCAAGCAGGGACGCCCCTTCTTCGAGGGCAATATGATGCGTCTGGAGCCGAATGATATCCTGGTGATGGAGGGCATACACGCCCTTGATCCCGCCATGGTGCCCACTGTAGACCAGAGCCGCATCTTCAGGATATATGCATCGGCCCTTACATCCCTGAAACTGGACGAGAACTGCTGCATCTCCACCACGGATAACCGTCTCCTGCGCCGAATGGTCAGGGATAACCGCGTCCGTGGGATAACGCCGGAAGAGACCATCCTCAGATGGCCGTCAGTAAGGCGCGGAGAAGGGAAGTACATTTTCCCGTTCCAGGAGAATGCCGACGTGCAGTTCAATTCCGCCCTGCTGTATGAGCTCCCCATGCTCAAGTATTACGCAGAGCCGCTCCTGCACCGCATACAGCCATCTTCTGAGGCTTATCCGGAGGCACGGAGGCTGCTGAAGTTTTTGGAATTCATGGTGGCGCTGACGCCTGCGGAGATAGATGCCATTCCTCCCACATCCATACTGCGGGAATTCATCGGCGGACAGACGCTATAATACTTCTTTGAGGAAAGGGCCCGTTACGGATGCCGGGTCCTTGGCAAGTTGCTCCGGGGTGCCCTGCGCTACTATGCAGCCGCCCCGGCGCCCGCCTTCAGGTCCCATGTCAAACAGGTAGTCCACGCTCTTGAGGATGTCCAGGTTGTGCTCAATTATTATAATTGTATTGCCTGCATCCACAAGGCGCTGGAGTACGCCAAGCAGTACTTTGATGTCTTCAAAGTGGAGGCCCGTAGTAGGCTCGTCCAAGATATAGAGGGTCTTGCCGGTGGAGGGGCGGGACAGTTCTGCCGCAAGTTTCATGCGCTGGCTTTCTCCTCCTGACAGTGTGATTGCGCTCTGTCCCAAGCGTACGTATCCAAGGCCCACGTCTACCAGTGCCTTCAGCTTGGCGGCAATGCGGGGCACAGGTTTGAAGAACTCATAGGCCTCGCTTATGGGCATTTCCAGTATATCGTTGATATTCTTGCCTTTATAGCGAACGGCCAGGGTTTCCTCATTGTATCGGCGGCCTCCGCAGGCCTCGCACTGCACGTGGACCGATGGCAGGAAGTTCATCTCAATGACCTTGATACCGGCGCCCTTGCATTCCTCGCAGCGGCCTCCGGGGACGTTGAATGAGAATCGGCCAGCATTGAAACCGCGTACCTTTGCATCCGGAGTATCCTCAAAGAGAGCGCGGATGTCGTTGAACACGGCGGTAAACGTGGCCGGATTGGAACGCGGTGTGCGGCCTATGGGGCTCTGGTCTATCTCTATGAGCTTGTCTATATTCTCTACGCCCTCAATGGATTCATAGGGCAGGGGACGTTCCTTGGAGCGGTAGAACTTCTGCTTGAGTATAGGCATCAGGGTCTCGTTCACCAGTGAACTTTTGCCTGATCCGGAGAGGCCCGCAACGCCAATAAGGCACCCAAGAGGGAAACTGACGTTCACACTCTTGAGATTGTTTCCGCTGGCGCCTTTGAGGGTGATGAAAAGACCGTTCCCGGGACGGCGCGCCTTTGGTACCTCTATCTTGCGTTTGCCGCGGAGGTAATCCAGGGTAAGGGATTTGCCGTTTTTCAGAAGTTCCTTGAGAGGCCCGTTGAGGCAAATTCTGCCGCCGTTTTCTCCCGCACCGGGCCCGACGTCAACAAGCCAGTCTGCGCTCATCATGGTCTCAGCGTCGTGCTCTACCACCATGACTGAATTGCCCTCGTCCCTCAGGGCCTTGAGGGAGTTTATCAGTTTCCGGTTGTCCTTCTGGTGAAGGCCGATAGACGGCTCATCCAGTATATACAGCACGTTCACCAGTTTGGAACCTATTTGGGTGGCAAGCCTTATGCGCTGGCTTTCACCTCCGGACAAGGACCCCGTAGGGCGGTCCAGTGAAAGATAGTCAAGGCCCACGTCCAGCATGAACTGGACGCGCTCACGCAACTCTTTGAGGATGTCTCTGGCAACGTTCTGCTCTTTCTGGTTGAAGCCTTCAGGAATTTTGTCCAGCCATTCCCGCAGCTGGGATATCTCCATTGCCGATACCTCGGCTATAGTTTTTCCGTCTACCCTGAAGCACAGGGCCTCCTTGTTGAGGCGCGTGCCGTTGCAAACGGGGCAGGTGACGGTGTCCTCTATGTTTTCTATAACTCCTCCCCAGCTTTCCATCTCCGTCATGCCACCGTCTCCCACGCGGAAAAGGTCCTCCGACCCGTAAACCAAAAGGCTCACCACGTCGTCCGGAAGGGCTTCAATGGGGTCATAGAGGCTGAAATTGTACTTGCGGGCTATGGAGCGGATAATGTCAAATTTGTGGTTTTCACGTACTCTTCCAAGCGGTATTATGCCGCCCTCCGCCACGGACTTGCTGCGGTCCGGAATTATGGTGTCTATGTTTACATCAACAATGGTCCCAAGGCCCTTGCAATGAGGACAATAGCCCTGTGGGGAGTTGAATGAGAAACTGTGCGGCTGCGGTTCCTGGAGGGAAAGGCCGCTCTGTGGATCTACAAGATGTTTGGAGTAATGGGAGACTTCTCCGGTGAGGACATCCAGTATTGCTACGGAACCTTTTCCAATGCCGATAGCCTTGCCTACCGAATCCCTTATCCTACGGTCATCTCCGGCCTCCGGGACAAGGCGGTCAACCACCAATTCTATGAAATGTGGCTTATAACGGTCCAGGGTCATTTCCGGCACTATGTCCTGTATGTCCCCGTCTATGCGCACCTGGGTGTAGCCGCGCTTACGGAGCTGTTCAAACAAGTCACGGTAGTGGCCTTTTCGTCCTCTTACCAGCGGTGCAAGCAGATAGCACTTGCGGCCGGCGTATTTGCTCATTATAAGGTCCACTATCTGAGCGTCATTGTAGCGGACCATTTCAAGACCTGTTTCCGGAGATATGGCGCGGGAGCCCTTAGCATACAGAAGACGCAGGAAATCATACACTTCAGTGATGGTTCCTACTGTGGACCGGGGATTGTTGCCGGTAGTTTTCTGCTCTATGGCAATAATGGGGCTGAGACCGGTAATTTCTTCAACTTCCGGTTTTTCCAGGATGCCCATGAAGTGCTTGGCATAGGTGGACAACGTGTCCATATAGCGGCGCTGGCCCTCTGCGTAAAGGGTGTCAAAAGCCAGTGAGCTCTTGCCGCTGCCGCTAAGTCCCGTCACCACTACAAACTTCCCACGTGGGATGTCTGCGTCTATGTTCTGCAGGTTATTTGCCCGCGCTCCACGTATCCGGATAAAGTCTTTGGTCATACAGACTAGATAAGCCCGCCGTGTATGGCATAATCGGCCTTGACTTCCTCATAAAATGCGGCCTTTGCGGCTTCTACGTAAGGGGTGAGCCAGAGGAAGCCTATTCCGCAGGTGAGGATGCACAGGAAGAACCAGCCAATGAAGCTCAGATACAGCCAGAACAGGTCAAACTTGTGACCACGCATCATCATTCGGCTGCGGTCTATGGCTTCGTTTGCCGTAAGTTCCGGATTGTCCACAATGATGTACGGTGTCATGGCGTATGAGAATAACTTGATTATGCCCGGAATAATAAACAGCAATGACCAAAGTACGGTAAAGATGCTCACAAGCAGCATGGTCCATACGTTGCGCCAGTAATTGGTGAAACCTATGTGGAAGGAGTTGACCAGAATCTGATTGTCACCGTGCACCACCAGCCTTTTGAATGCATTGGCAAAACCAATGCTGATGGGCATAAGGATAAGGAACTGCAGCAGTGAAGTGATACCGCTTGTGCGGGATGCACTTTGCTGGATGGCAAGCATATCGGCCGGAGAGATGGTCCCTACCGTTCTTAAGGCACTCATCTCATTCTGCAATTGGACGCTGCTGTAAGCGGCGGGGCCGCTGATGAAAGAGACTATCAGAGCAAAGATGAGTGTGGCTATAACTGCCTTCCCCCAGTTGCCGCGGAGTGCATTGAGGGCAATACTTTTGAATTCGATGTTTGTTTTCATCGTAAATAATGTTTTTTCTATTGACAAAGATACTATTTTTTCCCAATTTTGTGTCTGCAAAATATACAGTGCTATGACTTTAATTATTGTTTTGGCCATCCTGGCCGTCCTTGTTGTCTGGGTGATTGGCGTACAGAACCGCCTTGTTAAAAGCGATGAAATTTGCAATAACGCCCTTAAGCAGATTAACGTTCAGCAAATCAGCCGCTTTGACGCCCTGAAGGCCCTTATCAAGCTTACCAGGGAGTATGCGTCCTTTGAGGCGGAAACCCTTGAGAAGGTTGTAAAGGAGCGGAAGATTGTCTCCTCTCCCAATCCTTCCACGGCAGACATCAACGCCAACGAGGAGGCCCTGTCGGCCATAGGCGCAAAACTCATTGCCGTTGCAGAGGCATATCCAGACCTCAAGGCCAGCGCCAACTATCAGCAAACCATGAAAGACATCAAGGACTATGAAGAGAATGTCCGTCTTTCACGCATGACCTACAATGACACCGTTACCCGCTTCAACCAGCAGGTACGCATGTTCCCTACATCCCTTGTGGCCGGCATCCTTGGTTTTGCCAAGAGGGATTATCTGGCAGAGGATGTAAGTAAGAAAGACTATCCTGAGATTTAGATGAAACGCTTTGTCGCTCTTGCCGCCGCGGCGTTTATTGCCGTGGCGGCCTTTGCCCATGAAGTACATGACCTGGAAATAGACGTTGCCGTAAACAAGGACGGCAGCGCCGTGGTAACCCAGCGCTGGACGGTAAAGGTTGGCTCAGAGAATACGGAGTGGTACATTCCCATAGGTAATCTGGGGCCGATGTCCGTGAGTTCCCTGGAGGTGGTGGACAACGGCGTTCCCATGAAAAGCCTTGGCAACGCATGGGATGTGGACCGCTCCCGTGACTGGAAGGCGGGCAAGTGCGGCATAGTGCGCAAGCACGACGGCGTTGAGCTTTGCTGGGGCCTTGGCGCTCCCGGAAATCATACCTGGGAGACAAAGTTTCTCCTGACGGGCCTTGTGCAGGGCTATGAAGACGCAGATGCGTTCAATTTCATGTTTGTCAATCCTGGCATGGCCTCAGCTCCGGAGCATGTTAAACTGACGGTGTATCCTTCTTTCAACTGCCAGGAGTGGACATACGACAATACCCGCGTCTGGGCCTTTGGGTTCTACGGAGACATAAATGTGGTTGGCGGCAAGGTTGTAGCCAAAACCTCAGAGAGAATGTCTTCCCGTTCAAAACTCATTGCCCTGGTCAAGTTCAACAAGGGGATTTTTGAGCCGTCGGTGTACAAGGGCGGTTCTGTGCAGACGCTCATTGACGGGGCCCTGGACGGCAGCTCTTATGAGGAAGAGGATCCGGCAGAAAAGTGGTTTCTGCTTGCAATAGGTCTTTTATTCATAGGCTGCATTCTGCTGGTTATATGGATGGGGATAGCGTCGGCTTTGGGATATAAGTGGAAAAAATCCCTGTTTGGCAGGCACAAGATTGACGGCTGGTACAGGGATACACCCCTTGAAGGAAACCTCTTTGCAGCACAGTACCTTATGGTGAAGGGGGCTAGGTTTGGCGCTACCGCCCATGCAGAGAACATAATAGGTGCCTTCTTCCTGCGTTGGATTATGGACGGGAAACTCAAGGTTCAGCCGGATCCAAAGTCTTCAAAACGCGTGAACCTATTCTTTGCCGCGGATACGGTATCGGCCGATGACGTTGAGGAAGACCTCTTCCAATGGGCCCGCAGCGCCAGCGGAGAAAACAAACTCCTGGAGAAGAACGAGTTTGAAAACTGGTCAAAAAAGAATTACAGCAAGCTTACTGCATGGCCGGACAGGGCAATAGCCCGCGGCAGGACCTGGTTCCATAACAAAGGCTACTTTGTGTCAGACGGCGTATGCACAAATGAGGGCGCAACTCAGGCCTGTCATCTCATTGAATTCCGTAACTTCCTGAAAGACTTCACTTTGAGCGGAGAAAGAAGTTCTTCTGAGGTGGCTCTGTGGAAAAACTACCTGGTCTTTGCCCAGTTCTTTGGGATAGCGGAGAAAGTAGCGGCTCAGTTCAAGAAACTTTATCCTGCAACCTTTGAGGAACTGGCCCAGAGCACCGGTATGGACGCAAATACATTCTGGCACACCATGATGTGGACAAATCACATGAGCACCCGCTCGTTTGGCAACGCCGTTGCCAAGGCCGGAAACATCAACGGCACCGGGGGACATGCATCATTTGGCGGTGGTGGCGGCTTCTCAGGCGGCGGTTTCGGCGGTGGCGGGAGATAGGATATTGAAACGTTTTACCACATTTTATTTGGAGAAATACAGATAAATCTGTAAATTTGCCAAACAATCGGGGTGTGGCGCAGTTGGCTAGCGCATCTGGTTTGGGACCAGAGGGTCGTGTGTTCGAGTCACATCACCCCGACTTTATAATAACCATCGGGCTAAAACCTTTTAACCACAATGTACCTCTTAGGTTACGATATCGGAAGTTCTTCGGTAAAGGCGTCTTTGGTTGACGCGCAGTCCGGGAAATGCATCGCATCGGCATTTTATCCTAAAACAGAAGCCCCAATCATATCTAAAAAGGCCGGTTGGGCAGAGCAGGACCCGTCCATGTGGCTGGGAAATCTCAAACTTGCTACGGCCGATGTTCTGGAGCAGGCTAAGGAAGCCGGTGCATCGGCACAAGATGTCAAGGCAATAGGTATTTCATACCAGATGCACGGTCTTGTGTGCGTGGACAAGGATATGAATGTGCTCAGGCCTTCTATTATCTGGTGTGATTCTCGTGCCGTTCCATACGGAAATCAGGCTTTTGAGGCACTGGGGGAGGAATATTGCCTTTCTCATCTGCTGAATTCCCCGGGAAACTTCACCGCTGCCAAACTGGCCTGGGTCAAGGAAAATGAACCGGAACTGTACGCCCGTATCTGGAAAATTATGCTTCCGGGAGACTACATTGCCATGCGTCTTACCGGCAGCGTATGCACTACTGTCAGCGGCCTGTCAGAGGGCATTTTCTGGGATTTTATTAACAATGAGCCCTCAAAGGAACTTCTGGAGCACTTCGGTTTTGATGAGACCGTGCTGCCGCAGGTAAAGCCCACTTTTGGCGTGCAGGGTTTGCTTAGCGCAGAAGCCGCAAAGGCACTTGGCCTGAAGGAAGGCATCCCCGTTACCTACCGCGCCGGAGACCAGCCCAACAATGCGCTTAGCCTCAACGTGTTCAATCCGGGAGAGATTGCATCAACTGCCGGAACCAGCGGCGTGGTATACGGCGTTATCGGCCAGGTGAATTATGATCCGCTCTCACGCGTGAACACCTTTGCTCACGTAAACCATACGGCTCAGGACCCGCGTCTTGGGGTGCTCCTGTGCATCAACGGCACCGGTATCCTCAATTCATGGGTCAGGCGCAACATTGCACCGGAAGGAATATCCTATGTGCAGATGAATGAGATAGCCTCGCAGGTCCCTATCGGCTCAGAGGGCGTTTCAATCCTTCCCTTTGGGAACGGCGCAGAGAGAATGCTCTGCAACAATGACCGCGGCTGCAGTATACACGGAGTCAATTTCAACCGTCACGGAAAGGCCCACCTTCTCAGGGCCGCCCAGGAGGGCATTGTGTTCTCCTTCCAGTACGGCATTGAAATCATGGAGCAGATGGGCCTCAAGGTGGACAAGATTCACGCAGGACTTGCAAATATGTTCCAGAGTGCAATATTCCGTGACACCCTGGCAGGAGTGTCCGGTGCAACCATTGAACTTTACAACACGGACGGTTCCGTTGGCGCTGCAAAGGGCGCCGGTATAGGAGCTGGTATTTACAAGGACAACAGGGAGGCGTTTGCAACCCTGGAACGTCTGGAAGTCATTACGCCAAAGGATGAGGACAAGTACAAAGAGGCGTATGAGCGTTGGAAATCAAATTTAACACTATAATTATGGCAAAAGAGTATTTTCCTCAGATTGGAAAAATTCCTTTCGAGGGCGCAGAAAGCAAGAATCCCCTTGCTTTCCATTATTATGACGCAAACCGCGTAGTCATGGGAAAGCCCATGAAGGAGTGGCTAAAATTTGCTATGGCCTGGTGGCATACCCTGGGCCAGGCAAGCGGTGACCCCTTCGGCGGACAGACCCGCAGTTATGAGTGGGACAAGGGTGAGTGCCCTTACTGCAGGGCTCGCGCCAAGGCCGATGCCGGCTTTGAGATCATGAGTAAGCTTGGAATCGGCTACTTCTGCTTCCACGATGTTGACATAATTGAAGACTGCGAGGACATTGCAGAATACGAGGCCCGAATGAAGGACATCACGGACTACCTTCTTGAGAAGATGAAGGAGACCGGCATCAAGAACCTCTGGGGCACAGCCAACGTCTTCGGCAACAAGCGTTACATGAACGGCGCTGCCACCAACCCTCAGTTTGACGTGGTTGCACGCGCTGCCGTCCAGATCAAGAACGCCATTGACGCCACCATCAAGCTTGGCGGTACCGGTTACGTTTTCTGGGGCGGCCGTGAAGGTTACTACACCCTCCTGAACACCCAGATGCAGCGTGAAAAGGACCACCTTGCCAAGATGCTTACCGCAGCCCGTGACTATGCCCGCGCCAACGGTTTCAAGGGCACCTTCCTAATTGAGCCCAAGCCCATGGAGCCCACAAAGCATCAGTACGACGTTGACACTGAGACCGTTATCGGTTTCCTTCGCGCAAACGGCCTTGACAAGGACTTCAAGGTGAATATTGAGGTTAACCACGCCACCCTGGCCGGCCACACCTTTGAGCATGAGCTCACCGTGGCCGTTGACAACGGTTTCCTGGGCAGCATAGACGCCAACCGCGGAGACGCCCAGAACGGCTGGGACACTGACCAGTTCCCGGTAGACCCCTATGACCTCACTCAGGCCATGATGCAGATAATCCGTAACGGTGGCTTCAAGGACGGCGGCACCAACTTTGACGCCAAGCTTCGCCGCAGCTCAACTGATCCGGAAGACATCTTCATCGCTCACATCAGCGCAATGGATGCAATGGCACACGCACTCCTTAACGCCGCCGCAGTGCTTGAGGAAAGCCCGCTGCCCGCAATGGTCAAGGAGCGTTACGCCAGCTTTGACAGCGGTCTCGGCAAGAAGTTCGAGGAAGGCAAGGCTACCCTCCAGGAACTCTATGACTATGCCCTCAAGGCAGGTGAGCCGGTTGTCGCTTCCGGCAAGCAGGAACTCTACGAAACCCTCCTGAACCTGTATGCAAAATAATTACAGACAACAAGGCAGCGCCGCTTATCTTATCGGCATCGTACTGGTGGCGGTGATAGGCGGACTGCTGTTTGGATATGACACTGCCGTCATATCCGGTGCGGAGAAGGGCCTTCAGGCGTTTTTCCAGAGTGCGGCCGATTTTACCTATACGGATGGCTGGCATGGTTTCACCACCTCCAGCGCCCTTATCGGCTGTATCATCGGCGCGCTTATTTCCGGCCGTCTGGCCTCCTCCTTCGGCCGAAAGAAAAGTCTCTTTGTGGCCGGCGTCCTCTTCCTTCTGAGCGCACTGGGCTCCTACAATCCGGAGTTCCTGTTCTTTGAGAAGGGCGTCGCCTGCAAGAGCCTCCTTGTGGCCTTCAACTGCTACCGCGTGCTTGGCGGTATCGGTGTGGGACTTGCATCGGCCCTTTGTCCCATGTATATTGCAGAGGTTGCTCCGGCGTCCAAGAGGGGCAGGCTGGTTTCATGGAACCAGTTTGCAATTATCTTCGGCCAGCTGGTGGTGTACTTTGTGAACTTCCTTATTATCCGCAGCCATGCCTCAGACCCCAATGTGGTGGCCTGGACCAACGCTGTTGGCTGGAGGGTGATGTTTGTTTCTGAGGCTGTTCCCGCGGGACTCTTTGCCCTTTTGATTCTGCTTGTTCCGGAAACTCCCCGTTACCTTGCCATACATGGCCAGGAGGATAAGGCCCTGCAGGTGCTCTCCAACATCAACGGAGAAGCCAGGGCACGGGAAATCCTTGCAGAGATCAAGGCTACGGTGTCGGCCGATGCCAAGAAAAAGCAGGACAAGCTCTTTGCCTTTGGCTTCCTGGTGGTTTTCATCGGCTGCATGCTGTCTGTGTTCCAGCAGATTATCGGCATAAATGCTGTGCTTTACTTTGCACCGCGCATTTTTGAATCCATGGGCATGGGAGACCCTATGTTCCAGACTGTTCTTATGGGCGTAGTCAACATCACGTTCACACTGGTGGCCGTATTCAATGTTGAAAGGCTGGGCAGAAAGGTGCTCCTGATACAAGGCTCCATCCTTATGGCTGCCGGCGCTCTTGGCGTTGCGCTGTCCAATGTTGTGGCTCTGCCTACATGGATTCCCGTTGTGAGCATTATGATGTACAGCGCTGCGTTCATGTTCAGTTGGGGCCCCATCTGCTGGGTATATATCTCTGAACTGTTCCCCAACACTATCCGTTCACGTGCAACGGCAATTGCAGTGGCCTTCCAGTGGATTTTCAATTTCATTGTGTCCAGTACTTTTGTACCCATGTACAACATGCAGCTTGGCTCAATGGGAGACAAGTTCGGTCACTTCTTCGCTTACGCTCTGTATGGAGTGATTTGCATTGTGGCCGCCGTGTTTGTGTGGAAACTTGTTCCTGAAACCAAGGGCAAGACCCTTGAGGACATGACCCACTTCTGGCGCGCCAAGAGCGGGAAGTAAACCGTCGCAGGTGACGTACTAAAAGTCGCAGGTGATATCTTGAAATGTCGCAGGTCTGCGTTTTTTACCGGACCCGCGACGTTTTTTTGCTCCTATGGCCGATTTGCGTTGCAGGTCGGCCGATTTTTGCAGACCTGCAACGTTTTGTGCCATGATCTGCAACGATTTGTGCTGTGACCTGCGTCACACAAACTCAAAACTGTCATTTTTGGCCTAAAATGCAAGTTTTCAGTTCACCGCGCAACTCAAAACTGTCATTTTTGGCCCTTTTTGACGGATTTGACTTTCATTTTCATTAAATTTGTGAAAATCTTGCACTTATGGACTTACTGGATGCACTTAGAAAAATGAATGGCGGCGCGCCGGCCCAAGGTCCGGGAAAAGCAGAACGCCTGTTTGAACAATTCCTTGAAGCCCGTGACCAGGGAGATGACCTGGACGCCTTGGATTATCTCAAAGAGAGTATGGAACTGGGTTATGTCCCAGCTGTTGGAGAGTATGGTAATATACTTATGTTGGGCGTGGTGGATGAAGATGACAACACTGTGATAGAGGAGGACGAGGAAACCGGCTTTGAGTATGAACTCCAGGCTGCAGACCAAGGCTACTTGCCGTCAATGGTCCGTGTGGGACTTTATTACTTCCAGGGATGCGGAACAGAGGCCGATATTGACGAGGCCACCCGCTACTGGGAGATGGCCCTTGAAAAGGGTGCTCCAGAAGCCAAACTTAAACTGGCCCAGCTGTACATAATGGGTATCGGCGAAGACCAGGATTACGATGAAGCCCTACGCCTTCTGGACCAGGCTATCCGGGAATTGCCACAGACGCCGGACCAGGAACAATATCTCAATGATTCAGACTGGAACCTTGGAGAAGCCCTGTTCTGGAAGGGGATGTTATATTACTATGGTTGGGGAGTGTCGCTCAACCGTTACAGGGCTATGGAACAGTTCAAACTTGCCCAGGAAGGATTCCCCGCAGCAGACGGCGTAGTGGAAGAAGGCCAGGATCCCTGTGAAGCCCTGGAAGAGAATGACTGCCCCTACGACCAGGATTCCTGGTGGAACATTTTCGGCAATCCGGATGAAGAGGAAGAATTCCCCTACGCAGAGGAGGAAGACAAGTACGATGAGTGGGATGATGAAGACAGAGAGCTTGCCCAATCGGCATTGATGGGAGACATTGAATCCCTGGTAAAGATTGGAAACATGATTCTGGAGTGGGACGGATACATGCCCCTTCTGGATATCGCCATCATTGAAGATCCGGAATATGACCAGCTTTACGAAGAAGGCTATGAGCACTGGCGCAATGAGGAATATATGGAAGCAGCAGACTCGTTCTTCACACCCGCCTGCAACGGCAATACAGATGCCATGAACATGATAGGCAAGTGCTGGTACGAGTACTGGAACAGCGACAACGGAGACATTGATGAATGCTTGCCCAAAGCCTTTGAATGGTTCCTCAAGGGAGCCTGCAACCTGGATGAAAACGCCATGTATCATCTGGGAGAGGCTTATTACCTGGGCCAGGTTCCCAATGAGGACGGAGAACTTGACTATGAGTCAAACTATGAAGCCGCCGCATACTGGTTCAGGCAGGCCGCATACCAATGGGAACATGTTAATCCCAAAAGATGCCACGCCGACGCCGCCAATTATCTTGGCACCATGTACGCAGACGGCTTGATTGACGGAGAGAAAGACCCTGTAAAGGCAGTAGAACTCTACAGGCGCGCCACTGAGCTGAGTGACAGGACCCCTGGCTGGTACAACCTTGGAATGGCCTATGCGTATGGAAACGGCGTCCCAAAGAACAGGGACAAGGCCATTGAGTGTCTCAGGCATGCGGCCAAGTATGACGACAAGGCTAAGGAGGTATTAAGACAATTGGGTATCAGATACTAATGATCATCACAGCTCAAAACATAATCAAATCGTTCGGCCAGTTGCAGGTGCTCAAAGGCGTAGATTTCCAGGCCGATGAGGCAGAGGTAGTATCCATAGTGGGGGCATCCGGCGCCGGCAAGTCAACGCTGCTTCAGATTCTTGGCACGCTCTCCACTCCGGATAGCGGCAGCCTCACAATAGACGGGACCAACGTGCTGTCAATGGACAGCCGCGCCCTGGCCGATTTCCGCAATCACCGCATAGGCTTCGTGTTCCAGGCCCATCACCTGCTGCCGGAATTCACCGCTCTGGAAAATGTGATGATACCGGCATTAATTGGAGGTAAAAGCAGCAAGGACGCCCGCCTAAGAGCCATGCAGTTGCTTGACACCGTAGGTCTTGCAGACCGTGCAAGCCATAAGCCGTCACAGCTCTCCGGCGGAGAACTCTCTCGCGTAGCAATTGCCCGTGCACTGGAAAACAGCCCCGCCATCCTTTTTGCCGACGAGCCCACCGGCAACCTGGACACCCGTACCAAGGAGGAAATCCACAACCTCTTTTTTGACCTCAGGAAACAATTAGGCCAAACCATTGTCATAGTTACCCATGATCCCGGCCTGGCCCAGTTATGTGACCGCACCTGCAAGATGCAGGACGGCGTGATTATTTCCGCTTAACAGCCTTCTTTGCAGCTTCTGCTATGTGTGCGGCGTCAATGCCGTACGCAGCCATAAGTGCGGCAGGAGTGCCGGACTGGCCAAACTTGTCTGCACCATTAACAAACTCCATAGGAGTAGGCTTGTTGAGGGCGAGCACTCCGGCAACGGCCTCTCCAAGGCCGCCGGCCATATTGTGTTCCTCTGCCACTACTACCGCGCCGGTCTTTGCGGCGGAAGCAATGACGGCTTTCTCATCCAGAGGCTTGATGGTAGCAATGTCTATAACCTCTGCCTTGATTCCTTCGGCCTCAAGAGCGTCGGCAGCAAGGAGGGCCTCCCATACGGTGTGGCCGGTTGCAAAGATGGTGACGTCCGTGCCCTCATTCATGACAATTGCTTTGCCAATCTCAAAGGGCTGGTCCTCCGGGGTGAAATTAGGCACTGAAGGACGGCCGAAACGGAGGTAAACGGGGCCGTTATACTTTGCGGCGGCAATGGTTGCCTGCACGGTCTGGTTGAAGTCGCAGGGGTTGAGGACCACCATGCCGGGAAGGGCGCGCATGAGGGCTATGTCCTCCATGGTCTGGTGGGTGGCGCCGTCTTCTCCCAGGGTGATGCCAGCGTGGGAAGAGGCAATCTTTACGTTGGTCTGGCCGTATGCGACCTCCTGACGGAGCTGGTCATATACGCGGCCGGTGACAAATTCTGCAAAAGAGCCGATGAAGGGAATCTTTCCGGTAATGGCAAGGCCTGCGGCGGCGCCTACCATGTTGGCCTCTGCAATGCCGCACTGGATAAAGCGCTCCGGGAACTCCGCTGCAAAGGCGTCCATCTTAAGGGAACCCTTGAGGTCTGCGGTAAGGGCCACTACGTTCTTGTTGGCCTGACCTGCCTTGAGAAGACCCACGCCAAAACCGCTGCGGGTATCTTTCTTTCCTGTATCTGTGTATTTCATACTAAAAATCTCCTAAGGGGGTTTCACCTAACTGTTTGAGGGCATCTTCCAGCTGCTCCGGCTTGGGAACGCTGCCGTGCCACTTGTGGGTGCCGGCCATGAAATCTACGCCGTGGCCCATCTCACTCTTGAACAGTATCATCGTGGGGACGCCGCTGCCCTTTCCGGCCTTGGCAAGTTCAAAGGCCTGGTTGATAGCGTCAAAGTCATGGGCATCGGCCACAATCACTCTCCAGCCCCAGGATTCCCACTTGGCGGCAAGGTCTCCTTCTCCGGCAACCTCTTCCACCGGGCCGTCAATCTGCTTTCCGTTCCAGTCCGTCATGGCAATGAGGTTGTCCAGCTTGTGGAATATCGCAAACATGCCGGCTTCCCAGATCTGGCCTTCCTCACTTTCACCGTCTCCGCAGAGGCAGTAAACAAAGTTGGGATCACCGTCCATTTTTTTGCCAAGGGCTGCACCTGCAGCAGCGCTCAAGCCCTGGCCCAGTGAACCGGATGCCTGAAAAACTCCGGGCAGTCCCTTACGCACAGAAGGGTGGCCCTGAAGGCGGGTTCCCATCTGGCGGAAGGAGCCAAGTTCTTCCTTGGGGATGTAACCGGCGCGGCTGAGGATTGAATAATAAACCGGAGTCATGTGACCAGCGCTCAGGATAAACATGTCCTGGCCCTTGCCGTCACGTGTCCACTTTGCGGGATCTTGATTCATTTGATTGAAATACAGGGCCGTTAGTACGTCTGTAGAAGACATTGACCCTCCCGGATGACCGGATTTTGCCTTGCAGACCATGCGCAGAATGTCCCTGCGTACCTGTGTGGCAATAGTTTTCAGTTCTTCGTTGGTTTTTTTCATATTGTGATATGAGTTAGCATACAAAGATAATGAATTTGCAACTCAAATCCCGCATTTTAAGCCCAAAATGACGGTTTTGAGTTGCGCGTTGAACTGAAAACTTGCATTTTAGGACAAAAATGACAGTTTTGAGTTTACGGACTTAGAACAGGAAAGCGCAGAAGCCTGTGCCCATCAGAAGGCTCAGCAAGAAGGTGGACATTACCAGCAGCGGCAGCATGGGGTCAAGAGCTTTGCCTGAGCGTGTCCAGACGCCTCTAAGGTGAATGATATAGAGGGGGAGTGTGACCACCCACAGCCAGTGCCACCAGGACGGCCAGCACAGGAGGCAGTATGCAATCATGCATACCCATCCGCCAATTATGAGTGCGGTCTGGTAGATTTTGGCGCGGTGTTCCCCAAGTTTAATGGCTACAGTTATGCGTGTAGCTTTGTCCGTTTCCATGTCACGGGTGTTGTTAACGTTCAGAACGCCAACGCTGAATAACCCTATTCCGGAGGCGGGGAGCAGCAATTTCCATCTTAAGCCTACGCCTTTGGTGCATACAAAGTATGCTCCCAACACGGCAACAATGCCAAAGAACAGGAACACATAGAAATCACCCTTGGCCCTGTAACCGTAGGGATTGTGCCCCAGAGTGTACTTCATGGCACCGGTAATAGCTGCAGCTCCAAGCATCAGCACAAGGATTGGGGTAAGGTCCCATAGCGTCCCAAAGGCTTTCCATGTCATAGTGGTGCCAAAGATTATGCAAAGGCCTATAAAAATGCCGATTAGGACTTTCATCTCCGCTATACTTATGCCGCCGCTGTTCAGTCCGTACTGCGGCCCCTGCCTCTGAGCCGTATCCGTGCCGTGAAGCACGTCTCCAAGTTCATTGGACAGGTTGGACAGAATCTGGAGGCAGACCGTGGTAAGAACAATCAGTACGGCAGTCCAGGGGTCAACTTTCCAGTCGGCCGCGGCAAGCAGAATTCCAAGCAGCACACCCGCCATAGAAAGCGGCAAGGTCCTGAGGCGCATGGATTTTATAGCAGATTTTACGTTCATGAGTACAAATATAACGCATTTATTTATTATCTTTGAACCCGGGAACCAATTAATAATCAGAATCTAATAACATGACAGGCAGAAAGTTTTTATCAGAGGTCTTGCTTGTGCTCATCTGCGGGGCATATCTGTTGTCCTGCAATGGAGACCTTCCAGTAAACGTAAACTTTAAAGTATCACCTGCAGAAATTACCTTCAAAGCCAGTGGAGGATCGGCCCAGATAACGTTAACATCTCCGGTTGCGTGGGAAGTGACTACCACGGCAGACTGGCTTTCTTTTGCCCCTTCATCGGGAGAAGCCGGCCAGAATCTTACCGTAGTGGTGACAGCATTGGAGAATACGTCCAAGAATCAGCGTGCCGGAACGGCGATTTTCTCAGTTCCAACACTTGATCAGAAAGTTTCTGTGGCCCTTATCCAGGAGGCAGCGGAGGATACTCCAGGTCCGGAAGATCCCACTCAGGTGGACGGCTTTGACTCTGACATCAGGGACTGGCAAGACGACAATGTAGATTTCAACAAACAATAACGCTATATGAAAAAAGTATTTGCATTTCTGACAATTGCGCTCTCAGTTTGCGCACTCTTCAATTCCTGCGCAAAGCAGCAGGAACAGGACAATGCCACTGGAACAAGGCAGATACAGTTCTCTGCATCTGTCGGCAAGTTCAGCGTAAAAGCTACGGACACTGCATTTGAGAAGGGTGACGCCGTAGGTGTTTTTGCAACAGGGGAATCAACCAGTTTTGAAAACCTGCGTCTGGAATGGAATGGTCAGGCTCTTGTCCCTGCATCACCAGTGTACTGGGGAGAAGGCCAGGCAGAAGCGGAAAAAACACAATTCATAGCTTACTACCCTTATAAATCAGACATGGTCCTGGAGACCTTCTCTTTCACTGTAAAGGCAGACCAGACATCCCATACAAACTACACCGCATCAGACTTTATGGGCGCTGTCACAGAAGCATCTCCCGCTTCCGGCAAGGTCCACCTGGGCTTTGAACACCTCATGTCCAAGCTGGTGCTCAAGATTGATAACAGGACAAACAGTCAGATAGCAAAGGTCTTTATTGGGGATGTGTACGGCCGTGTGTCTATAGACCCGGAAGAGCAGTACATTGCTCCCAGCGGAGAAAAGGGAACTATCCAGGCGGGAAAAGTAAGCCTTACAGACGGCAATCAGGCATGGGCCATTATTATTGTTCCTCAGTCAACAAGGCCGGTTCTGAAGATAACCACAGTTGACCAAAAACAGTTCACATACAGCCTTCCGGAAGATATAGAGTTCCAGTCAGGACACCGCTACAATGCAAGCGTAGTCATATCTGAGTCCTCCATTTCCACGGACTTTACCTCTGACATTGCAGACTGGGTGGACGACGAAGATATCCAGTTCGGCCAGGACGGTGATGACCCTCAGCAGGAAGATGTGGTCTATGCGCAGACAGTCCAGGAAGTACTGGAGGGTGAGGAAGGCCTGACATATCTGGTTGGCGGCACCGTCTCACAGGTTGTGAATGTTGCCTACGGTAACATCTACATTGAGGATCCTACCGGACAGCTTTATATTTACGGACTCGTAAATGCAGAGGGTCAGTATCCCAGGGATGCCGAAGGCTGGTATACCCCGGAATTCGGCCTTGTTCCCGGAGACATTGTTTCTGTAAAGGGCCCCAAGTCGGTTTATAACGGCACCGTGGAACTGGTGAAAGCCCAATTGACATACATTGACCGTACACCGCTGGGAAGCCTTGCCTCCGCGTATGAATTCGGCAGCGACGAGTCAACCTATGCTTTCCCTGTCCGCAGCTCCATGGGTCAGCCCAAGGCTTCATGCTCTGAAAGATGGGTAAGTGTCAATAGTATACAGGTTTTTGTAAGCGGTGACGACGCCACATGGTATGCTGTAGAGATAAAGGCTCAGCCAAACACTTCAAGCGAGGACAGGACTGCTATTGTTACGCTGTATACCGACGATACCCACACCGTCCCCTTCTACGTTTCACAAAAAGGCGCTCCTCAGGAGTCAACACTTGCAGCCATTATAGCAAGCGAGGACAATACCTACGCCAGCTTTGCTTCAACTGTGTATGCAGTGTCCGCACGCGGATTTGTGGTTTATGACGGCTCAGACGCGCTCTTCGTATACACAGGCGCAAGTGGCGTTGTCCCTGCCGTTGGAGACAAGGTTTCCGTCAAGGGTACAAAGACAACCTATAACGGTGTCCCTGAAATCAGCAACACTAATCTGAGCGTTACTGTTGTTTCTTCCGGAGAGCAGCTGCTTTCTCTTGAGTATCAGGATGTTTCTGCCGAACTTGGAAACGGACTCCTGTTCAGGGTGGCATATCCTGTGTCCGTTAAGGGAGAACTCCAAGTCAATGGCTCCACTGTTACAGTTTCAACTGCCGATGGCACATGCCAGCTGTACTGGCCCAATGAGGCTCTGATTGGTGAAGTCTCTGAAATAGCTGGAGAGCAGGTTGTGTTGGAGGGCTTCTACAACGGCTGCACCGCAAGCGGAGTACAGAGCGTTGTCGCCGTTAACGTATCCCTTGCGCAGAGCGGTGATGATGATACAAAGGGCACCTTGGATAACCCCTATCTGCCTTCAGAGATAGCTGCCAAGATTCTTGCCGGCAGCATCCCGTCAGATAATGTTTACATCAAGGGTAAGGTTTCGGCTATCCTTTATACCTTCAGCGCGGCCTATGGCACCGGTACATTCTGGCTTTCAGACGACGGCGTTGCCTACGGTATATCAGAGGACAACAGGAAAACTTCAGACCCCGCACATGACTTTGAGTGCTATGGTTTGTATTGGTATGACGGTCAGCCGTGGGTGGAAGGAAATGGTCAGGTCGCAATTGGAGACGAGGTTATTGTATATGGTAAGACAACTGTCTATAATGGCGTAGCGGAAACTGCCAATAAGCAGGCCTGGGTTTACTCCGTCAATGGCGTAACTGCCAATTAAGGCCCCGCACATATACTTTAAAACCACCCCGTGCACGATTTACCCCCATTTTTGTGCACGGGGTGCCTGTTTTGCCAGGGCCGTGCATGATTTACCCCCATTTTTGTGCACGGGTAGTGGGTTTTTGCAAAATCGGCCCAAAATACGTATTTTTGAAGTCTGAAATTATACGTATGAAAAGACTGTTAACAATACTTGCCCTTATGATGCCGTTTGTTGGACTTGCAGCGCAGGATCTGGATACCCAGTATGCCGTAGATTTGCTTAAACCTGGAACTCCGGCTCCTGACTTCACCCTTAATGATATAAACGGCAAAGCCGTGACAATGAGCAGCTTCCGCGGACGTAAAGTGGTGCTTGTTTTCTGGGCGTCTTGGTGTCCTGACTGCAGGGCGGAAGTACCTGAGCTTAAAGCCTTGAGCGCTGGAGCGAATCCTGAGAAGGTAGCTTTTGTGTCCGTGTCCTTTGACCGCACGCTTGAGGCTCTGCAAACATTTGTGGCAGAGAATTACCTCCCCGGCGTTCAACTCTATGACCCCGCCGGCAAGAAGGAATCAAAAGTTGCCGCAGACTATGGCGTTAAGTGGATTCCGTCCCTTTACCTTCTGGACCAAAGCGGCAAAGTAGAACTTGGAACAGTCATGATAGAGAAGATAGCCAAGGCGCTCAGCAGCGCTTCGGCACCACAAAAACCCGGGCATGGACTATGCTCGGATGAAAGCTGCGCCCTATGAAGAACATCCGCAACTTTTGCATTATTGCACATATAGACCACGGTAAATCCACACTGGCAGACCGCCTCCTGGAACTTACCCAAACCCTGAGCGCCCGTGAAATGGAAAACCAGGTTCTGGACGACATGGACTTGGAACGTGAAAAGGGAATTACCATCAAGAGCCATGCAATCCAGATGGATTACGTGCGCGACGGCCAGACTTACAGGCTCAACCTTATTGATACTCCCGGTCACGTGGATTTCTCTTATGAGGTATCCCGCAGCATCGCATCCTGCGAGGGTGCGCTTCTGGTTGTAGACGCCTCTCAGGGTATTCAGGCCCAGACCATTTCCAATCTTTACCAGGCCATTGACCATGGTCTGGAGATTATTCCCGTGCTCAACAAAATTGACATGGACAGCGCTCAGCCGGAGGTGGTGACGGACCAGGTATGTGACCTTCTTGGCTGTGACCCGGAAGAGGTCTTAAGAGTATCGGCCCGCACCGGTGAAGGCGTACAGGCAGTGCTGGATGCCATTGTGGACAAGGTTCCCGCCCCCAAGGGAGATCCGTCCAAACCGCTTCAGGCCCTTATTTTTGACTCCGTCTTTAATCAGTTCCGCGGCATTATTGCGTATTTCAAGGTGGTCAACGGCAGCATCAAGACCGGAGACAAGGTGAAATTTTTCTCCACCGGAAATGAGTATGAGGCCGAGGAGGTTGGCAACCTCAAGCTCAAGCTCAACCCCACCGGGGAGGTCAAGGCCGGAGACGTGGGATATATCATCACGGGCATCAAGGCTGCCGTGGAGGTAAAGGTTGGTGACACTATCACCCATGTGGAAAACCCTTGCTCAGAGGCAATTGCCGGTTTTGAGGAGGTGAAGCCGATGGTCTTTGCAGGCCTTTACCCCGTGGACGCATCCAAGTTTGAAGAGCTCCGCGCCACCCTGGAGAAGTTCCAGCTCAACGATGCATCCTTCACCTATGAGCCGGAGAGTTCCCTGGCCCTGGGCTTCGGCTTCCGTTGCGGCTTCCTGGGACTTCTGCATCTGGAGATTGTGCAGGAGCGCCTGTTCAGGGAATTCAATATGGACGTTATCACCACCGTTCCCAACGTATCATACAAGGTATACACTACAAAGGGAGAAGTGGTAGATGTGCATAACCCGTCCGGATTGCCCGCGCCGTCTGTAATTGACCATATTGAGGAACCCTATATCCGCGCCCAGATTATCACCAAGGCCGATTTTTACGGCCCCATCATGAAGCTGTGCATGGACAAGCGAGGCACTCTGATTGGTCAGCATTACATTACCACGGACCGCGTGGAACTGAACTATGACCTGCCTTTGAGCGAGGTTGTCTTTGACTTCTACGACAAACTTAAGTCCATCTCTAAGGGCTATGCGTCCTTTGATTACCACGTCACAGACTACCGCCCGGCGCGTCTTGTGAAGCTTGACATTCTCCTTAACGGAGACCCGGCCGATGCCCTTTCCACTCTCATTCACGAGGATCACGCATACGATTTTGGCCGCAAGATTTGCCTTAAGCTGAAGGATCTCATCCCACGCCAGCAGTTTGACATTGCCGTACAGGCGGCTATCGGCGCAAAAATCATTGCGCGTGAAACCGTACGTCAGGTGCGCAAGGATGTGACGGCCAAGTGTTACGGCGGAGATGTCACCCGCAAACGCAAACTCCTTGAAAAACAGAAGGAAGGCAAAAAGCGCATGCGCCAGATTGGCACGGTCCAGGTCCCCCAGAGTGCCTTCATGGCCGTCTTGAAGTTGGACTAAGTCCCGTTTACAACTTACAAAACACCCCCGTGCATGTTCCGGGGGTGTTTTTGTGCACGGCCCCGGCAAAACAGGCACCCCGTGCACGAAAATGGGGGTAAATCGTGCACGGGGGCTGTTGGTAAAGCTAAATCATGGGAATCAGAAAGTCACAGAGGCCTTTGATGCTCCCACTTTGATGAGGACATCGGCCGAAGCGGTGAAGGAACGGCCGAATTCAAATTCTCCGGACATATCATCCTCCACGGCCTCATAGTAGCTGGCCGAAGAACCAACCTTGATTCCTACCCAGAACTTTTCTCCGTAGTTGCTGTATACGGTAAGGTAAATGTTGGTGCAGGCAGCTACGTCAAAGCCTTCGGAGAAGTCCCAGTCGTAGTTGGTGGAACTGCTCACAATATACTCATCGTCGTCATAAGAAGCGCTTACGTGAACTGTGTTTCCCTGGTCCGTGTCCTGATAACTGACGGTGATGGTCACATCGGCATCCGGCATTACAAAACTGCCATACGGGGATTCAAACTGGCATGGGACATCTGCACCATCGGCCTTTACGCTTACACCGGTGACCTTCTTGCCTGAAGGGACAGCTACAGTGAAAGAGACCTTTTCACCGGCCGGGTGAGCGCTGCCGCCTTCAACCTGGACGCCTTCCCCGCTCACGTAATGCACAGCTACAGAGGTGACGCTTATGGTAAGGGATTTGGCGCCCTCGGGGATGGCCACCTTGGAATAATAGGTATAGCGGTCAAGCCCGTCGCCGTATAGCTTGAAAGGGAAGGAGGCGCCTCCGGCCGATGCCCTGCCAGGGATGAAGCCCTGCTTGGCATTGGCAAAAACGTATATTTCATCTCCGGGGATTCCTTTTTCGGCCGGTACGCCGTAGTAGATGTCCGGGGCGTCGTAGAGGGCCACGTCGGTGATATGGCTGTCCCCGGCTGATACGCTCACGGAAATTTTCTCCTTGAAATCAAGCGTTATGGTAACGTCTGACGCCGGCATGGTGAAGCGGACATAGGCGCGGGAGAGGGTCTCCAGGGAGGGCACGTTCACTGATGCCGATGCGCCGTCAAGGTAGAACGGCTCCTTGGTCCAGACTTCGGCCACAACCTGTTCTCCGTCAATGCTTTCTGTAGGGAAAGTGAACTTGGAAAGATCTACGTGATTGTCATCGGCGTTCACCCAGGATATCTGATAGCGTGCATGGGGCGTTCCCTTCACGCGGAGGGTTACATCGGCGGTAACATTCTGGTAGTCAGGCCTTACCGTCACCTTATAAACATTGGGGACGTCCGTCCTTGCATAACTGCAGCCGGTAGTCTGTGAAAGATCCTTCCAGCCTGCGCCCATGTTGTATTCAACAGAGTTAATTGTATAGGCATCAGTAACAAGCAGATAGCAGTCAAAATAGTCATAAAGGGCTTCCGGGCTGACGCCGTAAAGCCTGACGTCGGGATTCTCTTCCAAAGTCATTGTGAAGCCATTGTCCACAATATGCTGCTGGACGCTGTAGCATGCTACTACATCAAAGTCCGTTTCCGGTACGGTTACGGTTATGCTCAGGGATGACCCGGACTTTGATTCCGGCATATAGACCTTATCTCCAACATGAACGTGGATGTGCTCTGCATGATAGTCACTGAAACTGTCTCCAATTACAGTTCCGGGGGTGATAGTAAGGCCTATCTCCTCACCCGCCACGTACGGGCGTCCTTCCTCAACACCGGACAGTCCGATGAATTCCGGAGTCAGGTTGAGAACCTCAGTTAAAACAGGAAGGATTATTTCTGTATCCATCCTGCCCTGTGTATCTTCGCTGCCATTGGGCTTTGTGCATGCTGCTGCCAGAAACAATGTTCCCGCAGCCAAAAGGCTAAGAATCTTTTTCATTGTTTACACTACTAACTATCTGCAAAGATACACTTTTTTATGGGGCCGTGCACAAAAATGGGGTCAAATCGTGCACGGCCCCGGCAAAACAGGCACCCCGTGCAAGAAAATGGGGTCAAATCATGCACGGCCCCGGCAAAACAGGCACCCCGTGCACGAAAATGGGGTCAAATCATGCACGGCCCCGGCAAAACAGGCACCCCGTGCACGAAAATGGGGTCAAATCATGCACGGCCCCGGCAAAATGGCTACCCCGTGCACGAAAAGGGGGTCAAATCGTGCACGGCCCCGGCAAAACAGGCACCCCGTGCACGAAAACGGGGTCAAATCGTGCACGGCCCCGGCAAAATGGCTACCCCGTGCAAGAAAATGGGGTCAAATCGTGCACGGGGTGTATTTCTAATCCTTTAAAAAATCAATGAAACGTTTCACATTTTTAAAGGATTCAGATAATTCGTCCCTGTATGAAGGTTTTCATCACATTTTGCTGTTTTGAGGGATAAGTATCGAAAAACAGTATTACATTGCCCTCAAAAAACGATATGAGTTTCTTTAATGAATCCATGGCTGAAATGGCCTTCAGGCAGGCTGGGCCGATGCTCCACTTATATACCAAGCCCCTTGAGACCGAAGTCTTTTTTGACTCGGATGATGAACGCAAGGTGGCCGTTAACTACTTGGCGATTGCCGTAAAACAGAGCAAATGCAATCTGTTGGCGTATGCTATCATGACTAATCACTTCCATTTTATACTGGAGGGTAGAGAAGTGGACACTTTGGCTTTTTATGATTACTTCCGTCGTCTTATGGACAATTACTTCCAGCATCATGGCAAGGGATCAATCATGAAGATAGCCGACCCTGGACTGACAGCAATAAATAACCTCGCTCATCTTAGAAATGAGATTGCGTATGTATTACGAAATCCGTTTGTGGTATTGAACACCGTGAATGTATTTGCCTATCCTTGGACAAGCGGGAACCTGTACTTCAATCCATTGTTAACCAAAAGTGGAAAACCCGCCTCAAAATATTCCATGAATGCGTTGAGGGAAATGACGAAAACCAGGACACTGCCCCCGATAGATGAGTCCATATACTTTGAAGATGGCGTAGCCCAACCATGGAGTTTTGTGGATTACAAGTACGTAGAAGGATTTTACGATAATGCCCGTCAGTTTATCTTCAGCATATTGAAGAATGTGGAAGGGCAGATAGAGACCGCTGTGAGCTATGGTGAAATTCCTAGTTTGAGTGACGAAGAACTATTGCCGCACGTATACAAGCTATGCCGGCAGAAAATGAAGGCCGAATCTCCGTCCGCATTGGATGAGAAAGGCAAAAAGCAATTAGCCGTTATGGTAAAAAATGCCTTTTACTCATCCAATAAGCAAATTGCCAGATTGCTAAAAATAAATTTGGCTACAGTCAATGACCTGTTCCCGCTTTCTGCCCCGTCTTCCAAATGACCCGTGCACGAAAAAGGGGTCAAATCATGCACGGCCCCGGGAAATGGCTACCCCGTGCACGAAAATGGGGTCAAATCGTGCACGGGGTGGCTATGTGTGGGGTAGGGTTACTTTTCCAGCCAGGTCATGAAGCTGTCTACGCGGGCGCGGGAGACGGTGAAGTCTGTGAGGACGGCGGTGCCGGGGCGGGGAGTGATGCGCAGGCGGCCGCCCATGAGCTTGGAGACGCTGTCAATGGTCTTTTCTGCCATGATGCAGCTGCGGGAAATGCGGAAGAACGCCTCCGGATCCAGAGTGTCCACAAGAGCGTCCAGGCTGTCATCCAGGACATAGGAAGTGCCGGCTTCCGTAACCATGTAGGTGTTTTTGTCCTCTGAATAGAAATAGGCTATATCTGAAACCCTGACCGGAACAATACGGTCATTGAGCTTGATAAGGAACTTCTCCTTACGAGCCTGGTCCAGCAGTTTGCGTACGGCTTCTCCGGAAGGAATTTTTGCCTCACCGGAGGCTACACGTGCAACAGCGCGCTGCAGGTCTTTCAACTCTATGGGCTTGAGGAGGTAATCCAGAGCATTGACTTCAAATGCATGAACGGCATATTGGTCATAAGCCGTAGTCATAATGACAGGGGAGTTGACCTCTACCTGGTTGAAGATATCAAAACTGAGACCGTCGCTCAGTTCCACATCCATGAATATCAAATCCGGGTCATCGTTGTCCATAAGCCACTGGACGGCATCCTTTACAGACCCCACGGCACCGGCCACCTCAACGGCGGGGAAGTGCTGGGAAAGGAGGTTGTGCATGTGCTCTCTTGCACGGAGCTCGTCTTCAATTATCAGCGCTTTCATAAGTGTTGTCAATCAGTATGCAAAGGTACTAAAATATCCGCATCCGTCAAAATTGGCAGGGTTACCCAGAAGTGTGTGGCGGTCTTTTTAACTTCAATTTCTGCTCCTGCCAAATCCCTGTATTGATTGCGTATATATTGAAGGCCGATTCCGGTGGACGGTTTTGTGAAAGTCTTTGGCCTCAGTGTGTTTTTCATGGTAAGGGTTTTACCGTCCGTGAACAGATCTATGACAAGCGGGTCCGATGCAGACAAAGCATTGTGTTTCAGTGCGTTCTCCAGCAAAAGCTGTAGAGTGCAGGGAACTATGAGGCCCTGCGGCGGATTCTCTTTTACTCCATTGCCATTGAAAACAAGCCCTTCCGGGAAGCGTATCTGCATAAGCTGCCGGTAATTGCTGGCGAACTCAATTTCATCCTCCAGCGGGACCAGTCTTTTACCTTCCTGTTTCATTAGGTAGCGGTAAACGGTTGCCATCTTGTGTATGTATGAACTGGCTTCTTCCCGCGTTCCGTCATTGACTATGGAATCCAGAACGTTGAGGCTGTTGAAAAGGAAGTGCGGATTAACCTGGTGCTTCAGCGTCATGTAGCGGAATTCTGCCTGATGGCGCCTTGACCTCTGGCGGGTTGCTTCCCTCTGCATCCGGATGGCAACCAGAACCATGTAGGTAAAAGCAATTACCGTCAGGACAACCAGAGAGCTCATTACCGCCGAGTCCTTGAAGATGTTTCCGTCGTACGCGTCCGTGAGGAAGAATCTTATGCCAAGTATGAGCGCTATTGCCGCCAGGAGCAGTATTCTGTGTTTGCCCCAGGACTGTCCTCTCTCATATTTGGCCGATCCGTCTTTGGCAAACAGGTTGGCAAAGCCATAGAGCCCCCATCCCAGCATCTCCGTCACGATAGCCGTTGACAGCGAGTGCTGCCACACGGGCGGAAGATTGTCAAAGACAAAGAGAGCCGCCAGGTTTCCCAGCAGGAAGCCAAGTATGTTCACCAGAACTATAGACGATATGGTAATTTCCACCGTCAGGTTCTCCTCATAGCACAGCAGGAGGGTCATTGACATGGTAAGCAGGGTGAGCATCATGCTGTCCCTGACCCCCGCCAAGGTGAACAGGATTGTGGCTGCGGCGTGGAGGAACGCAAAGATATGGATGATCCAGGTTGTGGACAGTTTATTCATGCAGCTAAGATAGTTAAAAATCCGTTCGTCGCAAAATAATATCCATTCGGTTGAATGTCTTTGATATGCTTGATTATTAATATTACATTTGCTAATGCCGCATGGCTAAAACTAAAACTAACATGGCTTCTAAAAGAGATTTGACATTCCGCCAGCTGGTGGATTTGAGCTTCGGCTTTTTCGGCGTGCAGATTGCATACGCCCTGCAGAGCGCAAATATCAGCCGTATTTTCGCCACCCTTGGTGCAGATCCGCACCAGCTGTCTTTCTTCTGGATTCTTCCCCCTCTGATGGGAATGGTAGTCCAGCCCCTTATCGGCAAATACAGTGACCGTACATGGTGCAAAATGGGCCGCCGCAAGCCCTACCTGCTTGTGGGTGCCATCATCGCCGTCCTGGTGATGATCCTGCTGCCCAATGCGGGAAGCCTCAATTTCAGCGCAAGGCTGTTCCTGGGCCTCAACATGGCCATGTGGTTCGGCCTGTTCTCACTTATCTTCCTGGATACCAGCATCAACATTGCAATGCAGCCCTTCAAGATGATGGTGGGAGACATGGTGAACGAGAAGCAGAAGACCACGGCCTACAGCATCCAGAGCTTCCTTTGCAACGCCGGCTCCCTGATGGGCTGTGTTTTCCCCATCGTTTTCACCTGGATCGGCATTGCTAACACTGCACCCAAGGGTGTGGTCCCGGATAGCGTTATCTATAGCTTCTACTGCGGCGCTGCCATCCTCATCCTTTGCGTGCTTTACACCTTCCTCCGCGTGAAGGAGATGCCTCCAAAGGAGTATGCAGAATTCCACGACATTGACCTCAACGCCAAGAAGGAAGAGCCTCAGGAAGGTCTTCTCAAGCTCCTTGTCAAGGCTCCCAAGGTGTTCTGGACCGTTGGCCTGGTGCAGTTTTTCTGCTGGGCGGCATTCCTTTATATGTGGACTTATACCAACGGCGCCATAGCCCATAACGTCTGGAATACGGCCGATGTTGCATCGGCAGAATACCAGACGGCAGGCAACTGGGTGGGCGTCCTCTTTGCCGTCCAGGCCGTGGGTTCAATGATTTGGGCCGCCGTCCTGCCGCGTTTCAAGAATGTTAAGACGGCATACGTAGTGTCGCTGCTCATTGGCGCTATCGGCTTTGCTTCAGTGTTCTTTGTGCATAACCAGTATGTGCTGTGCGGGAGTTATTTCCTCATCGGCGCAGCCTGGGCCGCAATGCTGGCTCTGCCCTTCACCCTCCTTACCAATGCTCTCCAGGGCAGCCCCTATATGGGCAGCTATCTTGGCCTTTTCAACTGCACAATCTGCCTGCCCCAGATTGCGGCGGCTGCAACAGGCGGCCTGGTCCTGAGCCTTGTTGGCGGAAGCCAGCCCGCAATGCTTGTGATGGCCGGCGTCTATCTTGTGCTTGGCGCCCTGAGCGTTTACTTTGTCAAGACAAAATAACCTATATAATTAACCAACGAACACACTAATGAAAAGGATTTTAACCCTAGTCGCAGTGCTTTTTGCAGCTTCCTGCGCTACCGTATTTGCCCAGGGCAAGTACCAGGTTAAAGGTGTGGTAGAAGACGCCATGGGCCCCGTGATTGGAGCCACCGTCCTGGAGGCAGGCACCACCAACGGTGTCTCCACCGGATTGGACGGCGACTATGTCCTCACCGTTTCCAGTGCCGACGCTATGGTGGAAATCAGCTGCATCGGCTATGCAACTCAAACATTCAAGGCATCGGATGTCCCCGCTTTGGTAACCCTTGGGGAAGACACCAACTTCCTTGACGAGGTAGTGGTCATCGGCTACGGCTCTGTCAAGAAGAGTGATATGACCGGTTCCGTTACCGCTATCAAGAACGAGGAAATCAACCGTGGCGCCATTGTCTCCACCCAGGATATGCTCAAGGGTAAGGTGGCTGGTCTGCAGGTTGTCCCCGGCAGCGGTGAGCCTGGTTCCGGCAGCACTATCCGTATCCGTGGCGCCGCATCCCTGAACGCTTCCAACAACCCTCTGGTTGTTATTGACGGCGTTCCCATTGCAGAAGGTGCCGGTGAAGGTATGTCCAACCCGCTGGAGTCCATCAACCCCAACGACATTGAGAGCTTCACCGTCCTTAAGGATGCATCATCGGCCGCCATCTACGGTTCCCGCGCATCCAACGGTGTTATCATGATTACCACCAAGAAGGGTACCGGCAACCGCGTACAGGTGTCCTACAATGGCAGCATGAGCGTCCAGATGAACTCCTCAAAGCTTAAGGTCATGGGTGCCCAGGAGTATGTTGACTACATCACGGACGTTTATCGTCCCGGAACAGTTACCGGTGACGCCGTCCTTGAGAAACTCTCTCTGGTGATAGATCCGGAAACCGGCACTTATCCTGTAGACGAGAACGGCAATCCCCGTTATATTGCCGCAAACAACACTGACTGGAGCAGCCTTATCTTCCGCACAGCCATCTCCCACGAGCATAACGTGAGTGTTTATGGCAACATCAAGAATGTGTTCCCGTTCAGAGTATCAGTGGGTTACACCGGCCAGCAGGGTACACTTCAGACTTCCAAATATGACAAGGCAAACCTTGACATAAGCCTTAACCCCCAGTTCCTTGACAAGCACCTTACTGTCAATGCCAACGCAAAGGGCGTTTACACCCGTCAGCGTTGGGCCGATGGCGGCGCAGTGGGTACGGCAGCTTTCTTTGATCCTACTAAGCCTGCGTATTTCTACAATGCCGACGGCAGCAAAGACACTGAGACCTGTAACGGTTTCTTCAACTACGGCACTGGTACGGGTACATCATTCACCCCCGCAAACCTTGCTCCGGAGAACCCTCTGAGCATGCTTTATGACCGCAACAATACCGGTCAGGTGGGCCGTTTCATCGGCAACCTCCAGCTGGACTACAAGATTCACGGATTTGAAGACCTCCGTCTCAATGTTAATATGGGTATGGACTATTCCTACTCCGGCGGAGACTCAATCGGCGCAATGCCAGGGTCTTTCAATGCAATCAAGGATACAGAGAACCGCGGTCTTGGCCAGTTCACAAGGTGGATGCACATCCGCTCCAGCCAGGTGTTCGAGGCTTATGCCAACTACAATAAGGAAATAGGCATCCATCACATTGACGCCATGGCAGGTTATTCCTACCAGAAGTCCTACTATGAGGACAGGGATATTTCCTACTTCAATGCGGGTACCAACTATGACGGTGTTACTCACGGAGTAAACGAGGCCAAGCTCAACGATGGTGAAACCATTGACAGCCGTTACCTCCCCAACAAGTCCCAGAACGTCCTCATTTCCTTCTATGGCCGTATCAACTACTCCCTGATGGGCAAGTATCTGTTCACCTTCACGCTCCGTGACGATATGTCTTCCCGTTTCTCCAAGAAGAACCGCGCCGGTATATTCCCTTCCGCCGCATTCGCATGGAACGCCAAGGAAGAAGAGTTCCTCAAAGGAGCAAGGGCTCTGTCACAGCTCAAGCTTCGTCTCAGCTGGGGCCAGACCGGTCAGCAGGAAATCGGCGGCAACTATCCTTACCTTGCAAGCTACTACTTCTCCAATAACCCTTATCAGCGTTACAACATGGGTAGCGCCGGTTACCTGGATTATGTAACTCCTGGTTCCTATGATCCCAACATCAAGTGGGAAACAACCACTACTTATAATGCAGGTTTGGACTATGGCGTGCTTGGTGACCGCATCACCGGTACTTTGGATGTGTACTATCGTCAGACGGACAATCTCCTTAACTGGGTAGCCACTCCTATGGGTGCAAACTTTGGTAACCGCCTCCTCACTAACATCGGCTCCATGGAGAACCACGGTGTTGAGTTCTCAATCAACGCAATTCCCATTGAGACCAGGGATATGTCCCTGAGCGTGGGCTTCAACGGAACATTCCAGCACACCCAGTTCATCAAGCTGGCAAACTATGGCAATGAATCCTACTTCATTGATGAAGGTGGAATCTCCGGCGGTACCGGTAACAAAATCCAGCGTCACATGGTAGGTTATACGCCGTTCACTTTCTACACCTATCAGCAGGTGTATGATGAAAACGGCAAGCCTGTCCAGGGCGCCCTGGTAGACCGTGATAACAATGGCCAGATTGACGCCGCTGACAAGTATATGACCGGAAAGAGTCCTACCCCGGACTTCTACTATGGCCTTAACCTCAAGTTCAGCTATAAGAGCTGGGACTTCGGCTTCAACGGCCACGGCAGCGTGGGTAACTGGGTTTACAACAATGTTCGCTCCGGAAACTCCACCACCAACCAGACATTCTCCAACATCAATATCTCCAACTATCTTACTGCAGTCCGTGAGACCGGCTTCACCGGTGTCAACACCAATGAGCAGTACGCGTCAGACTACTTCCTTGAGAATGCCTCCTTCTTCCGTCTTGATGACATCAACCTGGGTTACACATTCGGAAAACTTGGCAACTGGCAAAACGCCAACCTCCGCCTGGGTCTGAGCGTCCAGAATGTATTTGTGATTACCGGTTATTCCGGTCTGGATCCTGAGATCGGCGGCATCGACGGCTCAATGTGGCCTCGTCCCCGCACCTTCTCACTCCGTGCAAACCTTAACTTCTAAAATATGAGCGCCATGAAAAATTATATTAAATTGCTTGTTATCCCTGTGGCGGTCTCAATGCTTGCTACTGCCTGTCTCAAAGACCTGGATCAGCTTCCGCTGAATCCCCAGGACGTTACAGCGGATAGCGCATACGGTAACCAGGAAACTGCTTACCTCAACGGTCTTGCCAAAATTTACTATGAGATGCTCTCCAACGACCTCACAGACCTTGATATCGGTGACGGCGGAGCATCGGAACTCATACGTGCATACTGGTCACTCAATGAAAACTCCACTGACGAGTCCAAGTGCTCCTGGGGTAATGACGCATGGGTGCGTGCCATCAACACCAACACCTGGTCAGACGCGGCCAACGACGCTTCCCTTGGTGTGTATGCCAGAACCCTTCACGGAATCACCTTTGTGAATGAATTCCTGAAGCAGACTGCTGATGATAAGCTTTCAGAGCGCGGATGTTCAGATGAGCTCAAGGCAAAGATTGCAGGTTTCCGTGCAGAAGCCCGTTTCATGCGTGCCTTCTATTATTTCATTGCAATGGACGTGTTCGGCCGTCCTGCCTTTGTGACGGAGAACTCTCCTTTTGGAGCCGTTTATCCCAAGCAGGCAGAGCGTGTTGATGTGTTCAACTACATTGAAAGCGAGCTCAAGGATCTGGTTGCCGACGGTAGCGCAATGCCTGCTGCCCGCAGCAACTATCCCCGTGCCGACAAGGGCGCCTGCTGGGGCCTTCTTGCCCGCCTGTACCTGAATGCAGAGGTTTACACCGGCACAGCCCGCTGGGCCGATGCAAAGTCCGCCTGCGAGCAGGTGATCGGCCTTGGCTATGAACTTGCCTCCAACTATGCAGACCTCTTCCGCGGAGATAACGGTCAGAACCCTGAGGTCCTCAAGGAGTTCATCTTTGCTGCCGATTATCAGGACAAGCTCTCCCAGAGCTACGGTGGAACTACTCTCCTTACTTTTGCCGCTGTTGCAGAAAAGGATGTCACCGCAGATTCTCACCCTAACGGCGTTAACGGCGGCTGGGGCGGTCTTAGGGTTCCCTACCAGTTTGTGGTCAAGTATTTCAACCCCACAAAACCCGCAGTTGACGGTGACGGTAAGTACGTCAGCACCAATTACAACATTGCCGACAAGCGCGGTAAGTTCTTCAACCTTGGCGTAGCCGGTGCAAACCGATATGAGGATATCCCTAACGAGGAAGCCCTCTATGACTTCCAGTATGGCTGGGGTTGCCTCAAGTATAACAACACCCCTCACGACAAGACGCCCGCAGAGTTCAACGATGACGCAAAGAGCAAGGGATTCAGCGACATTGACTTCCCTCTTATTCGTCTTGGTGAAATCTATCTGATTTATGCAGAGGCCTGCATGAACCTCAACGATGCTTCCAACGCAACCGCTCTTAGTTATCTTAAGGCCCTTACAGACCGTGCCGGCGTAGATGCTCCTGCCACCATCACCAAGGATTACCTTGTGGCAGAACGCGCCCGCGAGCTCATGTGGGAAGGACATCGCCGCACAGACCTTATCAGGTATGGCCTGTACAATTCCGACACCTTCCTGTGGCCCTGGAAGGGTGGCGTGAAGGATGGTACCGGATTCCCCGCATACAAGAATGTATTTGCCATTCCTCCGGGAGAAATGACAGCCAACCCTGAACTGGTTCAGAACGATGGTTATACCTCTTAACAATAAGATAATATGAAAAACAAAATACTGCTTATTTCTCTGGCTGCAGGAGCATTGCTGCTTTCTGCCTGCCAGCAGATGGAAAAAGTGACCATCAACGTAAGTCAATCCACAGCTCCCGTGCTGGGCAACTCATCCGTAACAGCAGATGCAATTTCTGCCAATTTCACTCCTGCTACCTTCGTTTTGGGTAATGAGGCAGTGAAACCCCAGCTGGTCCGTTATTCTCTTGCTGTTACCAAGCTTAATGACAATGCAGTCAGCATGGCCGTGGAATCTGATGATTCTGTAGAGGGCGTAGTCTCCGCCGATGCCGGCGCTGTGAGCAACGCTCTGGTGTCCCTTGGCTGCGCATACGGAGAGACAGTGGCCATTTCCCTGGTTGTCCGTGCGCGTCTCAGCACCGCGGCTCAGAATGGTTACATTGATTCAGAGGGAACAATCGATGTTGCCGAATTCAAGATTAAGAAAGCAGCTCCTGCCAGCAGCGGAAGCAAGTATCCTGGATTTGCCGATGTCAGCACCTGGGGCATTACCGGCTCCATTGCCTCAACCGGCAATAACTGGGGCAACTCTGACGATCCGGATATCAAGATGTACAGCAATGGCATCTGGTGCGTAGCAGAGGACGTTGAACTCACCACTTCCGATGAATTCAAGTTCCGTGAGAACAGCGCATGGGACAACAACATGGGCGGCACCTTCGCTGAGCTTGGCGTTAAGTTTGACCTTACGGCAGGCGGCGCTAATATCAAGATGCTTGCAGACGGTACCTATGATATCTTCTTCAATCCTACCGAAGCAAAGGCCCTGATTGTTGTGGCTGCAGTTAACGCCTATGCCGCATTCACTTCTCCCAGCACCTGGGGTGTAACCGGCTCTATTGCCTCCACTGGCAACAACTGGGGCAACTCCGATGACCCGGATATTGTCATGAAGAGCGACGGCACCTGGCATATGGCAATGAAGGTAGACCTTGATCCTTCCGACGAATTCAAGTTCCGTGAGAACAGCGCATGGGATAACAACATGGGCGGTACCTTTGCGGCTCTTGACACAGAGTTTGACGTTGAGGCAAACGGCTCCAACATCAAGGTTCTGGAAGCAGGCACCTATGACCTCCTCCTGGATCCTGTTGCCAAGAAGGCTAAGATTCAGAAGTCAGTTGTAATCAGTCTGCCTGAAGGTCTGTAATCTTTAACTGATACTCTTTTGAGGCTGACCATTTTAGGTGGTCAGCCTCTTTTTTGTGTTTAGGTGTTGCAGGTCAAGCTTCAAAGTGTCGCAGGTCTGCGTTTTTGTGGGTCACCTGCGACGCAAATCGGCCGTACAGAGCGTATAGTGTTGCAGGTCGGCCGATTTTTGCAGACCTGCGACACTCCAACACCCCCTGGACCAGGTCCAGCACATTTTTGGCCGAGGTCTCAACCCTTTTTGGACGCGGTCACATTTTACCCCTTGGACCTGGTCCACCGTATGTGCACTACAGGCACCTGTGAGCCACAGTGCCTGGACCAGGTCCAGCACCTAAAAATAGACCAAGTCCAGAAATACCCTGGACCTGGTCCAAACATGCAAAAAAAACTAAATTAGGACTACTCTGGCTGCCTTAATTACTCACAAAGAGCAGTTATCACTGACGAGGGGCGTCCTCCGGTAAGGAAGGCGCCCATATTGTATGAATTCCATCCATAGGACTCATAAATAGACGGCTTCCACCAGTCGTATACCTCCGGCTCCCAGTAGAATACTCCGGTGCAGAAAGAAAGCGCCTTGACCTTGGTCATGAAATCCCTCAGCACGGATGTGGCCAGAGTTACGTCATCAGGAGTTTTGACGCCTACCTCAGAAATGATGACGGGGACAGAGAAGCTTGAATTAAGGGCTTTCATCCGGGAAATGGCCGCATCGTTGCAATCAATAGGTTTATCAAACTTTTTCTGCTCCTGCGGATAGTGAGAAAGGCCGATAAAATCAAACTTGCAGCCTCCTGACTTACGGTCCGTAAACCACCAGGCATTGTCGTCATAGGCATTATTGAGGTGAGCTCCAACAAGCGCGTTCGGATACACAGCTTTTGCGGCTTCATAACCAGCCTTGAAAAGCTTGTTGAATGCATCCTTGCCGCCAACCGTTTCTCCTGAAGTTGCCCAGAGTTTGCCGATAGGCCAAAGCATACCGTTTCTGGTCTCATTGCCTATCTGAATCCATGCGGGCGTTACTCCGGCTTCTTTGAGGGCATTTAGCACGTCATTGGTATGAGCCTTGACATGCTCTGCTATCTTGTTAACATCGGCCTTGTCCGCTTCCCAGGCGGAGGGCATGGTCTGACGTGAAGGGTCGCAGAAAAAGTCCGAGTAGTGGAAGTCCACCATTACGGCCATGTCGGCCTTGGCAGCGCGGACTGCAAGCTTTATCATGTCCTCCTTGCCGCTCCAGCCGCCGGTGGGATTAACCCATACCCTGAGACGGATTGAGTTGACTCCGCAGTCCTTGAGTACCGCAAAGCAATCGGCCTTTGTGCCGTCCTTTTTGGCAAAGGTCTTGCCGTCATGTTCCATCTCCGAGAGCCAGCTTACATCCGCGCCTTTGGCAAAAGTTGGTGTGGGGACATCATACTTTACAGGGGTAGGTGTGTCCGCGTCAGGAGTTTTATTGCAGGAAATGAGGGCCAAAACGGCCAGAATGGCTATCAGTGTCTTTTTCATGGTTAATTCTTTGCCTCAAAGATAAGGATAATAATTCAATTAGTAAACAGCATAGCCGTATGGTTCAACTGTGAGGCTTTGAGGGAGCTTGGAAGAAATGCCGTCCGGCACAGTGACATTGACTGTTGAGGCCGATACATTTACCAGCAAGGCTCCGTTGTCAAAGCTAAGGATGAGCACCGGCCCTGCGCCCCATGCGGTGATATTACCTTTGAGTGCGTCCACTTTGGCAATGGCCTCCTTCATGGCCTTGAAATAATCCGGCTTAGAGCTCCAGTCTATGGATAAAGTGTTGAAGAAATTGATGGTGGAAGAATAGGCAATTTCCTGGGACCCGTAGAAAAGGTTGGAAGCGGGAAGGCTGCGAAGAATCAGATATGCCCCAAGAGCGCCCTCTGCAGTACGGAAATCAGAGACCACGGAAGAGCTGGCCGCCTCGTCATGATTGGTGGCAAAGACCAGCCTGGAACAGCCTGCCGGGGCCTTACCGGCTTCAGACGTAAAGGTGGAGACAAAACTTGCCACGCTGCCAGTGCCATACACCTCTATAAGTTTATTACGCGTGGAGCGGGAGTAATTCATGTCAAAGCCGTCCGTGAACATCTTGTCATAGTCACTCTCTGCCAGCATAAGGAATCCCGGCTTGAGGGTGCGGAGCGCCGTTATTGCATCGGCCCAAAAGGTATCAAAGTCCCCGGTTCTGCGTCCGTCCGGTCCGTGCGCATAGTCGCAGCGGTATCCGTCTATGTCAAGCTGTGTAACCCAGTATTTCATGGCATCCGTCATCGCCGTGCACAAGGAGGCATTTGAGAAGTCCAGCTGGGCCACGTCTGTCCATGTGCCATCGGCCGTAGGGCAAACTATTGTGCCGGAAGCGTCCTTTTTGTACCACTCCGGGTGATCCTTTACCCAGGCGCAGTCCCAGGCGGTATGGTTTGCCACCCAGTCAAACATCACCTTCATTCCCTTTGCGTGCGCCGCATCCACAAGGGCCTTCAGGTCATCCATGCTGCCGTAGGAGGTGTTGAGGGCAGTATAATCGGCAATACAGTAAGGTGAGCCGATGGCCTTTTCCCTTCCTTGTTTGTAAACGGGCATAAGGTAAAGCACGTCCATCCCAAGGGCGTCGATATCATCCAGTCGGCCCTTGATAGCCTTGAAAACGCCGGAGTTGCCGTAGAGCTTAGGATTTACCTGATATATATTATAATAGGTAGCGCCGGAGGGCTTGATTTCACCAATTTTTGAGGCCGATGCCTCCATGGGGCTGTTGTCAATCTCCACCTTGTAGCCGGTGCTGATACTTAGAGGCGTTGCGCCGGAGGCGGAGACTGTGTAGAAATAATCGGCATTGTCTCCAAAGCTTATGGAGACGGCATCAAGCTGAGTTCCTGAACCGTTGTTAAAGATTAGGTTCTCCTTGAGCCCGTGGGCCGATTGTGCATTTACCGGGAAGTATGCATACTTTTGGCCTTTTACGCTCACTTCACCTCCCTTTTTAATTCCCGGCCACTTGCCGCCAAGGTCATTGACGGCACCGTAGATGTACATATTGATGGTGCTCCAGCCGGTCTGGTCCACCACATATACGCGATAGTCCTGGTGCTGGGGAAACTTTTCTTCCTGCTGCTTGGCCGGTTCCTGAGCCGCAGGATTGCAGGAAAAGATAGCTATGAATGCGAGGATAAAGAGAGCCTTCCTTTTCATAAGACATTGATTTACAATGTCCAAATATACGGAACTTATTTCATTTGGGCAACAAAGTCTTCTGCAGTTATGACACAAAGAGGACTGTTTTCACTGTTTTGGCCCAGCAGTTTCTTATCCCTTGTTATAAAATAATCGCAGCAGGAGTTATATGCACTGGCGTATTGAGCGTCGTCTTCAAAATCCCCGGTATAATGCTCCATGGCCCAGTCCAGGTCTATCCAGTCAATAGCTACAAAGTTGAGTGCCCCCTTGAGAATACTCACCGCGTGCTTGAATGTTAGAAAGTCCAGGCCGCTCTTTCTGGCCGTATAAGCCGCATCAAGAATGCTTTGAGTTGACACCAGCGCTTCTACAATTCCCATCTGGGCCGCAACAAGCAATTCTGTTGCAGCATTTGCGCCGGGCTGCCTAGACAAAAGATAATCCAATAATATATTGGTATCTATGAATATTTTTGGTTTCATAGCGTTCATTCTCCTTTACCTAATATATATGCCAACCTTGGGTCTTCCTCCAACTGTTCCTTTGTAAACTGAGGAATGACGCCTACCAAAGACTGTATTTCCGGACTGATTTGAAAATCTGGCGGAAGCTTTGGTATAGGAACGCAGTTTGTTGCTTCTGCCAGCGTTTGTTCTATGTATGCGTTGACAGATAGCCCCTGACTCTTTGCACGGTACTTCACCCTGGCCATAACCTGCGGCTTAAGTCTTATTATCGTTGCTTCTCTTGTTATCGTTTCCATAAATGATATCATTTTGTGCAAAGATACAACTTTTTTGTATACCGGCATCTGTTTTCACCGATTTATTGAATGCGTCGCAGGTCCGACAACAAAACGTCGCGGGTCTGCAAAAATCGGCCGACCTGCAACACTATACGCTCTGTACGGCCGATTTGCGTCGCAGGTGACCCACAAAAACGCAGACCTGCGACACATCTACACATAACCTGCAACGCCCAAACGCAAAAAGAGGCGGCTAATACAAAATGAACCCCGAAAGTTAGACCTTTCGGGGCTCATTGGTTACTCTCTTATTTTACAGCTCCCAGGCCAGGGCCGAGGCGCCAAGGATTGCGGCGTCAGACTCCTTCAGCTGTGAGAATACCAGCTGGACTTTGCCCTTCCACAGGGAAAGGACATTCTCGTCCATAGCCTTTTGGATAGGTTCAAGCAGGTATTTCTTTGCGCGGGCAAGTCCGCCAAACAGAACTATTGCCTCCGGAGCGGAGAATGCAATGAAATCGGCAAACTTTTCACCAAGGATACGACCGGTGTAGTCAAAGATGCTGAGGGCAATCTTGTCACCTTCCTCTGCCGCTTCAAAGACGTCCTTTGAGGAGATTTTGTCAAGGGAACGGAGCACTGAAGGCTCGTCGCTCATCTCAAGCCATTCGCGGGCAGTACGGGCAACGCCAGTGGCGCTTGCGTAGGTCTCCAGGCAGCCGGTCTTGCCGCAGTTGCACTGGCGGCCGTTGTGGCGCACTGCGCAGGTGTGGCCAAGTTCTCCGGCAAAGCCGTCGTGACCGTAAACCACGTTGCCGTCAATCACGATACCGGAACCAACGCCGGTTCCAAGGGTAATCATGATGAAGTTCTTCATACCGCGGGCTGCTCCGTAGGTCATTTCACCCATTGCGGCTGCGTTGGCGTCATTGGTGAGGGATACGGGAATGCCGTTCATCTGCTCACTGAGGAGTTTTGCAAAGGGTATAACCTTTGTGCCGCCCCATACCAGGTTCACGGCGCTCTCAATTGTGCCGGTATAGTAGTTTCCGTTAGGAGCGCCTACGCCGATACCGCGGATGCGGCCTTCTGCGCCGGCTTCCTTGATGATACGGTTCAGGGCCTCTGCAAGCTCTGCAACAAAAAGCTCTACTTCAGTGTGATTGTCTGAGCGGATAACTGTCTGTGCAAGCACGGTGCCTCTTGCGTCCACAATACCGCATTTGGAGGTCTGTCCTCCAATGTCGATGCCTATTACTAAGTCTTTTGCCATAATTATGCTTTCTTAATCTTTGATCCGGAAACTGCGAAGAACAGGATGAAGGCTACGCAGGCCACAAGTACCCAGTAGCTGGTCATGTAACCGGCCTTATCGGCCACATAGTTCTGGAGAAGCGGGACAATGCCGCCGCCAACTACCATTGCCATGAAGATACCGGAAGCCTTCTCTGTTGCTGAGCCAAGGCCTTCAACTGCAAGGTCAAAGATGGTGCCCCACATGACAGAGGTGCAAAGACCGCAGAGGACCAGGAGGATTGCCGACACGGGAACGTTTGCAAGCTCGCCCTTGATGGTCATGGGAATAGCCACGCTTGTAGGCATGAAGATGGCCACTACCATAAACAGAAGAGCTGTGGCCGATACAACTGAGAGCTGGGTGCGGGCGCTTACCTTGCCGCTGATGACGCTGGAGGTGAGCCTGCCGGCAAGCATGAGCAGCCAGTAGAAACCAGCAATAACGCCGGCAATCTTGACGGCAAATGCGGGATCAAGACCTGCGCCGTTCTCTGAGTCTGCAAGGTAGAAGTTAAGGGTTCCGGGGATACCAACCTCAACACCTACATAGAGGAAGATGGCGATGATACCGTAAATGAAGTGACGGTATTTTAGAGGGCTCTCTGCCACTGCGGACTTGGTTGCTGTGGGGTCCTCAATGGGAACAAACAGGAGCACTATGAATGCCATTGCAAACACGCCCATTGCAAGGAACAGCATGGGATTCACGTCAGAAATGAGGGACTCTTTGGTAAGGGTGCCGATGAGAGCGCCGACAAGCATAGGAGTAAGTGTTCCCATGGTTGAGTTGAAGGAGCCGCCAATCTGGATGTACTGGTTGGAGCGCTTGCCGCCCAGGATCTTGAGCATGGGATTCACAACGGTGTTGAGCATGCACATTGAGAAGCCTGCGATGAATGCGCCAAGCAGGTACACAAAGAAGTTTGCGGGAAGGCCGTAGATAGTTTTGCCTACTCCGATAATGCCGGAGAGGTACTGTACAAATACGCCCAGGAGGCCTACCAGAAGAGCTGCAAGTGCAGTGAACTTATAACCCTTCTTCTTGAGGAGGCTGCCTGCAGGGATGCCCATTACGGCGTATGCCAGGAAGTTCATCATGTTACCCATCATACCCCAGGTGTTGGAACCTTCAATACCGGGCTGCATCTTCCAGATGTTGCCGATAGGGGCTGCCAGATTGGTCACAAAGGAGATCATTCCAAAGAGGAAGATCATTGTGATTACGGGAATTAGGTTAGTTTTCTCGTTGGTTTTAGTCATTGCTTTATTAATTTAATGTTAATAATTATCCGTTTTAACTTTCAAATTTAGGAATTATTCCTAAAAATTACAACAACGAGGACAGGGATTCGTAGTACTTTTTGGAAACCGGTACAGGCTGGAGCCCGTCTCTGTCCAGCTGGGCCAGGGCATAACCGTTGATATCTTTCTTTACAAGGTCAACGTGATTGGGGTTGACAAAGTAAGAGCGGTGGCAGCGTACAAGCCCGTGTTTGGAAAGTGTTTCCTCCAGGGCCCGCATGGAAGAGCGCAGGGTGAAGTCCTTTACCCTGCCGTTGTCAAGATGAACTATGTGTACGTAATTCTCGGCCGATTCTATATAAAGTATGGCGGGGGAGGAGATGATGAACTTCAGGCGTTTCTGGTCGTCGTGGAAGCGGACAAGGGTTTTGTCGTCCGTTGCCGGAGCCTGTTTTTCTGCGGCCATAACATGCAACTGTACTCCCATAGTGATAATGGAGTAGGGGAATACAAGTATTCCGGCCAGGTAAAGGACGCCTGTAGACATTACGCTGAAATAAGGCATTGCCTGCCCCCAGCCTATCCCAAGAAGAATAGACCAGAAGAGTCCGGTGGCCACAACTTCACATACGCACCAGAAAATATACAGGCTCCAGCCAAGGTCTATGATATGCCTTATCAGATACAGTATGGCCCTGCTCACCAGTAACACTCCAAACAGAATAAGTGTTGTAAGTATCAGATTCAGAGTGAATAACTCTTTTCCTACAGATAGGAATTCAACAATGTCAAATGGCTTGTAGGCCAGAACAAACAGGAAATAGAACACCGGAAGGACTCCAGCATACAGGATATTTGGTCCTAATTTGTAAAAAGAACGTGAAATAGCTTTCATTCGTCACATATTTGGTGTGACAAATATACAATTTATTCTTCATTCGTCCCAAATTTTGCATTTTTATCCCTAATATGCTGTTTTTGTCACAAAATACCGGCTTTTTGTGGCATAAATTTTCCCACCCCGTCTTCTGGGGGTAATTTTGCTCCTGAAAAACAGGTAAAAACATAGAAAACCATGCAGACAATTCCTATTTTTTTCTCCGTTGATGAGCACTACGTGCCCTATTTGGCCGTTGCACTCAATTCTATTAAAGATAACGCCTCCCCGCGCTACAAGTACCATATACATATACTTAACGACAACATTTCCAAGGCCAGCAAAACACGTCTGAGTACGTTCCAGTCAGAGAATTTTACTCTTGAGTTTAATTCACTCACAAAGAAATTGAGCTGCCTTGACGGGCTTAGGAACCACAGGTTTAAGGCTTTTGCCTCCCTGAGCATATACTTCAGGCTGTTCATCCCCATGCTTTTCCCGCAGTATGACAAGGGAATATACTTGGATGCAGACATAGTTGTCCCTGGAGATATCTCAAAACTTTGGGAAGAACCTCTTGGCAATAAACTGATTGGTGCAGTGGCAGACTACAGTATCCAGCACATTGCCCCGTTCATGCAGTATATTGACAAGTATGTAGGCGTGGACCACAGGCGTTATGTGAATTCCGGCGTTCTGCTTATGAACCTCAAGCGTCTCCGTGAGGTAGATATGGCCGGAAAGTTCCTTAGCTGGATGGTAAAGTACTCTCTTGGAACTGTAGCCCCTGACCAGGATTATCTCAACGCGCTGTGCTGGAACAATATTCTGTACCTGGATCCATGCTGGGATGCAATGCCGGGTGGTGCGGTAACCTCCTTTGACAATCCTGCCATTATCCACTACAACCTTGCCGCAAAGCCCTGGCTGAACGAGAGCGTTCCCTATGAAGACCCCTTCTGGAAATATGCCCTCACAAGCGGTTACAATGAGGAAATCCGCTCACGCAGGAATGCTTTTCTCGCAGATGCAGAGGCGGTAAGAAAGTATCAGCACGGCGTAGATGGTCTTGTGAGTATGGCTGTTGAACTCACCAATTCGGCAACATCCTTCAGGTCTATCATCCAAAGCCGCAAGGAGTTCCGTCTATGCTGCTAGTCACTCCGGGCCGGGAACTGGCCGTTGAGAATATACGCAAAGCCGCCGCAGAAGGCCGTTTCAACGACAAGACGGAGCCGTTTGACCCGCAGTGGGATCCGGAAGACCTTAAGGCCAACATTCTTGGCTATGTTTCAAAGCTTGATACGCTTGGTTTCAAACTGAAAAACCTGGCGGCCCGCGCCATAGTTGATATATGGGTGAAAAAGTGGAGTGAAGGTGTGAATGAGATTGTGGGGATGGAAAATCTTTCGGCCCTTTCCGGTCCTGCGTTTGTGACTTCCAATCACTTCAATCCCTTTGACAACGGTGTCCATCGCACCATGGCCCGTCTTGCAGGCCGGGGCAGGCTGTGCGCTATCAGCCAGGGGACAAACTTTGTAATGCCGGGGCTCAACGGATTCATCCTCAGAAATATAGACGTAATTCCGCTGATACAGGACCCGTCCTATATGAACGGTCCATTCCGGCACCTGATGCAGGAAAACCTGAATGCCGGCCGCTTTATCCTCATTTACCCGGAGCAGGAGATGTGGTTCAATTACCGCAAACCCCGTCCGGGGAAGAGGGGAGCGTTCCTCTTTGCGGCCCAGTACGGTGTGCCGATAATTCCAACTTTTGTTGAAATGCAGGACCTGCCGGATCTTGTGGCCCCCGGTTTCCATGATGTCCGGCTCATCCTCCATATCCTTCCTCCCATCTTCCCGGACCCTCAGAAATCGGCCAGAGAAAACAGCTTTGCCATGTGCCAGGCCGACTATCAGGCCAAGGTCCGCTGCTACGAGACCTGCTACGCCCTCCCCCTCACCTACAACTTCCACCCCTTTGACATAGCCGGCATGGAATAGCCCACAAACTGAAAACGGTCAAACTATATCGCCTTCACGGAAGTGAGGCCATGGCGTTCGCCGGCCACATAGCGTGACTCGGCGGTGGAACCAGCGCGGCGGAAGCGATCCAAGTACAGAGGGCGCCCGACCTGGATTTGGATACATTCAAAGCTGTCTCCCGGCTGCAGGCTGGAATTCAGGGACTCTTCCACAACAAAGCGGTTATGGCCGATGTATGTGACGGTTACCAGGCGGTCCGGAAGCCAGCCAAGTTGCAGACGTGAGCCAGGGTTCAGACGCGTTGAAACTATTGACTCCCCGGAAAACTCCTCCGACTCTACGGGAGACGATGCCTTGAGTCCGCCGCAGAAATCTTTCCAGGAAGACGAGCCCACATATCGTGATAGGACATCAAGTGTTCTGAGGGATACGGCATCGGCCCCCCTGGTAGAATAGCCCCAGAGACGCTCCAGAGTGCTCTCGGACAGATGCTCGCGAAGCGCTGCCTCAACGGCGTCCACAAGAGTGAGGAAACTGTTGTGCGTCTGAAGAGACTGCCCAAACACCTCCTCCACACGTCCGCGCAGCGCCGATATTTCCGGTATATTTACTGAAACTGACATTGCTTGACAAAGTTAAAAACAATATCTTTGCATTGCAATGTCTTTTTATGTCAGTAATTGAGAGCGAAACACTGAGGGAAATCACGCCCGCTCTGGCCGATGGCCGGTATACCATCCTTGAGACCATCCGGGAAGGCCGCCTTTATCTTGCGGAGAGGGCGGGAAAACGATTCGTGCTCAAAACTGCCGGCGGAGCCAGGGGGCTGGAGATGCTCAAGAGGGAGTATGGGCTGTCAATAGGCCTGTCCCACCCCTCCCTGGCGTATGTGTTCACCTGGGAAGAAGACTCTCCTGTGGGGCCTTGCATAGTCCAGGAGTACATCGACGGACGTTCCCTGAGACAATGGCTGGAGCAGAAGCCGCCTGTTAAAGAAAGGCGGAGGGTATTGGCCCAGTTGCTGGACGGCGTAGAGTATCTTCACGCTAAAGGCATCATCCACAATGACTTGACGCCGGAGAATCTCCTCCTTTCACGGGCCGACGACAGCCTCAAGATTATAGATCTGGGCTTTGCCGACAGCGGCAGCTACCTGAGCCATTCCCTTGGCGGGACCCGCGGTTATGCTTCGCCGGAGCTGCTCGCAGGCCGGGAGGTAGATGCCCGGAGCGACATTTATTCTATCGGCCGTCTCATTCAGGACATTTTTCCGGGCCGATACCGCTACATCGCTCGCCGCTGCCTGAATACCCAGGCCGAGAAAAGATACGCATCTGTCTCCGCCCTGAAAAGGGCTCTGAAATGCAGATTATGGCCGATGTGGGCTATTCTGGGTGTGTGCGTAGCCATCGGCCTTGCCGTTTATGCCACCAGGCAGGACCCTCTGGATATTGCCAAAGAGAAGGTGGAAGCCGTTTACGAAAGCTCTATCCCCGCCTTCCGCAAGGCTATTGAGGAGGCTCAAACGCCCCAGGATGTAGTGGACGCCTGGAATGCTCTCCTTGAAGAGCAGAGGGTGGTCAATTTTGACATCCCCGCCGCGGCGCCCGAGTCCATCCGTCCCGCTCTCCGTGATTACATCCTCCACCGCAACAATGAAATCCTCCCCGTTCTTGGAGAGGAAATGAACGCCCGTATTGTCAATCTGACCAATCAAAATTGACACTAAAAGACTACTTGCCCTTCAAGGACTGGTGGTTATATTTGTGCTGGACAATATTTTTGTCCGGCATAATTAATAATAATCTTTAAAGGATGCGCCCGACACTTATAGGGTTAGAAAAATGAAATTAAGAGCCTTAATTCCGGCTGGTTTGGCAGCAATGCTTATGCTGGCCTCTTGTGGCGGTTCAACCCCCAGCAGTTCCATTGTCGATATCGGCAAACTTGACGACTATTTTACCGTTGTGTCATACAAGTTGGAAACCGATGCAAAAGAAAAAGGTATTGAACACCTGGACGACGTCCATGGCACTCTTGTCTTGGTTATCCAGAGGAATAAACAGGAAATGAAGTTCAAGCCAAGCAACATAGAAGACGCATCCATTACAGGATCTACTCCTGGAACGTCATACTATGTGTTCCGCGGAGACGCCACGGCAACGGCCAAAAGCCTTCTCAAGATGGCACCCGGGAAAAAAGAGACCGTGTCATTTGTAATCAAAGGCATTGACCCTTACAATAAGTATAACTCCGAAGAAGAAAACACCTCCAATCGTAAACAACACTATGAAGCATTGACCAAGAAGGGCCTGTTGGATAAGATTGAATTGGATATCTCCTGGGATGAAGACGTTGAAAATGCAATTGAAGCGCTAAAAGCTTTGAAGGGTATGATTGACGACGACTAAAGGGACAGTTAATTAAAAAATATCGCTATATTTGTCAATGTGAGGTGTGACAAGCACCTATGACATAGACAAATTAGCGTTTGCAATTTGCTCTGACCGGGTAGAAACGTAGGAATTTTCTCTTTGCAGGTTCAGCAGCAAGTCGTAAACGCCCGCAATAGATACCCTTTGTGGTATTTAGCGGGCGTGACTTGTACCTGCATGGTTTTCATACAACCTCTACCGGACGATTTCGCGCCCGCGCTTTTTGTATGCACAAACGACTTAAATATTATTGTAATGAAACTGTATAGTGATAAAATTGAAAGATTGATTAGTACGGCATTGTCCGATGGTGTTCTAACCGACAAGGAAAAACAGGTCCTATTCAAAAAAGCGCAAGAAGAAGGGATTGATTTAGATGAATTTGAGATGGTTCTTGACGCGAGGCTAAGTGATTTGCAAAAGCACGAAAAGGATACTAACTCATCCTCAAAAGCACTCGCTAATCTATTAAGCAAATCCAGGGGAACTGATAGAAAAGAGGAAATTATAGAATCGTTTCCTGTCCCTAACACAAAGGATGATTTGCTTGATTTCATTATTGCTTTGAAGCCCAAAATGATGGACACTTCAGATTCATTATCTCACTCATATTTTAAAAAATACGAGGAATGCATATCCAAGGCGAAGCTGTTGTTCCCGGGAGATGATGTACTGAATCCTTTTGTGTCTGAATTTCCGGAATTGAGAACGCAATGGAAAAAACAAATGAACGCATATAAACGAGAGAAACAAAAGGAAGGTAATCTATCTATTATTCAGTGGCTTGTCCTTTTCGGTCTCGAGTTTCCGGTTTTGGGAGTATTAATGATTGCGTTCGTAATTGCTGCTTTCATTTTCATATGTGTAGGGTTGAATAGGTTGTCCGATTCCGTGTCCGATTCGTTAGAAGATTTCAGGCAGAGAGGAGTCGTGAAAGAGCAATATGAAGAAATACATACCGCATACAATAACAAAGACTATCATTTGGCGGCTCATCTTTTAAAGGATGTTCCGCGGCATTCTAGTGGCAAGAGGGTTGCCAAAGTATTGAAGAACAACTATCCTTTGGAGGAGAAACTGTTTTATGCTTTATTGGAAAACGGAGATTATAACGACGCAAAAGAGATAGCATATAGGAACAACTCCTCAAAAATGAATATGTCGTTATTGAAGACGCTCGTAGATAACCGAAAATATTATGATGCTGCCGCTATGGCTGATAGCGATTCAAAGGGAGACATATTGAGGTATTGTATTGATACGGAAAACTTTCCCGCAGGAAGAACAATTATTGGGGAGAACCAATATGAACTTTTTCATGATTATATTTCCAAGTATGTAATAAACCTTTGCCATAACAATAAGCTTGCAGAAGCATCTAACATTGTGGAGAACAATATTTCATATTTTAATTCATTAAAGCTCAAAGAAGGAATACGATCTGGCAACAAAAGCGAATACGAAAGGCATAATACCGAGGTGGTACGAAGCGAGTTACAAAACATTATTAATAGTTTCAAGCAATAGTTTTATGTTTCGGTTTGAGTAATATATAATATGTACATAACAAGTATTGTTTTGGTCTATGCTTTGGTACGAGAAGTTCTTAATTGCTGTGTGGTTTGGTGGCGTGCTATCAATCATATATGCAGCTTTGACAGCTCTTTTATTGTGGATTGTGCTACTTATTATTCTGAAGAAAATAAATAAGTACAATATAAGAAATGTTTGGTTTTGGATACTTTCTATTCTACAGTTTCCAATATCAATAATAGCCCTATTCTTGTTATTCTCTATCGACCAGATAAAGACCAAAGTGGTTTCGCCGGCAAAGGATTATGCCGAAAGTCTTGTCTCAACAATCAATTCTACTCCTCATAATGTCGTAAATGCGGCTTCCTCTTTGGCAAAAGGAAGAATACACGAGATAGATTATCAGCCAGAATCAACGATTGGTCTATATGCTGCCGATTATGCTGTTGAGGTAGTCGATGATGCGATAGATAATACAGCTGACAAGGTTGATAACCTTATACCAGATGAGATCATAGCATCCATAATAAAAAAGTTTCCATCGCTTGAATACTTCCTTACAAATCACAAAATCAAGTGTGATACCGATCTCGGTATTGTTGACTCAATCTTTTTGGTTGTAAACACGGGCATACTCAAAATCCAGAAGACAATAGCAATGATACTTATACTATTAATCATTGTATTCATTCTGTTATGCGTTTTGGCGGGCTTTATCAAGCTTAGCAGGAAAAAGAGGAAAGAATCAAGAAGAATTCGCGGCAATTAGGTGTGGCTTAACACCACGGTCATTAGTACCTATAGCCTTCTCTTCGTGCTGCTCTGGCGTTATTAAGTAACTCATAACCCTTAATACTAATACTATGAAAAAGAAACAGGTGGAATTTAAGTATTCTGTTATTGATATGGATACGGCTTTTGTGGCGGGTGTCCCTGATTATGAAACGTATGCTCTATTTTATATGAGGAATGCTGGACACGAAATAGACCGATATGTAAAAATTACAACCACGGATTCACATAAATCAATTTATAGAAAGAGCTCCGGGAGGAATGGCGTTCTCTCAAATCAAGTAGCACTGGCCTACAAAACGCAGAAAGAATTAGGCGTACAACCCAATACAGACGTTACAATAACAACATCCAGTTTCTGGGGCTACTATTGGTATAACAGCGAGAGCTATGTTAAGTTAATGTTTCGTATTGGCGTCATTGGTATTATTATTACCGTCCTTTCATCATTTATATCAATTGTCAAGGACTGTATATGTTTGTTTTATTAAAGTTTAGAAACAATGAATACAAAGAGTTTAGGAACCATCCATATTGCGAAATATGAGTTTGAAGTATTTGAGATTATTCCGATTATGAAAACAGATAGGGGAGTTAATCTAAATATTGGGTATGCAAGTAACAGTAACAACATCAATAAATACGGAGACTCGCTCTTTTGTCACTTTGCGTTAGATCCATCAAATGAATATTGCAAACAACAGGGCCTTTACTGTTTTATGGTCGGGAATTGTGTAAAATATATTGGAGAATGCTCTGGGAAAAACTATTCTTTTGAACGAAGGATTAAGGATTATGGACAGTTTCCTTTAAATAAAGTCTCGTTAGCAAAGTGTAAAAAAAGAGGTCAAACTACGAACTGCAGAATAAACGCCTTAATCAATAAGTGCTTTGATGCCGGTTTGAGCATTAGAATCGGTTTCTGCGCCTTCGAAGGAGAAAAAAGTGACATGAGCATTATCAAAGCCGCTGAAAGAGAAATATTAGAACGTTTCCGATTTGATTGGAATATCCAGCTGCGATAAATGAGAATCGCGCCGTATTGATGAAGGGCCGCTGGCTGACAGGTGAAAGTTTCAGTAGGGGGACCGCGAATAAATAAATACCATTGACTTTATGTACGGCTTATTTCTAGGCAAAGATAGCCTATAGTGATAATTGAAAACATCACTGAGATTCCCGACGGAGACCGAAGTATTTACGATGATCCCGATCTGGTTGAGAATGTTTTACTGCACTCCTGGAAAAATGACGTCATTCATCTGACTCATCCTCAGTATGGACCGTTCCAACTAAACAGGGAAGACTACACAGTAATCTTCCCCGTCAACCCCGGCTGGCAAGAAAAACTTCACCATAGCGCCGCCGGTGAAATGGCGGTAATACAATTCTGACCTTAAATGCTTTTGCCGCCAATCCAGAAAAAATGTACTATACGGCTTCTGAGTGTACTGGCGGCAAGCATTTGAGCGGTTTTGGGCGTTTTGACTGCCGCCAATCCAGTAATTGTGCACTACAGGCCATCTGAGTGGATTGGCGGCAGGGCCTCTACAGGAGTTTCTTAAGATCCTCGATGTCCGGAAGATCGTCACGGACTCTCTCCGGCATTTCCTCCTTGGTGAGGTATGTGGCTACGCCCACGCCTCATAAATTTAGAGCGATTTTTCCGTAATCTGCTTCTGGGAGAGCAATGGGATCTCAGGAACCGTTATCTCTATATTCATCCAACCCCGGAATGGAGTGTCCAGCCAAATCTTGCTACCCCGACAAGCACCCCGACAAGTACGATATCGACCAATAATACAAATATCATCAGGCTCGTAAAGGCAATAGGCCATAATCAGTTGTCTGTAAAAGAAATCATGTCTAAAGTGGGGCTTAAAGATCGGGAGAATTTTCTTGATTATTCACTAAGGCCAGCCGTTGCTGAAGGTTTTGTTAAAGCCCTCTACCCTGACAAGCCCCACCATCCCCGTCAGAAATACATTCTCACAGCAAAAGGGCTGCTGCTTTTGGAATCAGTTGAATCACAATAGCAAATTTTTACTTCCGGATTGTTTATTAGCAAGGTTGTATAACTGGCGGTCCAAATCTGTTCTCAAGGCTACATCGTAGCTGGTTATATGGCTTGAAAAGGATTACTCAAAATCGTCATTTTTGACCCAAAATGACGGATTTGAGTTGCGGGAGGGGCGTGCAAGGGGCGTGAAAAGGGCAATCGGCAAAAGCCTATTTCATTTTTCTGCAAAAATGTTTAAATTTGCATGATTTAGTGCTGAAATTCTTAAATATTATTATAAACCAACATTTTTATGGCAGAAATTAAGAAAAGAGTCTATCGCTTTGGCGGCAAGCACGCAGAGGGCGATGGCAAGATGAGAGAACTTCTTGGCGGTAAGGGTGCAAACCTGGCCGAGATGAACCTCCTGGGTATGCCGGTTCCCGCCGGTTTCACCATCACTACCGAATGCTGCACAGAGTATTACAGGCTGGGCGGCGGTTACACTCCTGAGCTTAAGGCAGAAGTTGCAGCTGCGCTTGAGGCCACTGAGAAGATCATGGGCAAGAAGTTCGGCGATGAGAATGATCCCCTCCTGGTATCTTGCCGCTCCGGTGCACGCAGCTCCATGCCTGGTATGATGGACACCATCCTCAATATCGGCCTTTGCTCCAAGACCATTCCCGGAATGATCAAGAAGACCGGCAACCCCCGCTTTGTATACGACGCATACCGCCGTCTCATCATGATGTACAGTGACGTTGTGATGGAAAAGGCCGAGGGTATTGAACCCGCCGATGGCCAGGGCATCCGCCAGCAGCTTGACCGCATGATGGATGACGTGAAGAAGGCCAACGGTTACAAGAGTGACACAGAGCTCACCGCAGAGCAGCTCAAGGACCTTGCAGAAGCATTCAAGGTACGCATCAAGGAAGTCCTTGGTGTAGAATTCCCGGACGATGCAAAGGCTCAGCTTTGGGGTTCAATCGGCGGCGTGTTCAAGAGCTGGAACGGCAAGCGCGCTATCCGCTACCGTCAGATTGAGCACATTCCGGATGACTGGGGCACAGCAGTGAACGTACAGTCCATGGTGTTCGGCAACATGGGTGACACCTCTGCTACCGGCGTTGCATTCTCCCGCAACCCCGCCAACGGTGACAACAAGTTCTACGGTGAGTGGCTCATCAACGCTCAGGGTGAAGACGTGGTTGCAGGTATCCGCACCCCCAACCCTCTGAACGAGGCCACCAAGAGTGAGAAGAACAAGAACCTGGCATCCCTTGAAAAGGCTATGCCTGAGGTTTACAAAGAGCTGGATGAGATCCGCAAGCACCTTGAGGACCACTTCCAGGATATGCAGGATATTGAGTTCACCATCCAGGAAGGCAAGCTTTGGATGCTGCAGTGCCGTATTGGCAAGCGCACCGGTCTTGCCGCTCTCCAGATGGCCGTTGACATGGTAGAGGAAGGCCTCATTGACGAGAAGACCGCCGTTCTCCGTGTTGCTCCCGCCCAGCTGGACGAGGTTCTCCACCCCATCCTTGACCCCGCTTCAGAAAAGAAGGCCGAGGTCCTTGCACAGGGTCTGCCCGCATCTCCGGGTGGCGCTGTGGGCCAGATTGTCTTCACCTCAGAGGACGCAATTGAATACCAGAAGGCTGGCAAGAAGTGCATCCTGGTCCGTGAAGAGACCTCCCCTGAAGACATTGACGGTATGCACGCATCCGTTGGTATCCTCACAGAGCGCGGTGGCATGACCTCCCACGCTGCCCTTGTGGCTCGCGGCTGGGGTAAGTGCTGCATTGTAGGCTGCGACGCCCTCAAGATCAACTTCAAGGACAAGACCGTTACTTTCGCAGGCACCGGAAAGACCTTCAAGGAAGGAGAGTGGATCTCCCTCAACGGCGCCAAGGGTCTGGTTTACGGCAGCGCCATTGAGACAATGGACGCTTCTGAGAACCCTCTCTTCGCCAAGTTCATGGCAATGTGCGACAAGTTCCGCAAGCTGGATGTCCGCACCAATGCCGATACTCCGGAAGACGCCGCCCGCGCACTCAAGTTTGGTGCACAGGGTATCGGCCTGTTCCGTATTGAGCACATGTTCTACGGCAAGAATTCAGAGCAGCCGCTGAGCAAGCTCCGTAAGATGATTCTCTGCAACACTGACGAGGAACGCAAGGCCGCCCTGGCAGAACTTGAGCCCTTCATGAAGGCTGCAGTAAAGGAAACCCTCCGCGTTATGGATGGCAAGCCGGTTGTGTTCCGTCTGCTGGATCCGCCGCTTCATGAGTTCGTTCCTCAGGGAGAAGAAAAGAAGAAGGAGCTGGCAGCAGACCTTCACATTTCCGTCAAGGAAGTTGAAAAGCGTGGTGAGAGCCTCCACGAGGTTAACCCTATGATGGGTCACCGCGGCGTACGTCTGCACGTGAGCTTCCCTCTGATTGCAGAAACCCAGTACCGTGCAATCTTCACCGCAACCGCAGAACTCCAGAAGGAAGGCCTGCATCCTCATCCGGAAATCATGATTCCAGTGACCATCAGCGCCCGTGAGCTCAGCTTCCAGAAGGTTATCTGCGACCGTATCAAGGCAGAGGTTGAGGCCCATACCGCCCAGCTCATAGACTACCAGTTTGGTACAATGATCGAGATTCCTCGCGCTGCCCTTACCGCAGACCGTATGGCACGTGCAGCTGAATTCTTCAGCTTCGGTACCAACGACCTCACCCAGATGACCTTCGGCTTCAGCCGTGATGACATTGGCACCTTCATGGGTGACTACCTTGGCAACAAGATCCTGGACAGCGATCCTTTCCAGACCATTGACACCAAGGCTGTTGGTCAGCTTGTTAAGATTGGTGTGGAGCGTGGCCGCAGCAAGAGGGCCGGTCTCCAGTGCGGTATCTGCGGTGAACATGGCGGAGATCCCAAGTCAATTGAGTTCTTCAACACCATTGGCATTGACTATGTCTCCTGCTCACCGTTCCGCGTTCCCATCGCACGCCTTGCAGCTGCCCAGGCACAGATCAAGCAGGCATAATGCGTGGAGCTAAAAGCCTGATATACAGGCAGTTATTGAAAAGTGGGTACCTAAAAACAGGTACCCACTTTTGTGTAAATAGCTGTGAATCAACAAGTTGGCTCCACGGCCGCAGAAGGGGGGCAATCTACAGCAGCCGCGCCGCGGTGTCAGAGAGTTCTGACCGTTCTCCCTTGCGCAGGAATACGTGCTCAAACAGGGCCTGGCCCCTCATTTTTTCTCCAAGGTGAGTGAGACCGTTGGACCACTGGTCAAGGAAAGGCTGGTCAATCTGGTAGATATCACCGGTAAACACCATCTTGGTGCCTTCTCCGGCGCGTGTGATGATGGTTTTTACTTCTGCGGGAGTAAGGTTCTGTGCCTCGTCTACAATGAAGTATACCTTGCCAAGGGAGCGGCCGCGGATGTAGGCCAGGGGAGAGATGATGAGTTTTTCTTCCCTTAGCATGGCCTCAATTTTCTGGTACTGCCTGCTTCCTGGTTTGAAGCAGTGCTTGATTACATCCAGGTTATCCATCAGCGGCTGAACGTACGGGCTCATCTTGGACTTCTGGTCTCCTGGCAGGAAGCCTATATCCTGGCCTCCAAGCACCACAGTGGGTCTTGTCAGTATTATCTGGTCATAAGAGTTTGCCTGCTCCAGAGCCGCAGCAAGCGCTATGAGGGTTTTACCAGTACCGGCGCCGCCTGTGAGAGAAACCAGCGGGATGTCAGGATTAAGGCAGGCGTCAAGGGCAAACTTCTGTTCATCGTTGCGCGGCCTGATACCGCACGCTTCCTTGGTTTTCACAAGGACCACTTCCTTGCAGGAAGCGTCATAACGTGCGCAGACCGTGTCTCCTCCAAAATTGAATTTATACAGCTGGTTGGGGCGGGGCTCCTTCTCAGAAACGGCTTTCCACGGCAGGGCATTACTCTGTCCGTAGGCCAGGCGCTGCAGTTCCTCAGAGGAAGCATCGGCCACAATCACTTCCTTTTCCAGGCCCATCATTACCTCGTCGTCCATACGGTCCCTCAGGTAATCCTGGGCTGCCATGCCTACGGCCTTGGCTTTAAGGCGCAGGTTTATGTCCTTGGTGACAAGCGCCACAAACTTTGACGGGTGGGTGTCACGTACCCACATGGCGGTTGAGAGGATGCGGTGGTCCTGGATGTCGTCCCTGAAAAGGTCCTGATACTCAGGGCTGAACGGATGATTGGGCTCTATCTTGATGTAGCCGAGTTTCTTACCAAGAGGTACGCCGCGCGGGCCAAAGTCATGTTTGTCCGTGAGCTTGTTTATTTCACGCATGAAAGCACGCGCGTTGAAACTCAGGTTGTCTTCACCCTTTTTGAACTTGTCCAGCTCTTCAATGACGGCAATAGGGATCACAATGTCATTGTCCTGGAACATCTTGACGGCATTGAAGTCGTGCAGGATGATGTTTGTGTCAAGAACAAATATTTTGGCCATGGTTGGTGTTGTTAATCTTCCCCCTCCATGGAGCTCATAAGTGACTCAAGTATGTGGGGGAGGTCTGTTTTGTCTGTAAAGACTACGCCGGGAGTGCTTATGTCCGGGTGACCCAGCGGGAAGAATACCACGTCTTGAAGCAGGAGCTCTGCGTCTACGTAGTCGTAATCAATGTCCGCAATCTGGATAATGACGCCGGGAACCTCTGCAAAGAGAACGCGGATGGGCAGTTCTGAGGAATAGGCGCGGCAGATGTCGCTGATGCACACGTTTGCGCCCGACGATGCGCTGCACATAGCCCTGAGAGCGGTTATGAGCCCGCCACCGCTGACTGTTGCCCCGGCCTTGACAACCCCGTCTTCTACCAGTTCCCTCACAACCTCATAGCAGTCCATGAAATAATCGGCGTCTCCAATTTCCGGGGCCGATGACGGCGTTGCGCCCACGGCCTGTGCCAGACGGGAGCCACCCATGCGGAAGTCACAGGTGTCAAAAGGTATGTATATTATCCAGTCAGACCCCTCAGGAAGGAACTTTGCCGGACATTTGCGCCTCCGGGACATCTTGGGGCTGGAGGTTCTTAGCTCCCCAAGCAGGGCCTCTTCTTCCTGGGCCTGATCCTCGTCTTCAGTGACAGAGGCTTTGAAGGAAACCCAAGGCGTACCGCTGGTGAGGCTGTATTTTGAAATCTTGACTCCCAGTGCATCTATGAACGAGCACGCAGCCTCTACAGAATCATAAAAAGCGGCAGGTAGGCCGATAGGAGAGTCTTTCCATTTCCAGTCTGCCTTGAGAAGAAGGTCTTCCATCCTGAAGTGGCCGTTGAGCCATATTGCATCCAGTAGCCCCTGGGCAACTTTTCCTGTGGTGTATGATCCGGCAAACTCAAGTGGTACAGTGCTTCTGGCATGCTCTACGGCCAAGGCATAGGAATCTATTTCCGATTCCTTAAAGGCGAAATTACCCGGCTCCTGGTCCAGATGCTCGTCCGCTATGGTGCTGGGGTCTCCGTCAGGCTCTACTGGGGTCTCCGCCGTGCATTCACGAAGCATTTTGGCAGGGGATAGCGGCATAGGCACCCCGTCCAGGATGTAGGAAGCGTTTACCAGATCTGTCATAACAAGCCAAAGGTAATAAAAAAATCTTAACTTTGTGCTATGGACTATAGTGAGAATAGGTATCAGGCTCTTGTAGAGGATATTTTCAAGCGCTTCCCATCTGTTCAGAAGGATGGATTCACCCCTGGTGCGTATAAGCCCGGGCTGGACAGGATGCGCGCCTTTGACAAGGCCCTGGGTTATCCGACAAGGCAGTTCAAGGCCATCCATATTGCCGGAACAAACGGAAAGGGGAGCGTAGCAAACATGCTGGCAAGCGCCCTTACGGCCTGCGGCTTCACAACCGGCCTTTTCACTTCTCCTCACATCCTGGACTTTAGGGAAAGAATGAGGATAGGGGCTCCGGTACCACTCCGCGTTGCTTCGCAACCCTGTACGGGCAAATGCTACGCGGCACCGGAGCCCCTATCCAGCATGATTCCAAAGCAATACGTATTTGACTTCCTTACGGAATGGCTTCCGTGGATTACTGAAAATGAGCTCTCATTCTTTGAGATTACTACCGGTCTGGCCTTAAAGTGGTTTGCCCAGTCCCATGTAGACTACGCCGTAATAGAAACAGGCCTTGGAGGAAGGCTGGATTCCACAAACATAATTGAAAAGCCGTCTATTACCATCATAACAAGCATCGGCCTTGACCACATGGCAATGCTTGGAGACAGCGTAGAAATGATTGCCGAAGAAAAGGCCGGCATCTTCAAGGCCGGAGTCCCTGCCCTCATAGGAGAGGCCACCCCTCAGACCAGGCCGGTATTTGAGGCAAAAGCCAGCGGATTGTGCCCGCTGAGTTTTGCCCAGGAAACCACTCCCGCTTTCTGGGACAGCCGTGAGCAAATCCTCCTGGCGATGGACCTCCAGGCCAGCGTCCAGCGAAGCAACCTCCGTACGGTATTGTCGGCCTTGGATATACTTGGCGTCAGCAGCCGGGCCGCCGTGGACGGAATTATCCACACCGCCCGCAACATGGTTTTTCATGGCCGATGGGAGCGCCTGAGGGGAAAGCCCCTGGTAATTGCCGATATCGGCCACAACGCGCATGCCCTGCAGCATAATTTCCGCCAGCTGGAGGCTCTTGGCCGCCCTCTTATCATAGTCTACGGAATTATGGCCGACAAAGACCTTGACGCCATAATCCCTTTGATGCCGCGTAATGCGCGCTACATCTTTACGGCCCCGGATACGCCCCGCGCCCTCCCGGCCCGGGACATCCTTACCAGATTTATGAGATCCTTCTGGGGACCTTGCCCCCCTCAGGATGACAATAGTCATACATGGCCCAGCCCCATTCAGAGGATACCGTCGCAGGTCACGGAGCAAAGTGTCGCAGGTGATGCCTCGTTGTGTTGCAGGTCTGCAAAAAACGCCGGACCTGCGACGCAAATCGGCCACCAGAGCCAAATAACGTCGCAGGTGACGCAAAAAACGCAGACCTGCGACGCAGCGGACGGGGACCTGCGACGGAACAACGAAGGACCTGCGACGCATCAGCCGGAGACCTGCGACGCAATGGCAATGGACGGCGCATCGGCAATAGATAATGTCAAGGAGGCGGTCATGAAAGCCCTGGAAATGGCAGGGGAGGATACCATAATATATATAGGAGGCAGCACTTTTGTGGTAAGCGAGGCCCTGCCTTTATTCCGCTAGCACAATTCTTGAAATGCACTCAAGATATGAAACGATTACTTACAACCCTTCTTGCCGTACTGACTGCGGCAAGCATATTGAATGCGGCAGAGCCTATGTCTGACGGCCACCAGCTCACAGATCTTTGGGCCAAATACCAGGAGGCCAAAAAGGCAGACAGACCAGTCAAGGAGGCTGAAATCCTTGGCCAGATAAAAAAGGAGGCGTTTCAAAAGCGTCTCCCGGTAGATTTCTGGGACGCGGCAACGGAGTATGTTTACACAGTGCGTCGCAGGGACTGGAAGCAGGGCAACAGCCTTCGTGAGGCACTCCAGAAGGAAGTGGCAGACTATGACAGTCCAATAATCACCTTCCTTTGGATGCGTGAATGGGGCGGATCCAACCGGAATGAACTGTGGAAGTACATTCAGGAGCATCCTCTTCAAGGCAATACCCCTGCCCTCCACCGTGGCGTAGATGGCCTTCTGAACGGGGCTCTCTCATATTTTATTGATACTGATCAGGAGTGGGCGCTCTGGACCCTTCTTGGTGAAGATGAAGCCCAGGAGGCCCTGGCAGCAGCCGTGAAAGGCCGATACCCCCAGGAAGGGGCTTTAAAATACATCCTCCTGAACCGTTCAGATAAGGAAAAGACGGAAAGGCGCCGCGCATTGCAGGAAATAGCGGACGCGTACCCAGGCACAGCCCTGGCGCTTTACCCGGAAGGAGACCTTCTCCAAATGGAGATGCAGGACATGGAAGAAGCCAAGGCATCGGCCGACAAATACAAGGAATTCCACATCAAATGCAAGGCTTTTGAGAAAAGACGTGCTGGCTTCAAGCAGCCGGAGGCCGTCATCGCCAAGGGCTGCACTACCGTGGAATCTTTGGTTAAGGCGCTGGAGTCCAAGGAATTACAGATGTCGGTAGAGGATAAGACCATAGTGGTCAAGTTCCGTAATCTGGCCGATGCAAAACTCTCCCTGAATAAGGACAAAAAGACACTTGCCTCCTGGAATGCCATCAACCCCAAGGGCAGTTTCTATGTATACGATACCCTTCGCCTGGCACTTCCGGCCCTTGAGGACGGAGAGTACAGTCTGAAAGCCGTGAACGGCAAAACTGAAACCCAGGTAACATACAGTCAGTACACCCTTTCCATAGCTACCCGTACGGATGCCGATGGTCCAAAGGTGTACGTGGCGGATTATAAGACCGGAAAACCTCTGTCCAAGGCCACTGTCCTTCTTTTCAAAGGAGACAAGGAAGTGGCAAGCACCCAGATGAAACTGGATGGTTTCACCACCCTGCCGTCGGCCTTTGTCAAAGTGATCAAAGACCACCCAAAGACCTGGTATTTGCTTGTGGCTGAAAGCGGAGAGCGCAAATCTCTTTCTGTAAGCGTAAACCGCAGGGCCGTTTCTTATGTGGCCGACAATTCCGTAAAGTGCAATGTCTATCGTGACAGAGGCGCCTACAATCCCGGAGACAGCCTGCAGTTCAAGGCGGTTGTATATCAGGGAGACCCTATGCTCAAGATGGAGGTTTGCAAAGGCCATAAACTGGATATCCGCCTTAGTGACAGTGAGGGCAATGTACTGGAAACCAAGTCATTGAGTACTAACCAGTGGGGCTCTGCCAGCGGGGCTTTCCTGCTTCCAAAGGGGCTCAGGAACGGTATGTTCTCATTGGAAGTCACCGGCAAGGGACAGATTCTTTGCCGTGACTTCTTCCGTGTAGACGAATATGTGCTGCCCTCTTTTGACCTTAGTTTTGACAAGCGCACTCAGCTTTACATGGAGGGCTCACTGGTGCCTGTGAGCGGAAAGGTGACAAGTTATTCCGGCCACGGGCTAAGCGGCGCAAAAGCCGTAATCAGCGTCCAGCGCTGGGGAGCCACAGTGCTTGAGGCGGAGGCCCCGCTCAAGGCCGACGGTCTTTTCCGTTTTGAGGTTCCGGCAATGGAATCCGGCTGGTACAACGCCCAGGTAAGCGTTGTGGATGCAACGGGGGAGACCCTCTCTTTCACTGATGGCTTTTATATCGGCCGGGATTTGGGCGTGATTATTAAACTGTCCGGGACTAAAGACGCGGTTCTTGCGTTTAGTTCTGACGGCGCTTACCGGTATAGGTCGTTCTCTCCGCGCTATATTGTAGAGGGAGATGAATTTTCCGCCGTTTTCCAGGCCGTTGACGCCGGAGGCAATCCCGTACCTTTGAATGTCAAGTATGCATTAGGCCATATCCAGGCCGATGCTCCCTCCGGTGAGGAGGTTGGCATAAAGCTTCCGGGGAGCGGTCTTTATACCCTGAAAGCCAGCGTTGAGGCTGCTCTTGAAAGTGGTGAAAAGGTTCAGGCGTCATCAGAGATAACAGTTCTGGCCCTGAAGCCGGGCCAAAGCAAATTGGACGTGCCGGATACAAGGTTTTTCATTTCCGGCCCGCTTAATGTGAAAGACCGCATTGAGGCAAAGGTTGCAAGTTCTGAAGGCGATGCCTGGATTGTTACCTCAGTTTACGGCAAAGACTGTCAGCTATTGGAAAGCGGCCTGCAGCTGGTCCGGAAAGGAGATATCTGCAGCATGGAGTGGGAGTACAAGCAGACATGGCCGGATGCCGTTCGCCTTATACTGTACTATTTCTTTGACGGCCGCTCTGTAAAATATGAGCGGGAGTATAGGCGAGAGTGCACCAGGCTGTCCCTGCCTTTGCAGTTCACCAGTTTCCGTGACAAAGCATATCCTGGAACCAGATATACCTTCACCCTTAAGACGGATCCTGGAGTGGAAGCCCTTGCAGCGGCATGGGATGTTGCGTTGGATGCCGTGGCCGCCAACAGCTGGTATACGGTGTCCCAAAGGGATTACAGCGTGCCGTCCGTTTCAATATCGGCCTCCTGCGGCACGGAGGGAACCAGTTACTATCGGCCAGACGTCTTTTACAGCATCAATCACGTCTCCCTTGCCCGCACCAAGTCCGTATCGTTTGATGCCGTGGATGATGTGATGGCCGAAGAAGAAATTGCCGCTCCAGCCGCTGCCGGTATCCAGGAGGACGTCCCAGTCAGGAGTGAAATGTTGCAGGCCCTTACATTCCAGCCTCATCTTCTCAGTGCCAAGGACGGCTCCCTTAGTTTCAGCTTCTCAACAAGCGACAAGCTGTCAACCTATTATGTAAGGGTGTATGCCCATGACAAGAATATGCGTAACGCTGTGGCGGAGGAGAAGATGCTGGTCACAATCCCTGTGAAAGTGGCTCTTCAGGAACCTCGTTTCCTCTATGAGGGAGACTCCTGGGAGGCGGCCGTAACCGTTTCTTCCATTGCCGATATCCCCGTTTCCGGAGTGCTTTCCCTCAATTGGGATGGCGGCAGCGCGCAGGTCCCCGTTACCGTCCCGGCCGGGGAGACCGTTACCAAGGTTATACCGGTTGTGGTATCGGCCCTCTCCGGAGAGGAATTGGCCTTTACGGCTTCTTTCATCGCTCCGGAATTCTCTGATGCTCTGCGCTTCACTGTGCCGGTTTATCCTGCTGCCCAGACTCTGACGGAGGCTCATTCGGCCGTACTGCATCCCGGAGAAGACCTTGATGCGCTTGTCCAGGAGCTTCGTTCCCGTTTTGTGAACGTGCCGGGCAAGGATGCTGCTCTTAAGGAAATCACGGTTCTGGATATGGTCCGGGATGCCATTCCTTCCCATGTGGAGCCCAAAGGCAATGATGTCCTGTCCCTCTCTGAGGCGTGGTATGTGCGGCTGATAGCAAGATCCTTCGTCGCTGACGCTCCTCAGGATGACAAAAACGCGGAGCGCTCCTCCTGTCATTCTGAGCGAAGCGAAGAATCTCAAACCCTTATTGACAATATTCTGGCCTGCCGCAATGCGGACGGTGGCTTTGCCTGGTTTGAGGGCATGACGTCATCTCCGGTCATTACGGCCGTTCTGCTGGAGCGCTTTGCAAGGCTTCGTGACAGGGGCTTTGAGGTTCCGGACCTTACGTCGTCCGTCAAGTATCTGGATGCCAGGCAGTTTGGGGAAACAAAGCCTTTGTGGTGCGGCTATCTGTCCGATGCGCAGTATATGCATGTCCGCGCCATGTATGCTTCCGTTCCGATGACTGAAAAACCCGGAAAGGAGTTCAAGAAGGAAGCTAAGGCTTATCTTACGCCATCGGCAAAAGATGGCAGGGGACTGCAGGGACAGATTCTGGCAAAGGCCCGCCGTCTCCTTACGCTCCGAAATCTTCTGGAACGCGAAGGCGGCATTGCCCTTGCCAAGGCGTGGGGCCTGAGCCTTGCAAAGACTCGCATCAAGGCATCCATAAAGGCCGACACGGCATCTCTGCTTGAATATGCGGTAAGGCATCGTGACGGTGGCTGGTACTACCCCAACGCCGTTATGCCCTGGCGCGGCCTTCTGGAATCCGAAGCCTACGCTCATGCTCTGCTGTGTGAATTGTTCTCACCGGAGGCTAACACCCTTCCCTCCGCAAAAAATAATGCCGATGCTCCGGAAAGGGTGTCAGCCTCCGGCTCCGCATCTGAGATTGCGGACGGAATAAGACTGTGGCTGATGCTCCAGAAGGAGACGCAGAAGTGGGACGCGGAGCCGGCTTTCATTGACGCCATTTCGGCCGTTCTGGACGGCTCTCAGGAGGTCCTTGATACAAAGGTTGTGGCTTTGTCGGCCTCTTATACGGCTCCTTTCAAGGACATTAAGGCTTCCGGAAACGGTTTCAGCGTGGAGCGCCACTTCTTCAACGGTGAAACTGAAATCCTCCCTGGAGATTCCGTAAGGGTGGGGGACCGCATCCGCGTTGTATATAAGATATGGAATGCGGAGAACCGCTCTTTTGTGAAACTTACCGTAGGGCGGGAGGCATCCCTGAATCCTGTCCATCAGCTTTCCGGACATGTGGGCTACGGCTTTATCCGTCCGCTGCACCGTGGCATTGCCTGGGGCTTTGTGCCTCAGGGGTATCGCAACGTTAAGGCATCGGCCACGGAGTACTTCTTTGACTCTTATCCGGAGGAATCCACGGAAATATCGGAAGAGTTCTACGTGACCCGCGCCGGTACCTTCCAGGCTCCTTCAGTTGTAATAGAATCCCTTTACGCCCCGCATTACAGGGCCAACTCCCAATACAGAAATCCTTTAGTATCAACGCTATGAGAAGACTCCTTCTTGCTTTTGCGCTCTTTATCGGCTTTGGCGCTGCTGCGCAGGAAACCCATACCTTTGTCCGTCGGGACACTTGTGACCTGAAGCTTGACATCTATCGTCCGGCTACTGACGCCCCGCTGACTTTCCAGGACAGGGAGAAGCCGGCTGTGATGTTTGTCTTTGGCGGTGGATTCATTACCGGTACCAGAAGTGACGCATACTTGGTGAAATTCTACCGCAAGCTGGTGGAAAACGGTTATCCGGTTGTGGCCGTGGACTACAGGCTGGGCATGAAGAATGTCAAGGTGGGAAAGGGCCTTACGGGCGCTCTCAATGCCTCTGATGCCTTTACAAATGCGCAGGACATTGGCGTTGAGGATGTTTTTTCGGCCGTTAAATTCCTGCGGGAGCACCCGGAACTTGGCATAGATGTCAATAATCTTGTCATAGCCGGTAATTCTGCCGGAGCAATTATCTCGCTGGCGGCGGAGTATGCTGTTGTAAGGGGCTTGTCCGGTATGGAGGATTTCAATTTCAAAGGGGTGATGAGTTTTGCAGGGGCAATCATCGGCTCAAAAGGCGCTCCGCAGTTCAATAAGCAGCCCTGTCCAATACTGCTGTTCCACGGTACGGCCGACAAAGCCGTGCAGTATAAGTCCATGAATGCTTTTGGACACGGTATCTGGGGCAGTCACTATCTCTCACGCCAGTTCAAACGCAAGGGATATCCGCATTCAATATACAGGTATGAAGGCCGCACTCACGACGTTGCGGGCTACATGCTTGCCGTCTGGCCCCAGGTGCAGTCTTTCCTTGAAAATGACGTAATTATGGGCACACCCCGCTTCATTGACGCAACTATTGACGATCCGTCCCTTCCCAGCTGGGGAAATATATCCTTAGGAGATATTTACAAGTAAAAAACCTGCAACGCTTTACATGCGGACTGCATCTAAATAGCGGTATGAAAAAGAACTTTTTTACAATAGCATTGCTGGGGCTGGTGGCCATGGCGTGCACTTCTTCAAAGGGTGGTTTTGTTGCAGGTGAATCCCGTTACGATTTTTATGGGGAGGGAGAACCTGACAGCGTTGCTCCAGGCGGCGGCCAGGGCGGAGGCGGAGAGGCCGGTGTTGTTACGGCAGCAGAGTGGAATGACCTTCTCAACTGGGATTTCTGGGGCGGCCTCATGAAGGGTGAATGGTCCAATTACAACACATTCTGGGGCCTTAATACCTCCAAGCGCGTAGCCGTAAAGGTGGCCGATGAATCCGGAAATCCCGTAAACCGCTGCGCCGTCTCCCTGGTATGCGGAGAAAGAAAGTACTGGGAAACACTTACGGACAACAAGGGAGAAGCCAACCTGTGGCTGGCCGTTACAGATATTCAGGATCAGACGCAGATTGAAAACTGCAGCATCATTATTGACGGTATTAAGCAGGAATCGGCCCCTCTCCTTTGGACCTTCTCAGCTACAGAGCCTGTTGTAAATGAATACACAGTCCAGGCAAAGGACGTTGTTTATCCAAATGTTGACATAGCCTTCATAGTGGATGCAACCGGCTCCATGCAGGACGAGATTGACTTCCTGAAAAAGGACCTCCAGGACATCCTCTCCAATGTCAGGCAGATGCAAACGTCCCATTCCCTTTATACCGGAACCGTTTTTTATCGTGACCAGGGGGATTTGTATTTAACCCGTCATTCGGCCTTTACAACTGATATATCCTCCACAATTGCTTTCATAGGGGAGCAGGAGGCCGATGGCGGCGGAGACATCCCGGAGGCTGTCCATACCGCCCTAGAAGTGGCCCTTAAGCAGCTCCAATGGCATAACGACGCCTATGCAAAACTGGCCTTCCTGGTCCTGGACGCCCCGGCGCACCATGACCATCAGGGCGTTATAGAAAGCATGCAGGCTTCAATAGCAGGCTATGCCGCAAAGGGTATCAAGATTATTCCTGTTTTCTGCAGCTCCTGGGAAAAGGAGTGCGAGTTCATGAGCCGTCAGTTTGCCATCCTTACCGGCGGCACTTACGTCTTCCTCACAGATGACAGCGGCGTAGGCGGAGATCACATCCAGGCCACAGTCGGCCAGTACCAGATAGAGCACCTGAACAATCTCCTGTACAGACTGATACTCAAATATACGGAGTAACCATCCCATTTGCATCCCTAGCGAACATGGGTCAAGTTAACGACTTATAATATGAAACGACTCATTATTGCCAATATATTGGCCCTTATATGCCTCAATGCCAGTGCACAGTATTGTGATTGGGCTAAGTTTGACCGCTATTCACAGGCCAATGCTCAGGTGGAGGGCAGGCCACTGGCCGTTTTTATGGGGGACTCCATTACGGACAACTGGTTTTCATTTGACGGGGAGTTCTTTACCGCAAATAATCTGGCTGGGCGCGGCATCTCCGGCCAGACCACTTCCCAGATGCTGGTGAGGTTCAGAAAAGACGTTATTGACCTGCATCCAAAGTATGTGGTAATTCTTGCCGGAACCAACGATATAGCCAAAAATAACGGTGAAATCTCCTTGGAAAACATTTTGGGTAATATCCAGTCAATGTGTGAACTGGCCCGGCTGCACAAGATTAAGCCCATCCTTTGCTCTGTTCTTCCCGCAGACCGTTATGAATGGAGGAAGGACGTAAAGCCTGCGGCAGAAATAGTCCGCCTCAACCAGATGCTCCAGGCGTACGCAAAAGCTCAAAAAATCCCATATGTAGATTATCATTCCGCTCTGAAGGATGATAATGACGGCCTCCCGTCAAAATTCGCATCAGACGGCGTCCATCCTAACGTTGATTGCTACAAGATAATGGAGGAAATAGTTCTCCGGTATTTGAAATAGGTGCCTGTTTTTGCTAAATAGCTGATTAGCAGTCATTTGTGAAATCTCCTCCCTTCGGTTTTGATGGGAGGAGATTGTGTAATGTATTGATTGTGAGGCGTTTAGTAAAAACGGGTGTTGTGTCGTGCATATGGATTATCTTTATGAGCGATTTTTTTGCTATATTTACCCCCTAAATAATAATAGGCCAATACCCGTGACACTTTAATAAACTCAATTTTAATTAAAACACACAAAAAATGAAAAAAATCTTTTCTTTTGCTCTCGCAGCAATGATGTCAGTTGCAATGCTCACCCTTGTCGGATGCAACAAGGACAACAAAAAAGAGGCTGAACCCGTTTGGGAAACCCCCACCTCGCTGGTAGGCACCGAGTGGGTTGACGACGGCGGAGAAACCTGGCAGGCCACCCTCTCTTTCATTACCGAGGACACCGGTAGAAGGAAAGTTCATAATGTAATTGGCGGTAAGGCATACGACAGCGATTACGAGATTGGCTACCACTACCTGGACGGCAGCGGCCAGTACATGGACGACATCCAACACTTCTACCTTTTCACCGTAGACGGCGGCACCCTAACAGTCATAGAGGAAGGCTACGGCCCCGAAGACGCCGAAGTGTACAAGCGCAAAAAATAAGGTGAATCCACATATCTCTCCACAAAAAAAAGCAACCTGAATCAGGCTGCTTTTTTTTGCGGATTATATCACTATCTTTGTACCGAATTAATTCAGAGAGACATGAATCTTAGAGACATCAAGAAAGACATTGAGTACGTGATTGGCGCATTCGTAGATGACTGCACTCTTTTCCTGAACGTAAACCCCGGCAGGGACACCCAGAAACTGTTAAAGACTTTTATCCTGGCATTTGTAGCCACGGTGGTTGCTTCCTGCGGAAGCGCTGAGAGGTATATCACCTATGACCCCGTTCAGATGCACAAGGAGCCGTCAGATGGCTCTCCTGTGGTTGTGAATATAACCTGTTCCCCAAAACCGGGACACAAAGAATTTGACAAAAAGGCCCGTCTGCTGTATTGGACCGGGCCACGCAACAATCCAATCCCGCTTACCATTACAAAAAAGGAGGGGGACTGGGGATATACCCGTATTTTCTCCATGGAAGCCCGGGAAGAATTCAAGGGCTGGCTTCCGTTGGAAAAGATGCTTCCCTGCGGCGGAGGATTGGGAGATGAAGTCCGGGAAGTATATACCGCCAAACAGAACAAGGTGATGCTTTACAGGCATCCCAAAGCACTGGGCGCAGAGCAAACCAAATTCTGGCTCTCACAGGGAGACACCGTTCAGGTACTTTCTAAGGTAAATGGCTGGGCACATGTTCATAAGGTAGTTACTTATACCCATGTGGATATGCCAGAACTGTACGGGTGGGCACAGCTTTCCCAGCTCAACGCCGTAGGCACATTCTCCGCCAACAGCGTGGCGGCCGAAAACCGGGCGGCAGAAACCGGCGTCAAGGCGGGGCTGTCACTGGACACTTGGCGCACCATCCTGATGATTGGATGCGCCATTTGCCTGCTGGTGTTTGTGATCATGGCATTCCCGGCCTGGAAACGGTCCAAGTTTATGTCGGACATTCTGCTCAAGGTTCTTGTAGGTGCGGCGCTTTGCGCTGCCGGCGTCTGGGGAACACAGCACCTTTCGGTGGACATCATGGATGCCCTGCTGGTGCTAGTGGTACCGCTCTTGATTTATTCGGCCCTGTACCCGCTGCTGTACAGCAGTATGTTCTCCCGCTGGTGGAAATACCTGTATGTGTTGCTGGCCGTGGTCTGTGCCGTTATGGTCTTTCTCCCAGCCATGCGCCACTGGCACGGAAACGGCATTCACAAGGCCTACTTTGGCCTGGCTGTTGCCGCACTGGCCTTTGTGCTGTGGAGAATATGGGCTATCTGGAAAAACCTCTTCAAGAGTGTGTGCCCCTACTGCGGCTACTATGCAAGCCATGAAGAAGGTGAGAACGTCCTTGACAAGGAAGTCAGGAGCAAGCCCCAGAAAAAGAGAGAGGCTGTAAAAATATATACCGGAGACAAAGTTACCATGCGCGGGGACGTGGAAGTAAGCCGGGAGGCCCAGTACCGCACAGAATACCGCACAGTCATGGTCCAGGACGTAACCCGGTATTACCACTGCGACTTTACCTGCGCCCGCTGCGGAGAAACCTGGCAGAAAACCTGGGTGGAAAAGGAAGAGGTGACGCTTTAACCGCCAGAGCCGCGGGCCTCTTACACTGGCTCAGATCAGACAGTTATGGATGAGGGTGACCTAAGTCAACTTGACTTTTTGGTCACCCTCGTTTTTAGCCAAAAATAAAGCGGAGAGACCGAGATTCGTAAACGAAATTCAACCCCGTCCAGGAACCCTTGTTTTAATGATTTCTATTGCGTATTTTTGTAAGCGGAGTTGGACGACTCTACCTAAAATTGGGATATTTTTGGGATATTTTTAGCCTCGCGGAGGAGATACGATATGAAAATCAAACGCAGCGCAGCATTCAGCCTCTTTGCCTATGGCAAAGACAAAAGTAAGTACCAGATTCGCTTCAGAGTAAGCTTCAACAGCCAGCGGATAGATTTGTCTACCGGATGTCAGGTGTCATCACTCAAGTGGTGGGATGAAGAGAACGAGTTGGTGAAATCCGGTTATGTAGGACCTAAGGGAGAAACAGACTTTGCCATCAACGACGAACTCCGGAAGGCCAAGGACCAGATGGATATGGTGTTCAAGTACTTCGAGATTAACGAGAAGATACCCACTCCGTCAGAGGTAACCAAGATGTACAAGGAACGGATGTCCGGCATTATGCCCAAAAGACCGGAACCGGAGCCCAAGAAACGGGAGCAGAAACCCAAAGAGAAGCCCTTCTGGGAATGTTTTGATCAGTTCTGCTCCGAAGCCGGAGAGAAGAATTCCTGGACACCGGCCACCCAGGAGAAGATGGATGCGCTCAAGGTAGACCTCCAGGCCTTCAAAAAGAACCTTTCTTTTTCATCTCTCACGGAATCTACGCTCACCGCATTCGTGGTCTATCTCCGGGACACAAAGAAACTGCGCACTCCCCGTAAGAAAAAAGGCGACAGGGAAGACTATGACCATGAAGACATCACCGGTCTCAAGAACTCCACTATTCTCAAAAAGCTGGAATACCTGCGCTGGTTCCTGAACTGGGCCACGGATATGGGATACAACAGCAACCGGGCATATAAATCCTTCCGGCCCACACTCAAGCAGACACAGAAGAAGGTCATTTATCTTACCAAAGAGGAATTGAGCAAGGTGAGAGCGCTGGAGCTGACAGGAGACAATGCTTACCTTGATCCCGTCCGTGATGTGTTCCTCTTCTGCTGCTTCTCCGGCCTTCGCCATTCCGATGCCAACAACCTGAGACGAAGCGACATCAAGGGTGATCACATTGAGATTACCACCGTCAAGACTGCCGACAGCATCTCCATTGAGCTGAACGACATCACCAAAGCCATTCTGGAGAAGTACAAGGACGTCCCTTTCAAAGATAACAAGGCCCTCCCCAACCTGACTAACCAGGCTATGAACCGGGACATCAAAGAGCTGTGCAAACTGGCGGGCATCAACGAAGAGGTTCGCATCACCACCTACAAGGGAAGCACTCGTACAGACTCCGTGTACCAGAAGTGGGAAAAGCTGGGTACCCACACCGGCCGCCGCACTTTCATCGTCAACGCCCTATCCCTTGGCATCCCTCCCAGCGTGGTCATGAAATGGACCGGCCACAGCGACTACAAGGCCATGAAACCATATATCGACATCGTGGATTCCATCAAAGCCGAGTCCATGACCAAATTCAACAGTTTGTTGTAGGAATCGGGGATTAATTAGTATCTTTGACAAAATATGATTTGAAGCTTATGGCAAAGAAGGAAATTATTGTTGTTAACCAGGAACCTCTCGCAAATTGCGATAGGTCCAATGGCGGTGAGGTGGAAAGCCGGATATTTACTATACGAGGGGTTCAAGTCATTTTGGATAGAGACTTAGCTGAGTTGTATGGAGTAAAGACATTCCGACTCAACGAGCAGGTAAAGCGTAACATAAAAAGGTTTCCCGAAAGGTATCGCTTTCAACTCACTGAAGATGAGACAAATGAACTGATCGCAAATTGCGATAGGTTCGAATCTTTAAAGCACAGTTCTTTTTGTCCATATGCTTTTACGGAACATGGTGTTGTGATGCTCTCATCGGTCCTTCATAGCGATGAGGCAATTGAAATTAGCGGCCGTGTTGTTGATGCTTTTGTCGCAATGCGGAGATTCTTAGCTGCTAATGCGCCCATATTCCAACGCCTGGAGCACATTGAATACAAACTAATTGAGAACGATCATAAGTTTGACCAGGTATTTGCCAAGTTAGAAGAAAAGGCCCTGGAACCTAAACAAGGTATCTTTTTCGAGGGGCAAGTCTACGATGCTTATGAGTTGACATGTAATCTCATTAAGAGCGCAACTAAGCGCATTGTTCTCGTTGACAACTACGTGGATTACACCGTCCTCACCATGTTGGACAAGAGGGCGCCGGGCGTTGATGCCACCATTTATACGCAAAAAGCAGGAGACCAGTTTAAATTGGACATTGCCAAACACGATGCCCAATATCCCCATATCCCTGTATGGATTTTCAAGATGTCTCATGACAGATTCTTGATTATTGACGACCTCGTTTACCATGTGGGTGCTTCTATAAAAGACCTTGGTAAAAAATGGTTTGCCGTTTCCCTCATGGAAGCCCAGGACGCTAACGCAATCATTACCCGGCTTCAGGCAGACGCGTCAACCATATAAATTACCATTCGGAAGGACTGTTATTGAGAAACAATAGCAGTCCCTCCTTTCTTTTTCACCCAAAATACCCGCTTCCCGCCTTGAAGGGAAGCGTTAAAATCGCGTTTCGCGAAAAACCGCGAAAAACCACCCGAAATCGGTCTTCCAGGCCACTGTAGGGCATTCGTTTTTCCAACTTTTTGAGCCGAAATTTTACCGAAACCGCCTCCGGGAATTTGGATTTTAGTAAAACACCTCTCTACCTTTGCATGGAGTCACAATAGTGTGGCGCCATGTTTTTTAAAGTGTTAACGACTATGAACGAGTCCAAATTCGACATTTCGGGATTGATGGAGAAACCCATCTACGTGATGACAGGGAAAGAATTCGTGCAACTTGCCGAATTTGCTCTCTCGTCCAAACCATCTACGGCCCCGGCCGAACCCTTGTACGTGTACGGAATCCAGGCCCTCGCGGCCTACATCGGCTGCTGCCCCAGCACCATCTACGAACTCAAAAAGAACGGCGTGCTAACCCCGGCCATAGTCTCCCAGGTGGGCAAGAAGATTGTCTTCAACGCCGCCCTCCCAAGGGAGTTGGCCGAGAAGTACAAACGGGAAAAGCGTGGGGAGGGACAGCTATGACAAAGGATAAAAAGGCTTCCGGCAAAGAGGTAGCGAGTTTGTGTTCGCGTAAACGCGAACTAACTCGAAGTGGCCCGCTCCCGTTGGTCGCAGGCACTGAAAAGATGAAAAAGAAAAAGGGTGGGCGTCCCCGCGAAGCCATCCGCACAAGGGTGAGAGACGGGAGGGTCTCCTTCGCTGTGTGCGAGAATGAGCGTGCCGCGATCCAGATCAAGTACAAACTCTCGCTCAAGTGCGCTGCCGATTATTGCCGGGAAGCCCTGCTGCGCTGTGACATCCACAAGGCCCGGTACTGTTCCTTCCTGAAGGATATCGACACGCTTACCCATTCGGAGTTCTGCCGGATGGTGGTGATGTCTTCCGATGTGGTGTCGGCTCTCTCACCGGAAGAGCGGCACATTATTATCAATCTGCACAAACTGGGGCAGAGGCTGAACCAGCTCTTTGTCCAGGGGAAGCTAGGTTCCAACATCAACGCACTGGCGCAGTACAATGCCTTCATGGCCGACTTTGCCGAGATTAAATCCTACTTCCAGAAGAAAGTGAAGCAGCTATGATGGCCAAGATAACGACAGGTTCGTCGTTTGCCGGAGCATTGAACTACGACGGAGACCTGGACCAGAAGAACGGCAAGATTGTCACCTACCTGTACTCCGAGGGCGTGGATATGAACTACCGCCCCGACGGCACTCCTGACCCCGACCTGAAAGCCATGGCACGTAGCTTCGAACTCCAGGCAGGGCTGAATCCCAAGGTCACCAAACCGGTGGTGCACATAGCCCTGTCTTTCAAGCCGGAAGATATGCCCAGGCTAACCAACGACTATATGTTAAAGATTGCCAAAGACTATCTGCAGAAGATGGGATTTACCAACACACAGTATGTCATCCATCGGCACGACGAAACCCGTAACCCGCATATCCACATCACCCTGAACCGGGTGGATAACGACGGAAACCGTATCAGCGACCAGTGGGAGCGCCGGAGAAACGTTGCCGTCTGCCAGGAAATTACTAAGCGGGAAGGACTCACGTGGGGCGACAGCAAAGTCATTTCCAAATCCAAGGTTAACGACCCCACGGAGAAACTCCGCTATCAGACCGCCAGGGACGTGAGCCAGTGCTTGAAAAGGATAAGATCCATTGCCGATCTTCCGGAAGAGACGGCGCGGCGCGGCATTGAAACCCGAATTAAGGTAAACGAAAACTCCGGAAGAATCATGGGTATCAGCTTCGCGGTCAAGGACATAGATGGGAAAGAACATGTCTGGAAAGGGTCTGAACTGGACCGTTCCCTGTCGGCCGGCAATATCATGAAAACACTTCGTGAGAACGACTTGCAGGACAAACGCCAGGTCCGGTCGCCGGAAGAATTTGAAAGAGAGGTGCTCAAGCATACCCTGTTCCAATGCATCTCCAAGGTATCGGACATCCGCCAGCTTCCCGCCGAGACGGCCAAGTACGGCATACAGACACATTTCAGGACCGACCCCAAAACCGGCGCTGTCAAAGGCGTCAGTTTTTCCTTCGAAGACCGGAACGGGGAAGATAAAACCATCAAAGGGTCGGCCATCGACCGCAAACTGTCGGCCGGGAACAT
>Ga0310786_10000075_pt1 | contig 156289 bp, 85 predicted proteins | sample AusTroGonzalo_MG_FD_203881 | JGI IMG/M metagenome (GOLD analysis project Ga0310786, IMG submission 203881) | Bovine rumen microbial communities from tropical cattle in Woodstock, Queensland, Australia - Gonzalo_03 (v2) (version 2) | ecosystem: Host-associated > Mammals > Digestive system >...
TTGCCTGTGACAAATTGATAAATGTGTTGTATTCAACATTTTTGATTGTAACAAGTTTTATTGTTTCTTCCATAAGATGAATAGTGTAGGTCTTTGGAGTGAGCATAATCTTGATTGAATTTTCTCCAAGATAACCGGCTACATCAAATGTCAGCATGCAAGAATATCCACTTGTCAATGCATTTAATGCTTGATACGTTACACTTCCAGGCACAATAATTGCATTTGTATCAACAATTTGAATGTTGTTTACATCAATTGTGTAACCCATGTCAACATAAGCATACAATTTAAACGAACTGTCTGTATAAGCAGATATTTCAATTTCACTGAAGCCTCTTCCTGAAGAGAACACTTTCTTTATATCTTGTGTTGTAAAGTCAAATGCTCCACCATCTACAAGTTCAAGATCCTTTGCAAAGTTGATCTTTATTTTGTTGAGGTTTGGCTTATACAAAACTGTCACATCAAAGTTTGTTCCTCCAACAAATCCACTTATACCATATATATAGTATCCTTCAGTCTCGGATATAAGATCCACAATCAATGTCTCATCGTTTGCGACAATTTTATATAATCTGTACCCCTCTTTTTCAGCTGAAACTTTTATATAAACTTTTCCACCAGTGTAGTCAATCACTCTAAATTGTTTTGTAGAAAGAGCATGGCCTTCTGCAAAGTCTTCTGAGTTGTAGTGAGTTCTTTCTCCTTCAACATATCCAAATGCATTTACTGCATTTCCTGTTGAGGAAACAAGTTCTATTCTGCCAACCTCAACATCTTCTTCTCTTTCTCCATCTATGTCAATTTCTGTCTTGAAACTGATTTGTGATGAGAGAGCCCTGATAACAACATAGATTTCGACTTCTCTTTCTTCTTCGTCAAGGTCAAGTGTTGAAATATTGAAGCTGTTTGCAGAATATCCATCATCCCATGCCAAGAATTTAAACCCTGTTTCAGTATTCTTTCCGTATCCATAGAATCTATATCCATCAGGAGTTTTATAGTAAACATCCTTGCTTGCACCATAATAGATGCTAAACTGATCAATATGCTCTGTCATTTCTGGGTCGGCATAATAACCTTCACCAATGCCGGAGAGCTCTTTATAATGAGTTTCTTCTCTGTCAGGATCTCCATATTCTGTGTAAAGTTTATAATATTCGTAAGTTCCAAATGAAATACTAAATCTGATTGCAGAAAAGATTGCATAAACCGTTTCTGTCTCTGTGATTGTGTATGTATAAGTTTTGCTTGTATTAAACACATTTACACCATCACGGCTCCAACCTGCAAAGCTGTAATTTGTGTTTGTTGTATTTGCAACAATTTGTGCTTCTTCACCATATGGCAATGTCACTGTGGTTGTATAAGAGCCACTTACAAATGCTCTGTTTGCAGACTCTGTTACCACCTCTCTCTCCTCATTGTAAGAGATAACTTGAAGTGTCAATGTATAGGTTTGCAAATCAGTTTCAAAACTTACAGCTCCGTCTTCTTCAACATTTGAAATTGTTACAAGATAGTACGTATCACCATATAGTTCTGCTGTGTTAGTGTCAATATCATAACTTTGTTCACATACATAATCACCAAAGAGATAACCATGGACATACTTGATTTGAAGATTGAGAGTTTCTCCAATCATCACAGAGAAGTTGAGGTCGTCCAAATCAAAATACGTAAGTCCATTTGCAATAAATGTGTCAATTTTTTCAATGTCATCAAATGTAATTGCAACACTATGTCTGCTTTCTTTTGTAAGGAATGTGAATGCAACATCTCTGATGATCCCTTCAACTTCAAGTGTAAGCACACCATCTTCTATGTTGTCAGAAATATGAAGATTTTCATCTTCAACTTCAAAATTTTCAATCAGATGTCCGTTTTCTGGAGTTACAACGATTCTTATCTTCTTTCCTGAATCAACGCTAAATGCTCCGTCTTCTACCACAATTGCACTTTCACCATCTGTTATGTCATAAACCTCAACAGACCCAATAAATGCTCCAATATAGCGCACTGTGTTTGCCCTTGCGATAGGTGTGATCGTATAGTCAATTGAATGCCCTGGCATGGTCACAACAACACTTGCTTGTAATCCACTGATGTTGAGTATAAAGTCTTCTCCCCAATTTGACTCAAAGTAATATCCCTCGTCAACAGTTGCATTGAAGTATATTGTCTGCCCATATGTCAATGTATCTGTATAAGAAGTTACTGTTTGACTGTTAATCTGAATTGAACCATGTTGTATTCTTAAAGAAATATCAAATGACGCAAGCTCCCATTGTGCGGTCAATGTGTGAGAAGTTGTTGTTGAAATCTCTGTTTCTCCTGTCACAACATCACCATTTGAATTGAACCAACCGAGGAAGTTGTATCCTTCTCTTTCTGGGTTTTCTTCCCAATCAACTGCAGAATCATATCTGCTGTCAAAATCGACTGAGATGTTTTGTTTGATGCCGTCATAGTTATAGTCAAGAGTCACCACAACGCCAACTGAAACAAAGTTTGGTGTTATTGTCACAGTAGTGTCACTTTCTGTCAAAACATAATCTTGTAAAAGAACAGAGTCATAATCTGCTTCAACAAATGTATCTTCTCCAATTGTAATTGATACAAGCTCATATCCAACTCTTGAAATATCTAAGTCATCAAGCGTTGCTCCTTCAAGAGCAAAGTAGTTTGTGCTCCAAGTAAATTTCCCGCTTCCGCGCACAAAATTTTCATTTCCAACTTCTGTGCTTTCGGCATCAGTTATGTCAATGTCAACATCAACTGACTGTGCCTTAAATCTTATCACAAGCCCATAATCTGTTGAAAGTTTTGCAATATATATGGTTGCTCCACCATTTCCGTCTGGATTGATATTTAATTCTGTCACTCTGTCATCATATCTGAAGCCTTCTCTTTCATCATAAGTGCCCATATAGCTGCAGTGTGCACTTGGTGTAAGCACAATTGAAACAGCATGGTTATAATCAATCGACACGGAGCCTGTTCTATCAATTGTTGTTTCTCCATTTACAACAATTGTTCCATAGTTGGAAGTCCTTCCATTTTGATCTGCAACTCTAAAGTTCATTTCAAATTGTCTTACTCCCCAATCAGCAACAAACGTTATCTTTCTTTCCTCTTGGGATCTGAAACCATAATACATATGTGTCAAGTGGTCGTTGTCGAAGTCTTTGAGAAGATAGTTTAAAAGTTCAACTGTTGCAGGGTTGTTTCCAACAACAAATTTAAACACATTGTTTTCATAAACTGTTGTAAGATTGTATGTTGTTGCGAGTGATTGCAAATATGTGTGAAGCTCTCCATTTTCTTCAACATTGTTAAAGTTGAGTGTCCATCTCTTAAATGAGAACCCTGTATAACCAGAAAGTGATGTTGGGAAATTTTCTGGATTTGTTGTGTCTTCATCATATGAGTTTGCGTTTAATGTTGAAATTGAAACAAATGGGAATGCAAGGTGTGAAAGGGTTTTTCCACCAACATTTTCAATGTTTGATCTAACACTCGTGCTTCCGTTTGCGTTATAGTCAAACACAAGTGAATACATAACTGGCACAATTCTTCCATATGCCCATGGTGAAACTTTGTAGTTTTCATAGTCTGCTCCACCTAAATAGAGCGTTACAGGGATTGATTCCCCAAGATTTGGGCTTGCATATTGTGCAGCAATAAATGTAATGACATCTCCTTCAATCACTCCGTCAAAGACAATTCTGTTTTCTTCATAAACATTGCAGTCCGTTGAGCCATCATAATTTTTTGTAAATGCATCACGCATATCATTAAGAGTGGCAGAATATGTCAATTGTTTTGGTCTTACTGTGATTTTTGCTTGATTTTGATACTCTTCAAGTGGAACACCGCTTACACTAAACGAAAGCTCAAAGTCCAAACTTGTATATGTGCAAGAGATTTCATACTCTCCAGCTTTCAAATTTCCAGATGTTGAATTTTGCAATCCAACAACTGAGCAAACAATGTTAAGTCTTGTGTCATCATAATCAGTCAAATCAACTTCTGTTGTTGTAGAGTAAATATATGTAAGATCAAGTGCGTCTCCGTATGTGATAGTTTGAGAACTTACCTCAACATTCATTTCTGCTTTTAAAATTTTTCCCTTTACAACAGTGCTGTCATCCGTTGTAATGTTAAGATTGTAGTTTAAAATTTCTGTTGCATCGCCTGTCAGCTCTGCCTCAATGGCATAATTTTCTCCAACATATTTTGCATATTCTGCTCCACGCATAAAGTCAATGTTTATGCCGATATCTTCTGAAACAATTCCATCAACAAATTCTGTTGCGTCGTCATATTCAAATGAAGCGTTTTTATTGTCAAACACATGTGTCAAAAGGCTTTCTTTGAAATAAATTTCTTTTCTGATAACAACAATATCATTGTAAAGTTGTCCAGATTTCATCAAAGAAACTTCGTAGTTTGTGGCACTTGCTTCTCTCATTGCATAGCGATAAGTGTTTACATTTCTCACTGGATTGAGAAGATTTAATGTCACTTTAAGGTTGTGCAATGTCGTGCTTACTTTTGTATATTTTGTTCCATCGTATGTGTATGTGTTGAGAGCAAAGCCTCTGGTGTCAGTGCCATTTGTCAATTGCAATTGATATGCATTTGAAGTCGTGTCAACAACAATGTCCGTATACTCTTTGCCATCAAATTCAAATGTGATTACTTCTGCGTCACTTGATGTCACCTCTTCATCATTTGCAAGAAGCAAATAAATTGTTTTTGATGACTTTGTTATGCAATAAATTCCATCTCCGGTGTCATTATTTACTGAATTGATGAGATAATTTGAGTTTGTCGTTGTCGCTGACAAAGCTCTATAGTATCCCATATTTACTCCACCTTCTCTTGTTACAACAAGTGGAACAAATTCGTAAAGTGGTGACCAATAAGAATATGCAAATGTGTTTGTCTTTGTAGACTCTTCTCCATATTCAACAGAGATTTCTCCACTCTGCTCAAAAATTACATCAAGAGCAAATCTTGTCACTTGAAGTTTGCTTGTGGAGTCAAATGTCAAATTGTAATTTGCTGAAGTGCCACTCATTGAAAGTGTGTATTCCCCAACAGTTAAATATCTTCTACCTTCTGTGTAAGATGCGCTTTGAATTGTAAATGAAACATTATATTCATTTACCGGCACAACTTTTTCATTTGATACAACTTCAAACTGAAGTGAATCTCCTTCTGCGATTTCACCATATGTGTAAATATTCTTTGTCAGTACAACTGCTACACTTCTCTTTGTTATGTCCCCAATTGAGGTTGTCGCAGTAAGAGCATAATTTAAACTATCTGCACCAATCAAAGAAATTTGAGCTTGTTTGTTTGTCCCTACGTCTGCATCTTGGAAAGTCACAACAACTTCAACATCTTGTCCGGATATTTTTCCATCAAATGAAGTAATATTGTGAGATGCACTACCATCATACTGTTTTGAAATTGTCAAATGTGCAACATCAACTATCCTCTTTTGAATTGTAAATGAATATGGATTTTCAAACATAATGTTTGGATAAGTCAATGACCTCGTTGTCAAACTCAATCTATATGCTGCAGCATTTGTAAACTCAGTCAAGCTTACTGTTTCTCCTGCAACGTTGGCACTGCTATACACTTCAAGCTGTGACATGTCAGCAATTGTTTGTTGTACACCCTCTTTCCAGAAGCTGATGCCTGTGCTTACGCTTTCTTCTCCGTTTTCAACATACAATTTCATCTCTGAAATTGACACTGAAATTGTGTACGCTTGACCGTTGTATTGTTGTGTCAAAACACTTGTGTTGTCAAATCTCAAATAAACAATATCTGTCTCTGACAAAATTTCAAGAGCATCATTTCCAAGAGGAACAGTAACATAAACGCTGTTGTTGCAATAAGAGTTGTTTCTTATTTCCAAATCATAGAATGTTCCAGCCACAAATTCTCCAGCGCTTGCAATTCCATGAGCATAATAGCTTAACAAAATTTCATCTCCGCTTTCAGAAACAGTGATTGTTTCTGTGTATGGACCAACAACTGCACTTGTTGCAATTTCTCTATATCTTGCTTGTGTAAGTGTATGTGTCAAATTTAAAACATCAATAATAAGAGTTGGCTGAACAATCGTCATATTGAAGTCAGCAAATGTTGCAGAAACTGAAAGTGTATAGTTTCCTGCATATACACATTGATTGCTGTTTGTTGCTGCTGATACAGGCAAGCTGAAGCTGTAACTATAATACCCCTCAATCAAAAGTGCTGAAACATTCGTGCCTTCTGACATGATTACAGGCGCACTGATATAATTTGCAAAATTTGCCGCTGTGATTGTTCCATATGTATAACTGCTTTCTGTTGTTTCAAAAGTTGCTGTTGCATTCAATTTTGAAATCTGTGCATAAGCTGTTTTACTTGAAAGCACAAAGTTTGAAATATCCTCTGTTTCGTTTCCAACAACATCCAAATCAACTCTGATATTTGTCCCGGCATGTGCATTTGAGTATACAGCATGAATGTAAACTTCATCATAATCATCTACGGATGCCAATCTGCTTAATGACAAATCGAAATATGCATTTACGCTTCCATCATAGACCTTATCCAAAACAAGTGATGAAACATCAATCTGTTGCCTGTCGATTGTAAACTGATATCCAGTTTCAAAATAGATTGTTGTAAAGTATTTTGAAATTTCTGTTCCAAGTGCAAAGTCATATGCATATGATGTGCTTGCAATTGCAGTTTCCATTCTCTCTGTCCCAAACAAATAGCTTGTTACGTCTGCAATTTTTGGTCTTATGATTGAAAGAATTGTTGAATCTGTAACAACAGTTTCGTTTTCTTCATCATACAAAATCAAATTAATGCTCTTTTTTAGCACGCCATTTGAGCGAACTTCCAATACCAAATTTGTGGTAAGCCCAACAGAATACCCCTCTGTGGTATATTCCATCGTCAAATTTTTAGGTTGTGATGCGCTCAATTCATAAGAGAGAACAAGTGCACTCGCCCTGCTAATCTCAAATTTTCCAACAGAAACAGTACTGTCTGCAACAGAATTTGCAAACACTGTGTCTCCTCTGTATGTGAGTGTATAGTTTTCTTTGTGACTATTCAAGATGTCTGAAACATACAAATTGTATAATCCAACATCTTCACCGGCCTCTCTTTGCAACTCAATATCAATATTTTCAACACCAGTTGCAAGCTGTTGCATCAAATACTCATTTGGAGCATTGAATTTCTTTCCAAATGTTGCCAATAAATCTTCAATATCTACTTCAAATGGAACAACAACAAAATCAAATTCTGTTGCAATAGTCACACCACTTTCAACAGTAAAGTATTCACTACTGTATTCAAATTTAATATGGTATGAGCCGACATTGATGATTTCATCCGTAACAACTCCACCAAAAGTGACAATCGTTTTCAAAACACCAGAAGATGTGTAATATAAGGTTCCGTCAACAGGTTCTGTTATATATTCTTCTGTTTCGTTGTCGTAGTATTGATATTTAAGACTTAAGTACCAATCATTTATGTGATTTGTTGTGTCATATGTGGTTTGTCCATCTCCACCAAGTGACACGCTTACTAGTTTATGTGCAACAAAATTTACACCGAAGTCAAGCTCGATATTGTATGAACTTCCAGAGTCGTTAACCACACTTCTATACTTTTCTGCAACGGTTGCAGAGACAATAAGCTTGTATGCTCCATTATGACTTACAACTCCATTATCTTCAAACTCAAGCTGATCTGTTGTTGAAAGAATGTCTGCACCCTTCATCCAAACATAACTATAATTGAATAGTGTGTCATTTTTATTCTCAATTCTAACAACATTTTCCCATGTTATTTTGTCCACCGTGCCAACTTGCGCTTTTAGATCATGCAAGATTTGCGTGTATTCAATTTCTCCAACTTTCCACTTAACATTGATTGTGACTGGTGCATAAGCGTCGCTATACATAAGTCCACTGAAGGTTCCCTCTTCTCCTGTGAACATTGTTGACAATTCTTTTTCTTCACCAGAAATACCTTGTGCCTTGATTGTGTCAATCTCAAATCCTGGTTCACTTGGCATATAAACGTCATCAATTGTTGACACACCGAGTTGCAACTCTGATTGTGTCAATGACTGTGATTGATAGTCTTCTGGGAAATTGAGATTGTATGAAACATACACAAGGTCGGTGTAGATTGCATAATAATTAAGTTGAGTAATTCCTGTCTCAGAATATTCAATGTCGTTTGTCAAAACTTCAAAACCACCGTTTTGCTCCATCGTGCCATCAACATTCAAAATCTCCTCATTTGTCCACTTAAAGAGTTTTGCATATTGTGCAAGTTGGTTGGTTGAAACTGAAACATAGACTTTTTTAACAACTGGATTTATAAACAATGAAACAGTGTTGTCATTGTTCTTTCTTACTTCAAACAAAAGCATTCCGCCAGCTTCAGATGTGGTATATGCTTTTTCTTGCAAGAAGTTTTCTGCTCTTTCTGATGTCCATTGACTTTCATCATCCTGTGCACTTTGGTCACTGCCTGTATAATACTTCACCTGTGTAATTTTAAGCAGATTTTGAACATTAAACACAGAGTCAACATCAAGAAGTTTTCTTATTCCATCATCAATTGTCAAAAATTTTCCTGTAAATTTCATCTCGGCAACGTTTTTGATGTTCATGATTGTGTATTCTTCATTTGCAAATGGCATAATTTTAAATCTGCTTGAGATGTCTTGGTATTCCTCATCGCCAATTTTTTCAAGAATTTTTACATTTTTAAAGTACAGCGTGTTTGTTTCATCGAAAATCGAATATTTTGTGTCGTTTTCGCCATCTCCAATGTTTGATGTAACAAGAGATGCATTAAGGTAAATGTTGTCCATAATTTTGTAATACACGTTTTCTTCATATTCAACAAAATCTCTTCCAACACCCCAATCAATTGAAACCTCTTCAACCGAGCTGTCGTAATATGAATACAAGCTTCTTTCAGAGTTTTCAACATTCAAAACTTGTGGAAGTATAAACAATCTGCCAATCACAAAATATTTTCCACTTTCATCACTGCTCAAAATGTAATTGTTTAAATACTCCTCAAGTCCCGCAACATATACTCGAAGTTCAACGGATCTTCTTGGATAAATGTCTTCTCCAGAAATATCAACCGCCTTAACTTCGTTTATATCAAGTTCTGATCTGATATTGCTGTCACTTACAACGCCACCCAAAGACTTCAACAACAGTGCCGATTTATAGTCTTCTGCATTCTTCGTGCTAGACACATCTAAATAGTCAAAGTATTCAAAGAATTCAAGCGAGCTTACAATTTCTTCAACCTCGTCAAAATTTTCTTCTCTGTAAGCTACGAAATCTTCATACTTCCAGTCTCTGTATAGCAGATAATCATTTCTCGTAAGCAAGAAGTAATACTTTGTCATAACAAATTCGTATATTTGATCATTTGTTGCTTGAGAAGCAGTTGAATCTTGCCCTTTAATATAATTTGCAAATGCAGCATACGTTGTAATGGAATTTATGGCACTATACTTTGCGCTGCTCATCAAAGGCTTGACAATCTTTTGAAGATTTACAAGTTTTCTCTTTTCTTGCAAAATTGAATTTTCAGCATCAATTTCTGCTTTCAAAACATCAAAACTTATATAAACACTTCTCTCATCAATGATACCCAAATTCAAATAAGAAGCATCATCAATAACATCAATACTGAAATACTTGCCGTACGTTCCAGCATTTCTTACTGTAAATGTCGTCGTCTGTTCCCCATCAAGAGAAACAACAACTGATGCATGTGTTTCCACAGGCAAACCAATTTGGAAGTTTCCTGCATTGTAAGAAACAACAAATCCACTATTAAATTCTTGCTCTTGTTTCCAATACTGTCCAAGCGAAATTGTATGCTCTGTTGCAGTGTATGTAAGGTCATCAGTGTAAGATTCAAAATCAATTTGATAATCCCCCACAAAGGTCCAACCAACATAAAGCGTCAAAGTTGGAATTGCCGTCAAGTCTACTTGACTTATTTGTATGTTGTAAATTGAAGATGCTGTCACCTTTCCAGACTCCAACATTACTGAGTCATCCAAATATAATCCCGCAAATTCAAATCCACTTCTCAGTGTTTTTTCTGTGCTGTAATCACTCAAAATTCCGGCAAATGTGTCATCATAAGAAATTGTGTATAATTCAAAACGCTCTTTTGGGTTGTCTGACACTTCAACAAGCACTCCATCTTTGTAGATGCTGTTTGCTCCGTTGGTCATAATTTTAATTTGATATGGGTTTGCAATCCATGTTGCAACAAGTTCTACTGAATCTGTATAGATATACCTGCCTGCATCATCAAACAAATCACATTCTATCAAATCTCCATCAGCAGTTACAACAACATTTCCATTCCAAGTCCAGCCATCAAATGTATAACCTGTTTTTGAAATCTGATTTTTGTTTGCAATTCCATTCACTGCATTTTCATAAGTAACAGGAATCAAGTTTGAGTATCCACCAGCCAAAGAACCACCATTTGTGTCGATTGCAATATTATATTCATTTGGCTCCCAAACATAGAAGAAGTGAAGCACTGCATTATCTGGGGTGCTTTCTCCCTCAGAAGCATTTGAAAGCATAGCGTTGTCAAGGTTTATATAATTTGCAAAAAGCGTCTCATTTGCATTATAAGCCAAATAGTTTGTGCTTGATTTTGTGTAACCTTTTCTTGTTGCATAAACACGGTTCAAATTTATTGGTTCAACCAGTGAGCCATAATCAACAGCACCCTCAACATCAAATGACTTTCCAAAGAAAGAGTGATATTCCTTTATCGTGTCTGTCGTCTCTTCTCCGCTTTCGTTGTAGACCGTTCCCTTCTTGCCATCAGTATACAAACTATCTACATCCTCTGTACCTGAATGGAACACAAGAGTAACATCTCTTCTTTTCAAAATAGGCATCATATAGTATTTCACATGCTTGAGACCCGCAAATTCTGTGTCCACACTTAGTGGTGTCAGTGTTTGTGTGTCAAGCATTGTTATTCTTGAGAGCAAATAGTCGTGTAAGTTAAATTGATTGTAGTATGAAACCGGTGTCAGAGTCTGACTGGTTAAATATTCAAATCCGTCACCATAATAAATTCTGTAACCAACAACATAGTATCCACTTTCATTTACGCCACCTTTTGTAAATGATATGTTTTTAAAGTTTCCTGACAGCGGACCGGTTGCATAATCCATTGTTTGATATGTAACATTAGTTGCACCACCATTGAGTGTTGCAGAAAGTCCGCTTCCAGCAAGTTCTCTTTCTGTAGCATCATCATAATCGTAGAACATTCCAGAATACATTGAAAGTGAAACACTCTTCTTTGTATAGACTGCTGATATGGTAATTTGTTTTGCATCATCGGATATTATCCTGTTGAAAACACAGTATTCAAACAAATCTTTGTAGAAGAAGGTATATGTGTTTGTCAATCGGTCGCCATTTACCTCTTCAATAAAGGTCCCATTTACCATCCATCCGTTGAAGTAATAAGCACGATTATCTGCCACTGTTGTGACAGTGACTTCCTCATCAAAAGAAATGTTTTCATATTTTGATGCTGTTGTTTCAAGCTCACCAATGTCATAATTGTTATTTACGTTCAAAGAGTAATAGATTGGCTTAAGCCTGATTGTAATTCTGTATTTTCCAGCAACAATGTCACCGGTATAAGTCCATGTGACTTCATGTGTGTTGTCGTTTACGGCTGGATTATTCCAACCTGTGGAATAATTAACTTCTGACCATGCATCATTCTGAAAATCATGTGCTTCAATGATTATGTCTGTGCCAAAAACAACTGCTCCACTACGGCCAGTAAACTGATAATATCTTGATGGTTCAAGCGTAAATTGCATGGTTTGTGAAGAGCCTTGTTGAACAGTCTCGTATGTATATGTTTCAGTGCTAAAGGTTGGTCTTGTTGCGGCATTTAACAATTCTTTAGTTTCATCAACAGTTTTGCCATCAATTTGGAATCTATAATCTGTAGAAATCGTCGTAAGCTTTGTTTCTATCAAAATATCTCTATCATTTTTTGCAAAATCCGTAAATGAAACAAGAACCTTTGACTCATTGTCTTGTGTTGGATTTGTTGTATCTTTCATGAATGAATAACCAAAGTTTTCATTGTCCGTCAAGTCTGTTATATTAACGAATTTTGTTCCATCATTTTTTGTCATTGCAATAAAGACAAAGCTTGCTCCATAGAAATATTCAATCTTACGAGAAACATTTGTCCCATTTCTTACCTCAAGCAATCTTACAATCATATCCTTTTTGGTAAATGCACCATTTACAAATTCTCCTTCAACAAGAGTGTATTTTGTCGTGCCTCCATCGGTTTCTTTATAAATTCGATAATATCTTATGACATTGTCTGCATCAGTAAAGTTGAATGGGAAGTATTCCTCATCAAAATACTGTGTTCTTCCTCCAGTACGACGCTCCATTGCGTCTTCGCTCAAAAGTGAAACCTCGTTCATTGGGTCATTAGCAACATACACATCACTTGCCGTAGGCATTGTTCCATTCAAGTTGATTCCAGAAGAAGCAAGAACCCCCGGTCCAAAAGCAAAATAGAAATCATCGTCAGTTGTGTTTTCGTCTTCATTAAGCACAAGGGCAAAATCATATTTTTCTCTTTCAAGTGCAATCTCAATTGTATAATCATCTTGCAAGTTTAACCATTTCAAATATCTAAATGGAAGGTTTCTTCCCGAGTCTTTATTCAGATTTATTGAGCCTTCTGTTTTCAATGACCCATAATCGCCATAATCTGTATTGCTTCCCTGCCCAAGATGTATGTAAGAAATTAATTCATTATAAACTCTATACCCATCTGCAATTTCAAAATCAAGACTTAGAGAGTTTGTTGTCAAATCACTTGCAAGGGTGTTGAAGGTAAAAATGTAGTCCTTATATTTTCCATCTACATCAACTTCCGTTCTGCTTGAAACAACAGCCCCAGCTTCAGTTGACTCAAGATTTATACTCTTAACCGCATTATCAAATGCAAAATTTGTCATTGCTGCATAGTCTTCATAACTTTCAATGTTTGAATCAAAATATCCTGGATATGACACCCTCACTTTAAATGTGTGAGTCGTAGTTGTTGTCCCAATCCACTTGAGATAAAAATTCATATCATCATTAACCAGCATTTGTGCTTGAGCAACAGTAAGCTTGTTTGTAAATGTGTTTGATGTGTATGTTTGATAAACGCCTTCACACACAAAACCTGCCCTTGTTTTTTCAAAAATCTCCGGCCATACTTCATACAAAACACTGTCATATCCAACAGTCTTTGTCTCCGTCTTCTCTGTTGCAGAAAAGTTGTCATTCTCATACGCATTGTAATACAGTGTCAATGTTGGCGCGGTTTCGGTATAGTTTGCCACTACTATTAAATTTCCATCAGAACAATTTCCAATCGTATTTGTAGCTTCACTATAAGGCCAATCACTGGTTCCCCTAGCAAATCCTGCAAGCATATATCCTTCTCTTACGGTAACAGTTGCAGCTGTTTTATCACCTTGAACAAATCCTGTCAAATGGTCTGACCTTAATGGCAATAGTTGTGATTGATATGTGGCAACTTGATTGTTTATAAGTTTTCCTGTTTTGTCCACCAAAACATGATACTCACCAGCAATCAATTCACCAGTTTTTGAAATTGCTTTTCCTCCATTGAAGTCAATTTCAACATCATAACCTTTTATTGTTTTTGTACCAGTAGATGTCGTAGTCCATCCATTCAACCCACTGCCAGAGTTTTTTACATTTACCTCACCAAAATATACATTCAGAGATGCGTATCCAGTTCCAACTGGATTAGCCCATGTCGTTGTACAATTTACAAGATATGTTGCCCCAAAGACATGCCCAATCAGAGCACCGGCATCCCCTGAAGAAAGATATCTTACCTCTTCAACATTAAGATTTTTGATGACAGCATTCCCAGATGTCATACCAAACACGCCGTACAGTTCGTACAATGCACTCTGCATAGAACTGTTAAGTCCATAAATTGTGTGTCCATTTCCGTCAAACACACCTGTAAAAGCATTCCCACTTTTTCCGATTGGTATCCATGTTCTGTTTGAAAGGTCAATATCGTTTTGCAAAGAGTAATAGGCGTTATTCCCATTTCCAGCATTTACCTGCTCCGCAACATAAGACAAATCGCCAGCCGTGTAAATGAGATATGGGGATAGCTCTGTGCCGTCCCCTTTCAGGCCATTATCCATGGTTGTTCCATAATATGTATCCCTTGCATAGTTATTTTGATAATTATTTTGATAACTTGTAAACATTGTTGCATTACTTTGCAAATAAGGATAACTTCCATTCATCATTGAGGAAATACTCCAGGTGTTATCAAAATCCCATTTTGCGCTCCACACATCATAACTCACTTCTGCATTTTCATCTTCGCGAGCATTTGAGTAAAGCCCTTTTGATTTTGCCCAGCCAGCAAAATCTTTCAAAGTACCATACTTGTTTCCATTTGTCAAAACAAGTTTGTTTGTCTGTCCTGGATAATAAACGTTTTTCAAATTCAATCTGTCTGATGATCCTTGATAAACACAAATTTCTGCCTTTGCATTTGAACCATTTGCAGCAACAATTGCCTGTACATTTACTCCGTCATTTATTTTTCCAACATTAAAACAATCTTGCAAAGTCCATCCGTCTGCAGAACCAACAAAACCAATAAGTCCTGCCACATATCCACCGCCTGTGACAGCTCCTGAATTGTATGCATTTGTAATTGTGTTTCCAGAGACATTTGTTGCAGCTCTTCCAATCAGTCCACCAACATTTGCAATCGATGAATTGTTTCCTGCATTGATTGCTCCAGTGCTATAAACATTGTTCAAATTGATTGAGTATATATTTGATGCAGCAAAACCTACAACACCACCAAGTTGTCCTCCCTGCTCTGCATTTATCGACCCATCAAATCCAGCATTTAAAATCTCTCTCCCTGCGTAGTAACCAACAACACCACCAACATAACTATCTGCGGTTTGCACAGTTATCTCTGCAGATGAGAAAACGTTTTCTATCTTGCTGCACACATTGTTAAAACCAGAGCCAGTTCCTGTTGCAACAACACCAACAATACCACCAGTATATTTTGCCCGTGTTTGAATTGAACCAGAAAAAGAACAGTTTTCAATAACAGCAGGTACCGGATTTACATTTGATGTGTTGTTTATAATTTGTCCCACAACACCACCAACATTTGCAACAGATGTATTGCTACCTGTGTTGATATTAGCATTTCTAATATGTAAATTTTTGATTATTCCACCATTTCCAACCGAGCCAAAGAAGCCAGTGTTATAACAGTCGCCTGTTGTTTTCATGTCATAAATGTAATGTCCTTGTCCATCAAATGTGCCTTGAAAATATTTTCTTTGTTGATTTCCTATTGGAATCCAAAGGTTCCCACTTTTTCCGTTTAAGTCGATGTTTGTTTCGAGTTTGATTATTTTTCCGTTATAATTGTTTGCTGCATTTGCATTTACTTGTGAAGCAAAGTACGCAAGACCATTTGCTGTGTAGATATACACAACATTTTCAGTTTCATAAAAATCCGCACTGCTTGGTTTGGTTGTTGGGTATGTCCCGTCCCAAACATTATCTCCCACCAAAGATGCTTGCGCAATATGATCATTTTCAGTCCTCAAATTTACAAGACCAAAAATGCTGCACAAACTAAACATCAAAATGAATAATGATAGCAGCCCCTTCTTTCTCATTTCAAACTCCTCGACATAAACTTGTCATTATTATTTTACAATAATAAAACAGAAACAACCAAACAAAAAATAAAAAAATATATATATTTTTAATATATATATATAATTGATTTTTACTCGTATTTGTCGGATTAAAAACAATTTTTTATTATTTTTTTCAAAAAATTGTTTCCGAAATTAATTTTTATTATTTTTTTATAAAAAAATATGTAAAACGCAGTTATTTTACATATCTTATTTGATGTTTATATTAAAAATTTTGAATAGTCAATACCCATTGCTTCTTTCATCTTTGACAAGGTATCTTGCGCTACTTTTCTTGCCTTTTCCGCATTTTTGAAAAGCATTTTGTAGATTTGATCTATGTTTTGCTCGAGTTTTTTCCTTCGTTCTCTAATTGGAGATAAAAGTTCTTGCAAAACGTTGTTTAAAAAGAGTTTTATCTTTACATCACCAAGTCCACCTTTGCGATAATGAGTTTTGAGTTCATCCAAATTTTTGTATTCTGGAAGATATTTTTTAAAACTTTCTTCTGTTGCAAATGCATCCAAATACTCAAAAACAACATTCCCTTCAACCTTTCCTGGATCAGAAATTTTGATATGATCAGGGTCAGTATAAGCACTCATAACCTTTTGTTTTATCACTTCAGGTTCATCTTTCAGATAAATGCAGTTTCCCGCAGATTTGCTCATTTTAAGCTTTCCATCAAGACCAACAAGTCTTGCTTGCGTCTTCGTTTCTGGCAAAAGAGACTTTGGCTCAATAAACACATTTGTTCCATAAGTAGCGTTAAACGCTCTTGCAATTTCTCTCGCCTGCTCAAGCATCGGTTCTTGATCTTCTCCAACTGGTATAAGATTTGCATTAAACGCCAAAATATCCGCAGCTTGGCTGATTGGATAACACATAAACCCAACAGGCATCTGGTTTGCAAAACCTCTCTGCTTGATTTCTTCTTTGATTGTAGGATTTCTATTTAGCCTTGCCACTGTAACCAAATTCATAAAATACATTGTAATTTCAGACAGCTCTGGCACTTGTGACTGAATAAAAATGTTTACTTTCTCTGGATCAATACCAATTGACAGATAGTCAAGAGCCACTTGTATAATATTGTTTTTTACTTTGTCAACATTGTCCGCATTGTCGGTCAACGCTTGCGTGTCTGCAATCATAACATAAAACTTCTCATAATTGCCTTGATTTTGAAGTTTTACTCTGTTTGCCAATGACCCAACATAATGTCCAATATGCAAATTTCCAGTTGGTCTATCTGCTGTTAAAATTATATTTTTCATTTTTTTCTCCTAAAAACAGCACAAAAATTGAGTTCGAATTCAATTTTTATGCAAATTGAGACAATCTGTCAACAACCTCTTTTTCTCCCAAAAGTGTCATAATCTCAAATAAGTCTGGGGAGTTTTTTCTTCCTGTTACGGCAATTCTGATATACTCACAAACCTTTGCAACATTCCCTTTGAATTTTTCAGGATTTTGTTTGTATTCTGCATTATTTGTTGCATATCCAAGTTCGTCTGCCATTTCCTTTATTTTGTCAAACCAAACTTCCTTTGATGAAAGATTGAGATATTTTTTATATTCTCTCAAAACTCTGCCAAACTCGTTCTTTTCTGACTCGTCAAGTTCGTATGAAGCAGGAGCCCCAAACATATAGTCAAACACATCAAAAAACATGCTCCACTTGTATATATCTTTTCTTGGTTTTGGCTTTTCTCTGTCGATGTTTAAAACTCTTGTGACATATTCTCTGTCTTTTACCAAATAATCAAGGTTTTCTGCAGAATTTTCTCTTGCCCATGCCAAAAGCTCTTGATAGCACTTGTCTGCAGAATATTTTGAAATAATTTCTTTAGAAATATCATTAAGCTTTACAAAATCAAAAATCGGTGTGTTTGCCGTAATTTTAAATCCATTGAATGGAAAATCCATAATATCTGCTGTTGGATTGGCTTTACGCCAGTTCTCAAAATTTGAATTTATCAAATTCATAAGATATTCAACAACAGCCTGCTTTTCATACCCCTCTTTGTCAAAGAAGCGCATGTCTGCCTCTGGATGTTTACGCTTTGAAATTTTGTTCTTGTTTCCCTTTTCATTCAATTTGTAAATCAAAGGTGAATGAATATAAAGCGGTTGTTTAAAACCAAGCGCATCAAAAATCTCTTTATGCAAAGGATATGAAGGCAACCACTCTTCCCCACGAACAACAACCGTCGTTCCCATCAATGTGTCATCAACAGCATGTGCAAAGTGATATGTTGGCATCAGGTCATTTTTAAGCAAAATTGCATCCATGCTGTTTGCGACCATCTCAACTTCGCCTTTTGCACAATCATTAAATTTGATTTTGTCTACACCATTACCATGTGATTTGATGCGGATTGCAAACTTCTTGCCCTCTTTCAAATTTCTCTCAATTTGCTCAATCGTGAGATTTCTGCAAGGGTCTACATCTACATTTATTCCTGTTTCAAACTTCTTTTCTCTGTTTTCCTTAACATCATTTAAACCCTCTGTTTTTCTACAAAAACAAGGGAAAGCCTTTCCTTCTGCAACCAATTTTTTTGCATACGCTTTGTAAATTTCTTTTCTTTCGCTTTGATAATATGGACCATAGTCCCCAACAGTTACTCCACCCTTAAGCTCATATTCATCAGGCAAAAAACCATATGAAGTCAAAATTCCAAGGATAATTGCACTTGCGCCAACAACCTCTCTTTTCTGGTCAGTATCCTCAATTCGAAGCATAAAAACTCCACCAGAGCGTTTTGCAATGTTGTAATCAATAAGCGCTTGGAAAAATCCGCCCAAATGCATATATCCCGTTGGACTTGGTGCAAAACGTGTTACATGTGCACCTTCCTTAAGCTGACGCTTAGGATATTTTTCCTCTATTTCTTCTGTGGTAAGTTTGTTGTCAGGAAACAACAACTCTGCAAGTCTATTGTAGTCCATAATTTCTCCTAATTAAATAAATATTCTCCCATTTCTTCAATAAAGTTTGGAACTGTCTTTTGGATAAACTGTTCCATTTTTTCAAGGTCTAGAGAAGCCAAAGAATTCTTCTTCTCGTATTGTTGAAGATTTCCATTGTAATTTGTAACAAATGTCGCAATATCAAATTCTTTAAGTGCTCTGTCATAAATTTTTTGCTCTGCCAAGAAGTTTTCAACTTTGTTAAACAAAACAGTTATTTGCTCTGCAGTAAATTCTTTGTCATTTGTTGCTCCATTCACAATTTGTGATTTATAAGAATTGAATGAATTTTTAACATTATCAATCAAATTGTCAAGTCTAGAATTCAACCCTTCATAAACCTTCCAACTTATTTTGTTTGCAACCTGATTTATCATAAATTCATTGTAAATTGGAAGCATCTTTGTTTGAACATAATCTTTTATTATTGACACATCTTTGTTTGTTATTGCCGTGTTTTTCATGAGATCAAAAATCTCTGTCAATTCTACACTTTTTGCAAGCGCGGATGACAATTCAATATTTTTGTCTATAAGTTTGCCATAAGCTCTTTTAAACATCCTTACATGATATTCTTCAGCGGATTGTTCCCTCTCTGCTTCAGCATATTGATTAAAGAAAACCATCATCGCCTTTCTGTTTTCGTCAAACTTCTTTATTTCTTTTTCATATTCCTTTATTTTTTTGTTTACAGTATTGAGAGATTTTTTTGCTTCCTTACTCAAATTTTTGTAGTCACAATTTAAAACATAGCTTTTGTTTGTATCAATATAGTAATGTGAAAGTGCAAGCATCACGTTGTATTCATCTCGAAGTTCTGCATAATTTTCTTTGTTCTTTCCAACATAAATGTTTACTGCATCACCATAATTTACTATATAATTTGTTTCAATCGTTCCAGCCAAGGTGCCGTGATTGAACACTTCCGAATATGTTTGATATGTTTTATCTAGCGATTCAAAACTACTCTTCAAAGTGTCAAGATTTACATCACAACCAACAAAAGCAACTGTTGATAAAAGTGCAAAGATTGCAAGTATAAAACTTAAAACCAAACTTCTCTTTCTCATTTTACACCCCTCCTTCTGTCAACAAATTTGTGATAAAGGTTAAATAAGATGCACTTGCAGTCCCTTTTTCTTTAATATCCAAAACTGTGGCTCTAAACGTTGATCCACCATCGTTGTCTGAATATGCGTATCTCAAAATTTGTGTTTCACCATTCTTTGTAAAGTATAAATTTGTAAAAGTTTTGAGATCTTTTCCACAATTTGCCTTACTGTTGTACTCTTCCTTTACAATTGCAGACAAACGGTTGAGTGCATCAAACATAATGTCAGAATAATCATTGTTTAGCAAATTTGATTTTACACTTTCCTTATATATTTTCACAAAAGCATTGTATGCATCCATTGTTTTGAAGAGCAAACCCTTCATCAAATCTTTGCAATCTGTCCACGCAACTTTTTGCCAAAATTCACTATCTCCAGCAATTTTTTCGTTTGTTTCAATTTGCTTTACCAATTTTTTTGCATCATTTTGTGCTGACGAAAGTTTTTGTATCACCGTTTTCTTATACTTACGGTATGCTTTTGAAACTTCCATAAATGGAGCTTCTCGTTCAAAAAACTCTGCAACAGTCAGATAAGCATTATATCCATCCTTAAAATTTTCAAGTTCCCGCTTCTCATCATCAGAACTCAATGTCGTGTCAAGCTTGCCAAGGTACGCCATGATTTTTTGATATTTTCCATCTTCAGTGTCAGAAAGATATCCGCTTGTTGAATAAGCTTTTATTCCTGTTGCAAGAGATTTGGTGTTTCTATCTCCAAAAAAAGCAAAATACACAACAACCGCAACTGTTGAAATCAAAATCAAAAACACCAAAATCCAAAAAAGTGGTCTAAATTTTTTCATTTCCCCCTCCTTTATTCTTGAACTTTTACTTTTTCATCATAGTTAAGAAACATTGTATATTCACCAACCCACTTAAGTCTTACTTCTCCAGTATTACCATTTCTGTGTTTTGAAATCAAAAGGTAAACCGTCCCTGGTTCGTCAGTGTTTTGAATATCATTATATTTTTCTGGATTGTACAAGAACAAAACAATATCTGCATCTTGCTCAATAGATCCAGATTCACGCAGGTCTGACAAGATAGGTTTGTGATCTTCACGAAGCTCAACAGCACGAGAAAGCTGTGAAAGCAAAATGATTGGAACATTTAGCTCTTTGGCAGCAACTTTCAATGTTCTTGTGATGTCAGAAACTTCTTGTGTTCTTGATTCTCTGTTTTGTCTGCCCATTGTCATAAGTTGCAAATAGTCAATAACAACAAGATCAAGTCCTTCTGTCATTTTGAGTTTTCTACATTTTGAAATAATATCAAAAGGCGTCACCATTGAGGAATCATCAACATAAATTGAACTTTGTGCGAGTTTTTTCTCTGCTGTCCAAACTCTCTTCCACTCATCAGAATCCATACTTCCATTCAAAATATGTCCAAGATGAACTTTAGCAACCGAAGCAAGAGATCTTTGCATGAGTTGTTCTCTTGACATTTCAAGGTCAAAAATCGCAACCTTCTTGCCTTCTTCTATTGCTGCATACTCAGCAATGTTCATAGCAAAAGATGTCTTACCAACACCAGGGCGAGCAGCAAGCAAAATCAAATCGCTGTTTTGAAGTCCATTTGTTATTGCATCAAATTCTTTATATCCTGTTGGGATTCCACGCAGTCTTCCTTTGTTTTCTGCAATTTCAGAAATTTTTGAGAGCACATTTGTAAGTGCACCACCAGGTTTTCCAACAAGTTCCAAATCTGATGTCGTGTCTTTTTGTGACAAATCAAAAATTTTCTTTTCCGCAAATTGCATTGCATGGTTTCCATCCTCTGCATCAAAAGCAGTTTTGATAATCTCCTGTGACTCTGCAATCAAGTGTCTTCTTACTGCAGAATTTTTTACAATGTTTAGATAGTGATTAAAGTTTGCGGCTGATGGCACAACATTTGTCAAATATGTCACATAATCAATTCCGCCAATGGCATCAAGTTTTTTATCAACTTCAAGTTGATTTGTGAGCGTGACAAAGTCAACAGGAATACTCTTGCTAAAAATTTTGAGCATACTGTCATAAATGTTTCTGTGTGACTCTGTATAAAAATCATCAACATTAACCTTTGTAAAAATCTCAACCTGTGCATCATTGTCAAGCAAAATACATCCAAGCAACGCCTGTTCTGCCTCTAAACTGTTTGGTAAAATTTTGTAATCAGCCATCTTTCTCCTCCACTAATCTGAAAATGGGTCTTTTTTGTTTTTCATTCTTTCTGCTTTCCTTGCATCAAGTTTTGAGCATACAAAAATGTAAAGAGCATACATCAAAAACATCACAATGACAAGCACCATAATGTTTACCCATTGTTTTGCTCCTACATATTGCAGCACAACCGCCAACACAATAATAGGCACAAAAACAATAAGGAAAAACAATCCAAGTCTCCCCAATTTTCTTTTAAGCTGTTGTTTCTCAGAATTTTTCATATCTAAAGTATAACAACAAACTTGCCCTTTGTCAATTTATAAGTTGAAAAACAATATATTAAAATATATTGACATAGAAAAACCGAAGGGTTTTCCTTCGGTTTTTTACAATTCTCCTCTCAACATTTTTCCGCGCTCTCTCAAACGCATATTGTGATCAAGAATGATTTTTCTTATTCTGATTGATTGTGGAGTAACTTCCAAATATTCGTCATCTCCCAAAAATTCAATGCAGTCTTCCAGACTCATAAGTCTTGGAGGTGTCAGCCTCAATGCTTCATCAGCACCAGAAGAACGGCAGTTTGAAAGGTGTTTTGCTTTGCATACATTAACAACAATGTCTCCACCCTTTGGATTGCTACCAACAACCATTCCTGCATAAACAGGAGTGCCGGCACCAATAAACAATTCTCCTCTTTCTTGTGCATTATAAAGTCCATACACAATTGCTTTTCCTTCTTCGTGTGCGATCAAAGAACCACTTTCACGTCTATTTATTTCTCCTTTGTATGGCATATAGTCGTAGAACAGCGAGTTTACAACTCCCTCACCTCTCGTATCTGTCAAATATTCCGACTTAAATCCAAACAAACCTCTTGAAGGAACCAAAAACTCCATTCTCATTCTGTTTCCTTTTGGGCTCATGCCTTGAAGATCTCCCTTTCTTACACCCATTTTGTTCATAACAGTTCCAACACAGTCTTCTGGAACATCAAGAAATACTCTGTCAACAGGTTCGCACTTGACACCATCAATCTCTTTAAACAAAACTTTTGGTTGGCTAACTTGAAACTCATAACCATCTCTACGCATGTTTTCAATAAGGATTGAAAGATGCATTTCACCTCTTCCGCATACCCTAAACTTCTCTGCAGTGTCACCATCCTGAACACGCAAAGAAAGGTCTTTGACAGCTTCTTTGTAAAGTCTTTCTCTCAAGTGTCTTGACGTTACAAATTTTCCTTCTCTTCCGGCAAATGGGCTGTCATTTACCATAAATGTCATTTCAACACTTGGCTCTGCAATTTTTACAAATTCAATAGGCTCAATTGTGTTTTCGTCACAAATTGTGTCTCCAATTTGCACATTGTCTATCCCAGCAACACAAACAATTTCTCCGGCAGAAGCACTTTCAACAGGAACTCTCTTAAGTCCCTCATAAACAAACAAACTTACTATCTTTGCTTTTGCCTTCTTGTCGGTATCATGGTAGTTGCAAACAACAACATTTTGTCCAACTTTGATTGTTCCTCGATCAATTTTTCCAACAGCAAGTTTTCCAACATAATCGTTGTGCTCTGCAGAAGAAATCAGCAATTTGAGAGGATCCTCACTTGATCCTTGTGGTGCAGGAATATGCTCCAAAATTGTGTCAAAAAGAGGTCTCATATCTGTACCAACAATATTTGGATCATTTGAAGATATCCCCGCTCTTGCAGAAGCAAAAACAAATGGAGAGTTGAGTTGATCCTCATCCGCATCAAGCTCCAAGAAAAGCTCGAGCACCTCGTCAATAACCTCTTTGATTCTTGCATCTGGTCTGTCAATCTTATTTATAACAACAACAACTTTAAGTTTCAATGCAAGCGCCTTTTCCAAAACAAAACGAGTTTGAGGCATTGGTCCTTCAAAAGCATCAACAACAAGCAAAACTCCATCCACCATCTTCAAAACTCTTTCAACTTCTCCACCAAAGTCTGCGTGTCCCGGGGTGTCAACAACATTTATTTTTACACCATTATAAAAGCATGAGGTATTTTTTGACAAAATTGTGATACCTCTTTCTCTTTCAATTGCATTTGAATCCATCACTCTGTCTTCAACGACTTGATTTTCTCTAAAAACATTTCCTTGTTTCAAAAGTTCGTTAACAAGAGATGTCTTGCCGTGGTCAACGTGAGCAATAATTGCAATGTTTCTTATGTTTTTATTTTCCATTTTCATTGTCCTTTTTTTTCGCTATAACCCGCTTATTATAGCACTTTATAGCGCAAAAGACAATAGAATTTAATTAGATTTTTTCTTCCTTTTTGTTATTAGATAAGCAAATAACATTCCAAGACCAACCACAGCAATCAAACACACATACACCAAGCCCCTATCGACAGATTCAATATAAAAGACAATTGTGCTGTCATTTTCAATTTCTTGAGCTGATTTTATAAAAACATTGTGAAAAAATCCGTTTTCGGAATACATTTTTTCTGATTTTAGTGTGTTTTGTGGTGTTGCAAAATCATAGATAAAAACAGAATCCGCAAGTTTGTTTATCAGCATATTTTTCTTAGTTTCTTCAATTTCATTTTCTCTGCTCCAAGATGAAATTGCCAAAACAGAAACCATTTTTAGATCACCTGCAACTTTGGTCGAGGAGATTGGAAACTCCGTTTTTACGCTCGTTTTTTTAACAAAAAATCCACTTGTCTTTTACTTTTGAATGTTCTGTTTTTCCTCAGGTTTAACCCCAAAGAATTTTTGTTGAATATCTATGGAGTTAAACAAAACAGAAAAACCGATTCCATCTATATCATCATAGTAAGCACAACCTGAAACTGTCACCCCATCAAAGGCTTTTTGCTTGTTGTTTTTTGCAAGAGAGTTTACATAAAGTGCCAGATACAATTTGTAATTTTCATACTCTTTTTCTGTAAAATTTGATTTGACTATTTCACTATTTAATGGAAAAATGTATGAAAGACAAATTTTCCCCTCTAGGTCTATTTTTCTAACAATCCTGTACGCATTCTGTTGAAAGATATTATCCGTGGATTCTGCATATGCAATTTCAGTTGGTTTTTGCAAAATCAAGAGCAATAAAAAAAGAATATAAACAGCTTTTTTCATAGTCTATTTATACTCTTTTTCTTTTTGCATTATTCTATGGATTGATAAAAATCTCTCCTTGTCTAATTGTTGAGAAACCAAGTTCTGTGGCATCATGTACAATATAATTGTTATTTACATTGTCCTGCAAAGCACCTTGATTGTGACAAACGATACCTGCAAAGTATGCTCTCCATTGGTCAACGTTTGTTATATCTGTTGGTTCAACGGTCAAAAGTGCATTGTTTGTGCAGTTTTTGATAAGTGAATTTTGCACATTCACAATTGATACTCCAGCAATTTTTGATTCAACTGTGCTGTCTTCTCCAACAACTTTAAATGTTGTGGACTTGTCCACCTCTCCAATTACGCAGTTTTCAATTGTTGCGTAATTTATTGACGCAATACCAGAAATGCAGTTTCTTTGAGATTTTGTTCCATTGTCTATAACCATATTTACAACATAGTTTGTCCCGCTAACTGAGTCTGTATAGTTTTGAACAGAACTATTGATGATGGTTGCTGTTCCACCAATGTTTACAGTCACAATTCCAGAGTAAAGCATATTGACCATTTTTGATGAATAGTTTCCAACAAAATTGCTTGTAAACCCAACCAAACTTACATTGTTGATTTGTCCATTGTTTGTTATTGCTAGTCCTGCAAATGTTGTGTTTTGTGAAACATATCCACTTGCTTTGTTGAGAGAAGCATTGATTTTTAAGTTTTTAACAATACCACTTGCAGCAATGTTTGAGAAGAGTGAGGCTCCAACAGTAAACTCGTCGACTTCACTTGACAAATAACCTGCTGCAAATGTCACCTTGTTGTCAAGGTCTCCGACATCAGTGATTGTGTATGACAAAACATGGTTTGATCCATCAAGTATACCAGTAAATTCTCCATGAAATTTAACTCCAGTAAATCCGTCAAGCGTGATATTGTCACTCAATGTGAAGTAATATTTTCCTTCTTCGTTTACCGTGTTGTTTCCGCTTGTATATTTGTTTAAGTAAGAATCTTTTGTCATTCTGTACACAATTTTCTCAAACTGATTGTTGTTTGAAATTACATATGGATTTAACAAAGTTCCCTCTCCACTAGCAAACAAATCAAATGTTACACTCGCACCATCATTATATAAAACTTCGTTTGATTGAATGTTTGTTTCGCCAAGTTTTACTCTAACAGCAAATTTTGTTACTTGTCCAATCAATGTTGGTTTAAAGTATCTCGTTTGAGTGATATATGTCCTTGTGTCATCACCATATGAAATTGTCACTGTAAATGTTGGATTTACTATATATGTGTTTAAAAGTCTGTATGTTGTTGTCTCATTCTCTCGTGTCACACTGATGATTGTTTCATCATCACCAGTCTCAACAACATTATATAGCGTTCCAACAAGCAGATCCTCAGTCACAGGAGTATCTCCATCCAGGACATCTATATAATCAGTTCCATCAAACTCAACCACATTTGCTACAACTGCAGTTTGGAGAGAATATTGACCAGTGTAATCCCATTCAAATTGCTCTGAATTTTCGTTCCAAACAATGCTATCTTGCCAATCTGCGCGTTGCAAAACAATGTCGTCACTTATGTCAGAATAAAGGCAATTTTCAGCATTTGAATATGCTTGGAAAGTAAGCCTTAGGGTTGTATGTTCGTCAACTATTTCAACATCTTCAAGAGCATGCTCGTCTCTTGGATCAGGAGATGTTGCATCAGCTGTAAGGATATATAATTTGTATTTGTTTTCATTAAACACTCTTCCATCAAGCACATATTCGCCATCTGCATATTGCAATGTTTTGATTTCAAGATTGCTATATGTCGTTGCATAATCTGTAAAGTATTTCTGCAAGTTTAAAAGTTCAATCTTTGCATCTGCTGTTGAATCAATTGCAACAAAGCTTGTATCAATTGCTGCAAGTTTCTTCACAGAAATCGTCTCTCCATAAGACTTAATCAAGTTCTTTCCATCTGCAAGTTCGATTGCATAAATTGTGAGGTTGATGTTTACGCCAGGATTTATCTGTCCCTTGTCTTCTACAAATGTAACAGTAAACTTGGTGTATTTTACTTCTTCTCCATCTACAATTCGGGTTTCTATTGTTGTGGTATCAGAAACGTAGCATTGTCCATTGATTTCTTCGTTTCTTGCATTCATAACAGAGAATTTGTAGTGTGACAAAAGTGCCCATTGTCCATCTGATGTGTCGATTTCTCCTTCAACACTAAATGTCCATTGCAAATGTCCGTTTACAACACAAGCTGAATTTTCGTCAACACTTTGTGATCTTTCAATTGTGTCAAGAGTTCCACCCTCACCAATCAAAATGTAAAGTGAAGAGTCTTTATACTTGAGCGTGCCATATGCAACTCCACCCTCAACAAGTGCAACACAATCTTCTTCTGCAATGCTTGTTGGTTTTGTTGCAGCTTTGATAAGTCCAAGTGCCCTTACAACAACATCAAGATACTTCACGTCTTTTTCAAGTTCATCCTCATTGAGGTTTGCAAAGTCAAAACGTGTTTGAGCAGTGTAGAAATATTTTGTTTCTTTTACAGTGGTCTTTGTTTGTCCACCTTCAGTATAAGAAGTCTTATATTGAGTTACTTCAATTCTATATATTACTGAACTGCTTCTGCTGAGTTCCAATTCTCCAGAGCCAGTCACACCTGTCCAAGTCAAAACACCATCTGTAATGCTTAAACGTGTTGGTGTGTCCATCATCTTTGCCAAAAGTGCCTGATATGCACTTGAGATCAAAATATTTTTATTTGAAAGTTGATCATCTTCATCAAGACCATAAACAGTCTTTACATAATATTCATCGCCTGCAGCAACCTCATATCCAAATCTTGCTGTTGAGCCAATGGATGAAACATAGAATTCGTTTGCATTTACTTCTGTTCTTCTATAATCATACTCAGCATCACTTGAGGTGTAACCTGTTGCACCAGGTGTATACATATATGTTGCGGTCTGTGCACTGTTTGTTATGATTGTTGACAAGCTTTCAGTTGACTCTTTGTTGTATATCTTATATGTATAAAGAGGTGACTCTGAGAATGCCACATCAAGCATCTCAATGTTGCTTGCAGTTTCGTTTATTGTAAGCATTCCTTTATAGTTTGACAAAAGTGGATTTTGAAGTTTATAAACATTGTTAAGTTTATAAATTTCACTGTCAACAGCAATAATATTTTTGGAAACATCACCAACTGTTACAAATTCAATATAGTCATAAAGTCCGCTTCCCTCTCCTTCAAGGTTAAAGCTTAAGGATCCAAGACTTCCATCAAGAACTTTTACTGTTTCATTTAGGCTGTCATGTTTCTTGTATACCACCGTTGTATTTCTGTTTGCTTGTGTTGTCCAAGTAAACATGCCATTTGTGATTGACAAGTTTTCTCCCATACTATAGAAAGTCAACTTGAAGTATTCTGACTTACTTGATGCTGTATAGTCATTTCCTACCGTATAGATTTGCATGCTATACGTACCTTTTGTCATTTCATCTCCAAATGTCCCAAGAAGAGAATTTATTCCATTGTGATTTATGTAGAACATAAAGTATTCTCCATTTGCCACAACTTCTCCACGAGCATTTGTTTCGTAAACAGAAACTGTTGATGCTGTTTCACCATTCAAAAGTGACACAGCACTTTGTGTAACAGCAAAAATCATTGAAACTCCAACATCATTATAAACTTTCATAACATAATTTGTTGCAGTCTCTTGTTGATAAGAAGAATCGTAAACAACACTCTTCTTGATCAAAAGTTTGTAGTCATTTATAGCATCAGTTGCAGTCTTTACTTTGATTGCTGAAATCAGAGGCTCTGCTCCAACATAAATAACATTGTCTCCATTTTGGTTTTCATATTCATACCAATAGGAGTTGAGAGTTTTGTCACCACCAACCAAGCAATATTCAAGTGAGTATCTTCCCTCTTGCAAGTTTTCAAAAATATCATCAAACAATCTGCTGCTGTTTGCAACGCCATTTGTTCCAGTCTTTTCCATAAGCTCTGCAAATGCTTTGTAAACACGTTGACTCGCCAAAGTTCCAGCATTGGCTGCCAATGCATTTATTTTTGTCTTATATGCAGGATCCACATCAAACAAATTCAAAAGCAAATCTTTTGCATTAAAGTCAAAATTCTTTGTTACATTTGAGGAATTTGTGAATCTAAATCTGATTCTGATCTTGTCTCCAACAAGGTCTGCCATTGTCATTGTAAATGGATAATGGAATGTTTTTGTTGTAAATTTTGCAGCACCCTCTGCATCAGTTGAAGAAAGTTCATCAAATGCTGTCAAGAAATCTCCTGCAAGATCCCAGTCAAAATAGAATTTTCCACCAGAAAGAACAAGTGGTGATTTAATTTGGTTTTTAGACACTTTTACAGGTTCTTCTCCACCAGACTCTGTTACAAAGATGAGTTTTGATGGCAAACAGTTTGTATCTGTTGATACTGCTTGAACTGCAATGTAGAACGCTCCATCTTGTCCGACATAATCTGTAGCCAAGAAGAAGTTTTGATTTGTGTCGTATCTTACAAAGTTGTCTCCAATTGCTCCGTGACTCAATTCTTCCGCAAAATATACATAATAATTTGTTGCAAGCTCTGATGGGGTCTCCCATGAAAGGTTTCCACCAGAAAGGATAAGTCTTCTCAAAGAGTTAATTCTTGTAAATTCAATTGCGGATGCCGTCTCTGACAACCAGTTTGAAATTCTAACATTTTCTGAAGTATCAATCTGCAAAACTGCAAAATCAAGAGACAAATCTCCATACAAATCTTCAAGTTCTTCTTCTTCAAAAAGTTCTGTCAAAGTCACAATGTAAGAATCATTTGCTGATGGATAATAATTTGATTTCAAGTTTCTATAATCAACTGTATATGTTCCAATTTCCTCTCCATCTTGAGACACTTTGACAAAGAAGAATGTAAATATGTTTCCACTTAAGTAGTCATCGCTGACTTTATCGAAGAACACTGCTACATCAGCCAAATCAACTTTGTAATCAGTTCCTGTGTTGTCATCAAATTTCTTAACTTGATCAAAGCCACAGTCTTCCACATACTTAAAGTCAATTGTGTAAGGTTCAAAGTTTACATAAGTCGATTCTGCATCTTCTGTTTCTCTATAATCCCAGAAGTAAAGAGTTTTCTCTCCATATGTTTCAACATTGAATTTTGTTACAAGTGTATCCAAAAGTGATGCAACCGAGATTCTGAATTCTTCTGATCCCTCTTCTCCAATCAATTCAATCTCAACTGGAGCAACAGTGTCTTCGCTTAAAATTGCATCTGCCGTCATTCCAACATAAATTGTTGTGTAAGCACCATTTGTAATTTGCATCTCCATTGATGCATTATCTCTTATGTTTATTGTTACACTCTTAATTTTTGTTCCCATTTCATAGGTCAGAGTTTTTCCAACAGTTGTAAAGTAAGAAGAGTCAAGCACAAAATTGGTGTCTGTCGATGTTGCTGTAATATTTCCAACTTTCAAAAGTTCGATATTAAATTTTGTTCCCGTTGGAATAATATTGTTTTCACTCAAGAAACTTGCATCAATCTTGAGTTGCTCTGAATCAGCCTCAACAAGTGTCCATACAGAATTTGAGAGTGCCGCACTTGAGCTGTCAACAAATCTATACAAATATTTTTGTCCAGCTGTTGCATCAACTGTAATGATACCTCTTTCATCAATTCCAAAGTCTGCAACAACCATATCATTTCCTTTGATTGTTGCGTTGAATGAATACTCTTGTGAATTGTTTTGGCTTGCACTTGAACCAATTGCAGATATTCCAATTCTGACATTAAGGTCTTCTATGATTGTGCTGATTTCTCCATAAGCAAAGATTTTTGTATAACTTGCTCCAAAGAGATCTGTCAATGTGTAAGAGTGCCCTGTCAATTCGTCTTTAAATATTTCTGTTCCTTCACTATTATACATTCTAAAGATGTATCCAGCTGCTCCAGAAACTTCATCCCATGAAAGCGTTACTTCTGAAAGGTCAACAGAACTTCTTGTCATTGAAACACTTGAAACTGAGGCTATTCTGTTTAGTGTAACAGGAATTGTTTCTCTTACAGATTCAACATAACCATTTTCAACAGCGTAAACAATCAAATTGTATGTGTTGTCTGTCCAAGTTTTGTCAAACTCAAATTCAAATTTTTCATTTTGGTATTTTATGGTATATTCGTTTGCACCGTATTTTACAATATATGTCGTCTTGTTTGAATTGATTGTTGGGTCAATTTCAAACCCTCCAGCAGTTCTTGTAATGTCAGCAGCGGTCACTTTGTTTAAGATGTTAAACTCGTCACTTTCAAAATATTCTCCACAAGAGAGGTAATATATGTGATTTGCGGCATTACTATAACTATTTGTAAGAAGTTCTGCTTTGATTTTTCCACCAACAGCCAAATGTGCTGTGATAAAATCTTTCATTGCATATTGAATTGTCTCTGATGCAGAGCCAACAGGAATCAAAACATATTCTGTCTCCTCTGTTCCGCCATTTGCTGTGTAAGTAAATTTTGCAACAACACCTCCGCTTGTAAGGTCTGTATGATTACTGTTGAATGTTACAACAAGGTTTTGTTTATACTTTCTTCCATCTGCTTCAAATGTTGCACCAGCAATTTTTGCTGCTCTTGTAATTGAAACACTCCCCATTGAAGATGGAATGTCAGTTTCACTCAATGCATGGATTTTAATTAAAGCTGTTGCACCAAAGGCAATTTCATTGTTGTACTCTGCATATGGGATCGTGTATGTATAAACATCATTCAATTTTGTTATACTTGCAGTCTCAATGTGTTTGTCATTGAGATAAATTGCAAAGTCTCCTGTCGGATCATAATTTCCTGTAAAGTTTATGATGATGTCTGGTTCTGCTGCCTTTGACAAATCGTCTTGATAATCAAACTCAACACTTGATACGACTGGTGTTGTAAGTTTGTTTATTGTTGCTGTGTTTGCATATTGATAGAAGTTTGCTTCTTGGTGATTATTTGCCAATGTTGAAACTGCTGCAAAGTAAATGTCGCCACCAGCAACAACGCTATATGTGTCAAGGAAAGCATAAACTGTTATTGTCAAGCTTCCCTCATTGAGTGCAGCGACTGTGTCATATATATCAGTCCCTGCTGTAAAGCTTACTGAAGTTTGTGTTGTTGTAAATGTTGCAACATTTTCTCCATCATCAAACATCAAAACATACTTTTGTGAAGCAAGACCTTTGCCAGCACCAAATTCATTCCAAGAGATAACATTGTTGTTAAATGTTACTGTTTGACTTGATGGAGCAAGTGTTGACATCTCTTTCAAACTCCATGATGTGGTTGTGCTATCAAGGTACGATGTCACAACATCACCTGAAACCAAATTTTTCTTTCCAACAACTTTCAAAGAAACGTTTATTTTGCTTCCAATCTCGATTTTTCCAGTTGTGTCATGAGTCTCTCCAACAAGAACATAATCATAAAAATCTCTTTCTGCTGAAGCAATTTGATATTCAAGTTGTCCATCATATGTTCCGCCAGAAATAAGCTTCAAACTGTTTATTGCATTCAATCTATAAATTCTTACCTTGTTTGAATTGTTTGAATCCATGTAGTAAGGATTTTGAGCTACAACATAGAATGTGTAATACTGCCCAAGGTTAAAGTCTGACAAAGAATATGTTTGTGTCGTAGAGCCTGAAAGTGCTGGTCCATATGCCTCATCGCCATCATTATCTACGCGATGAATTTGATATGAAGTCTGTGATGAAACATCAGAGCTTGCTGAAATTTCGTTCCATGTAAATGTAATGTTTGAATCAGTCAAGCTAAATTCAAGTTCTGGAGCTGACATTTTTTCAACTTTAACAATATTTTTGCTTGCATCAAGCTGAAGTGTGCCAAATTGAGAAACGATCAAATTTGTCAAATCTGTTGGAGTTGAATAAATTGCAAAACCATATTCAACAGCTTGATTGTAAACATTTGAGATTTCTGTGTTTGAGCATTCTTTTACCAGGTCAAGCAAAGCATTCAATCTCACTGTAACTGTTGTGCCAAGATTTGAAACTGCTGCCATTGAATTTGAGAGTCTTACATTTGCGTCTCCATAACGAGCAGACACAACATCTCCCTTAATCACAATAACAAGATTTCTGATGACACCATTTGCATCTTTACAGAAAACTGTAATGTTATATCCACCTGTTGCAGCAACATTTAAGTTTGTAAATTTTAAACTTCCACTGTCATATCTAAGTTCCGTCAAAGTTGAAAGTCTTTCAAAAGCAATTTCACTTACCTCAGAATTTAAACAAACTGTGTCGTTTTCAATGTTGAAATATTCACCCGTTTTTGCTGATCCATAATAGATAAAGCTCAAAGAAACATTTGTCTTGTCAGCCAAACTATAACGTGCTGATTGTGCGGTTGTGCCACCCGCGCAATTTGCCTCATTGAGTGTTTCCCAAATTTTTACACCTTTTGCGTTCTCAATAACACTTAGTGAAACATCTTGTGCCTTGTTTGTTACAACATAATCTGAGTTTGCAACAATTGACCATTCATCCAAAGTCAAATTGTTTTTGGTTACTGCAGGCAATTTAATCACCGTCAAGGTGTATGTCTCGGAGTCAAGGTAAATCGCACTGTCTGTTGCATGTGCAACAACTGTGATTTCATGTTCTCCGACATTTTCATCAAAGTTTTGAGTCAAAATATATGTGCTTGTTGTTTGATCAGAAACAACATTTTCAAAAGCTACATTATCAACCGAAATTCCAAACGTATCAACGTTTGCAGAATTTTTGATGTTGAGGTAATACTTTTCTCCATTGTATCCAAGTCTTACATCTTCAACTTGCAATCTCTTTGCAACACACACAAGATCAGCAAGGTATGTTGTCGAAGAAATATATGTGTTTTCACTTCCTGAAATTGAGAATACTTTCACAAAGTAGTATCCCTCTTCTTCAAAAGTGAAAAGGTTTGTGTCTACTGTCTGTCCAAGATTTGTAAGAGAACTTGTGTCAATGTCAGTTGAACCAGCATCAAATGTTGTCTTGTCAATCTTGTAAACTTCAATGTTGTATTCATCAGCAAATTCAACCTCTGTCCATGTGTAATCAACTTCTGTTGTTTGTCTGCCCACTCTTTCTGGTGCAGCAAGCTCTGTCAAAACCTTTTCGGTTGCAGAATTGATTGTCATCAAATCGTTTGCTGTGTGTGCAACGATCTTAAATGTCAGTTTACCCTCGTCCTTATAAGCATCAAACAGCGTTTCTACTTTCCCAGCAAAAGTTATTGTCACAGTATCACCAAGCACAATGTCATAGTTTGCTGATGGAACAGCAACATATTCTTCTCCGTCCAAAACAAAGAGTTCATATCTTGTTGCACCATCAACAGCTTCATAACTAAACACAGAAGCATCACCCACATATGCATGTGCAATGTTTTCAATTTGGGCAAGCTTTGTGATTGTAACAGAATTGCTGTTGTCAGAGTTGATTGCATAAATTGGCAACTCTCTATAAACATATTGTTCTGCATTTGGGATTTGCTTTGCAGTTAAAACATAATTTCCTGATTCATTTAAAATAAGTTGAATTGTTTTTGAAGGTGTGTTTATATTAAGCCCATCAAAAGCAGACTCAACACCAGAAAGATTCGTCAAAATCTTTGTTTGATAAATTGTGTGTGCAGAAGCAACAAGTTCCCATGTTGTTTGGTTTTCCTCATTTTCGCCAGTACCCGCCAAGCCAAGCGTGCTCAACTTATAAAACATGTCAGAAATCATTCTGTCACTCTTATAGTAATTCCCTTCAATTGGGTCTGCATAAACAACCAAATGGAATGCACCAGCAGGCACACCAACAAACGTTTCAACGATGGTATTATCATCCCAATTGTATTCCTTATCTACAAAGGATGCATCATCATAAGACAATCTTGCATGAAGTTTTGAAGCAAAGTCAGGCGCTGTCAACAAAACTTCTCCGCCATCTTCAGCGTCATAATGATATTCAATTGTTGGATAGTCAATTTTTATGATAGAAATCATTTGGCTGACTGTTGGGAGTTTTTTGTTTTCATTGTCATAAACAACAAGACCCACTTCATGCTCACCAGAATATGTCTCATCAAAATATGTTGAAAGATTGTATGAGGTTTCTGTCTGTCTTGCACCAAGCGTCATTCCATCAAAAACAACCCTGTATGACGCACCATCAACCGCTTCCCAGCTCAATGTGCCATTTGTATTCCATGTCAAAGCAGTGCGCAAAACTTGTGGCATTGCACCATAGTAGAAACTTGCAAACTCTGACTCAACACTTGCATCAAAATAGTCTTTTCCAAGTGCCGTAACTGTCAAAGTATATTCACCATATTCTTGTGGTACAAACCTGTTTGTGTTTACAACTTGATTTATCTCTTCAACATCAGAAACAGAACCATCTACCTCCGAAACTTTTCTCAATGTTCCCTTTACCAAGTACTGAGATGCAACAGTTGGGTTTGGTTCGTTTTGGTAGAATGCTGAAACAGTATTCCATGTGAGAACATTGCCTTCACCTGACAAAGTTCTGTCTTCTTGAATATTAAATCCGGTAGGAGCCGTAAAACTATCTTTAACAACAATATGTAATGAGGCAAGAACATTCTTTTTGTAAGTCGCATAAACGTAGGTCTTTCCAGTGCTCTTTGCTTTAAGAATTTTTCCTTCTATAGAAACAACGGAAGAGTTTTCAACATTTAAGTCAACATCATCTATCTTTCCACTAACCTTCAAATGTTCTGAAAGATCAATCTGTTGTCCAACAGACATAACCTCCTCATTTGAAGTAAATTCAACATTTGGACTCCTTGTTGTGCACGCAACAAGCATGCCACCCAGCGCCAGCATTAACAAGGACATAATCATCAACCTAAACTTTTTCATAACAACTCCTACCATTGTCACAATGTTCTGTCTTTTTATCAAAAATATTTTAACACTTCCAAGTGTTTTTTATCAAACAAAAATAGAAAGAAAACAAAAAATTATTTATTATATAAATAAACGAAAGCAAAAAACCCCTTTTCACTAGAGTTTTTCGCACAATTAAAAGAAATAAAAAAATACGCATTTCTGCATATTTTTATTTCTTAATTAGACAATTTTTAAGGTGATTTTCTCTTAAATTTTTAAGGCATTTTTGCTTATTTTTTAAAACCGTATGCAATTTTTCTTTGATTTTTGGGTCATCAATCTTATTGATTAGACTCTTGTTTTGAATGATGCTAATCTCAAGTTTTTCAATGTCATCCAGAAAAATTTGCATAACCCCTTTGACACAATCGACGCTATGACAAGACAAAAAGTTTTTTGAATGAGAATAATACTTTGCATCTCCTCCCATTTCAATAATCAGTTGTGAAATAATTTCACTGTTTTGCAATTCTGCTTGATACATCATCAAAAAAAGTGGTTCAAACTCACTTTTGTACTCAACAATTTGATTGTATTGATAAAAGAATGTCATAAAAAGACAAAAACATCCATCACTTGACGCAAAAAAATCTTGAAGCAGTCCTTCGTAGTAAGAATTTTTGTTTATCAAATTTTTCATATCTTTATTTATGAAAAGTTTGACTTTTTGTTGACAAAACACCATTTCTTCCAAAAAGTATTGACTTTTATGTAGTTTGTGGTACGATACTTATCGAAAGAGTTTCATTGACCTCTGTTAGAGGAATCGGCGAAAGACCGGAATTGGGCTCTTTTTTTTATTGTATATCAACTTTCAGCCATGCTGGAAGTTTCTTAAATTGCTTATAATTTAGTGATTCCACACCTACTTCGTCAAACTTAAGAAGAAAGCATGCAAGTTTTTGCCACTTCTGCCCAAATTTTTTGTTGTCAACATTCTTTCCATATTTTCCATCACCAATGATTGGGTGACCCAAGAATGCGAGATGTGCCCTGATCTGATGAGTCTTTCCTGTCAAAAGCTCAATTTTAAGCAGACTGCTTTCTCTGCCACTCTTTATAGTCTGAATTTTTGTTTGAATTTTTACTGCACCATTTTTCTTTTTGTCAAAAATTTCAACTTTAGACTTTTCTGCATCTTTCAAAAGATATGCGTCAAATGTTTCATTGACATCAAATTCTCCAACAACTTCAGTCACATAAAACTTTTTTACTGCGTGATTTTTGAATGCGTATTCAAGTTTTTTCGCAATATCTTCGCTTTTGGCATAAACCATAACACCCTCAGTGTTCCTGTCAAGCCTATGCACAGCTATAGCGTCTTTCAAAATTTTCTCAAGTCCCATCTCTCCAGCTGATTCAATCCCAGCATACTTGTATACAATATACACATCATCATCTTCAAACAAAATTTCAAATTTCCTTTCAAGCATATCTTCAGAATAGAAAAAAATCATGTCATCGCCATGACACGCATCCAAATTCTCTTTGGTTGTCTTGCCATTTATTCTGACATCCTTATTTCTCAAAATCTTTATTGCAGTAGAATAAGAAAAACCATAGTCCTGCAAAATGTCCAATATTTTTTTATCTTTTTCTACTATTATTTCTTTTTTTATCATAAAACAATTATATAAAAAAGGAGAAAAATATGCAATCAATATATATTGAAGATAGAAAAAAAATAAATTTGGTCGGTGCAACAAAAATCATTTCCTCAACATCAACTCAAGCCGTTGTTGAAATGAACGACACCACTCTCATTATTCAAGGCACATCACTTGAGATCACAAAGCTTAATCTTGACAATAATGAAGTTTCTTTTGTTGGAGATTTTGTCTGTGCAAAGTATACCAACAAGGCAGAAAAGAAAAGTCTGTTTAAAAGGATATTTAAATAGTGTTCTTTTCTACACAAAACCAATTTATTTTATTTTTAATATTTTTTATTTCCGGATTTATTTTTGGTGCCATTTATAATTTAAAAAATATTATAAAAATTAAAAACGGAAAAGGTTTTTTACGCCATATTATCGAATTTTTAGGTGTTTTTACTTTTTTGTTCCTATTTTGGTTTATAAATTTAAAAATAAATTATGGAAAATTGAGATTGTATGCAATTTTTTCATATTTTTTATCCTTTTTGCTTTCATATTTTTTAGTCAAAAAATTTGTTGCAAAAGCATTCGCAAAGTGTTACAATAAGTTTAGGATAAAGAAAGATGAAAAACAAAAACATATGGAAAAAGTATAGCTTTTGGGAATGGTTTGCCATGATTGCAATTCTTGTGCTTGTTGTAGCGACGGTTTGCACGGCAATTGTCATTGCAAACAAAAAACATGAACTCGACGAGTTAAAGAAAAAAAATGATGAAATAACGGAAAATAATAAAACAGACTATTTTAGCAATGAAATTTTAAATATTTATTTAAATAAAATAGAATAATCAACTTTAATAAAATAAGTTGATTATTTTTATTATAAATTTATTATATATTTGTTTTGATATTATTCCTGAATTGACAAATGAGAGCAGCTTCTCTGACAATGTAAAGTTTGCAATCGCACTCAAAACAATAAACAGCACTCCAAAAACCACCACTCCTTTTACAAGCCCAAGAACACCTCCTAGCATTTTATCTCCCTTCCACCCAATCAACTTTACGATTTTTTTTACAATAAACTCAATCAATTTTAAAACAAGTGAAAATCCTATTGCAAGAAGAATAAATGCCACGACTCTTGCAAGAAGATGTGAAAGAGTTGGAGCAACAATTTCTCCCGCTGTAAGTTCTCCCTCAAAATAAATGTTTTTCATCAGCATTTTCAAGATAACACCGAAATATTTTCCATAGTTTGTCGACATTAAGAAAAACAAAAGTTCTTCTGTGCTGGAAAATTTCCCTCCAACGACGCTGTTTATACTATCTTTTATACCACTTTTTATAACATTCCCAAACATACCATCAAGCATGTCTGAAACTTTTACACAAAACTTAAGAGACAAAATCAAAGCGGCACAAAAAAATATAACGGATATCGACGTCAAAAAGCCTTTTCTTATCCCAATAAAAAAATAAACCAAACAGATTGCAAGAAGAATCCAATCCACAACAAAATGTTTGGCAAATCTCACCTTTTTAAACAAAAAAACCATCTTGTGATGGTTTTTATTTTAAAGTTGGGAATGTGGTATGCGAGCCAAAATTCCAAATATCAGCACTAAAACCGAAGGTATCCTTATAGCCAGAAACATTGTTTTCGCTGTTTTCAATTGATGCATAAGGGTGTATCTTTTCTCCCCCACAAAGTTCATAAGTTGTGCTTGTATAGCAGTTTTTTATGTTTCCATAATTTCCACCAACGAGGCCTCCAAGTTTGTCTGAGTCTTCCTCGCTTGACACTGAAACACGTGAATAACTATGATTTATTGAATTTTGCATCTTTGCACTTAAATATTGTCCATAGAGGCCACCCAAACAAGCTCCAGTTGATATTGCACTGCTACTGATTGTCCCTGTTGCATAGTTGTTTTCAGAACTTCCATATCCGTTTCCCACAATACCTCCAAGATCTGTAAAGGAAACATTGCCATCGATTCTTATGTCAACAGCTGCATAATTTTGTGTCAATATTCCATCTTCACCAGCAACAACACCAGCGATTCCTCCAATATATGCCTTTGCTTTTTCTTTTGCATCAACAATAATTTGCAATTCAGAATTGTTTTTACTTATTCGGTTCTGTCCGTTTGTTCTTCCTGCAATTCCTCCAGCATTCACATTTGCGCCGGAAATTTCAAGTGTAATTTGAATGTTTGAATTACAGTTTGTTATCTGTCCATAGTTTTCTCCCGCAATTCCTCCAGCAAGCAGATTGTGTGCTGTGTTTATTGAAACATTGCCAGAGACTATCACATTTTCAATTGTCCCTCTATTTACTGCGGCAATAACTGCAAAACTTTCTGTCCCATTATATGCATTCTCCGCCGTTTTGTTTTGCAACTGCACTTTCAAGTTTTTGATTGTTCCAGCGTTTTTTGAGAAAAGTGAAATTGTTGCAGAATTTTCTTTGAAATTCAATCCATAAATTGTATGGTTGTTTCCTTCAAGGTTCCCAGCAAACTCTATTGCGTTCCAGTGTTTTTGAGACATATCCACATCTTCATTCAACACAAAACTTCCATATGGAGCATTTTTTATAAGTGCAGTCATCTCCCCAGCATTTTTTATCTCAATTTTGGTGTTTAAGAAATAAAAATCTGTGCTTAAGAAAATTAAATTTACAAATGCCAAACATATCAAAAGAAGATATCCTATCCGCCATAGTGGACTTAACTTTTTCTTTAAACATGCATAAGTAATCAGATTTCCAACACCCACTGCAACACAGTATAATGTCAATCCAATAACAAACCATTGTGAAACGGAAAGGTAAACAGTCTTTGGATCAATACTTATCAAAAACAGAAGCACAAACGCCAAAAGGTTTGGTATCAGCTCAAAAACGATATACAAAAATTTTGACCAGAATTTTTTGTGATTTGTTTCTCGCTGTGCATCTTTTATAATTTTGTTTGTCTTTATCCTTCTGTCAATTGCCTCTGTATGCACACCTTTGAGGCCTTCACTTTTTTCCGTAACAGCAATCGCGCTGACGGAAGACGTCAAGCTTAAACCCAAAAGCTCAAGTCTATCATAAATTCTTTCAGCCAATTCTTTGTATTCATCAAAGTTTTTGACATTGTCAAGGCTGTCACAATAGTTTTCAAATGGAACAAACTGCAATTTGAAGTAATTTACTCCTCTATCTGCTTTTGCCCCTCCCTCTTTTTGAATTTCAAGTAATATTGCATTGTTTCTGTTTAAGAAATCAATTAGGGCGAGCTTAAGTGCACTCTTATCCAAAAATTCTTCTTTTATTGCTTGTTTCTCTCCGGTATAGAGGTGAGATTTGTTTACAATTCCGGCATACTTTTCCGTCTGTTCGTCACTTGCAATATTTAAAAGCGTTCCCCATTCATCCATTTTTGCAACATCAACGACAGAGGAAATAAGCTCTGTATCACTCTTGCAATGAGCTTTTGCCTTTATCAACATCCAGTAGAGTTCTGCTTGATCTTTTGATTTTGAAATTGCAATTGAAATATATTTTTCAGCAACAGTAAAGTATCCCATTTGCTCAAAACTTTCAATAATTTTCTTTAAAATGTCAACAAGTTTTTCATTTTCTGCAACATAACCCAAATAGAAATCAATTTGTCTTTGTGCCTCATCCAAATCCAAAAATGCAATTGGCAAAACCATGTTTACAACAGCCAAAACAAACTGCGCTCTTGTGTTGTCATCTAGATATTTTAAGGACTCTTCAATCTCTTCTCTGTTTCTATATAAAAGTTTGTTTTCGTTTGTTTTGAAATGACTTAAAAGCAGGGCAAAATTACTCTGTTCGTGCCCCATATCAATATCCAAAACTTTTTGATAGTATTCTTGATTATCACTATGCTGTGCCAGCATAAAGTAAAAATCCGCAAACCTATCAACTTCTTCCTTACCAAAACATCTAAGCACCTTGTCAATCAACTCTGCATCTTGCGTTTCAACAGCTTTTTGCTCTGCTTTGTTTATAAACTCTTCTCTCATCGGAGAAGTGTATTGTGCAAGGTAAATCAAAAATGCATTATAATATTCGACACTATCAAGACTTATGATAAGTTTTTCCCAATTGTCGACAAACATTTCGGCAAATTCTTTTGTAGATAAACTTAAGATTTTATCAATCTTTTCTTTGTCAGTAAAATTTCCAATGCTTGCAAAAAATTCTCCAGCGGTGTGAGCTTTTTTCTCACACAAAAGCTGTGCAAACAAAACTTCTGCGTTGTTTTCATCTTTTGCAAGCTCTTCAGTAATTGTTTGTTCTGCGGCACCAAAATCACCATTTTTCAACGACAAGAAAATCCAGCGAAGTTTGTTCTCTTCACTAGTTTCCATATTCTCAACCTGATAATGTCCCAGTTCCACAGGGTCAATACTGTCATCGACATCAAAATAAGTTTTCTTTTCAGGCTCAACTCTTTCAATTGTTTTTGTCTCAATTTTGGCTGTCTCTTTTACGGCATTTTTGATCTCTGTTTTAACTTTTTCTGTGATATCTTGTAAAAATGTTGTTGAATTGAGATCAACAAAACTTTTACAAAATTTCAACTCATCTGGCAAAGAAGATTTTTCAAATTTCTCTACATCAAGAGCAACAACAAAACTTTTTGAGTATTTCTTTCTCTGTGCAACAAAGTAAGAATATCTATCAAACAAATTTTTATACTCTGGCTGAGCATATCCATCAGCATCATTTGCAAACAAAACAAAAGCACTTGCCGTTTGCAGAGCATAAAATGTTTCCTCTTCCTTCTCCTTTTTCTCAAGCCCCTGAAGAAAATATGTGGAATACCCTTCTTCATTAAAACTTGAAATTGATTGCAAAATTTTTTCATCAGGATTTTCTTTGTCAAAATTCATTGCACAAACAAAAATATCAACCTTGTTTGCTTTGTTTATCTTGTCATAACCCTCGCGAATTTTTTCAACTCTTTTTGCAATTTCATTATATTCATTTATCGTGTCCTGTGGAGCATTTTTTATGGCATTTTGAAAGTCCTCATCTTCTTCCAAATTTGGGATTGAGTCGCCAAAAAACTTGGGATACCTACGCATTCCACGCTTATTGTTGTATAAAACTATCTTGTTTTTTGCAAGGCTTTTGCCAAAAAACGCCTCAAAAGAAAGTGGATAAAGTGACAAAACTTTTTCAAATTCTTTTGTTGCCTGTTCAAACTTTAAAGTCCTGAGCTGTTCAAAAGCAGAAACAGTCAAATATTCTTCTTCTTTTGAAGCCTGTTCGTCAACATAGAGAGTTCCGCAAAACTGGCATTTAACCATGTTTTGTCCTACAACAACATACCTTTTTCCTCCACAATTTTTACAAACACGCTCTCTCATTTTTATCCTTGTTTTTTCTTATCTTGTTTTATGTAACCACCAATTTCTTCGTTGTAAGCATCAAATCTTTCAATTTCTTTTGGCGTAACACTTGGTGGCATAACTGCCAAAATATCATCAAAATCTTTGTTTGTGATTTTCACTATAGAATCAGTAGCAATAGCCTTCAAAAGAGGTTCGTCCTTTGCTCTATCACACAGTTCCTCAATGTCAGCACCACTATAATTTTCTGTGTCCGCAACAATTTTGTCAATATCAAAATCATCAACAACCGGAACACCTTTCATGTTTTTCTCAAGCATAAACTTTCTTGCTGGAGCATCTGGAAGTGGCAAATAAATCTTTTGTGAAAATCTTCCTGATCTCATTGCTGCACTGTCAATATCCCAAGGTCTGTTGGTCGCACCAAGCAAAAGCAAGTTTGGGTTTCTTCCAGCAAAACCATCAATCTGTTGCAAAAACTCATTGACACGTTTGTCGTTGTGTGTATCCACTCCACGCGTGCCAAGCAAATTGTCCATCTCATCAATAAAGATGATTGCCCTGTCTTGTTTGTTTGCTTCTTCAAACAATGAGTTGATGTTCTTTTCACTATCTCCAACCCATTTGCTTACAATGTCGGATCCCTTAACAGCATAAAACTTTGCACCAACTTCGTTTGCAATAGCTTTTGCAATCATTGTTTTTCCTGTTCCAGGAGGCCCATAAAGCAAGACGCCACCACCAGTCTTTTTTCCGTACATTTTATACTTGTCTGGATATTTGATTGGATTTATCATTCTGATGGTAATAGCCTTTTTGACATCATCAAGTCCCGCAACATCATTGAATGTTATGTTTGGGATTTGTGCTGTCTGCCATTTTTTTACATCATCATCTTCTTCTTGTTTCGTCTCTTTTTTTGCGTTCTGCAGAGGCTGTTTGTCAAGATTTTCTGTAATCTTGACAAGTCTTCTCGCCCTGTCCATTCTAGCTTCTTTGAGTTTTCCTGTGCTTTGTTTTGCCATTTTCATCATGGTTTCACTAGCCAGAAGATAATTTCTCCTTGCCAAAACCAAATTACCGCTGTCTTGTGCCATTCGACCCTTTTTCATATAGAGATCAAAGGTCTCTGACAAAACTGAAATGCTAGGTTCTTTCACTTGACTACCTCTCGATTTTAGTTTTCTGCATCAATTTTTTTCTTTAATTCGCTGATTTCTTTTTCAATGCTGTCATTTGAAAGTCCCTCAAGACTTGCTTGCTCTTCAATAAACTTTTCAAACTCTGCATCTGTCATTTTTCCTGTCTTGTCCTTGCCTGCATTATAGAATGTTTCTTGGCTCATTTCCATAAAGTTGTCAATCTGGTCTGTTTGTGTTTCAACAGCTGCCATTGCAGTTTCAAATTGAGCTTGGATTTTTGCAAATTCTTTTGCATCGGCAAGCTTTGTCATTTCTCTGCTGATGTCACTCATTCCATGCAAAAATTCTGTCGTCATCATTGTCACATCTCTCATCTGAGCTGTGATTTCAAAATTTAAAAGCATCTCTTGCGCTCTTCTTTGTTGTTGAACTGTCATTTTGTAGCCAGAAAGTGCAAGATGATATTGTGCCTCCAAATCTTTTTCTTTTGCTCTTTTTGCTGCATCAATAAACACTTGTTTTTGATCCTCAAGTTTGTTTATCTGTTTGTTCATTGCGTTGATTGTTCTTTTAATCAACATCTTCTTTTCCAATTCTTTTTGTTGTTTTGATTTAAAAAGTCCCATTTTTTTATTCCTCCAATTTCATTTTTTTCTTTTTTTCCGGCTCTGCCAGTCTCTCAGTGACTCCAATGTTTTGTTCGTCCGCAAGTTCGTTTTCTTTTTCAAACATCAAAAGCATATCTTCTTCGCTTTTGCCGACTCCATAAATTGGCTGGCTTACATCATACGCAGCCTTGACTTCTGTGAAAAGTTCATCAGCATTTGTAAGCACGTCTTCACTAGAAATTCTTGTTTCAAGTGCCTTATTCAAAAATCTTGCAAGACCTTTTTGATCTCTCAAAAGCTGACTTAAAGGCACCTTTGTTTGTGTCTTGAAGAATGTGTTGCTGTCATATGCATCTTTAAGCCTGTTCATCAGTCTTATGTTGTAAAGCAGATACATTCCTCTTTCCATTGCTGCAGCTTTTTCTTCATTTAAGTTTGAAATCTTTTTTGCATACAAGAGTTGAAGATCTTTGTTCCTTTCTTTCTTCCCTTTTTCCATCAACGCATCAATTTCTTTGACCTTTTGAAAAACTTCTGCTTCCGAGGTACGCTCTTGTCTTTCAAGCTCACAAATGGAATTTACAAGATCTTCTCTGTTTAATTTTTTAAATTTGTTTCTTTTAAATGGCCACCACATAATTTTCTCCTTTAACAATCCTCTCCCTGATTGATTGCGTAGATACGCTCAAGGATTTCGTTGTAATATTTTTTTTGATCTTCATCAGCAAAAGCCATTGCATTTTGATACTCTGGCAAATAAACTGCCTCTTTGTATGTGACAGGATTGTCATAAAGCTCATGTTCACTTCTTACCTGAAATTTCTCAAGCATAAGTCCCCAATAAGCATCTGCACAAGCACTATCATATTGAAGTGCAAGCATAAAATTTACTTTTGCCTGTTCAAAAAGCTGTTCACTCAAATTTATGTAACCAAGTCTAAGTTCTCTGACGACCTTTTGTTTTTCATCTTCTGCAAGACCATCTGACGCTCGATAATTTCTCCCAATCATTCTTGTTCTTCCTTCTTTCTCTGTACAATATATGCCTCAACTTCTTCCAAAAGCCTCATGCATGTCTCTTGCGTGTTGTCTTTTGCTGTTGCAATTTTGAGGTCGTCAAGTCTGCTTGCAAGCTTTGAGTCGACCGCCAATGCTTTTTGGTTTGTTGTTGGATTGAAAAATCTGATATTGTCTTTCGCCTCAACAAGTCTGTTGCAAAGCTGGTCATTTCCATTTGCATAAACAATTATACTTTCAACATTTGCCACCATACTCTCGATGCTCTTTTTGTTTTTTAAAACTCCCCTGCTTCCAACATCTTCTCCTTTTTCTCTTCTTGCAGGTTTATATTCTTTGTAGATAAAGAAAACTGAAAACCCAATAACAAGAACTATCACAACTATACACAATGCTAAAACCATACTTTTTCTCCTTACAATTTATTTCCACAATTTATACAGAATTTTGAATCTTCAGCATTTTGAGTCCCGCATTGAGAACAAACTGTGTTTAATCCAACTTTCTTCCCGCAATTGTCGCAAAATTTGGCTGTTGGTTTCAAAACATTTCCACAAGCAGAACAGACAAGATTTTTTTCTACCCTCTCCCCTCTTTTTAAGTTTGACAATCTTTGGAAGTCAGCTTCGTCAATAATTATGTTTGCAATGTTAAACGAAAACACCGTGATTCCATAATCGCTCATAAGTCTCTGATTTATTTTGCTCAAAACTCTGGCAGATATTTCTCTTTTCTTTACTGTCAATTGATTGAATCCAATTCCATTTTCCTGTGCATATTCTGTTGCCTCATTTTCAAGAACTGACACAACTGTAAGCACAAGTCTTGCCTGTAAATCGTCGCTAGTCAAATTTTCATCAGCTCCAATAAGGTATAAATAGCATTTTCTTGGATCACCAATCTGCACATCAAAATTTCCGCTCATACCAACTTTGTAGTTGTCGTCAAGCTGAGCATCATACATCAAAAACATTTGTGCTGTACCCCAAAGCAATTTAAGCTTTGCCGTCTTTGACATAAACAAAATTTGAATGTCAGCACCTGTATCTGTCTTTGGATCAATAAATTTTGTTACAAGATATTTCCCTGAAGACAATGTTTGAAGCATCTGCCCATCTTTAATCAAAATGGCATTGTGAGTCTCTGGAACGATCAATGTAAGTTTTGAATTTATCATTCCAGCAAGAGATTTCTTTGCAAACAATTGTTCGTTGTTACCTGAAAAAGTGATAACATTTTGATCAGTCATATTATTTTTATCCACAAAAAAGCCCTCTCCTTCATAATGATATTATCATAAACTTATTTTAAAAGTCAAAGAAAGAGCAAAACAAACCAAATTTTGCCTATCAGTTTTCCACATTTTTTAACATTTTTTGTTGCAATTTAATACATTGTTAATGTGCAGAGGTTTTGCACGAAAATACATAAGAATCTTTTAGAAGGCACAAATGAACTTTTTCGGAGGTCAAAACTTTGGAGAAGTGGGAACTGGAAATGGTGGAACAGGTTGCTGTTCATTGATTTTCTTACTCCTTCTCTTACAAAATTGCGGTTGTGGATTTATGAAAGACGGCATCAATGTTGACTGTGGAACAATTCTCCTTTTGCTCTTACTCTCAAACTGCGGTTGCCAAGACAACCACTAATCACACAAAAAGCCTTGCAAAAAGCAGGGCTTTTTTTCTTTTTGTTGCAGAAATAGCAAAAAAAATGTTTACTTTTGTGCAAATTTGTTGTAAAATCATTCTATAAAGAGAGGTGCTTTATGAACGTAGAGAGAAAATTTGGCAAGGGAACAGAACTTGTTTGGTCAGATAAAAAAAGACGCATGGGTATGCCACTGTCTGTCACAAGATATTATCTTGTAAGAAAACCTGGCTCTTGGTTTAAGGTTTTTTCAGATATTGGCTTGACATATTCAGAGCTTGAAGAAATCAATCTTTACAGAATTTGTGATATATCTTTCTATCAATCACTATTTGGAAAGATGTTTAACACCGGAACTGTTGTTTTGAAAACAAATGACGAAACAAATGAAGTGCTTACTTTAAGAAACGTAAAAAACCCTCTGCAAGTGAGAAACCTCTTTACAGAATACGTTGAAGCAGAAAGAAAACTTCACAACGTTAGAGTTTCAGAGCTTCACACACACTAAAATATAACAGTAAAACAAGCTAGGCTGTGCCCTAGTTTTGTTTTTTTTGAGGAGATAAAATGAAAACAATAATTTTGGCAACAAACAATACCCACAAACAAAAAGAGTTTCAAGAGCTGCTTGCAGGAATAAAAATTTTGACATTGAAAGATATTGGTTTTTCTGGAGATGTTGAAGAAACCGGCAGCACAACAAGGGAAAACGCTGAAATCAAAGCAAAAGCAATTTTTGAATTTGAAAAAACAAAAGGCTTTAACTTTCCAGTGATAAGTGACGACTCTGGCCTTTTTGTAAACGCTCTTAGTGGAGAGCCTGGAGTCTATTCTGCAAGGTATGCTGGAGATCACAACTCTCAATCAAACAGAGACAAAGTGATAAAAAACCTTGAAGGTAAAAATGATAGGTCTGCATATTTTGAGTGCACAATTTGCTATATAGATGAAAACACAACCAAATTTTTTGTTGGAAGAACATATGGACAAATCACAAAAGAGGAAATTGGTGACACAAGTTTTGGCTACGACTGCATTTTCCTCTCCGATGATTTACACAAAACTTTTGGTCAATCCACAGAACAAGAAAAAGACTCTGTTTCTCACAGAGGAAGAGCTGTAATAGAACTTAAAAAGTTTTTGGCAGAATAAAAAAAAGACGGAAGAGCTCCGTTTTTTTTATAAAGTTTTTGTTTTTTCTTGACAACAAATCACAAATATGATATATTTTAAGAGCATTTGACGTGGGGGTGTGGCTCAGTTGGCTAGAGCACCTGCCCTGCAAGCAGGGGGTCACCGGTTCGAATCCGGTCATCTCCACCACAATAAAAAAGACTGACGTTTGTCAGTCTTTTGTTTTTTTACTCTGCTTTCTTTTTTCTTTCTTTTTTAGCAGGCTTTTCATCGTGGCAGTGGCACTCTGGTCCACATTCACAAACAAGCTCATTTTGCTTTTTAAGCTCTGCCAAGATTTGTGTCAAAAGCTCTTCTTGTGTTGGTGCTGCAGGTGCTGGTGCTGGAGCATTTTTTTCACGAAGTTCTGCTGTTGCTGCCAAAACAGCTTTGCGGTCTTTCATGTTTACACCCTGCTCTCTAAGTTGTGCTTTTTCTTCTTTTGTTGGCTTTGCTGCCTTTGCACTTTCTGCATAACCTTTTGCGCTCATAACAAGTTTGATGATTGTAAAGAGCACAAATGCAATAATCAAGAAATCAATAATCGCTGTTATAAAAGCACCCCAATCTATGTAAATACTTTTTGCAAGGTCAACTTCTGTGGTGACAACTCCCCCTTCAACAACATACACTTTTTTGAGGAATGTGTAAACGGCATCCAGTCCGTCTCCCCCAACAATAAGAGCCAAAACCAAATTGATAATTGGTCTGATGATGCTGTTTGTAAATGCAGTCACAATTGCACTAAACGCACCACCGATAATTACGCCGACAGCCAAATCTAAGATGTTGCCGCGGCTTATAAATGCTTTAAATTCAGCAAAAAAACCTTTCTTTTTCATACCCTCTCCTTTCATAAATATTGTAAAATATTTTCTTGTTAAAAAGCAAATTATTTAACAATTTTTCTTTCACAAGTTTGCTCTACCAAATCTTTAAGCGTTACACTTTCCAAATAGTTGTTTATAATTCCATTTAAAGTGTTCCAAACGCCAATTGTGTCACACTTGTCAGCGATTGGGCAAACATCATTGTCAAGACAAGTTGCGATTTTGATGCTGTCATCAGTTGCATCCAAAACATCTTTGACTGAAATCTCTTCCGGTTTTCTTGAAAGTTTATATCCTCCAGATGCTCCCCTCATACTTTCAACAAGTTTTGCTTTTGAAAGCATTCCCACAATCTTTTCCAAATACTTTACAGAAATTTGCTGTCTTTCGGCAATATCACTTGTTGAAACATACCCTTCGTTTCTTGCTATGTCTGCCATAATTCTCACAGCATATCTTCCCTTTGTTGTAATTTCCATAATTTCTCCTACACAAATTATATCAAAAAGGATTGATTATAACAAGAAAAATAAGTTTAAAACTTTCTTACAAATTCTTTCTCTTTTCTCTCTTTTTATGTTATACTTTTTCTGCGAATGGAGGAAAAATGAAAATTACAATCGTTTGTGATGTGCTTGGAAAAGAAAACAACGGCACGACCATTGCTGCCATGAATTTGATAAGAGCTCTCGTTAAACAAAGCCACGAAGTGAAAATTTTGTGTGCTGACCAAGATAAAAAAGGACAAGCAAATTATTATGTCGTTCCAAACAGGTCTTTCGGGAAATTTTTAGATAAACTTGTTGCAAAAGTTGGCGTTGCTCTTGCAAAGCCAGATGACAACATTGTGAGAGAAGCAGTGAAGGATGCTGATGTTGTTCATCTTCTTGTCCCATTCAAACTATCTCAACACGCACTTGCAATTTGCAAAGAACTTGGCATTCCAACCACAGCAGGTTTTCATATGCAGGCAGAAAACTTTACATCTTACTTTAAACTTAACAAATCAAAACTTGCAAACCACGCTGTTTACAAATACATATACAAAAAGGTATACAAAAATGTTGACGGAATCCATTATCCAACAAAATTTATACGTGATACTTTTGAGAAAAACATAAAAAAATCGACTCCGGGATATGTTATTTCAAATGGAGTAAACTCTTATGTGCAAAAACGCGAAGTTGAAAAACCAGCAGGGTTCAAGGATAAGTTTATCCTTCTTTCAATTGGTCGTCTTGCAAGAGAAAAATCTCAAGACACCCTTTTAAAAGCTGTGATGTACTCAAAATACAAAGACAAAATTCAAGTGATTTTGGCAGGTCAAGGCTTGAAAGAAAAAACATACAAAAAACTTGGAGACAAGCTCCCAATCAAACCGATTATGAAACTCTTCCCAAGAGATGAAATTATTGATGTTATCAATTATTGCGATTTGTATGTGCACCCTGCGGATGTCGAGCTTGAAGGAATCGCCTGCCTTGAGGCAATTGCTTGTGGAAAAATGACCATCGTGTCTGACGCAAAAACAAGTGCAACAAAAGATTTTGCCGTTGACGAAAAATGCATTTTCAAAAAGCGCAATCCAAAAGATTTGGCTCGTGTGATTGACTATTGGCTTGACAACCCAAAAGAAAAAGAAAAGTATGAAAAGAAATATCTCAAAAACGCACATGTCTTCAATCAAGATGAATGCATGAAGCGCATGGAAGAAATGATGAAAGAAGTCATCAAAAACAAAAAGAAACAAAACAAAAAAGCAGAGTAAAAACTCTGCCTTTTTTTATTCAGCTTTCTCCTTTTGTGCTTGTGCCTGGCGCTGTTGTTTTTTGTAAAGTGTTGCATACTTCTTGTTTTTAAGCAAAAGTTGCTCGTGCGTGCCAAAGTCAACAATCTTTCCCTTGTCAACAAAGTAAATCAAATCACAATTTTCAATTGTCGAAAGTCTGTGCGCAATTGTTATGATTGTCTTTTTGTTTTTAATTTTTTCAACATTGTCCATAATATACTGCTGAGATATGTTGTCAAGTGAGCTTGTCGCTTCATCAAAAATGATGACTTTAGAATCTTTCAAAAGTGCCCTTGCAATGCAAATGCGTTGTTTTTGTCCGCCAGAAAGTCTTGTTCCACCCTCTCCCAAAAAACTGTCAAGTCCGTCAGGAAGTTCTCTCACAAACTTGTCTGCATTTGCAAATTCCAAAACTTTGAAAATTTCTTCATCTGTCACATCAGTTTTTACAAGTTGCATGTTTTCTCTGATTGAAAGATTAAACACATATGGATATTGATTTACCATTGAAATATTTTTCCCAAAAGTTTGTGCAAGTGACATTGAATTTGTGTCATCAAACAAAATCACGCCATTGTCAGGGTCATATAGTTTGCAAATGAGCGCCACAATTGTGCTCTTTCCGCATCCGCTTTCTCCAACAAACGCCACATGAGAATTTGCTTTTATTTTAAAGCTTACATCATCCAAAACATTTTCGTTCTCTTTGTACGCAAAAGAAACATTTTTAAATTCTATGTTTCCTTTATAATCCAAAAGTTCGACATTGCCATATCTTTCTTTGTGATACTCTTTGTCTCCTGCAAGAGCAAAAACACGTGATGCCGACACTTCCATATCTCTGAAATAGTCTTGCAGGTTTCCAAGATGCACAGCAAACTCCATAACACTGTTTTTATATACATAAACTGAATAGAAAATTGCAAGATCAAGCGAATTGTTTTGAATAAGCATTGCACATAAGAAGATAAAGAAGAAATTGCACAGCACACTTACAAAATTTGCAACAGAGTAAAGAGCCACACCAACATACCACTCTTTGTTGTCAGACTTCATATAATCTTCTTGCAAGTCATTTATTCTGCCAAGCACGTTTTCTGAAAGCCCAAGTGTTTTGATGTCTTTGATGCTTCTGACCGATTCTCCAATCATGGAGTTTGTTTTTTCGTTTTTCTTCAAAACTACTGGTTTCATTTTTGCATAATAGTAAATTCTGATTTGATAAATAAAGTATCTTAAAAGCACAAACACTGTCAGGAAAAGTCCAATCCAATAGTTTGTTATGTATACAAACACAATAAACCCAATTTTTGACATAAAGTTTACAATTGTTTCACTTATATTTTTGAAAGTGTTTCCAAGAGAATCGATATCACTTGTAAGTCTTGTAACAAAAGTGCCGTTTCCAAGTTTTTCAAATTCACCAATGTTTATTTTAAAACTTTCTCTGATAACGCTTATTTTTACGTCTCTTTTAACTTTGTTTTCAAGATTTTTGAAAAATGGAACTCTGGCATAATGAATCAAAATCCCTAAAATTTCCAGCCCGCCAAAAATCCCTGCATATATGATTGCCATGCGAAAATCTGCTTCAACTGTCATATATGAAATCACTTTTCCCAAAACAAGTGGAGAGAAAAATGATAAAACGCCTGTGCAAATTAACAATCCCCAAAAACCAGCAATAAGTCCCTTGTAATTTTTGAAATAAGAAAGATACCTAAACAGATTTTTATATCCCTTGATATTTTTGTTATCAATTTCTCTCATACAAACCTCTTTTTTATAAAAACATTATAACACATCTAAATTTTTCGACAAAAAAAACAGAGTAAAAACTCTGCCTTTTTTATATTTTAAACACTTTTTTCTTCTTTGTTTGTAAATTTATTTTTTATCATACGCTTTATCAAATCTGTCAATATCGTAAGCACAACGATTATTGCAAAAAACACCCAAGGGTTGTAATAATTTAATGCCCAAACATATCTTGACACACTTTGATAAGCATACAATCCAAAACTCAATGCTCCTAAATAGCCAAATACTTTATTTTGTATTGGTAATTGAAAAGTTAAATAAATAAGACTAGGATATAATACCAAATTTAGCAATTCTTCCTCTATAAATGTAAATTCAAATAATAACATTCTTAAGACTAATGCTTGAACGCAAACGAGCGGAATCCACAGCAACCATTGCTTTTTGAATTTTATACTTGGTAAGAAAGAAATCAACACACCAAGTGACATCGCTGAAAATGCCCTAAAGTATCCCCATGAATAGAATTGTGGGATAGCGTGAAGAATTGATGTTGCCACAAACACAACAGTAGTAATAAGCAAAAACCATGTTTGACTTTTTATAAGCTTGCGTATTGTGTAATAAAAAATCAACACAACAAACATATCATGGACATACCACAGATATCCCCAAATATTGATCTTCCACCATGTGACACCACAAGCAACTTCGTACAATATATTAAATAACAAGCCTACAACAAGTGGTACACCTAATACAATAAATTTGTTCTTAATAAACAAGAAGAGTCCTTTCCAGTATGATAAGTGCATATATTTGTTAGCACTCTTTACCAAGAACCAACCACTTAAAACAAAGAAAAATTCTACAGATATTCTACCTGGGCCAAAATAACTGCCCTGATAAGGAAAATAGCCATGATTTTTTACAACATTCATAGCAAACAAAAACCTATAAAACTCAATTAAGTCGTTTTTCTTTTTCATGCGTTTATTATAGCACATGTTTTTTTATTTTGAATCAATTTTGTCTAAAATCCTCAAAACAAAAAAACAGAGTAAAAACTCTGCCTTTTTTAAATCTTAAACACTTTTTTGTTCCTTCTTATCTCTTTAACAATTTTTACCAAAATGGAAATATCATCATAAAGAGGTAGGTATCGTTCTGCCAAAGTTTTCTTTCCCTTTCTCGTTGGTTCAAACAGATTTTTTGAAAACCCCAATGACATTGCATTGCCCTGCAGCATCACGGCCAAGTGTTTTGCTTTTTTGTTGAGTGCCAACAATTTTTGCATCATGTCTGGTGTCAAAATACGAAGTGCCTCGAGCTGATCTGTTGAGTGAATTCGGAATTGTTTGTTAAATTCAATATCCTCAAGTTTGATTCGTTTAAGACCTCTCACATTTGGCAATGAGTCAAGTCCAAGCGCACACTTAAATTCCTCCTTGAAAAGAACATATCCAAATGCACCGGAATATATGGTCTCTGTCTCTGTGTGAGTGTTTCCATCGCTGTCCGTATATACATGAGTTTCTGTTATATACAAATCACATATTCGCAGCCAACTCCCAGATGGCGAACCATCTTTGTTTGGAATTTCAATTTCTAAAAGGTCCTCTCCATCATAGTCATCACCTGTTGATGTGAAGCCAAGCTTTGAATATACAAGCTTCGAGATATAATGATTTCTGTTGTATGTATAATTGTATCCTTCAAGCAGTTTTGCCATAAACTGATCTCTATATTTTGCATCAAAATCACTGAAAACTTTTCCAGTAAAAATTCTCTTTCCTGCAAAACCTAAAGACAGGGCCAAAATACAAATTGGCAAAAACGCAAACGCCCAGTATAACTGTTGTGCGACGAGCACTATTGTAATCAATGTGACACACGCAAAAAGAGTAAACCAGCAAATGGAAAAGATTTTGCCCTTATCTTCTTGCTTGTGCATTCTTTGTTCAAATTCGCTTGTGTTAACTGTGTTTAAGTAAGACTCAAACTCTGCTCTTGAAATCATCTTTTCTCCTACATTTCAACATTGACATTTATTTTTTCATTTGCATCAATTCTAAACAATTTTTCTTTTTCAAACCCAAACATTGACGCAATCAAATTGTGAGGAAAAACTTCAAGTTTTGTGTTGTAAATGTTTACATTGCTATCATAAATTCTTCTTGCGGCAACAATTTTATCCTCAATTTCCTCAAGTTGCTCCATCAAATTTAAAAAGAGTTTGCTCGCTTTAAGCTCTGGGTAATCTTCGCTGATTGCGATGATGTTTTTCATAAGTGGAACCGCCTTGTTTGCCAAGTCAATGGTCTCTTTTTCATCTTCTGTCTTAAGTGCAAGATTTCTAAGTTTTATCACTTCTGCAAAAGTTTCTTTCTCGTGCTTGGCATAACCTTTGACAACGTTTACCAAATTTGGAATAAGATCAAATCTCGTTTTAAGTTGAATATCAATAAGTGCAAGCGCCTCTGAAACTTTGTGTTTGTATCTTACCATTGTGTTTCTTGAACTTATTATAAAAATAAGTCCAACAAAACCAAGAAAGGCGAGCACAGCTCCAGCGATTGTCAATGCATCAGCATCAACAACTGACAATCCAACAATCAAAAGCCCCAACCCTAAAATAAATTGGAAAGAAATAAGCCCAACAACCAATGCTCTTTTTGCTTTCATATGTATCTCCTTATTCAACAATATTAGTTTTTAAAAATTTTTCATATTTTGTTGTATCTGAAACGTCATAAGCATAACCTTGTGCAAATTCAACAAAGCTATTATATGCATAAAATTTCTCGTTGGTGGAATATTTGTCTGTAACCAACACGAAATTTCTTGTGCCTTTCTTTCTTTGAGAACTAATCGCATACTGCATCAATGAACTTGCAATATGCTTACGCCTAAACGCAGGAATTGTGCATACTTTTGTTATGTATCCATCATGTCCATTTGTTAAAACACATACCAAAGAAATTGGTTCACCTTTGTAATATGATAAATATGCATGAGTTGTAAAGTCCTTTTCTACTTTATCTTCAAAATCTACTTTTCTCAAGTGTTCTACCTGTAATTTTTCATTGTCATTTAAATCTTCAATATCTTTCTTTGCATGATAACCTTTTAAATATGTTGAAATTATTTGATCTATTGACTTTTCATCAACTTCACAATGCTCAACACCCAAAATTTTACATCTTATATCATTGAGATTGTACCCATCAATCAATCTCATCCATGTATCATAAAAAACAACAGGAAAAAACATCTGCAGAACATGTGCACTATCTTTCATAGCGTCATATGTAGCTGGGTCAAATGGTATGTATGCTGTTTCTGGAAGTTTACGTTTTTTCATCTCTTTTTGAATATTTTTTATTACATTAAACATATTATTAAAATCTTTAATAATCCCCATATTGTAATAACAAGATTTATCTGCTGTGTCTGAAATTACCAAATCATAGCCTTCTTTTATAGAAACCTCACTGCCCCAAAATTCTTTATTTGCTGCAAAATATTTTTGCGCAATATCCTTTGCGAGTTGAGTAGACTTTATAAATTGAGGAAGTCCAACCAAAGCCTCTATTAGTAAAACAACTTCACTTGCAGCAACTGTATATGCACCCCAACAAATATCAAAAGGCAATAACAATAATGCTGAACCAATGTATCCTATTCTCATAATTGTTGGATTGTTTTGCCAAGAAATATATGTCACCAACAAAACATTTAAAAGCATCATTAAATTCAACCAACTGTTCCACATTACGATTGAGATCACAATATAGTAAATGCTGAACATAACTGGCACTATTGTGTTCGGTTTTTTGTTTCTAACATTATAAAAAAAGTATAAAACCGTTCTAAAAAGAGCCCCTCCAACTAACAAAGCAGCAAGGTAGTTCCCAATTAGTGCATAAACAACTCCCATAGTTATGTTTGTCAGAGATAACCAAATCATCATTTTGTATTTTTCTCTTTGAAACAGGCTCATAAGTGTACAAAAAATAGTAAGAACTCCTATTGATTGAATAACCCAAAACATACTTTTCCTCCAACAATTTTATTATAACAGAAAAGAAAAGACAATTCATACAATTTTCTATTTGTTTTTTACAATTTTTTCCCAAGGAAATTCGCTTCTTCCAAAATGTCCAAAGCATGCGGTGTTTTTGTAAATCGGTTTCAAAAGCCCAAGTTCTCTGATTATATTGTCTGGAGAGAAATCAAAATTCTCTTCAACATATTTTAAAATCTCTTTCATAGGCTTTTTGTTTGTGCCAAAGCATTCTATATACATTGACACAGGCTTTTCCATGCCGATGCCATAGCTTACTTGAATTTCACATTCGTCAGCATAGCCATGTGCAACAACATTTTTTGCAACATATCTTGCATAATATGCACCACTTCTGTCAACTTTTGTGGCGTTTTTGCTGGAAAAACATCCGCCTCCTACTCTGCCAACTCCACCATATGTGTCAACAACAATCTTTCTTCCCACGCATCCGCTGTCACCAAAGCTACCCCAAATGGTAAACTTTCCGCTTGGGTTTATTATGTATTTTGTTTCAGATGTTATATAACCTTTATATTCTTTTAAAACAACATCGATTACCTTCTCTTTGATTGTTTTTTGAATATCTTTTAGCTCAAGTTTTTCGCTGTGAGACACAGAAATCAAAATTGTATCAAAAGAAACAGGTTTCCCATTTTCATACACAACAGAAACTTGTCCTTTTGCATCTGCAAAATATGTCTTTGTTTTGCGTCTAAACTCGTCATACTTTTTCATCAATTTTTGTGCAACAAGAATTGGAAGAGGCATATACTCTTTTGTCTCATTTGTTGCATAGCCATAAACCATTCCCTGATCATTTGCACACAACTTTTCTTTTACAACAGCTTGATTGATGTCTGGGCTTTGCTTACTAATTTCTTTGACAATTTTAAAGTCATTTTTGTAGCCAATGTCTTTCAAAACTTCTTTTGCAATTTTGTCATAATCAATCTTGGCTTTTGTTGTGGCTTCTCCATAAATAAAAAGCTTGTCATTTTTGATGGCACACTCAACTGCCATTTGACTGCTTTTGTCTTGTGAAAGAGCCACATCCAAAATTGCATCTGCAATAACATCACAAGTCTTGTCTGGGTGTCCAATGTTTACTGCTTCACTTGTCACAATTTTTCTGTTTTTCATATCTTTCTCCTTTGTCTCATAAAAAAACCTGTCCGTGCGACAGGTAAGATTTGTATTTTTCCCATCGCCTCAGCCTTTAGCACCTTACAAAAGCAGGTTGCTGTGTGGTCAACAGGGCTGTCCCTCGCACACTCTTTATGGATGTTTGCATTATATCACACTTGCATTTGATATGCAAGAGTTTTGCAAAAATAAAAAGCCAAATTGGCTTTCTATTTCATATTGTAAAATGCTTTGTATGCCCTGTATGTTTCATAAACATCAACTTTGCTTGTAATTTCCCATGGTGCATGCATATTTAAAACTGCAACTCCGGCATCGATAACATCCATACCATATTTTGCCATAAGATATGCAATCGTTCCGCCGCCACCTTGATCAACCTTTCCCATTTCTGTGGCTTGGTATGTGACATTTTCTTTGTCTAAGCAATCTCTCAGTTTTGCAATAAACTCTGGGTTTGCGTCATTTGCTTCACTCTTTCCGCGACTGCCTGTAAATTTGTTGAAACTTATTCCCTTTGCAAAGTGAGCATCTGTTGCAACATTAAAGGCATCTGTATAAATAGGATCAACTGCAGCAGTCACATCGCTTGAAAGCATTTTTGATCTGTTGAGTGCTCTGCGAAGTGAAAGCTCGCTATACTGCCCAGCCAAATTCATAATTTCTGCCAAACAATTTTCAAAATATTTGCTCGACATTCCTGTTGCACCAACTGATCCGATTTCCTCTTTGTCAACCAGAAGATTCATGACAGAATATTCTGGCTTTTCGGTTTCCAAAATCGCTTTAAACCCTGTGTATGCACACACTCTGTCATCTTGTCCATACCCCAAAATCATGCTTCTGTCAATGCCGCAATCTCTTGCTGGGCCTGCAGGGACAACCTCAATTTCTGCAGAAAAGAAATCGTCTTCAGTAATATTTTTTTCTTTTAAAAGATTCAAAACAAATTGTTTAAACTTATCTTTTTTTGCTTTCTCGTCTGCTGTGTTTCCTGCAATAATATTAAGATCCTCACCTTTGACATTTTTGCTTTCGAGTTTTTCAAGATGTGGCAAAAGGTCGCTTATCGCAACTGATGCACCATCATCTTCTCCAAACACAACATCAAGTTTGCTTCCATCTTTGCGGAAAATCACTCCATGCATTGCAAGTGGCGTGGCAACCCATTGATACTTTTTGATTCCACCATAATAATGTGTATCAATCATGCAAAACCCTTGGCTTTCAAAAAATGGCTTTGCTTTCAGGTCAAGTCTTGGGCTGTCAACATGCGCACCAACAATGTTTATTCCATCTTCAATTGGTCTTTTGCCGACAACAAATGTGACAAGAGCCTTATCCATGTTTACGGCATACACCTTGTCCCCAGCCTTGAGTTTTTTGTTTTCCCTCATAAATTTTTCGAGACTTTTGAAGCCATGTTGTTCAGCTTCCTCAATACCAAATTTTATACATTCTCTTTCCGTTTTGTGTGAACTCAAAAACTCTTTGTATCCATCGCAAAACTTTTCAACATCTCCCCTTTTTTCTTCATAATTTTTCCACAAATTTGTTTCCATTTTCTACCCCTTTCTGTTTTCATTATACACAATCATTTTTATAAAAAGAAAAGAATTTTTGATTTTTCTCAAAAATTCTTAATCCTCGTTTTCTTGCTGTAAATCAGCAGGTTTTTCTTTCTTCTTTTTCTTGTCTACGGCTGTGTTTATTGAATTTCTATAAACCACATATCTTGTCCACAAAAACTCTGTGATCAAATTTATAAACATCGTCAAAAAGAGCACTAAATATTCGTTCCAGCCAACTTTGGTAAGTGCTTCTCCCCACCAAATTGAAGCTGGCGTAAAGACACAATAAAATGCAAAGACCAAGAGCATAGCAATTGGCACATTGTTTGCACTTTTGAAAGTAAACTTTCTGTTGACCGTAAAATTCCAAAGCACAGACAGCACAAGCGCAATAAAATATGACCAACCATATTTAAATCCTGTGTCTTTGATGATAAACTCATTCAAAAGGGTAAACGATGCAATTTGCACAACCCCGGCACTGATTGAAAAAAGCACAAACTTGACAAAATTCCAAGCTTCTTGTTTCTTTGTTAATTTTTGCGGCTCATTTTCTTTTGCAACTTCTTTCTTTTCTTCCATACGAGAATTTTACCACATTCTTACACAATTTGTTAAACAATTTTATCTTATTAAATTTCCATTTTAATTCTCTTGTGATATAATGAAAATAGAAAAAGGAGAGTAAATATGAAAATCATGTTGGTTAGACATGGTCAAGGAAACGAAAAACGCCTGACATGTCTTGGAAGAAGACAGGCAAAAATTGTTGTTTCTGATCTTGAGTATGAAGGCATCACTCAAATATATTCTTCTCCAATTCCAAGAGCACTAGAAACGGCACAGATCATTTCAAAAAAACTTAAACTTCCTGTTGTTGTTGACGAAAGGCTTACAGAAAGAGAAAAACTCTCTACAAACATGAGTGAAGAAGAACAACAAACATATAATGAAAATTATCTTAACCCAAACTTTTCTCGCAAAAAACCTGAAGGATGCAAGGAATATATCAAAAGAATATATGCTTTTCTTGATGAAAAAATCAAAAAATCCACTTCCGAAGACAATATTTTGATTGTTGGACATAGTAGCATGTCATATATTTTAGCTTCCTATTTCTTTGGAATAAGAAAAAACAAACCTCTAGTGTGGACCAGACTTGGAAATTGCAGCAAGCTTTGTTTTGAATATAATAAGTGATAAATTTCAAAAAAGCACTCTGGCTTGATATTGACTTTAACACATATCTTTGATAATATGAGTATATAGGGAGGTCCATATGCCTGAAACATTAAATGATGGAAGAATTCACTCTTTTGATGAAATCAAAAATTATGGCATGGAGCATGCGTTGGATGAATTTTCTGAAGGACATCCTTTGCTTCGAAAATGTCTTGTAAATTTATGGACACTTGGCATTGAGACAACTGCCTGTTGCAAAGGCACAAATGAAAAAGATCACAAAAGTGAAGCCCTTTTTAGAATCCCATATATTGCAATCAATGTCACTCAAGAAAACAAAGACAAAATATTTACACTTATAAACTATCTTATGGGTGAAAAATCAATTTCAAAACCACATATATTGTTAAAAAACTACAACAAAATACTTCTATCTTCCCATGATAGAGTCTTGGTCCTTGAACAATTCTTTCTTTCAAACGGAAAAGTAAATGAATTTTTCCAAACAATTGCAAATGCAACCGAAAAAATGAAAATGCACCAAGAGATAAAATCTTCTCCTCTTTTAAAAATGATACTTGATTCCCTTGCAGTGCTGTCAGAAAGAGAAATTCCTGTTTGGTCTCAGATTTATGCAATGCAAATTGTGATAAAAAATAATTCCGCAACATTTGAATATTCTGTATTTAAAAATGCTGGCAAATTTAAAAAAGAAAAAGTAAGGACATTAAACGCAGAATTTATTTCAGAATTTATTAAAAATGAAACAATCCAAAACGCAAAAACATCTTTCAAAGATTCACTTGAAAAATAAAAACAGGCGATGCCTGTTTCTTTTATTTTAAAACTTTCTTTTGCCAAGAGCTTTTGCCACACTTTGGACATTTCATATATCTTGTTCTACCATTGTGCATAGCAAAATATGTTTGTTTGAGTGTTGGAACATGTTTGTGATGGCAGTGCTGACATTCATAAAAACCGACTTTTGTTTCTATAACCATACAAAAATGCATACCAACAACAAAGTGAACAAATCCAAGCACAATCAACAAAATTCTTGCCCATGTCGCCATTTCTACAAATGATGAAACAAAAACCAAGGTCATCAAAGTTATACTTGACATATATCCCAAAACAATTTCAAGTGTAAGCATCATCTTTGACTTTTTGTATAAATCATCGGCGTAAATCATAAGATTTTGCTCCGCCTGATCTTTATATTCTTTTGACTCCAACTTCTTTGCAGACAAGAGTTCGTTTGCAGAAATCTCAAGTACTTCACAAAGTGGCAGCATAAGCGATGTGTCAGGAAACCCATTTCCACACTCCCATTTGGAAATCGTCTTTTCACTAACCATAAGTTTGTCGGCAAGTTCCGCCTGTGTCAGTTTTTTCTCTTTTCTTCTCTCTTTGATAAATTGTCCTGTAAGTTTCAAGTCCATTTTGTCTCTCCTTTTACGATATAATTATATCATATTAAAAAAGAAAAACTCCACCATGCTCCGTAGAGTTTTCATCTTTTTTAGTCTTCTTTGTCTTTTTTCCCTTCTTTTGTGATAAAAAGTTTTTTGATTGCTTGTCGTGGACCAAAAACAACAATTATGTCGTTTTTTTTAATGATCGTCTCTTTTGTTACAACTTCAACCGCACCATTTCTTTTAAGCATAAGAAAGTTGATATTATATAAATCTCTAGCGTTTATGTCTACAAGCTTTTTGTTTAGCATAAGTTCTGGCACAACATTGATTGCTATCTCCGCAATAACATCTCTTTCATAAATATCAAGCAGTGTTATTACATTGTCATTAATATCTTTTTTCATAATCTTTCTTGCAATTTTTTCAATAAGTCTTTCAACAGGCTTTTTGATAAATGGCAACTTTGTAAAAATCAAAACTCCTGCAAATGCTGCCAAAACAATAAGGATTGTCACATAATTTTCTTGCAAGCTGGATGCAGACAGCTTTGTGATAAGATTGAAGACAAGAGAAACAATGATCACGGAAAAAGCATACCCTGTCAACATAGAGGCAATAGCAATATTTCTTCTAAGTTTGTTAGTCGTCACAACTTCTGCTTCACTTGTTGTAAACCCGCTATTAGTGAGCAATGATATTGCTTGAAAACGAGATTTAATCCCTGTTAACCCTGTGATTCTAAACAAAATAGAATAGATTTCTATTAAAAAAATATAAACCAAAATAAATCCTAAAATTAATGTTATTGCAAGACTTATACTCATCTTTTTCTCCTTATGACACTTTTATTATGACATAACTTTTTCTTTTTGTATAGCAAATTGAAAAAAATGTTTTATTTTTCATTTTTGATCATCAAAACTTTGGCTCAACACCTTTTGCCATGATATAATATATTTGTAAGAGAGGTTTTTTATGGCGGAAAAATTTGGAAAAACTTATGTTGACAAAGCTCACGAATTTTTTGACTCTTCCAAAATAAACAACTCAGTAAAAGACACAAAACAAACAAAATAAAAGACGAATCATGAATCCGTCTTTTTTTTATTGGTGCGCCTAGAAGGATTCGAACCCTCGCTAATGGTTCCGAAGACCATTGTGCTATCCATTACACTATAAGCGCTTACCCATACAAAATATTAACACTTTCACCTTTTTTTTGTCAACAACATTCAATTTTGTCGTAAAATTCAACGTTTGCTTGATTTTTTATATATTTATAGTTAAAATATATTTATATAACAAAACTTATATAAGGGGTTTTTATGGCAAAAAAAGGTAAATCTAAATTGACATCTTTCATCATACGATTGATTTTGCTTGCTGCTCTTGGATATGTGATAGGAATTGTGGCGGCATGTTTTGCTGATTCAAACGTTTCAGCAATTTCAAACTTTGTTGAAAGATTGAAGGTGGCATGGAAAACAGATTGGGCATACATAGGTGCCGCAGCAGGTGCCGCAATTGCGGTTTTGTCTGTCTTTTTTTCAAAACCAGCAAAGAAAAAAGAAGTTGAAACAACGGGAACAACATCAAGCGGCGAAGAAATGGACCTCTCTTATGATGCAAAATGGTTGCAACCTGATGACATCAAAAATCAATTTGGTTTGATTGCAACAACATGGTCAGGTCTTCCTTCTCTTAAAAACACGGGTATTGTGTTTAGAAGTTGCATGGACAATGGAAAATATCATATTGCAATGAAAGATGAATACCACTGTTTGGTTATTGGTACAACCGGTTCCGGTAAAACAAGCATCGTGTTTGTCCCAACAATCAGAATTTATGCTCACACAGCAGAAAAACCATGCATGGTTATTTCTGACCCAAAAGGAGAGCTTTATACAAAAACAAGCAAAATTTTGGAAGATGAAGGCTACAGAGTAATCAGGTTTGACTTACGTGACCCATTCTCATCTACAAAATGGAACCCTATGGAACATGCATACGACCTTTACCACAAAGGAAAGGATTGCAAAAACCACGTAAAACGTTGCACAAATGGCGCAAAACCAGAGACTGTTGGATACAAAACAATCCCTGGCGAAAAGTATGGAAAAGAGTGGTATGGTTTTGAAGGTATTGCTTATCCAACAGAAGAAGCTGTTAGAGTTGCTGTTCAAAGTCAAGAACAAATATATTGTGACCTTGCACAAAACGAGCTTAAAGAAATTTGCAGTACTGTTGCCCCAAAAACAAAAGGATCAAACGACCCGACATGGGAAGAAGGTGCTCAAGACTTCTTGTATGGATGCTCACTGGCTATGCTTGAAGACAGCATGAATCCAGAACTTGGAATGACAAAAGAAAAATTCAACTTCTACAACCTTTACAAAATTGCGACTTACCGTGACCCAGATGCAGATGCACCTTTCGACACAGTAAGAAAATATCTTTTGCAAGGTCGTGATGAAGCAACAAGCGTTGTCCCAAACCTTACTTCAGCTGTTATCAACAACGCACCAAATACAACAAAATCTTACATTGGTGTTTTGAATGGTAAAATTTCCTTCATGAACGACCTTGGTATCTCCTACCTTACATCAGAAAGTGAAATCAATTTTGATGGGTTTACAGACAAACCAACAGCTCTTTACCTCATTATCCCAGATGACAGAGAAGAGCGTTACAACCTCGCAATTTTGTGTATTACTCAACTTTATAAAAGACTGGTTGACAAAGCAAACACATACCATGACAAAAAATTGCCAAAACACGTTTACTACATTTTGGATGAATTTGGAAACTTGCCACCAATACCTAAATTTGACAGCATGATCACCGTTTCTCGTGGTAGAAACATTTTGTATGAAGCAGTTGTTCAATCTTACACGCAAATTGAAACCAAGTATGGTGCTGAAGCTGCAAAAACAATCATTGGAAACTTCAATGCACAAATCTTCCTTGGGACTGATGACCAAAAGACAAGAGATGACTTCTCAAAAATGTGCGGTGAAGTTCAACTTATTCACAAAGACAAAAACACGTCCAAAAATGACAAAGATGAAAAGGGTGGAACAACAACAAGCACAAGCGTTCAAAGAACAACTCGTCCTCTTATCACATCTTATGAACTTGGTCAGATTGAATTTGGAACAATGGTCGTAAAACTCTTTAGATATAACCCAATGAAGTTGAAAGGAACAAGAAACGACAAAGTGCCATTCTTCTATAAGAAAGAAGCAGAGGAAACTGTGGGTGCAATGAAGAGTCTTGACACGGCAAAAGTTTACTATGACATCAAGATGAGAAACAAGAAAATACTTAAACAAAACTCATCATTCAACTTCTATTAAAATTGAGCTTAAAGACAATAAAAAATCGGCAAAATTGCCGATTTTTTTGTTGTTTGTTTTATGCTTGACAAGTTGCTTAAGCACTAAGAGTAAACGTAATTCTGCAGGTATACCAACCCTCAACCATTTCACTTCCACTTGTATAATTGATCTTTACATAATACCCTTTTGTGATGCCCTCTGCTGTCACTCCAACAAGATGTATTTGATCAATTGGGTCAAGCACTCCTCTGTCGTTTGAATAGAACGAAACTGTGTTTACTACTTTGTCTGTATCGCCTTTAAATGCGATCTTCACCCTTTCTACAAACGCTGTTTGTGTCAAATCAAAGTCAGTTTCTGCAGATGTAACTGTTGCTGCAACCTCAATCTCCCCTGCAATCTCTGCATCTGGATCTTCAATAATTTCAGATTCTTCTGTTGTTGCAACAATCACTTTTCTCCAAGTGTATGTAACACCATTTTCTCCTTGTGCTTTGATCTTGATATACAATTCCACCCTGTCTTCTTCTGTTGTGATTGTGTCAACTTGTGTGAGAGTGTTATCTGCATTCAAAATATGGTAAGTAATGATTCCTGCTGTGCCCATTTTCATTCTAAGTGTGTTTGTCAAATTGTTGAGCCTGTAAGCAGTGCCTGATGCTACATCTGTGTTTTTAATTTTCAACTCTGGCAAACTATCCTTGACAAACTGCATTGTAACTTTGTAGTAAGTCTTTGAGTTTGATTCTTCAATATAATATGTTTTGACAAGTGTTGTTTCGTCTCCAAACATAATGTTGTCTGTGGTAATATCTTGAAGCTCATAGTATGTCTTTGTTCCATCAACAACCACCTTCAAATCCAATTCTGTTGAATAGTACTTAAGTGTTGTGCCCTCTGTTGCAAGTCCAAGAGAATTTTTAATCATTGAATTAAGATTGGAGAGTGTATAGTTTGCACTACCAGCTGTCATATAAATGATTTCTGTTTCGCTTGAAACTCCAAAGAAATTGAATGTGGTCAAGTAGTAGAATTCTTCGCTGTCGGTTGTTGTAACCTTGATGTAATATACCACAGTCTTTGCTCTGTATGACAAGTCGTCAAGTGTGATTGTCATTTTCTCTTGCAAGGTTCCACTTGTTGTGTCAAGAGTATAATAATTTACTCTTCCAGTCTTTCCAACTTTTTCAAGAACAATATCATTGAGTGTTGGAAGTGTAAATGCAACATCTTCAACTGTCACATAATTTATTGTTTCTGTGTTTTCATAGAAGTACAATGAGTATTTTATTCTATAAGTCTTGTTGTTGTAAATGATTACAAATTCATCTTCATAAAGATTTGTTCTTCTCATTTCTGATTCAACAAGAGCAGTAAGTTGTTCGTCTGTTACGCCAGGGTTTTGTTCTGCAAGTTTAATTCTCAACATTCCAGAAACATTGTTTGATGAAAGTGACATATCTTCAAGTTTTCCATTCTTTCCAACACGATATATTGTGTAGGTTGGAGACTCAAGATTATCAGGATTTCCAAACATGTTTCTTATTGTTGCAATAACTTCTTCATTTTTTGCAATTGAACCGAAGCTTCCTGCAAGATTTCCAACTATGATATATCTTACACTATAAATCACATATGTTCCATCTGTTTTAAGTCCAAGATATTTTACTGTTGCATCTTGTGTAACAGTGTTTTCTTTTGTGATTCTTGTAAGTGTCACACTTGCTCCGTGCATTTCGGCAGCTGCAGTCTCAATTCTCCAGAAGGCTGTGACATCTGATGCCAAATTGGACATTGCAAAGTCTTCATTTGATGTTTTTCTGTATGTTGCTTCAAGTATTTCCGTGTAAATATAGAATGTATACTTGATAAACTCACCATTGTTTGTGTTTATCACTTGCTTGCTGTATTTGCCTGAGGTGTTGAATGTTGGACTTCCAATCAATTCGTTTCCATCAATCACTTTTCTTCCGCCAATATTGTATATTTCTTCGATTGCTTCATATCCATCAGGTGCCGTGTATGTGTGAGCGGTCTTGCTTGCATCGTAGAATGTTTCAAGAATATAAGTTTCTCCATTATTTACTGTATAGTAATATGGTTTTGTCCAATTGATATATGTGTCTGTCGTTTGTGTAAACTCATAAAGCTCTGACATGTCAACAACACTATTCTCATTATTGCCAAGGAAGTAATCTGCAAGCGCCAAGTTTTGTGTTCCGCTATATCTCTTATAGAAGATGTTTACCTTGTTTGTTCCTTCTGAATCTGAATAATAAGTCTTTGTTGGATCAAGAATACCACTTGTTGGATGAATATATGGCTCCAACAAACCACCTTCAATATAATCTGTATTGTAAATAAACCAACTTGAAACATTTGTACTTGTAACTGTGGCATATAATTCACCATGATAATACTCATCTGCGTAAGAATGTGTAGTGTCTGCTGAAATCTCAACATATTCAAGTTTATGCAAATATGCTGCTCCGACTTTTTCTGAAACTGAAATCAGATTCTTTGTGTAGAATGATGCCACCGCATACAATCCACTTGCTGTCTTATAGCGATATGTCTTGCCTGCAACAAGTGCTGTGTCGCCAGTAGGAGTATTGTTGTCTCCATCGTACAGATTTTTTGCCATCCATGCACTTGAAACAGGGATATAATGTGGAACATTGTTTGAATCAACAATTCTAAAGTATGCATTGTCGTTTCCACTTGGTGTTGTATCTGCAGCAACAAACTCATAGGTGTCAATTTCTTGTTCAACAAAGTTGTTTCCACTTTTTGCATAATATGTCTTTGTCAAGTCAACAGTCCCATCTGTTGTGTTTGAAGCTTCATACAAATCATCCATGTCAAGAAGTGTATAATTTGTTCCATCATGTTTTACATAGATGTCTGGTCCTTTGATAAGTACAGTTTCTTCTTGTCCAACACTTTCGTCGTAAACAAAGAATGTCATAGTTAATTTTTTAGAATTAATAGCTGTTCCAGTGAACCATGTTTTTACAACTGTAATCTCATGTTTACCTATTGTTGCAAACTTCCATGTGTCACGGTTGTCGTATCTATAACGCGTTGTTGTTGAAGATGATTCTTCAACAGGAATAGGAGTATATACGTCTTCTATTACATGATAATGATAATTGCTGTTTTCTGTGTCATTAAACAAATCTTTAAGCTCAAATTCTTCGTTTACTTTTGCTGTAAAGTCTTCTCCATAAGAGCCTGAAGATGTTTGGCTATAGCCCTGATACAAGCAATAATCTCCTAATGGTGATCCTGAAATTTCGTCAGCTAGAGAAATTCTGTATTGTCCCAAAAGCCAACCGGAAGAAGTGTCATAATTTCCATTTACAAGTGTTGGCTTCAAGTAAACATTGATTGTGATTGTGTCAACACCCACGGTAAAGCTTGGATAGAGCAAAATGTTTCCATATTCGTTAATGTAACCAGCACCGGCACCACCATCAACTGATTGGTTTACCTCAAAAATGAACTTGCTTGGTTTTTCAGTATTCAATGTTTTGGTTGTTAAATTTGCCCCATTTCCATATTGAAGAGTTACTTTGTCTGCCCAATTTGCAAATGGAACTGCCTTATAGTTCTTTGGTCCACCATCTACACCAGTTACTTCGTAATAATTTGCATTGTTAATGATATATCCACCTTGTGTGTCCGTGTTTGCGGTATAACCACTGTTATATTGTGGATAAATGTTTACCTCAGTCAAACTGTCTGGTTTTGCTTGGTAACTTCTTATTGAACTATCGGTATGCTTGAATGTGTAGATAAAGTAGAGCGGTCTTGAAACATATCCAGCTGCGGATGAAACCTCGCTTGAATCTTCAATGTGCATTGTCATGTTTCCATTTGCCAAAGCAATAACAAAAGATGCAGAACTCGTGCTCTTTGAATTTACCTTTGCAACATCGTTATACTTGATCACTGCGCCAGTATTCTTTGAAACTGTGATATAAATTGTGTCACCTTGTTTCAAGTTTTGTGTCAGTCCATTAAGATTGTCAGTGATGCAGATATATTTTGTTGTCTTATAGTTTTTGTCATTTGTAAGAGTTATTGAATCTCCATCAATTCCATATGCTCCTTTCTTTAATGCAAATGTCACAGTTGCGCCCTTTTCAAGTTCAACTTGCAATGTGTCATTAAGCACGCTTGTTACTCCCGTGTCCGCACTAGAGCCTACTGTAATGTTTATTTTCTCTCCATCTTTGGTCATTTTTGTAAGAGCACTTCCAATTGTTGCTGCATGCCTCAAGGTGATTGTTTTTGTTACAGTTCCGGTATTTCCGTCATTATCTATCAGTGTTACAACCATTGTGACATTGTTTAATGTTTGCTCTTTTCCATAATAGAATCCATCAAGGTGTGGCACTGTCACAAATGCATTGTCTTTCCACTCAATTCCATCTTGTGCTTCATAGTTTCCAGAAGAAGTTGATGTCACATATTTCACTTTGTTAGAGAAAATTGTGTTGTTTTGATTATCTCCTTCTGTGCTGATTGTTGCTGATGCAAGCATTGAGCCCATTTGTTGATATAATGTCTCACCGTTCAACTCAAATGTCACGCTCTTTATTTTAAAGTTTGGAAGATTTGAAACTCCAAATGATGACATTTCGATTCCTTTCTTGCTGATGATTCCCATCGAAGACTCAAATGCATTAGCGTCAAATCCACCAAGCGTTGCAAGAACACCTTGCGTTGAATTTGGGTTGACCTGTGCACCTGCAGCATATGTTGGATAGAGGATATAGTTCTCTGAGCCCTTGGTCCAGGTAATATCTTTTAATTGTGCATCTCCACTCCACTCATAGCCAATTTTAAACTTATATTCTGAGTTATCAGGAGTGAAAACAACATATGATGTTCCATTCTTTACGTAAACTTCTTGTAAAGTAGATGTTGTCCATTTGTTAACTGCAGTATTTGCATACACATCTCCAGAATAGCTTACCCAGCCATTTTCTGAATTTGTTGGGTTGATATACAATCCCGTAACACTTGACAGCACAAACAAAACTTGTGAAACATCAACAGCTGTTTCATCAACTTTAATGTTTCCTGCCCCAATTGGAGCTGGCATAAGATTGGACAATGTGTCACTCATTGTTACTGTATTATTGCTGCTGTCCACGGCATTTGTAAACATCTGATACTTTGTGTTGTTGTATGTCACTTGCACACCAGAGTTGCTTATGTCAAGGCTTGTATAACTCGTTCCAAAGTAGATATGTTCTCCCTCATTGACTTCATCTGTCATGTCAAGTGTTGGGATAACATTTCCAACAAGTCTTACATACAATCTGATTTTGTATCCAAATTTGTTTGTAAGATTGATGTAATAATTTTCTGTGCCGATTTGAAGGTTTGGCATTGTAAAGGTGTTCTTGTACAATAAACCACCTGCAGAACCACCCAATCCAGGCACAATCATTTTATCATCGCTATCAAATGGGAATCCAATAGCTTTATATACCGCAATCTCCTCTGCTGGCACCTCGACAGTTGTGTTATATTTGTTATAGTCAACTCCATCATGTGTTTGTTTGCCAGCAGTATAAACTGGTGTAAATCCAACAGTTGAATCTTGAAGGTTGTTTCCTCCACTTCCTGTATTTCCATAGAGATATGCCACAACAGCATTGTATGCCGGTGTCACATCAGTCTTATCATTGTCTTTATATAGATAAATATAATTTAAGATTTCATTTTCATTGTTTTGAATAACAATTGGATCGCTCTTGTTTGTTGCCCAAACTTCGCCATCAAGGGTCTCTGTTCCAGCAACACGAGATGTTCCGTTAAAGTAAATTGTTGATGCAGGGTTTACCTTCAAAAGCAAGTTGTGTGGCTCTAAAATTGTTTCACCGGCAAAGTCAACTGAATATGTGATTCTGAGCATGATGTAGTTGCCTTCATTCTTTGCGCCTTGTGCTCTGATGAAGTAGTCTCTGATCTTTCCATCTTCTGTGCCACCATTGTTTGCTGAAAGAGTTACATAGTTGTATGTCAAATCTGATGTTCTTGTTTCATTGATTGTAAATCCGTTTGCACGAGGAGTGAGACCAAATTGTCTATAGAACCAGTTAAGCTCGCTTCCGTCATTTTCTGTTGGAATTAGTGTGTCGGCAAATCCCAAAATGTCAAGTGCAATATTTCCGTTTGATTGCATCATCACAGAATCGCTGTATGCAACACCCAAACGCTCATTTACAATTCCATATGCAGCCAAATCATTAAACAAGCTTATTGATGATCCAGCATTTACCTCTCCGGTAACATAAGTATTTCTTGAGTCAGCGCTTCCGTTTACAACAAACTCTGATGTCAGATAAAGTGAATAATTTTTGGAGCTTATTCCAATCACATCATCTTCAACCATAAGTTTGATTGTATAGCCAAGTGTTTTTGTTGTGTCTTTGTAATCATCGCCATCAAGTGCAGTAAATCGAGTATCATCCTTTCCAACCCAAGCTGATGAGTTTTTGATTTCTGTTGTATTTGTTCCATCACCATACCTGAAGACAATTCTGCTTGTCACAAATGGCTCTGTTGAGAATATTCCATCTGCAACACCCTCATTTCCACCTGCTTGTGCATAAGCAAGTTCTGTATATGCTCTTGTAAACACGTACCCTGGTGCAGGGCTTCCAATATCTGTGTTGAGTCTGCCAAGAGAAGTTGCTCTGATTGGAATAATCTTGTATGCTGTTGAACCAGTCAATGTCATTCTTACATAATATGTTTGACCGATTGTTGCATTTGAATTGAATGCATAACCCAAAATTCTGTTGTTTTCAAAAAGATCTTGAGATGTGTATCCAGCCAAATCTTCAGCATAGATATACTCTGCTTGGTTAGTTTCGTCAACAAGCGCGTAGTTTGTTTCGTTTGTTGTTGTTGTAAACACTTCATGGTCAATCACATTGAATGTGTAGTAAACAACAATGCTGTTTATCGTAATCTTAAATGTAACAGTTCCGCTGGTCTTTCCTTGATTGAGAACAAGACTGAATGTTGTGTTCTCCCCAATTTCATCGCCAACAAGTTCTGCATATGATGTTGCTCCAACAACAACACTAACATCTGCAATGTTTGAAATCTCAACTTTCCAATCTTTCGCACAGGATCTAGCTGCATTTGCAAGATAGTATTTTCCATTATAGTTTCGGATGTCAGCAACTTTATAAGTCTCACCATCTTTTACATAATATGTTTTTTCGGTGTTGATTGCCGTGTCTGTAGATTGATTGTAATTTTCTTCAACCTTTTCCCAAAGTTTTGTTTGAATCTTTTCAGCAGTCAATTCTTCAAACTCAAATGCGATGTCTGCTGTTGAAATTCTTGCATCCTTTCCAAACAATGCAACAGAGTCAAATGACACATCTCTCGTTCCCGTCACACCATTTTGATAGTATTCTGTTGTAACAGTTCTGTTGTCGTCTGGGTCTGGATAATTTATTGTAATCTCAATATTTGGGTAAACTGTGTAGTTGTACTCAATTGTAAATTCTCTTATATACTTTCCATCAAATAAGTATGCAATTTTATATCTTACCGTTTCAATGTGTGCCTCTGCATAATCTTGTGGAACAATGTTTACACTGTCTGTCAAAAGCACTTCATCATCTTTTTCTGTCACAAACTTATATGTGCAGTCCTCGTCAAACATGCTGTTTCTGTCCGCCGCATGATCACGAAGGTGCTCAATTGTAAGATCGTAATCAACTTTTCCATAACGAAGAATTCCGTCAGTAAATCTTGTGCTATTGTATGGATTTTTTGCGAGCAGTGTGAGATCAAATTTGAAACTGAAGCCGTCATGCGTTGCAGTCATATGCAATGTTGTATCTTCGCTTACATATGCGTGATTAAGAATGTGATTTACATTGTCAACCTTTGCAATATCCTCAATTGTCAAAAGTTCATAAAGTCTTCTTATTCCTGCTCCAGCAAACTCGTAGTATGTGTTTACATCTTTATATAGATATGTTTCAATACCTGTTACTTCTGCACTTGCAGGTATATAAATATGATAATAGAACACCACTTCATCAAGTCCTGCTGCATCTATATAATAAGTTTTGTTGATGTCAATTTCTTCGTCTTCTGCAGAAACACCAGCTTCAACATACAAATATTCTCTGATGTTTTCAGCAGTCATTTCAATGTATTCTTCCCCAACTTTGATGTAGAAGACTGTTATCACGGATGTATCAGTGTCAGCTGGATCTGTTATTTCAACATATTTCTCATAATATACATTTTCAACTTTTACATACTCATTGTTTTTGAATGTGTAATACGTCTTTGTCCAGTCAATAGTGTTGTCTGTTGTCTTTACGTATACATAAACATCTTCGCTGTTGTCAATTGTTAAAATAGATTTCATGGACAAGTCTGGTTGATATTCATACAAACTTCCCATCTTTTCTGTGACTGCTGTATAACCTTCTCCATGAAGCTTTACATAAATAGTTTTTCCAGTCACTTCTGTTGAGGTTTCAACATATTCTGTTCCGTTTTGATAATAGAATTTGACTTTGCTATATTCTCCCGCAATTTCCTCAAAGTATTCTTTATTCCAATTGATTTGTTCATCTTCTGTAAGAGAATATCCACTTGTTGAGTCATAGATATAGAAGAGCTCGCTAAATTCAGTTTTTGCTCCAGATTCAATTTCTGTCTTCAAAACTTGATATTTGTAGAAACTTTCTACGTTCACAACAATCTTAAACACAACCAAAGATGTGTCTACTGCAAACTTTTCTCCTGCTCCGTCATATTCAACTTCGTAGAATCCAATTTCAAAGCTACCATTTTGTGCAATCGTTTCTTTTGGCGTAAATCTAATTTGTTTTAATTCTTTATCGTATGAGAATGAATCTTCTGTGATAAATCCATCTTCACCAACAACATAAACGGCATATGGAACATTCCAATCTGTCTGGCTTGTGCTCAAACGATATCCAATTCTTGCATCAACAATAATTTCATTGCCACCAGCGACTGCCGTCATTGTGAAGACATTTCCATTCAATGTTATGCTTTCGCTGTATTTTTCATAGTATGTGTGTGTCCAATCAAGTGCAGTGTCTGTTGTAAGAACATAATTTGTTTCGTCTTGCTCGTAAAGACCCCTCATAATTGTTGAATTTACAAGTTGTGGAATTTGCGATCCTTGCAAGTATACATAATATTGCTCAACACCCTCAACTGCCGTTGTGGTCTCAACGTAATTTGTTCCATCGTTGTAGTATATCTTTACTTGTTTGTATTCTTTAACTTTCTTTGCTTCAAACGCATAGTTTGGTGAAAGATTGATTTTGAATGTATAGTCAAGCTCTGAGCCTTTCATCAAGCTTCCATCTCTATAATAACTTCTTCTCAATTTTACAATATACTTTGATGAACTGTCTTTAAGGTAAACTTTCAAGACTCCATCTTTAATGTTAATCAATAGGTATTGTCCATAAACGAGATAGTCATCTCCATCAACAGTATAATTTGTTGGAAGAATTGCGGTTGAGCTTGTGTCGCCAACCAAAACGACTGACAAAACTTCTGTCCTTGCCTCTGCCGTAGCATCAGCAAATTCGAAACGCTTATGTCCGGAAACCATAGTCTTGTTGTCAAATTCTTCATCAAGGTTGATTTCATAATATTTGAATACTCTGTCTCCGTTTGGATCAAGGATTCCATTTTCTTGGTCAACAACATTGTAGTATTCTGAAGTTGTTTCAAGATATTCACTTTCTTTTGCATATGGATAGTAAACTTCTCCAACCTCAAAGTTTCCTTGAACCAAAACTCTATAGTACCACTTATATTCTGTGCCAGAATAACTATCTGACAATGTCAAGCAAACAACAACATAAACATCTTCTCGGTTACCTGCAAGATCATGAATGATAAGTTTGTTCCCTTCAAGCTCTGCAAGTCCAGAAATATATCCTCTTGCACTTTCAACAATTGTAAGACTTGTGGTCAAGTATTCATTTTCTGCATATTTTGCTGGATCAATAAAGAATCCATACCCTGTTTCATATTCATAAAGTGTTGTAAGCACACTTGGTGTGACCTCAATGTGAGAATCTCCACTTTCGATGTAATATGTATCAACACCTTCAACAGCTTCCGTTGCAACTTTATATGTTTCTCCATCAAGGTAATAGAATGTTACTTCCTCAAAATTGCTGTTGTAGTAAGTTTTTGTCCAGTCAATTTCCATGTCAGATGTTGGCTTGTAGTTTACATCTTTTCTGAAATGAACAATTTCGTATTCATCTCCAGCTTCAAGCGTTTGTGCAATTTCCTCATCTTGGAGCGTTGTGTAATCCCCAATCAAAACTGCAAGGTCATCTGGATTGTTTTCATAATTTGCAAAAATTTCTCCAACGCTTGTAACAATGGCATTAACTCTCATCCTTAAAACAAATTCACCAGAGAGTGTCCTTTGAATTACAGCATATTCTTGATCAGAGAAGAATCCTTCTACACTTCCAAGCGTTTGAATCACAAGAAGGTTTGTAGAGCTGATATAACCCATTGGTCTTACACCAACCTCTCCCGTCTGATCATTCTTGTAAATTGAGAATCCGTTCATTTGATATGTGGTTCCTGTCAAAAGCAACAAATACAACTCCCCATTGTATGTCACAACTTTTGCGTTTGGAATGATTGCAGAAATCATCTCTTCAACGTTTGAACTATAATAACCCATTACAAATGAAAGTTTTGTTTGTCCTCTTTCTGCAACTGTAATTTCTCCGCCATTTTCAACAACAGCAATGTCAACCAAAACTTCTGTGCCACCCTCTTGCTGTGAATATTGAATTGCAAAGTCTTGTGCATAGCTTTGTCCAAAATTATAGTCAAACACAGTTGAGCTGTTTTCAAGTTTAAATTCTCCACCCTCAATTCTGAGATACTTGTTGGTTGAAACATTTGCATATCCAAATGAGGTCAATGCAGGCAATGAACTCATATCAGTGTCATCAATTCTTTCAATGTTGAAGAAATCCCCAACCTTATAATCATCACTTGGATCGCCATTTACAATATTTACAAGATCAATAAATGTGTCAGCTTTTGTGACAAGTTTAAAGTTTGGAATCAAATACAGTGCAACAGTGATTGAATAAGCAAAACTTGATGATGACATATAGTGCACAGTAAATGTAACATTCGTGTCTTGGTAAACATCGTTGATTTTGATCTTTCCTGAGTTTGCAACATATTGTATAATTCCACTTGTTTCACTAAATGTTTCGTCTGTAAGCTTTGCTGTTGCCCAGCTATATCCGCTTCCTTGCGCAAATGACAAGTATGTATCAAGGTCATAAATCTTTCCAGCCAAAACACTGATTGCATTTGGATTTTCAGGACTTTGTTTGTAATAAGCATGCCATTTAGCACCACTTTCTTGCATGTATGATCCAAAGTTGTTTGTCGTTGAAATGTTTGAAAGGAAGACGATGTTGAGTCTAAATGAGTACAATCCACTCTTATCTTTGATGACAAATGTCATTGTAGCTCCGTCTTTGTTGAATGGAGCAACAACAGTAATCTTTCTGATGTCTGTGCCAAGATCAACTCTTTCTTCGCCATCCATGTAATACCCATCGAAGTAGTTTTCAATTGCAACACCTTCTCTTGATGGGTCCTCGTTAAATCTCATCATTTTCATAAGATCAATTGAAGATTGTTTTCCACGAAGCCCACCAACAAATGTTGCATCAAGGTTTACTTCATATGTTGTTGAAGCAACACCACTATCTGATGTTCCTGTCGTATAAATTTTAAACAACTCATCAATATTGATTACAGAATCTTTTGTAACAAGTTTTCTTACTGTGATTTCACCAAGAGATTGTTTCGTTCCCGTCTCTTTCCATGGGCTTTGTGTATTCCATTTTGAGCTTGCAACTTCCCAATAATCACCAAAATCTTTATCTGTGTCGTCATCATCCTCTGTTGTAGGAGTATATTTGTCATGAGATTGAGTGCTGCTGTCAATTCTTATATTCTCAAGTCCTTCACTTTCCACAGTAAATGTGAAGAGTGCAGATTGCAACAAGTTTGTGTTGTTTTGATCTTTTACAAAAACTCTCATTTTTGTGTTCAAAACATTTCCGTTTGTTGAATTGATGCTTACAAGCGCTGTTGAATCTCCATTGAAACTCAAAATATTGCCTGTCGTTTTTACATTTCCATCGTTATCAATTTCTGCAAAATACAATCTATATAAACCGTCTTGTGGACGAACTTCTTTTCCTTTTGCATCTGTCATTGTATATTCAAAGAGTGCTTGCAAGGCAGAAAGTCCATCAATTTGTGTTTTATCTACCCATGATACATCTTCATCTTGAACAATTCTTTCTTGCCATGAAATTTCAACTCCTGTTTCTTGTCCTTCCTCTGGAGTCTTGATTGAAACATATATGTGTGCTCCATCATCTTCATAAACGGGATACTTTTCTTCATCATCTTCATATTTACCTTTCAATGTTGTAGGTTTTTGATAGTAAACATAGAAGGTGTCTTCATCTTCTGTCTCTGCTCTCAATATTTCTTTTGAAAACTCTTCATACTGAAGTTGAAGTTTAACAGGAATTCCATTTACATCCATTGCGGTTATGGTGCCTGGGTTTACATAAAACCTTCCATTAAACACGGCAGAATTCAATGTTCTTTGGTCTTCATCTTCAACAAGGTTTGCAAGTGAAAGGTACTGTTTGTCACTTTCTTCACCGCTTTCATTGAGGCAAACAATTCTCAATTTGTTGCTTGTGAAATCTGCAGGAATTTTGTTTACATCATTTTCAATATCATCAGAACGAAGTGTAAATTGAAGTGTAAGTATCACTTCATCACTACCTTCGGTCGTTTTTCTTTCTGATGGAATATAATACTTTCCATCTTCTGCAGGTGTGATGCCTTCAGCAAATGCATACACAGCCTCCATGTTTGCAATTGAAAGTGAGCTTTCAACATCAATTTCCTTTGATCTTCCAGCAGCAACAACGAGATACTTTCCGTCAGCATCATAATATGGTGTGCCATTTTTGTTTGTTCTTACAATTGCAGCAATAACCTTTGCAACGCCATTGAAACTTCTCTTTGCAGTAAGAGTTGATCCTCTAAGCTCAAACAATGTGTACGACTCTCTTGTCGTTGGCTCATTGTCAACAACAAATCTTTCTCCATTGTAGTCAACTGTATATGATTTGCCAGCTTCACAAACAAATGCCTCTGTCAAATCTGTTGAATTCTCTTCCGCAAACAGGAAGTATTTGACTGTCTTATAGACATTTGTTCCATCAACTTGTTTGATAAGTGAAGACAGATCTTCAGATGCAGGGACTGGCTCTCCGCTTTCATTATAATTGATTTTGAGAGTTACAGACTTTTCTGGCTCAATCCAACCAACAGGCAAATCTGCGTGTTTTGCAATTGTCATAATGAAAGACTTTTCTTCACCATCTGCGAAGAATTTTACTTTTTCTGAATCTTTTTCAAAGAAGAAGTTTACAAACATTTCTGTTGCGTCAACATCATCTGTTGCGGAGAACATCCAGAAATAGTTGTTTGAATTGCTTGGCGCTGTGTTTGGAAGAATATAATACGTCGTCCCCTCTGGTGCATTGAAATAATCTTTTGTTTCATCAAAATCTTCATACCTGATGCCTTCTGCATCTTCAACAACAATTCTTCCACCAAGGATTGTCATGTTTGAAACGCCTTGAGGAATTCTGATTCCAACTTGACCATAAAGCTCTGTAAGCAAGTTTCCTTCAGCATCCTTAATTGAAACGCCAAGAGATTTATCTCCATTGTTTGAGTTGAGGGTGATCATAAACTCTTTGTCTACATACGCCAAAACATTGCCACCATCTAGGTCAACCTTGACTTCTTGAACATCCACACTTTCAACAACAAGATTAAGTCTTGTTGAAACAGCCTCTGTCCCCACCCTACTTGACAAGTATGCAACAATTCCATCAGTTGTTGCTTCAGGATTTTCTGCAAAATACTTTTTCTCATAATAAGAATTTGCAAAAACATATGCTGTCACAATACTCTCTTCACCGCTGTCACTAACTTTGAGTGCAGTAAATTTCCTTGTTGTCTCATCATAAGAAATTGCGTTTCTACCTGTTACGGAGAAATAGATGCTTCTTTCTCTTTCTGTGTCATTATAAAAATATTTACTCTCAACAGGGTTGAAGGTCGTGTCCAATGTAAATATTGAGTCAACAACAACCGTTTGAGTGTTTGTTTCTTTTTCTTCCGCTGTTTTTTCTGTCCCTGACACTTTAAGATCGATTTCATAAACAGGAACATCAACCGACACGGTTGCATATTGTGCAGTAAGATTTACGTTTGAAGATTTTGCTGTTATGTAAGAAGTGCCACCCTTAACCCAGTTTTGGTAGATATTCTCGTTGTATGTCTTTACAAGTTGAACTTCAAAAGGTTTGTTGAATTCCACAATTTTTGGAATGGTGATAACTCCGTCCGTGATATAACCGTTTCTCTCTGCTCCGTTTCTCAAAGAAAGCGTTATCTCTTTTTCTGTTATACCTTCGGTTGTGCAGGTGATGGTAAGTTTGCTGTCTGCAGAAAGCTCAAAGGAAACCTTGTCTTCATTATAAAAACCCTCTCCTTCCACATCATGTGAAAACTTCATATCCTCTGGTTGAACAATAACCTTATTAAAGGATCCAGTAAGATAAAGGCCTAAAGCGGTTGCCCCACCAACCCCTACGAAACTGGCCAAAATAATCAAAATAACTTTCCATAAACTTAGGACTTTTCTCATAAAAACTCCAAACAAATAAATTCAGCAAAATTCTTCAAATGTGATTTTAAAAATATTGTTCACATTTTTCGACAAAATAATTATACATTTTTTATTTTATTTTCGCAAGAGTTTTTTATATATAAATAATTTTAATTATTTAAAGCGCGATTTATGTTTCAGTTGACACGAATTTTATTTTTGGTTATAATGCTTATATGAGAACGACAACAAAAGAAATTTACAACTATCTAAACCTTGTTGACAGAAGACTTGGGCTTTTGTATAAGCTTACAGGTTACAATCCTCTGCCACCAAATTTCTCTTTTGACAGTGAAACAATCATGGAAAGATTATATCTAAACCAAATGCCTTCAAGCATGTCTTTCCCAGATTTTTTGTATGAAGACAAAAAAGACTTGAAACAACGTTTTGTGATGACATTGAAGCGCATAAAGCAAATTTTGAAAGAAGAAAAATACAAGGCATGCATGTCGAAAGAATTTGCTGAAAAATTTGAAAATTATTTGATTATGAGAAGAGAAGTTACCTCTCTTATCCTAAAAGACTTTGGAAAAACCACCTTTGATGAGTGTGCTGCTTACATAGAAATATGCGCAATAAACACCATCTTTTTTGACCTTTTGGAGCAAATTTTTGATGACGAATTCAATTTTTCTGTCATTTTACCTACTTTGGAAGAGCTTTACAATATCTATTATTCAGAGAGATTGAAAAGACTTGAGGAAAAAAGAAATAATCAAATTTCAAAAAATAATCAAAAAATTGCAGAAAATATTGCAATAAATCAAAAAAATCAAATTAAATTAGAAAAAATATCAGAAAAAAATAATAAACTAAAACAAATTTCTGATTTTAAACAAGAAAAAAATAGAAAAAACAGGGAGAAAGCATGATTCAGGCTGTTAATGTTTCTTTGGCATTTGGCGGAAGAAAATTATATAAAGACGTAAACTTAAAGTTTACAAAAGGAAACTGTTATGGCATCATTGGCGCAAATGGTGCTGGCAAATCAACATTTTTAAAAATACTTACTGGAGAAATTGAACCAAATACTGGCGAAATTATAATCTCTCCGGGAGAAAGAATGTCTGTTTTGGAACAAAACCAAAACAAGTATGACAACGAAACCGTTTTAAACACTGTCCTTTTAGGTCATAAAAGATTGATGGAGGTTCAACAAGAAAAAGACGCTCTTTATGCCAAAGAGGATTTTTCTGATGAAGATGGAATTCGTGCGGCAGAACTTGAAACTGAATTTGCAGAACTTGGTGGCTGGGAAGCAGAAAGCGAAGCTCAAACGCTTCTACAAAATATGGGTGTGACAACTGATTTGCATTATGAACTTATGTCATCACTCGACTCAAAAATCAAGGTCAAAGTTTTGCTTGCGCAAGCGCTTTTTGGAAATCCAGATATTCTAGTGCTTGATGAACCGACAAACAACCTAGACTTTAAAACAATAAGATGGCTTGAAAATTTCTTGCTTGATTTTGAAAATATTGTCATCATTGTCTCCCACAACAGACACTTCTTAAACAAAGTTTGCACACATATTTGCGATGTTGACTTTGGTGAAATAAACATGTATCTTGGAAACTATGATTTTTGGTATGAAACAAGTCAGCTTTTGGCAAGACAAGCAAAAGAACAAAACAAAAAGGCTGAACAACGTGCAAAAGAGCTCAAAGATTTTATTGCAAGATTCAGCGCAAACGCATCAAAATCAAAACAAGCAACAAGCAGAAAGAAAGAACTTGAAAAACTCACACTTGAAGATTTTAAGCCTTCATCAAGAAAATATCCTTACGTTGATTTTAGATATGAACAAGAAATTGGAAAAGAAATTTTGAAAGTCGAAAACCTCAGTAAAAAAGGTATGTTTAGCAACTTATCTTTTACTGTTGAAAAAGATCAAAAAATCGTTTTCATTTCTTCAAACAGCTTGGTTTTGACAACACTTTTCAATATCCTTGCAGGTAAAGAAGAAGCTGATAGCGGGACTTTCCGTTTTGGAAAAACAATCATATCTTCTTACCTTCCACAAGACAACAGAGAATTTTTTGAAAATTGTCATTTAAGCGTTGTTGATTGGCTCAGACAATATTCTAAAGATAAGTCGGAAACATATGTAAGAAGCTGGCTTGGCAGAATGCTCTTTTCTGGTGAAGAAAGTTTGAAAGAGGTAAATGTTCTCTCTGGTGGAGAAAGAGTAAGATGTATGCTTGCAAAAATTATGCTTGAAAGTGGAAACTTCTTGATGCTTGATGAGCCCACAAACCACCTCGATCTCGAAAGCATCACATCATTAAACAAAGGTATGACAAACTTCAAAGGCGCAATGCTTTTTGCGACTGGGGACCAAGAAATAATTGAAACCGTAGCAAACAGAATCATTGATATTGTTGATGAAAACACAATCATTGACAAACAAATGTCGTATGAAGAGTATATGGAAAAATATAAAGCATAACAAAAAAAACTAGGATCGTCTCCTAGTTTTTTTTATTTAATATTTATTTTCCTTCGCCATCTTCAAAATCTTTTGTTACTTCATTTATTAAAATTTCACCCTTAACAATTTCAAATGTCTCTTCAGAATCTTTTGAATATTTTTGAGTCCCCTCGTATGTATGTTGTGACAAAACAACCTTTCCATTCAGTTTTTCTTTACTCCAATCGATTGTTTGATCCAATTTAACTTCAATCTCTGTTGAGTAAAGCTCTTTGTTGTTGTACTCATTAATTTGGAAAGATACTCCTTCAACATCTTCTACAACATTTACCTCTTCTTGCCAACCGTTTGCCAGTACTCTTTTGAATTTTGTAATATTTCGCTCTTCAGTGCTCAAATCTTCACCTTTTGATGCATCATAATTTACAAAATTTCTAACAAATGCATGTAAAACTTCATTTTTGGAGTCATCCAACATATATAAAACAGTATTTACAAGATGCCCCAAGTTATAAGGCCTAAGATTCAACTCTTCGCCGATATCAACAATTCTTTCTTTTTCCAATTTAAAAGTTGTTACCCTTACGTCCTTTCTTGGGTCATGTGGTAAAATCTTTCCATTTCCATCTTTATCAACGATAATCGTTGTGCTTAGGCAGTCTCTTGAAAAGACTCCATTATTTGTTTCTGTGATTTTTACAACAATATTTTCTTCTTCGTCCAATTTGATGTCGAAAAATTCAAATTCATTGTCAGCAAGAGGTCTATATACCTGCATACGATTTTCAAACTTGCCTTGTTTCTTATCAAATTCCTGTTGTGAAACCGCATAAGCCAATCCTTCAAATGGATCTTCTTTACAATTGTTTATTGCAACCAAAAACTCTTGTAGTCTTAGATTGAGTCCTGATTCCACAATTTGTTTATTGAAATTGTCAAGTTCTTCTATTGTTCTTGCCATTTCCCCACCTCCATATATAGATATGATACCATTTTCTCTCATTTTTGTCAATATTGAGTTGTTTTTGGTTTGACAATACAATTTTTTTTGTTATATAATAGGCTATGCGATGAAGGAATTGGCAACTCCGGAGCAGAACGCTTGTCGGCGTAAAGACATCAATGAAGGCAAGTTTACCTTGTGAAATAGGGTGGAACAGCGGTAAGAAATCGCCCCTATGCAAAAATTATTGCATAGGGTTTTTTGTTTGCTATGCAAGATTTAGGAGGTAAGATATGAGAGAAACAAAAGTAACCATGGAAAAAATCTTAAATTTGTGTAAAGGAAGAGGATTTGTTTTCCCAGGCAGTGACATTTATGGTGGATTTGCAAACACTTGGGATTTTGGACCTGTCGGTGTAGAACTTAAAAACAATGTCAAAAAAGCATGGTGGAAAAGATTTGTTCAAGAAAATCCAAATTCTTACGGCCTTGATGCTGCCATCTTGATGAATCCACGCACATGGGATGCAAGTGGACACACAGCAAGCTTTTCTGATCCAAAAATGGATTGCAAAGAGTGTAAGACAAGGGAACGTGCAGACAACTTGATTGAGGATTATGCAAAAAAACACAATCTCGATGTTGTGCCTGACAATATGTCAAATGAAGAAATGGAAAAATTTATTGACAAGCATAACATCAATTGCCCAAAGTGTGGAAAACACAATTGGACACAAATCAGACAATTTAATCTTATGTTTGAAACGAGCCGTGGTGTGACAGAGGATGGTTTAAACAAAGTTTATCTTCGTCCAGAGACAGCACAAGGTGAATATGTAAACTTTTTGAATGTTCAACGTACAACAAGAGCAAAACTTCCTTTTGCAATTGCTCAAATCGGAAAATCATTTAGAAACGAAATTACACCAGGAAATTTTTTGTTTAGAACTGTTGAATTTGAGCAAATGGAACTTCAAAACTTCTGCAAAGATGAAGATGCTTTAAATCTTTACAACACTTTCAAGCAAAAGGCTTTGCAGTTTGTTGAAGATTTGGGACTTGACGGCGAAAAACTTCGTTTCCATGACCACGACAAACTTGCTCACTACGCAAAAGCTGCATGTGACATTCAATACTATTTTCCAATCGGTTGGCAAGAGCTCAATGGAATACATCACAGAAGCACTTGGGATCTTTCAAGACACCAAGAATATAGCGGCAAAAGCATGTTGTACACAGATCCTGTAACAAACGAAAAAATCTTGCCAACAGTTATTGAATACTCAATCGGTGCTGACAGACTTGTCTTGGCGCTTCTTTGTGAAGCTTATGATGAGGAAATTTTGGAAAATGGCGAGACAAGAGTGGTTATGCATTTCCACCCAGCAATTGCCCCATACAAAGTTGCCATTTTGCCACTTCAAAAGAATTTGTCTGACAAAGCAAGAGAGGTTTATTCTCTTCTTTCAAAGGAATTTATGTGTGACTATGACGAAGCAGGTTCAATCGGAAAAAGATACCGCCGTGAGGATGAAATTGGAACACCTTTCTGTGTCACAATTGACTTTGACACACTGGAAGATGGCACAGTAACAATCAGAGACCGTGACACTATGGAACAAATCAGGCTTCCAATAAATGAAGTTGCAAACTATGTTCAAAACAAAATAAGATTTTAAATAAAGGCAGGCGAAACTCCTGCTTTTATTTTGTGTATTGACACCCAACCACTTCTCGTGTAAAATATAGTTGTGAGGAATGATATGAAAGTTGACACAAAAAATATAATATTCAAACTAAACAATCAAAATGATAATGAATATTCTATCAGATGTTTTCTTTCAATTCCAGAACAAGAAAAGAAAGCTTTGCTTGGTTATATCAATTTTTCTATCAAAAAAAACAAAGCATGGATACATAGAGTTTCTGTAAAAGAAAACCATAGACGTCTTGGAATTGGATCATCTCTCTTGTCTGAAATGGAAAACTTTTTAAAAAGTAAAAACGCAAGCGGAGAAGAGAATGTAAACATCATTGAAGGGAAATTTTACCCACTTGGCGTATCAGAACAATCTCTTAGAAATTTTTATGAAAAAAATGGTTACAATGTGCCAAACAAATCACACACATGGGATGACTATGATGAGACCTGGACATTAAGCAAAATTCTTACAAACCACCATATAACAAGCAAAGATGAAGATTTTTCTCAAACATTAAACATTAAAAAATGAGGTTTCGAAACCTCATTTTTATTTTATTCTTGACTTGTGTTTACGGGCTCATTTATGCTTAAAACACCAAACAGTCCTCCCAAGAAGTAAAAGATATCTCCAAACACACCAATCACAAGCATAATTGTATGCCCCGTTGTTTTTGTTGGTTCCTCTTGTAGACTTCTGGTTGCTTGTGTGCTTGCATGGATTTTTGTAAGAAAAGACGCAAAAGGCAAAAAGTAAAATTATGAAAATAAAAAAAGGCAGTCTTATTGACTGTCTTTTTTTTGTTTCGAATGATTAAACATTCAAAAGTCTCAAAATGTGCTTTTGAACAATCATAAGAACAAGGTCACATACCCAAAGAATCCAACCGCCAAGGAAGATACGGATGATTCCAGCTACGATATGTCCGTCTTGAATTCTTGTGATAACACCACATACCCAAGCTGTAACTGGGATGATTGCAAGAATGAGACTTACAACATAACCAAGACCAAAGTAATCTGATTTCTTTGCCATTGCACTTCTCCTTTTAAAAAATTTGTAATTTTGCTTACATTTTTATTTTAAATCTCTTTAGCTTCAATGTCAACAAAATTCGCTTATTTATTTGTATGTTTTTCACTTTTTTCATGACACTTTTGGGTGTTGTTAATAAAACATTCTGTCTCTTTTTGTAAGAAATGTCCACCCGAGCAAAGTCTTGAAAAGCACTGACCAATAAGTAAGCCTTGCACTATCCAAAAACTCTCTGCAAACTTTTACTTCGGGCTCTAAAAGATATTCTCTTAAATAATCTAAAGCAAATGTCGATGCCTCTTTTTCAATTTTTATTTCTTTATATTTCAAAATAATTGAAAAGAAGAAAATCAAAACTGCAATAGCAGAACATCCAAGTCCAACATACAAATATAAATTGTTTTGCAAAACACCAAAGAAATATAGCAACGAAAGTGCAATGCCAGCAATCACCATCGGCATAAAGAAAAATCCAACAATTCTGCCAGTACTGCGAAGCCTAAAGTGTTTTTTGAGTGTGTCGCCCTCCGCATCTTGTCTTGCATGTCCGAGTTCATGGGCAACTGTTGCAAGCGAAGCTAGACTGTTTGAAGACATGGTTTCTGTGCTTAAAGCAACAATTCCATTTCCATAGTGATCATCATTTGGATTGCATCTTGCAATTTTCAATCTTCCACCAAAATAGTTTTGGTTGATCTGTGCGACAAAATCCATGGTTGCAATGCCATAGGAGTTTCTTATTGTCCGCGTCTTGCGGAGCATATCAAAATAGTTTTCTCCTGCAAAACTTGCAATCGCAAGTCCAAAACATAGGAGAATAGCCAAAAGAACAACCGCACCAATAATAATATAATTCAGCATATGAATATTATAAAGTTTTTTTTCTTTTTAATCAACTTTTTAAGTAACAATCAAGACAGTTTGACCTTTATATATTATTGTTCCTGCCGGTGGAAGTTGCTCTTTTATAACACATCCATCTCCTGCAACCTCATAAAGTAATCCAACTTTTTTTATTTCTGCCACCGCCTCCGCCAAACTTTTTCCAACAACATCTGGCATAATAACCTCTTCCAAAATTATGCTTGGATCATCTTTTGGAATGTTTAACATTTCAAATAGTTTTGAGAAAAAAAGAGCCTCGTTTAGCGATCATTTTTAGATCTCTTGTCCACTGACCTGTTGCACGCTGTTGAAGTTCTTTTCCATCACTTATTTGAACTATAAACACCCCCCAATGCACAACAGAGGATTGTTAAAATCAAAAATATTGCTTTTATCCTCTTTTGCATTGAATAAAGTGTAAATTGTTTTTGCAATTCTAACCTCCAAAGAGCCCACTCCAAAAATTGCAGAATTTGTCAAACCAATTTGTTTTTGTCCCCAACTCTCCAGCTTGATTTATCTCTTCTGGATATGTGTCCAAAAACTCCATACTCTTTTTTGTTGTGTCAAGATTTGCAACATCTTTGAGATATTTTGGCAAATTCACTTCATAAAACTCTGTTTCAAGTTGTGAAAGACTAGAAGAATAACTTTCCAAAATTGTCACATTTGTCACACACAAAACTGATGCAATGCCCAACCCTATTGCCAAAGCAATCCCAAATTTTTTACTCTTTTTTCTCTCTCGTGGTTGGATTTTTTCCTGCTTTCTTCTCAATTTGATAACACGTTTGTCTGGCTCAATCAAATCAAAATTTGGCTTCTCTATAATTTTTTCTTCTTGTTTCTCTTCTTGAGTATACTGCTGTTCGATAAGTTGTTCTTTTTCTTTTTGTATTTCCTTTTGCTTTTCAACTTCGTCTTTGTTTATCATATCAGCCAAAGTCATATCTTCAAAAGATTTTAGGTATTCTGTTTTATATTCTTTTGGGGGCACTTCGTCTGTGGTCTTTTCTTGTGTCATTTCTTGCACAACAATCTGAGGTGTTGTCACAACTTCTTGTTTTGCGGTTCGATCTATGTTTTCAGTCTTTACTTCCACTTCAGTCTTTACTTCTGTTTCTGCAACAAGCCTTTCCATATAATATATTTACCCCCTTTTGTTTATATTCTTTTCTTATATTTTTTCCACAACTCTCAACTTTGCACAAGTGCTTCTTGAATTTTGTTTCTGCTCTTCGTCTGTGGCAACAATTGGTTTTTTTGTAACAAGTTTTACGCTTGCCTTATGCCCACAAATACATATTGGAGTCTTTGGTGGACATACACAATCCGTGGCGTCCATCTTGAAAACATTTTTGACTATTCTATCTTCAAGACTGTGGAAAGTCAAAACCGTTCCACGACCGCCAGCATTTAACATTTCAACAAGGCTCTCAAGCAAATTGTCAAGTCCATCTAGCTCCCCATTTATATAAATCCTAAGTGCTTGAAATACCTTTTTTGATGCTCCACCGCGAGAGAAAACAATCTTCTTTGGCATGCTTTTTTCAATGATATCTCTAAGTTCGAAAGTGGTTTCAATTCTCTTGTTAGCTCTTGCCAAGACGATGTTTTTTGCAATCGGTCTTGCAAATTCTTCCTCTCCATAAATTTGGAAGATGTTTGCAAGTTTTTCCTGTGAAAAGGTGTTTACAATTTCCTCTGCTGTCAAAACATTTTCTTGCCTGTCCATGCGCATATCAAGTTTTCCATTGTTGACAAAAGAAAATCCTCTATCTCCTTCGTCAATTTGATAAGAGCTTACACCCAAATCAATCAAAAAACCATCAATTTTATTTACACCAAGTTCACATAAAATTTGTGGGGCGTTTTTATAATTTGCTTTTATAAGTGTAATTTTGTTGCTATATTTTTTTAATGTTTCCGAACTTTTTTTTATTGCATCTTCATCTCTGTCAAAAGCATACAGATGCCCTGTCTTAAGTTTTTTGACAATCTCAAGAGAGTGACCACCGCCACCCACCGTGCAGTCGACATAAACCCCATCACTTTTTATATTTAGATTTTCAATAACCTCATTAAGCATAACAGGTATATGTTTAAATTCCATGTTTCTCCCTTTGTGAAAACAAGTATATCACAAAAAAGTTGTCTTTCCAACAAAAAAAAGAGTTGTGTTAACCCACAACCCTTTTTACTTTTAAACAATTTTATTCAAAACTGATGCCAATCAAATCATAAATCGCATTTTGAACATCTTCAGAAAGTCCATAACTTGCTTTTTCAACTTCTTCTTTTATTTGGTTTTTATATGTTTCTTTTTGTTCTGGTGTCAAGTAATCATTTCTTCCAGAAACTTCGTCAATCAATGTCTTAAGATCTTCAATGGTTTCAACGATTTCTTCATCGCTTCCACTCATATCACTAATTGTTGAAACAAATGTTGCAATAAATTCTTGTGCGTGTTCAGGTGTACTAAGATCTTTACCTGCCAATGCATTATTAAGATTGTCTGCAAGATCAATAGCTTCTTTAAGTGCTTGCATCTTTGCTGTATAGTTCATACCAAAGTATGCCTCTCCGTTGGCTGCATTTAAGTATGCTTTTATGTCTGCAGCGCTTTCGTTTTGTGATGTTTCTTCGCTATAAATTGTTTCATTGATTCTTGCATCGTTTGTTGCATACCAAATCACGTTTTCAAACACTGCTTTAAATACACCTTCTCCAGATGCAAGGTTTGCATTGTCTTTGAGAATATCAAGTATTACACCAACCTTCTCTAAACTCTCTGTTCCTGAGATTTCCGTCACACCACGAGTTTCTGTTAAAAGATCTACAATCGCATCAATCGTTTCTTCCTTTGTTGTTGCAAGATTGTCAAGTTGTGTCTGTGGTATAACTCCTGTAAACCCACCAATCTTGTCATCAATTGTATTAAACACTTTTGTTTTAAGAGTTGCAAAAACTTTTGCTGTAAACACATTGTCTAAAGCAGCTTCAACAACATGTTCATCAATCAAAGCATTCAAAAGTGTCTCTGCATTATAGCTTGAGTTTTTAACGTATTGATAATATGTTGTTCCTAATGCTGTTGAATCTTGATTAAGAAGGTTTATTGTTTCACCAATATAACCAAATTCACTTTTCCACGTATTCCAACTGTTTTCATTTTTCACATCTGTAAAATTCAAAACTGAGATGTTTTCTGCAAGCATATCAACAACCTTGTCAAAAACTTTTGTTTTAAGGTCAAGTTTATGTGGATGCTCAGTTGTTGCTTTAATGTCATAGAGTGGTAACAACATTTGATTTAACAGATTTTCGTTTTCTCCAAATTCTGCAAGGATTGATTCTTCAATAGATGCAAATGTAGTTTCTCCACCATTAACAATACTTAAGAGATTTAACTCTTTTGCTTTTACAACAGGTGCTTTAATATAGTTTACAAATTTTGTATAAGTGTCAATTTCTTCTTGTGTTCCGTCTAAGTTGTGAACAGTGTCTCCCAAGAGTTCAAGGTCATACCCCTTCAATATCTCGTCGATGACATACACCTTTTCGTCTCTAACACCCTCTTCAACAGGCAAAACCAAAAGTTCAATATTTCTTGCTGTATCAAGAGCTGTACCAACTTTGTTTAAAACAAATTCAATATCTGAAGACGAAAGTTTGTCAAGCTCTTTAAGGAAATCTTCTTTCAACAAATCTTCAAATTTTGCTTTTGTGTCTATTTCTTTTATACTTTGTGCTATTGTGATAACATCATCAACAACCTGCACCTTGTTTGTCACCTTTTTGTTGAAATCAAAATTGTTTATGCTACTTTTAATCTTGTCTTCTACTGTATCCAAAAGAATTTCAAAGTTGTCATCAACAACATTTAATTTAACAAGTTTTTCACCTTCTTTCTTTATGTTTGTTGAGTTGTCACTTATAAATCCCAAAAGTGCGTCTGTGTCTGCTCCTGCAAAATCAAATTCAACAACCTTTTTTACCAGTTTACTTTTAAATGCAGAATCTGCAACATCCATCAAAACACTTAAATCGCTTCTTATATATTTGTAAGCATCAAAACCTTCTTGCTCAAATGTTGTCTTAAGATTTTTCACCATCTTTTCAAGTATCTCTGGTAGATTTAGATGCAGGTCCTCTTTTGCTGTTTCGTAGTTTACAACAACATCTTTGATTGTTGGGACAACAACTGCTTTAAACAAGCCACCATCCAAAACTTTGTCTATGCAAGCCGTAAGTTTTTCAACTGAAACTTCATAGTTATTGTCTTTTACTGCATTGTAAACAACAACAAAACTGTTGTATGTGTCTGCAATTGAAACCAAGTCTTTTCTTAAAACTATTTTCTGGCCACCGATTTTTAGGTTTGCCATACTGTCAAACATTGTGTTGCTAAGTCCACCAACAGAAACAACCTTTCCAATTACACTATTGTTGTAAAGATCAACATAAGAAAGTGCCTGTTCTGGAACATTTTTTGAAATAAGTTGTCCAAATGTTTCAAGTTTGTCTGAAGAACTTGATGCATATACAACTGAAGAACTTGAAGTGCTTGCGTCATCTTCTGTAAGCTGAGCAAATGTCTTTGTAAGCGATGTCACCGGTGCAAAAACCATAAACATCAAAACAAAACCTTCAATTGTCCCAACAAGAGCTCCCAAGAGTCTGTTTGGTTTGTGATTTTTGAAATCTTCTTTTTTCTTTCCAAAACTTACTCTTGCAACAATCAAATAGATTATGTCAAAGAAGAAATATGTTATTGTTTCTAGCGCTATAAACACAAATGGACTTGCAATCGCAACAGGAAGGCCTGCCACAAAGTCACTTGCTGCTTTGTAGTTTGATAAATTAAACTGCTCCTCAACCATCTTGACAATATAGTCGCTAATTGTTGTTGGCGCTCCAGCAATATTTATTTTGATTCCAAGTATAAGTCCAGTTATAGTCTTCGTGAGAAGGAAAGCTAAAATCAAACTTAAAACGATAAAGCCAATATGAACTCCCGCTCTCTTTATACCCCTGATAAGTCCAACAAAAAAACCTATCAAAAGAAATAGTGCAAAGACTCCAACAATCGCCCATTTTATAATTTGCTCCATATTTTTCTCCTTTTACAAGTTTAGTTTACAACATTTTTTATTTATTTTCCAATAAATAACAACAAATAATTTGGTTTTTTATGTTTTATTTTATCACCCTGCCATTTTCAATGCGATAAACTTTTCCATCAATATTCTTCTCGTCTGTGCATGTGATAAATGTTTGCGTCCTATCAACAAACTTCAAAAGTCTTCTTTGTCTGTCAATATCAAGTTCTGAAAAAACATCATCCAAAAGAAGAATTGGGTACTCGCCGTTGATGTTGTACATGTTTTCAAGCTCTGCAAGTTTAAGTGCAAGTCCAACAGTCCTTTGTTGTCCCTGTGAACCAAAATTTTTTACTTCAACACCATTTAAAAAAATGTCAATATCATCTCTGTGAACACCAAGTGATGTGTATCCCAATTTGTAATCTTTTTCAAGATTTCTTTTTAAAAGTTTTTCAAAAGATTTTTCAAAATTTTCATCCAGTGTGACTGAACACCCACAAACATATTTCAGGTTTAATTCTTCCTTTCCACCACTTATGTATGAGTGAGCCTTTTGTGCATATGGCAAAATTTGCTCCACAAACTTTTGTCTTTCAAAAGCAATTATTTTTGCGGATGTGATAAGTGCCCTATCCCAAATGTCAATAGTCTCTTTGACAACATCAATACTTGAACTGTTTTTGAGAAGCTTATTTCTGTTTGCTAGGATTTTTTCATATCTACCAAGTTGATAAAAATATCTCTTGTTGTTTTGTGATATATCAATATCCATAAAACGACGTCTTTCATCTGGACTTTCCCGGACAAGTTTAAGCTCTTGCGGAGAAAAGAAAACGATATTTACCTCACCAATCAAATCACCTATTTTTCTTATAGGAAGACTGTTTATTTTTATCTCTTTTTTCTGTGAGTTTGAAAATCTAACTTCAACCTGTGTGTCACGATATTTTTTGTTTGCCACAAGCTTTATAAAACCTTTGTCTTCTCCCCATTTTATAAGCTCTTTATCTTTAGAAGATTTAAAACTTTTTCCTATGCAACAATAATAGATGCTCTCAAGCAAATTTGTCTTTCCTTGAGCATTCTTTCCTATAAAAACATTTACCTTTTCATCAAAGTCAATCTTCAAGTTTTGATAGTTTCTAAAATTTGAAATTGACAAGCTTTCAATCTTCATCAAAAGTATTTTATCACAAAAAGTTTATATTTCAAACTTGGTTGACAATTTATTTGGCTTTCGGTATAATTTTTTATGTATTATGGAGCGAACTATGCAAAATGTAGAAGAAATTTGGCAGAAAATTTTAGAGAAACTTGAACTTCGAATCTCAACTGTTTCTTACACTCTTTGGATAAAGACAATAAAACCTCTTGAGATTGATGAAAATGACAATATTGTTGTTGCCGCTCAGTCAGTTTCTGCAAAAAACCAAATTTTGAGAAACTTTTTAGATAAAATTTTGGATTGTGCAAATGATGTAGTTGGTCACAACACAAAAATTACAGTCCTTGATCCAAATGAAGAAATAGAATATTTAAAAAACAACAAATTTGAAGAGCCAGAGGAAAAAGAATCTGACCTAAATCCATTCATTGAAGAATTTACATTTGATAATTTTGTTGTTGGAAAGAGTAATCAATTTGTTTACACCGCAGCTCAAGCTGTTGCACAAAATCCGGGTGGAAATTTTAGCAATCCTCTTTTTATCTATGGAAACTCTGGACTGGGAAAAACACACTTGTTGCATGCAATAGGAAACTATATTAGAAAGTATTCTCCAAACCTTAAGATCAAATATGTTACATGTGAACAGTTTTCAAATGCTTACATTTCTTCACTTTTGGCATCTTCAAAAAACAAAGCTGTTTTGGATTTTAGAGAATTTTACAGAAACCTTGATGTTTTGATGGTTGACGATATTCAATTCTTGGCAAGAGGAAAAGAAATTCAAGAAGAATTTTTCCACACTTTTGATGAACTTTATAGATATGGAAAGCAGGTTGTTTTGTGTTCTGATAGGCATCCAAATGAACTTGCCACTCTTGACGCAAGAATTCGCACAAGATGTTCAAGTGGACTCATCCACGACATCGCCCAACCTGACCTTGAAACCAGAATTGCAATTTTAAAGAAAAAGAGTCAACTTGAAAAATACCTTGTTGATGATGATGCAATTTTGTTTATTGCAAAAAGAATTGATTCAAACGTAAGAGAACTTATTGGAAAACTTAAAGAAGTTTACTTTCTTGCAAAAATAAAAGGTAAGAAAGTTGCCACAATTGATGATGTTGAAGAGATTTTTGCAAATCAAAAGGAAGAGCTTAAAAACGAGCTTACACCGGATAAAATTATTTCTGTTGTGTGCGACTATTTCAACATTTCAACAGGTGACATAACTGGCAAAAAGAAAAACAAAGAGATTGTTGAACCAAGAATGATTGCTATTTATCTGATTAGTGAACTTTTAAGTCTTCCACTTGTAAATATTGGAAAAATTTTTGGAGGAAGAGATCACACAACCATCATGCACTCAAGAGATAAAATCTCCTCTGACATAAAAGTAAACAAAAAGACACAAACTCTTGTAAATGAAATTCAAAACATTTTGACAAACAACTTGTAATGTGAAATTGTGCATAAATAAACTGACTTATCAACAGAGTTGTCCACACTAAGGTTTTTGAAAATTTTTCTATATATAGTATTTAATTTGTCATGCTTCTTTGTGTATCTTGTGTCCTATCTAATCTAAAACATGGTTATCCACAATTACACATGCACTAATAAGAAATAATATAATTTAAATAAAAATTTAATCTAATAATGTTTGCGTGCACACACACATAAGTGATATAATAAAACGGTAAAGGAGATTTATAAAAAATGTTAGTTAGTTGTCACGGAATTGAACTTTCAGATGCTTTTTTGAGCGTAAGTAAAGCTATTTCAAACAAAATCACAAACCCTATTTTGGAAGGAATCAAAATTGTCGCAGAAGATGATACACTCACCCTGAGCGCAACAGACACAGAGCTTTCTATTGAAAAAAAAATCAAAGCAAACATCAAAGCTGAAGGTGAAGGAGTTGTGCCAGGAAAATTTATCACAGAGTTTGTAAAGAAACTTACAAACGAAATGGTAGAACTTGAAATAAACGAGAAAAACCAAATGATAATTCGTTATGATGACAGCCAAAGTATTATTCAATGTTATAATGTTTTAGAATATCCATCTTTCAAAAATGTTGAATCAATGGAATATTTTGGAATTGCGCAAAAGGATCTTAAAACAATCATAAACAAAACAATTTTCTCTGTTGCTGTTGATGATTCAAGACCTATTCTTAAAGGTGTGCTTTTTGATATTGAAGGAAACACACTCAACGCTATTGCCCTTGATGGATATAGACTTGCAAAAGTAAAAAAGAATATTGTTTCAAACCTTGATGTAAGCATCGTTATCCCTGCAAAAAGCTTGTCAGAAATTTCAAGACTTTTGGGTGACACTGATGAAATAATCAATCTTTATGTTGACAACAGTGTTTTGATGGTTGACTTTGGAGATACAAAACTTACAACAAGACTTTTAGAAGGAGATTTTGTAAACTACAAACAAATCATTGCTGCAAACTATGAAACAGTTTGTGTTGTAAATAAAAATCAATTTGAAGATGCACTTGAAAGAGCTTCACTTCTTTCAAAAGTTGGACAAGGAAACTGTGTAAAGTTTGAAGTGAAAGAAAAGAATCTTTGCATCACATCAAATTCAGAGCTTGGAAATGTAAAAGAAAATGTGCCTGTAAACACAACCGGAAAAGAACTTTTGATTGCTTTCAATGCAAGATACTTTATTGAAAATCTTCACGCAAATACAGATGAATTTGTAAAAGTTTGTTTCAACTCCCCTGCAAACCCATGCGTAATTGTTCCTGTTGAGGGAGATGAATTTCTATATCTTATTTTGCCAGTAAGAATGATTGGATAAAACATAAAATTAAAATAAAAAAATCACCACAAAAAAGTGGTGTTTTTTTTGTTGTGAAAAAGTTTGACTTAAAATGAATTATAGTAGTAAAATAATGAAAGGAGGAGGAAAATATGAAATTTAAGAAATTTTTAATGACACTTGCTTGCATGGTTTTGGTTGTTTGTGCAACTTTCGGTTTTGTTGGATGCGCAAAAGAAGTTAGTGCTGAAGAAGTAAAAACATTTATGGCACAAGCAGAAATTGCAAATGCTTTTAGTGATGGTTACAGAATGAAAATGAGCATGTTGGGAACGATTGAGATGGAGGCTGAAGCTGTATATGAGGAAGAAACCCTCGTCTCAGCACACTGCAAATCTAGCGAAGGAGAAGTATGGCTTGTTGATGGCACTGTCTATGTAAGTGCTCAAAATTCTAAAAAGAAATATCAACTTGCAGAATTGCAAACAAAAAATCCTTACATTAAGAACATTCTCGACGGATTGAAGGATGAAACAGAACAATACATTGATGAAGATGAATTGAATGAAATGATTGACAGCTATAACGGTCAAGATGGAGTAAAAGTAAAATTTAAAAAAGAAGGTTCTGGAAACAATGTCACCTTCACAATGAATGCTTCAGGTAAAGTTAGTGGACAAGAAATAAAAGCAGAAGGAAAACTTGTTTTCCAAAACAACAAACTTACAAAAGTTAATATGATTACAAAAACAGGAAACAATGTAATGATGGATATGTATGTTGAAATATTCAGTGGAAGAGTTTCGGCACCAGCAGATGCAAGTGAATATGTAGCTGGATAATAAAATAAAAAAATAAGCAGGTCGAAAGACTTGCTTTTTTTATACCTATTTATCGTCAAAAAAGGACAACACAATAGTTGACAAAAATCTTTCAATAATTTATAATTAGGCAGTAAACCATTTTGCAACAGGAAATTATGCAAAAGAGATAAGGAGAAAAAAAATGAAAAGAACATACCAACCAAAGAAAGGTAAAAGACAAAAGGTTCATGGATTCCGTGAAAGAATGAGAACAAATGGTGGAAGAAATGTGCTTAAAAGACGCAGAAACAGAGGTAGAAAAAATCTCGCTGCTTAAAAGTTGAATGTATGGATCATAGATTAAGAAAAAACAACGAATTTAATTACATCTACAAAAAAGGTGAAAAGTTTCATACTGACAATTTTGTTTTGTTTGTTGTAAAAAGCAAGTATCCAAACTATAAAATTGGATTTTCAATAAGCAAAAAACTTGGCAAAGCAAACAAAAGAAATCTTTTGAAAAGAAGGATGAGAGAAATAACGAGACGCTATATCGACATTCCTTCTTTTTATAACTATGTTGTCTTGGCGAAAGACAATGCGATGACACTCGACTTTGTAGGTATAAAAAACGAGTTGACAAGTTTGTTTGAAAAGTATGAAAAGAAAAAGCAAATTTAAAAAAGTTTTGATGGACATCTTGTTGTGGCCGGTTTGGCTTTACAAAGTGGCGATTTCACCTATTATCCCCCACAGCTGCATTTTCTATCCAACATGCTCCACATACATGGTGGAAGCGGTAAGGGAGTTTGGACTTTTTAAAGGTGGATGGATTGGGATGAAAAGGCTTTTTAGATGCAACCCAAAACAAAAGAAAAGAGGATATGATCCAATTCCGATTAATATAAAAGGAGAAGGCTTATGGATTTTGTAAGCACATCACTTATAACATTAAATCAGCCAAAAGGAATGTGGGAAGCAATTTTAAACGCATTCAAAGGTGGTCTTGGAAGCTATATGTATGCAGTAATTCTTATTGCAGTGCTTGTAAGAATTGTGTTTTCACTTGTTGATATTGTAAACAAAAAAGTGACAATGAAAAACAGCACACTTATGGCAAAGATGAAACCAGAACTTGATGCAATCCAAAAGAAATATGGATACGATCAAAAACTGATGAGTCAAAAACAAAACGAGATTTACAGAAAATATCAATTCAATATGGTAAGCACTTGCCTCCCAATGTTGATCACAATGGCTCTTCAATTTACGGTTTTCTTAACACTTTGGACATCACTTCAAAATGTTGCAAACTACAACATTGTAAACAAGTATGAAGACATGAAAAACATTTATGCAAACGTGATTGCACTAAACGAACAGACAGTTACATTTGCTGATGGAGATGAAATTAAAATTGAAGTAGCAAAAGAAAAAATTGTTGTTTTAAACGAAACACAAAACACAACAGAAGAGTTTGAGTTGCAGAACGATTTTACAAACGAAGCAATTTATAACATGATTCATAAATATGTTGATGAAGGAACGACCGAAACACCAAATACTGATTATGTTGGAACCGCATTTAGCAAAAAGCTTGTGACGATTGCCCAAAACTTGGCGGAAGAAAATTATCTTGAAAATCAAGAAGGATTTTTGTGGATAAAAAATATCTACAAAGCTGAAGCGCCTTCAAGTCCGCTTTTTACAGAGAAAGAAGTAAAAAACTATCTTTCAAAATTCTATTCTAAAGAAGAGAAAGCGATTGAGAAGGAAAATGATTTTGAAGGAAAAATCTTTACTCATGTTGTCACAAACGGAATAGGACAAAAGAAACTTGGATCAAATGGATATTATATTCTTACAATTTTGGCTGTAGTTGTCTCCTTCCTTTCAATTTGGCTTTCAAACAAAATGATGAAAGGGACAGGGACCGGACAAAACCAATCAAAAATTATGTATATCATCATGCCGGTTTTGATGGGAATTTTTACATTTATGTATACAAGTTTGTTTGCAGTATATATCATTGTTGGACAACTTATGATGATGGCTCTTACACCACTTACAACAATTATTGTAAAAAAATGGGTTGCACATGATGTCGCAAAACAAAAAGATAAAAATGAAGTTGTTGTTGATTACAGAAGAAAAGATATGTAAAAGAAAAGAGGTTTTTTACACCTCTTTTTTTATTGTAAATTTGTTATTGTTTACCATGTGTTCGGTCCGACAATTCCATCAACAATCAATCCTGAGTTTTGTTGATATTCTTTGACTGCATTTTCCGTTTTAATTCCAAACACTCCATCTATTCCGTTAACAGGTATAAATTTGTTTTCCTTGAGCTTCTTGCTAATTATTATAGACTGGGTTTGTATAAAACATCCGGATTTTAAGAAAAAATTGATTCCGGATTTAATTTTTATAAAAAAAAACAGAGGAAAAGCCCTCTTTTTCTTTTGGCGCAGAGAGAGGGATTTGAACCCTCGCGGCCTTTTACAACCCTACTCCCTTAGCAGGGGAGCCTCTTCGACCTCTTGAGTATCTCTGCAAAACAAGACTACCATTCGTCTGATAGTATATTAACATAAAACGAAGTGTCTTGTCAAGATATTTTATTGTTAATTTTTAAAATAGATAAATATCTATACAATCCAACATAAAGTTAAATAGTTATAATTATATAACTTAAAACAATTCATTGAAGATTTGGAAATATGATTTTGGATGGTTACATACTGGACACACTTCTGGAGCTGATTCTCCAACATGAATATGTCCACAGTTTCTGCAAATCCACATTTTCTTTTCTGACTTTTTGAAAACCTTACCTTCTTTTATAAGGTCAGCAAGTTTTCTATATCTTTCTTCGTGTCTTTTTTCGATTTCGGCAACAGCACTAAATTTGTATGCGATCGTGTTGAATCCTTCCTCTTTCGCTGTGTCTGCCATTTCTTTATACATTTCAGTCCACTCACCATGTTCGCCAGCTGCAGCCTCAAGCAAATTTTCTAGTGTTGAAGGAACTTCTCCACCATTCAATTCTTTAAACCAAAGTTTTGCGTGTTCTTTCTCATTGTCTGCAGTTTCTGTGAACACTGCTGCAATTTGCTCGTACCCTTCCTTTTTTGCTTTTGATGCAAAAAACGTGTATTTATTTCTTGCCTGACTTTCTCCGGTAAATGCTTTCATTAAGTTTTGTTCAGTTTTTGATCCTTTAAGTTCTTTCATTTTTATTCTCCTTTTACATAAATATTATACCTTTTTATCTCTCTTATTGTCAAACAAATATTTCCTGGCAAAATGTTTCACGTGAAACAATTTGGGTGTTTTTAGGCTAAATTATTAAGTGGCGCAAAAAAAATCTTGTGATTTTTATTGAAAATTAAAAAAAAAGAATGTTTCACGTGAAACATTCTTTATCTTATATATCTATTTATTTCTTCTGTTGTAGTTTTGAAGGTCTTGAAGTGTCATTTCTTTTTTATTTAGAAGTTCTAGAAGTTCAGCAATTCTGTCAAGATCATCTCTACTATAATAGTCAATATAAATTCTGCCTTTTTGGTCATTACCAATTGCGGAAACTTTTGTAGCAAATGTTTTTTGCATCTGATTAATCAAATCTTTAAGCTCAAGAGATTGCTCTTGTTTTACTTTTACTTTAACTGGAGGGTTTGTATAGTTTTTTACAGCTTTTTCAAGCTCTCTAACGCTCCAATTCTTTAAAACTGCAGTATGCGCCATCTTAATTTGATCGTTTTGATCAGAAATAACAACTAAAGTTCTTGCATGTCCAGATGAAAGTTTTCCATCTTCAACCAGTTTGATTACTTCTGGGTAAAGACTCAACAATCTTAATGTGTTTGCAATGTTGGAACGGCTTTTTCCAATTCTCTCAGAAACAGTTTCTTGGGTAAGTCCATATTCTTCCATTAATTCCTTGATTGCTCTTGCGGCTTCGATTGGATTCAAATCTTCTCTTTGCAGGTTTTCAATGATTGATATTTCTTTTACTTGTTTCTCTGTGTAGTTTTTGATAATAACAGGAATAGTTTTTAAGCCACAGATGTTTGCAGCTCTCCATCTTCTTTCACCAGCAATAATAAGATATTCGCCATTGTTTTGTTTGTTTACAACAATTGGTTGAATAATGCCATGAGTTTTAATTGATGCTGCAAGATCATTCAAAGCTTCTTGATCAAAATTTTTTCTTGGCTGATTTGGGTTTGGTTTTACTTTTGATATGTCGATTTCAGTTACCCCCGAAGCGGTCTCTTTATTTTCTTTAGTTATATTTTTATAACTTTCTTGTTCATCATAAAAGCCAAATAGTGCTTCTAGCCCCCTTCCTAAACCTTTGTTACTCATCTATATTTTCTCCTTTAAATCTGATTTTTCTTAATTTTGAAATCTTTTTAAATGGTGTTCCATTTCTTTTCATGACTTCCTCAGCAAGACTCAGATATGCTTCTGCACCTTTTGAAGTTGAATCATAAAGAGCAACAGGAAGACCGTGACTTGGTGCTTCTGCCAAGCGAACATTTCTTGGTATTGATGTTAGATATACCTTTTTATTGAAAAACTTGATAATTTCATTACTTACTTGATTTGTAAGATTGTATCTTTTGTCTTTCATTGTCATAACAACACCTTCAACATCAAGAGATGGATTAAGATGATATTTTATTAATCTAACAGTGTTCATAAGCTGTGTGAGACCTTCAAGAGCAAAAAATTCACATTGAATTGGGATTATGATGCTATCAGAAGCGGTTAAAGCGTTTACTGTGATAAGACCAAGTGATGGAGGACAATCAATCAAAATAAAATCATAGCTTTCTTTTATTTCATCCAAAATGCGTTTTATAACTTTTTCTCTTTGAGGAATTTGGATTAGTTCAACTTCAGCTCCCGCAAGATCGACTGTTGATGGAATAATAAACAAATTGTCAATGACGGTTGTTTGAATTACATCGTCATATTTGCTTTCTCCATCAATTAAATCATAAATCGTTTTCAATTCTTTTGTTTTGTTTATGCCAACGGCACTTGTTGCGTTTCCCTGTGGGTCAAGATCCAATAAGAGAACTTTTTTATCCATGAGAGCCATGTATGTTGCAACATTGACACATGTTGTTGTTTTTCCAACACCACCTTTTTGGTTTGCAAATGCAATAATTTTTCCCATATTTATTTCCTTTCATAGAAATTATACAAAAAATAATAAAAAAAATAAAGAAAAATTAAGTAAAAACCTCAATTTTTCATATTTTTAGATTTTTTTAATTATTTTATTGGATTTAATTTTGGTTGATTTTTATTTCTTGGATATTTTTTTTGTGTTTGAGAAATTTTGTTTAATATCAAAATATTTCTCTCTAGACCTTCCTCTTCAATAAAAAATCTTTGTATGGAATCAATTTTTGCCCCCAAAACGGTGATTGCTTTGTGTGCTTCTTTAATTTCTTCATTAAGTTTTGCTGATTTGTAAATAATCGCATTGCCACCAATTTTAACAAGTGGCAATAGGTATTCTGACAGTGTGTTTAGTGGTGCAACAGCTCTTGCAACAGAGATATCAAACTTCTCTCTGTTTTTTGCTGCAAAATCTTCAGCTCTGTCGTGAAAAGCATGGGTGTTTTTTAATTGAAGTTCGTTTATAACATCGTTTAAAAAAGTTATTCTTTTGTTTAAACTGTCAACCATGTATATTTGTAGGTCTGGGCGAACAATTTTAAGGGGGATTGAAGGAAAGCCTGCTCCAGAACCAACATCAACAATCGTTGCGTTTTGCTTGATAAACTTTTCTGGGAGGGCGCTGTCAAGAAAATGTTTGATTAGTACTTCATTTTCTTCAGTGATTGCCGTTAGATTCATGACCTTGTTTGTTTCAACAAGCATAGAAAAATATTTATCAAACTGTTTTTCTTGGTCTGTTGATAATTTTATTCCATATTTTTCAAATATTTTTTTTAAATTTTTCAAATTATTATCCTTTTTTATTTTCTTCTTTAAATTTTTTCACGAAAACTGACAAAACAGCAATATCGGAAGGGGACACACCAGAGATTCTTGATGCCTGTCCAATGTTTAGAGGTTTTATCTGAGTGAGTTTTTCAATTGCTTCTGCTCTAATACCTTTCAAATTTGTATAAGTAAAGTTTTCTGGAATTGAAACGTTTTCGTTTGCAAGCATTTTGTCAATATCTTCTTGTTGTTGTTTGAGATAACCTTCGTATTTTATGTTTACATTAACAAATTCAAGATAGGGTTTTTCTTTTTCATCAAAAAGATTATAAGTTTTGTTTAGTTTGTAAATGTCGATATTGTTTCTTTTGAGTATATCACGAAGTTTCATACTTTCTTTTGGGAGGTTTTCATTGTTTTCTGAGAAGAGGTTTATAAGCTTGTCATCAATTTTTACTTTTTTATTCAATTTGTCTTCAATTTGAGACATAATTTGCTTCTTTTGTAAAAACTTGTCCCACCTCTGATCAGAAACAAGACCGACACGCCTTCCAATTTCTGTCAAGCGAAAATCAGCATTATCTTGGCGGAGTAAAAGTCTATATTCAGCACGGCTTGTCATCATTCTGTAAGGTTCATTTGTCCCTTTTGTGACAATGTCATCAATCAAAACGCCAATATATCCATCGCTTCTTTTCAAAACAAGTTGTTCTCTTTTTTTGTTGTAAAGGTTTGCGTTTATGCCGGCAACAATTCCCTGTGCAGCAGCTTCTTCATAACCGCTTGTTCCGTTGATTTGTCCGGCAAAAAAGAGACCCGGAATCGTTTTTAGCTCCAAAGTTGGTTTTAGCTGAGTTGGATCAATGCAGTCATATTCTATTGCATATGCATCCCTCATTATTTCAGCTTTTTCAAGTCCTATAACACTTTCAACCATTTCTTTTTGAATATCTGCTGGCATTGATGTGGAAAAACCTTGTAAGTACATCTCCTGTGTGTCCAATGCCTCAGGCTCAAGGAAAAGCTGGTGTCTTTCTTTGTCGGCAAATCTGACAACTTTTGTTTCTATTGATGGGCAATATCTTGGGCCAACTCCCTTGATTTCTCCAGAAATTGCAGGAGCTTTGTCAAGGTTGTTTCTGATAATCTCATGAGTTTTTGGTGTTGTGTAGGTCAAATAGCAAACGCTTTTGTTTTTAACCTTTTGTTCTGTCATATAAGAAAATGGTTGAATGTCATCATCACCCTCTTGTGTTTCCATTTGAGAAAAATCGACACTGCGTGCATGCAACCTCACTGGGGTGCCAGTTTTAAACCTCATAAGGGCAATTCCCAATGCTTTTAAACTGTCTGAAAGCGAAGAACTGTTTTTAAAACCGTTTGGTCCAGTCTTTTCACGTGAAGAGCCTATTATGATTTCACTTTTCAAATATACTCCAGTAGCAAAAACAAGACTGTTTGCGCTGTAAGAAATTCCAAGATGTGTTGTTACAATTTTTTCATTATCTTTACACTCAATTTTGTCAACTTCACCTTGTCTTACAAATAAGTTTGGTTCATTTTCAAGCGTCTTTTTCATTTCTGTGTGATAGAGGTTTTTGTCTGCTTGCGCTCTCAAACTTTGAACAGCTGGACCTTTTCCACGATTCAACATTCTTATTTGAATTGCGGTTTTGTCAGCATTTACGCCCATTTCTCCGCCAAGTGCATCAATTTCTCCAACAAGTTGTCCTTTTGCTGTTCCGCCAATAGAAGGGTTGCAGGCAAGAAAGGCAATAGCGTCAAGGCTTATTGTCAAAAGCAAAGTTTTATTTCCTGTTCTTGCAAGGGCGAGGGCAGCCTCACAGCCAGCATGTCCTGCACCAATTACTATTGAGTCGAATTTTTCCATTTTTCCTTCTTTTAAAAATCAAATTTTATTATTTCACAATTTGCTGTATAAGGGCGTTCAACTTCTTCTGTTTTTGGATCCTTTTTCAGTAATAGGTGTTTTAAATATTCAAACGAGCCACCGTGCCCAACAATCAAAATGTTTTTGTTTTTATATTTTTGCAGATCATTCAAAAAAGAGCCCATCCTTTTAAAAAGATCTTCTTTGTTTTCTCCGCCAAATTTGTGCGGATCCTTAAAAAATTGGTCATATGTTTCTTTAGAGTTTTTGTTTGTTTCTAACGAACCTTTTGAAATTTCCACCAATCTTTCATCATAAACAACGGGGCAAGAATGATATTTCATTATGTAATCACAAGTTTGTTTTGCTCGGGTGAGAGATGAGCAGAAAACAATGTCAAAATGATAAGATTTTAAAACCTCACTCAAAAGCTCTGCTTGCTTCAAACCAGCGATGTTTAGTGATGTGTCTGTTTGCCCTTGAGTTATATTAAATTTGTTGAAATCGGTTTCACCATGTCTAACAAAATAAATCATATTTCCCCCTATTTTCCTAAACAAAATTTTGAGAAGATAAGATTGATTATATCTTCGTTTTCTGTGTTTCCCGTGATTTTTCCAAGAGTTTGCCAAAGTTTTTTTACAAGCATTGACAAAATGTCAAGAGACAAGTTTTCTGTGTTTTGGATTTCTTCCAAAATTGACACGGCATCTTTCAAAATTTGAAGTTGTCTTTCATTTGTCAAAACAAGGTTATTGAAATCAATTTCTTCGTTTAATACCATAGACAAAATTTTATTTTTCAAAATGTCTAAGTTTTTGTTTGTAAGGGCAGAAATTTCAATTTCGTTTTCTTTTTTTGCAAGAATACGTTTTTTGTCAGTTTTGTTTATAAGAGTGATAAATTGTTTACCTTTTAACAACTTTTCTATTTGTTTGTCTTCAACACCTTCTGCTTTGCTACCATCTAGCACAAACAAAACAAGATCGGCATTTTTTAGGTTTTGTTTGCTCTTTTCAATGCCTATACTTTCAACAAGGTCTTTTGTTTCTCTAATTCCAGCTGTGTCAATAAGATTTATTTTGACCCCTTTATAAAAGAAACTTTCTGTGATACTGTCACGAGTTGTGCCCTGTATGTCTGTTACAATAGCTCTATTTTCTCCCAAGAGAGAATTCATAATGCTGCTCTTGCCAACATTTGTTTTGCCAAGTAAAGCGACATTGATTCCATTTTTAAGATATGTTGCACTTTGAGATTGAGAAAGAATCTCTTCAATCTCTTTTGTTATTTGAGAAAGTCTTTCTTTGATGTCTAGCTTAAGATTTAATTCTTCCGTTTCATCAGGGTAATCCATACCCACTTCGATTTCTGCAAGCATGATTTTTATTTTTTCTTGTTCGTTTAAAATTCTTTGAGAAAGAAGACCATTTGTAACTTGTAAACTGCTGTTTAATTCTCCCTCAGTTTCGGCGTTTATTTCACCGATTATAGCTTCTGCTTTATCGAGAGTGATTTTGCCATTTAAGAAGGCTTTTTTTGAATATTCTCCTGGCTCTGCCATGCGTGCTCCAGCATTCAAGCAAGCCTCAACCACTTTTTGTGCAAGCAAAACTCCGCCATGAATTTGAAATTCAACAATATCTTCGCCAGTGTAAGAAAATGGTGCCTTGAAATAAACCATCAAACACTCTTCTTTGGTGTTTTGAGAAAGAGTGAATGTTCCAAAATACATATATCGAGGCATAATTTGTTTTTCGTCAAAATGTTTTGAATGAAAAAGCTTGAGGGCAACAGGTAATGAATCTTTGCCACTCATTCTTACAATTGCAACAGCACCCTTTCCAATTGGTGTGGATATTGAAACAATGCAATCTTTCATAGTAAGAGTATTATAGCAAAGAGCATAAAAAAAATCAAACATCAGCTGTTTGATTTCTTTTTGATTTTAGTATCTTTCTTCATAATCTTTTGGGAAAACCATCAAATAACGGTGTGGCTCTGTGCCTTTGCTCATTGTCGTCACTCTGTCATCATCTTGAAGAGCGAGGTGCAAAATTCTTCTTTCGCTTGCAGGCATAGGTTCAAATTTGAAATATCTTTTTGTTTTTGCAACCTTGTCTGCGGTGCGTTTTGCAAGAGCACGAAGCGACTCTTCTCTTTTGTCTCTGTAATTTTCAATGTCAAGAACAATCCTTTTTCCACTTTCGTTTTTCACAACCAAAGACATAATGTAAGAAAGGGCATTCATGCAGTCGCCATGGTGACCAATGAGGTCGTTTAAGTTTTCTCCTTTCAGACAATAACTTTCAACAACATCATTGTCTTCTTTTTCCAAAGTGCCTTCTGCGCCAAGAGCATCCAAAACACCATTTACAAATTCTTCTGGTGTAAACTTTCTTTGAATTCTTTCTCTTGCAGGTCTTTCTTTCTTCTCCTCAACTTCTTCTGCTGGGGCAGGCTTGGCTTCTGGTTTTACGTATTCTTCATCAGCAACGATTTTTGTTTTTCTTGCTGGTTTTGCAGGAGTTTCCTCTTTCTCTTCGGTTGACTTGATTTTGTTTTTTACAAATTTTTCTGCAAAGTCTTCGTCGTTTTCTTCTTGTTCTTCCTGTGCAAGTTTTGCTTTAAGCTCTTCCTTTCTTTCATACTTGTCGAGGGCATCTTCAGAAATTGAAACCAAAACTTTTGCCTTTTTCAAGAAACCACCTTGATTTAAGATTTTGATGTCTACATCTTCTCTGGATGCTTTGAGTTCTAACAGAGCATTTTGGATTGCTTGCTCTATGTTTTTCCCTGTTGCTTCACATTCACGCATAAATTCTTTTTCCTCCTACAAAAACTTTACCACATTTTAAGAAAAACAGCAACTTTTTTGACAAATGTTTTGAATTTGTGGTACCATGATAACACAATAAAGGAGTTGAAAATGTTAATAACAATAACTGGAAAACCATGTAGCGGGAAATCTTCTGCAGCAAAGATTATTGAAAGCAAGTATGGGTTTACAAGAATTGGCGTTGGAGACATGTTTAAGGAAGAAGCAAAAAGAAGGGGTATGAACGCAGAAGAATTTAATGCACTTTGCATGACAGACCCATCTTACGATTACGTAATAGACAACATGACTGCGGAGAAGGGCAAAGAGCTTGAAGGGCAGAAGTATATTTTTGATAGCAGACTTGCTTGGCATTTTGTCCCAAAATCATTTAAGGTTTTTGTAGATTTGGATGATGAGACAATGGCATATAGACTTGTGAACTCTGATAGAGAAGGAAAGGAAAAATATGACACAATTGAGGAAGCAAAAAAATCCTTGGGAAACAGACAAAAACTTGAAAATGAAAGATACAGAAAAATATACGGCGTTGAAATGTATGATTTAAACAATTATGATTTTATTGTTGACAGTGCAAATATCTCACAAGAGGGAGTTGCCGATGCAATTATGCAAGCATATATGGAGTTTGTGAAGAAGAATAAATAAGATTTTGACAAAACACTTGCAAAAAAAAATAAAATATGCAATAATATAAGCACTTGCAGATGCAAGTGATGTGCGAAGTTGGCTGAGCGGTCGAAAGCACCAGTCTTGAAAACTGGCTTACCGAAAGGTAACTGGGGTTCGAATCCCTAACTTCGCGCCATCAAAGTGGATTGAAATAATCCACTTTTTTTTGTTATATACAATACAAAATTGAGAAATCTATGCTATAATATCTATGGAATAATGTTTAGGGGAGGCTTTATGAAAAAACAACAAAACATATTTATGATTTTCATTTTAATTTTGATGCTTCCTTGTGTCTTTGTTTTAACAGCCTGTGGCACAACCGATCCAAGCAAGATGATATTCAACAAAAGCCCATATGTAGAATATGATGACTCTTGGACTACTTCAGATTGGACAAGCTGGAATTTTGAAATTAAAAAAAGTGGAAGTTTTTCTTTTGACCTTACCGACCATAAGTACTCAGTAAAGAATGGAACTTACACCACAATAAATTTTGAGAAAGTAGAAGGCTCTTGGGAATATATTGGAACATTTAAACAAGATTACAAAGTGTATCAAACAAAAGCAAAAAAAATCAGCACCACAAAGAGTCAAACTTTTGCAATTTATAAATTGAGTGGACTGAAAGGAGGGTTCTCCTCTAGCGTTGCAGAGGATGGGACTATAACCAAGAACACTGATGATTATCAAGGATATTGTGTTTATAGATATGGTGACAAACATACATGGACGGTTGGTAAAAATGAGGGGATTAGTATATTTTTTACAAACGAAATAATTGATGAAAATCTTTTAAACAAAACAATAGATAATGATAGTTTAAGCACTGGATGGAGATATGGATCAATTGGAAACTATAATTATCCACATACAGTAAAGGTGGGCTAAAAAGGTTTGTTGAGTTAGAAAAGAAAAGTTGTTGATAAAAAAAACGAGCAAGTTCTGCTCGTTTTTTAAATTTACATGTTTTTTAAAATTTCATTGACACCAATCAAAATGCCAAGTTTGCCATATTCATAAGTGAGGCCTCCTTGCATAAAAGCGGTGTAAGGCTCAGCCATTGGGCCATCTGAAGAAAGCTCAATTGTTGAACCAGCCGTAAAACTGCCGTCAGCCATAATTTCGTCATGAGGATATCCCGGCATAGGTGCTGCCACTGGAGTGAAGAAGCTGTTTATTGGAAGTCCCTTTTGAAGACCAACATGGAAGTTTATCATTTTTTCAGCACTGCCAAGATTTACCATTTGAATTATGTCTGTACGTTTGTCTTCTGCAGTTGGCTTGACATCAAACCCAAGCTTTGTCAAAAGTTTGCTTGCAAAAGTCATTGTTTTGAGGGCTGAGCATACCACACTTGGAGCAAAAAACAAGCCTTTAAAGAAGTTTATATTTTCGTTGAAGTTCGCTCCCTGATCTTTCCCAACTCCTGGGGCGGTAAAGTTTTCTGCAATATCTTCTATCAAGTTTTTCTTTCCAACGACATAGCCGCCAGTTTTTGCAATTCCTCCGCCAAGATTTTTCATAAGAGAACCGACACAGACATCTGCACCAACTGCAGTTGGCTCTTTTTCTTCAACCAAATCGCCATAACAGTTGTCAACCATGATAATGACTTCTTTATCAACTTCGCGTATAGCCTTGCAAACCCTTTCAATTTTTTCAATTGTCAAACTTGGTCGTTGTGCATATCCACAGGAACGTTGAATCTCAACAAGTTTAACTTTGCTCTTTTTAAGTCTTTCTTGAATTGCTTTTATGTCAAAATCTCCGTCAACAAGGTCAATTTCTTCATATTTGAAACCTTTTTTAATAAGAGAGTGCTTGCTGTCACCAGCGGTGCCTATGATTGTTTGAAGTGTGTCATATGGTTTTCCACTTATTGAAATAAATGTGTCTCCATAATTTAACAGTCCTTTAAAAGTGAGTGCCAGAGCGTGTGTCCCGGACATTATTTGTGGCCTAACTAAAGCATCTTCTGTGTCAAAAAGGTCTGCATAAATTGCTTCTAGTTTGTTTCTTCCTTCATCCCAGCTTCCGTAACCATTTACTTCTGCAAAATCGGTGTTTGCCACTTTTTGTTTTTGAAAAGCTTTCAAAACCCTTGCAGAGTTGTAAAGACATAAATTATCATATTCCTTAAATTTGCATTGAACTTCTTTCTCTGCTTCCTCAGCGAGAGACAAAAGTTTTTCATCGAGATCGTAAACTGATTGCATTTTTTCTCCTTTATTTGTCCTAATCATTGTAGCTTGTGAAGGTTAATTTGTCAACAAAACATTTGACAATAAGAAAGGAAAAGAGTAACCTATATAGCAGATTATAAAAGGATAATTATGAGTTTTTCAAAAATTTCATTCAAAATTTTATACCCATCTCCAAAACAACAAAGTTGTTAGTTTTTTGATATAAAATTTAAAAGGATGGAATTTATGAATAACAAAAATAATGTTGGAGATTTTTCAACAAAAAAACAAAACTGGTTTGTGAGATTTTGGAATTATTTTACTACATATGAGAAAATTTGGTTTCTCTCAATTTTGGTTTTATCAATCGTCTTTGCGTTTGTTTTTCCTGAGGACGATGTAAATGGCGTCAATGGAAAAATCATTATGTGTCTCTATTTGGCAGACATAATTTTAAACATTTCTTGCGAGCTGTTGATTTCAAAGCAGAGCAGGTGGAATTTTATCATTTCACTTGGCGTGGAGCTCACGGAAATTGCAACACTTATTGTTTTGGCATCAAGATTTGCAACAATGGCTGTGACTATATTCTTTTGGATTCCTATTGACATAATCAGCTTTATCAACTGGTCAAGACATAAGGATAAGCAGGAAGAAGACTTAACTGTTGTGAGAACGCTCAAATGGTGGCAATCTCTTTTGGTCGTTTTGGCTATTGCTGTTTGGACAGTCGGAATAGGTTATCTTCTTGCAGCGTATGGACCAGAGACAGACTTTTATAGTAGCGAAACAATAGAAAAAGTTGTGGCATATATTGATGCTTGTGCTTCTGCGGTTGGTATGGCAAATGGGCTCTTTATCTTGTTTAGATTTAGAGAACAGTGGTTTGCCTGGTACATATGCACTTTCCTAGAAATTGCAATCAACATTTTGTCAGGGCAATGGGTACTTTTGGTGCTCAAGGCGGGCTATCTTACAAACACCACATATGGTTATATAAAGTGGACAAAGTACATCAAAGAGCATCACACAGTTGTTGGAGAAAAATCGCCAGAGCCTGTGGTACAAAATGAATAAAAAAAACGGCATAACTGCCGTTTTATTTTTTCTCTTTTTCTGCAAGCTTTAGGGCTCGTTTTTCTCTTATTTGCTCTGCCTTTCTTGATATTGCTGGGTCCACAAGAGTAAAGATAAAGCCAAGAATAATAAACAGATAATATGTGAATATTCTCCAGAAAATCAGTGCCCAGAAGGTGACGCCAGGAGTGAACAGTTTTGAGAAGAGCGCTGCAAAGGAAATCTCTGCCATTCCGCTTCCGCCAGGGATAGGGATGTATGAAGTTGCAAAAGTACACAAAATTGACATTGCCATGACAGGAATTACACTTACGCCAACATCAGGGAAATTGAAAGCCAGGTAAATCAGATATGGTATAAATGCAATCGCAAGCCATTCAACAAGGTTTAGAAGAAATTCACAAATCACAACCCAAGGCTTTTTGATAAAATATTTGAAAGCTTTTTGATATTGCTTTATAAACTTCATTGATTTGTAAAGTGCTTTTTGATAATCTTTGATGATGTGCATTTTGTGAAGAAGTTTGATGCCACCACCAACAATTATTGAGAAGAGTTTTCTATTTACTGAAACAATCCATATAAAGAGGGTCAAAAGCAAGTTAATGATCACTCCTGCAAGGGCAAGCCATTTTATGACGTTGTCTGTTGTAAAGTCACTGATAGGGACAAACAAAACTGCAATTCCAAGCGCAACAAATGCAAGCATATTTATCATATATTTTCCAACAACAATGCTTGTGGTTTTGTCACCAGGCACACCTTTTTTTCTTCCGTGTGCAACTTGACCAAATTGTCCGCCAGAGCCAAAAGGAGTGATGTTATCCCAATATTTCCCAACAATCGCAAATTGAAGTCCTAGCCAAAAATTAAATTTGCCCGTTGTCTGTTTAAACAAAATTGAATAACTTAGCGCAATCACCAAGTAATAAACTGCAAGGACTCCAAGCGAGATAAAGAAAAATCGGTAGAAAGGTTTTTCAGCAAAAAGTTCTGAAAGAGGCTTTGTCTCACCGAAACAGAACTGATAAATAAAAATTGCTGCAACAATAACCACATTAACCAAAAGGAAAATCCAAGTTGTCTTCTTCTTTTTCTTCTTGTGTTCTTCTTGCTCGGCTTTTATTTCTGCGGGCTTGTTGTAAAACAGAAAAAATAACTCTGCAGGCAGAGTGTTGTCCATCACAATTTTTCTTCCGTCTTTCATCTTGGTTTTTAAAATCTTTTTAAGTCGCATTATATAAATAGCCTTATTTAAATACGTTAGCATTATACCATCTTTTATGACAAAAGAAAAGCAAAAGTGTAAGTTTGGCAATTTTGTTGCGTTGGGGAGGGGCAAAATGATAGAATGAAAAAGGAGTAAAAAATGAAGAAAAAACTTAAAGTGGGACTTTTTATTGACACATATTTCCCTATGGTTGATGGAGTGATTGTTGTGACAGACAATTATGCAAGAAGATTGGCAAAATTTTGTGACGTAACAGTTTTTTGCCCAGAGGGAAGGAAATCTTTTGATGATAGCACTCTTCCTTACAAAGTGGTTAGATGCACGAAAAAATTTAAGCTATCATTTTTAGATTATGATTTGCCACTGCCAAAGATGGATAAAAAATTTAAAGAAGAGCTAGAAAAATCTAATTTGGACATTGTGCATATCCATTCACCTTTTTCAATCGGGAAAATGGGCATAAAATATGCACAAAAACACAAAATTCCTTGCATTGGGCACATGCACAGTCAGTTTAAACAAGATTTCAAAAAAGCGGTCAAGTTAAATGGGCTCACTAACATTATGGTCAAAATTGTCATGAACGCTTTCAACAAATGTGACGAGTGTTGGGCTGTAAATGAAATGACCTCCAAAATCTTTGTTGATTATGGGGCAAAACAGCCACCAAAAGTGCATTACAATGGCACAGACATGCTGCCGATTGAGGACAATAATACTGTTGAAGAATTAAGTAAAAAATATAACATCAAAAAAGGTGAAAGAGTTTTGATGTTTGTTGGGAGAATCACCACTTTAAAAAACATTTTCTTTATTTTGGATGTTTTGAAAGCGTTAAAAAGCAGAGATTTTAAATTTAAAATGCTGTATGTTGGAAGCGGACCTGATGAAGAAAAACTGAAAAAAGATATTGAAGAAGCAAAACTTGAAAAAGAAGCAATAATGGTTGGGAGAATAACTGACAGAGAACTTCTTGCAAATTATTTTAAGCTTACAGATTTGTTTTTGTTTCCATCAGTTTACGATACAAACGGTTTGGTGCAGATTGAGGCTGCATCACAAAAGACTCCAACAATTTTCTTGGAGGGGACTGCTGCCGCATCGGCAACAACCGACGACGTAAATGGCTATCATGCAAAATACACAGTAAAAGAATTTGCTGATAAAATTGTTGAAATTTTTGCAGACGAAAACAAATATCAAGCAGTTTGTGAAAATGCTTACAAAGACATTTATCACACTTGGGATGATATTGTGATGGAAGGCTACAACAGATATTTGGAACTTATTGAAGAAAAAAAACAAAAAAACACAAAAAAGAAATAACATAAAGAGTATATTGATTTTGCTTTGCAAAAGTGATATACTTTTTTTATGGAATATTTGATTGACAGATTGCAAACCACAAAGATGGTTAAAAAGAATCCTTCCAACAAATTTGGTTTTGATATTAGGTTTTTGGATGATGAGTTGCCAAATAGCGACAATAAGGTTGCTGTATACTATTTTCCAGGTAGCGGAGGAGTAACGGCGGATGATGCAAACGGTGGATGCAACATTATTGAAAATGGTCTTTTGCTTGGTTTTGCAAACAAAGATGAAATGGCGCAAAAAGTTTCTATCTATGGGATATATTATGGTAAGGACGACGAATCACAGTTGACTGGTGATATGACAAGCGAAGAAAGAGAGTGCTTTATCAAAAACAATTTGCTTGCAAGATGTCTAGACAAAAATGGGAAATTTTTAAGTGTAGATGAGATGTGCAAAAACATGGCAAAGGTTACATTTGTTGGATATTGTCGTGGCACTGTTGAGATAAACAACATTTTGCTTGAGTTTTCAAGATATCTTGGAGAATATTTCGAGGCAGAGGTCGTAGATAGGATAAGAGGAAACTTGTTTTGTGTCAGATACTCGCCCTTAACTTTTGGAAGAATGTGTCCAACGTTTAGCGTCTATTCAATGTCAGATAATGTGGTTAAAGGTAGCAATGTTGGTGATGGATTTAGAAATTACGAAAGAATTTTAAAAGAAAAATTGGACGGACTTTTGGTTGATTATGAAAAGCCGTGGGAACTTATGGGGAAACAATATCAAAGAATCATGATGCCAACACTTTTGCACGAAGGGGTAGAAGTTTTCTCGACAAAAATGATCAATATGACGACTTCAAAAAATGAACACTCTTTTTCCCTTTTAGCAAGAAACGAAAAGTGGGAGATGTCGCGTTACCCAGACAAAAACGTGGATTGTGTTTCACAAATGTTTTGTTTTGCTTTGGCTGAGGGCGTAGAAAGGGGAATATTGACAGAGAAAACTGGTGAATTACATACAATTGAAATGAAGAGTCTTTACAAAGATGTTATGAAAATCGAACTTGAAGACTTTAGTCAGGAAGAATTGAAAGATCACACATTTCAAGGAGAAGGAAAATAAAAAAGACAGAACATTTGTTCTGCCTTTTCTTTTTATTATTTCTTTCTTGGGTTTTTGATGTTTGCTTGTGCTGCTGCAAGTCTTGCGATTGGCACACGGTATGGTGAGCAAGATACATAGTCAAGTCCTGCGTTGTGGCAGAATTCAATTGATGATGGATCTCCACCATGTTCTCCACAGATTCCGCAATGAATGTCAGGTCTTGTTTTGTGTCCGTTTTCAACAGCCATTTTTACAAGTTTTCCAACACCATTTGTGTCAAGTCTTGCGAATGGATCAGATTCGTAAATCTTTTGTCCATAATAGCTTGGCAAGAATTTGCTTGCATCATCTCTTGAGAAACCAAATGTCATTTGTGTCAAGTCATTTGTACCAAAACTGAAGAATTCTGCTTCTTTTGCAATTTCGTCTGCAAGAAGTGCGGCACGAGGGATTTCAATCATGGTACCTACTTTGTATTTGAGTTTTGATTTTGCAGCCTTGATTGTTTCGTCAGCTGTTTCAACAACAACCTTTTTGCAGAATGCAAGTTCTTTTACTTCTCCAATAAGAGGAATCATGATGTTTGGAACAACTTTCCATGCTGGGTGACGCTTTTGAACTGCAAGAGCAGCTTTGATAACAGCTCTAGTTTGCATTCTTGCGATTTCTGGGTATGTGACAATAAGTCTGCATCCTCTGTGTCCCATCATTGGGTTAAACTCATGCAAGCTGTCGCAAAGAAGTTTGATTTCTTCAACACTCTTGTGTTTTGCTTTTGCCAAGAGTTTGATATCCTTTTCCTCTGTTGGAACAAATTCATGAAGAGGTGGATCCAAATAACGAATAATAACAGGTTTGCCTTGAAGAGCTTCCATAAGTCCTTCAAAGTCAGCTTGTTGAATTGGCTCCAAAGCATCGAGAGCTTTTTCTCTTTCTTCAACCGTGTCAGAGCAAATCATTTCACGGAATTTTTCAATCCTTCCTGGTCCAAAGAACATGTGTTCTGTTCTTGTAAGACCAATTCCTTCAGCGCCAAGTTCTGCAGCTCTTGCAGCATCTGCTGGAGTGTCTGCATTTGTTCTTACGCCAAGCGCTCTATATTTGTCAGCAAGTTTCATGATTCTGCCAAAGTATCCGCTGTTTGGGTCAGCTGGAACAGTTTTGATTGCAATATTGTAAATCTTTCCTGTTGAGCCATCAAGGGAGATTGGGTCGCCCTCATGGAACACTTTTCCACCAAGTTCAAACCACTTTTCTTCTTCGTGCATTTTGATGTCACCGCATCCAGAAACGCAACATGTTCCCATTCCACGAGCAACAACAGCAGCGTGAGATGTTTGTCCACCACGAACGGTCAAAATGCCTTGAGCAAATTTCATTCCTTCAATATCTTCAGGAGATGTTTCAAGACGAACAAGAACAACTTTCTTCTTTTCTTTTCCAAGTTTTACAGCGTCTTCTGGTGTAAACACAACAGTACCAGCTGCAGCACCAGGGGAAGCGGCAATACCTTTTCCAACAACATTGTTTTTGTCAGCCTTTGCAAGTGCTTCAACATCAAATGTTGGGTGCAAGAGCATGTCAAGGCTCTTTGCGTCAATTTGCATAAGAGCTTCTTTTTCTGAAATCATTTTTTCGTCAATCAAATCGCAAGCAATTCTGATAGCTGCGGCAGCAGTACGCTTTCCGTTTCTTGTTTGAAGCATATAGAGCTTGCCTTTTTCGATTGTAAATTCCATATCCTGCATATCTCTGTAATGTTTCTCAAGAGTTTTGCATACATCTTGGAATTGTTTGTAAACTTCTGGGAGAACTTCTTTCATTTGAGAAATTGGCATTGGTGTTCTTACACCAGCAACAACATCTTCGCCTTGTGCGTTCATCAAAAATTCGCCCATGAGACCCTTTTCTCCAGTTGCAGGGTTTCTTGTGAATGCAACACCTGTTCCGCAGTCGTCACCCATGTTTCCAAATGCCATCATTTGAACATTTACGGCTGTTCCCCAGCTATATGGAATATCATGGTCCATTCTATAAACATTGGCACGTGGGTTATCCCAAGAACGGAACACAGCTTTGATAGCCTCAAAGAGTTGTTCTTTTGGATCGGATGGGAAATCTTTTCCAAGAGCTTTCTTATATTTTGCTTTAAATTGATTTGCAAGTGTTTTCAAATCATCAGCAGTAAGCTCGACATCAAAGGTCACGCCCTTTTTCTCTTTCATTTGGTCGATCAAAACTTCAAAGTCTTTCTTTGAAACTTCCATAACAACATCAGAGAACATTTGGATAAATCTTCTGTAGCAGTCCCATGCCCAACGAGGATTTCCGGATTTCTTTGAAAGAACTTCAACAACATCTTCATTAAGTCCAAGGTTGAGGATTGTGTCCATCATTCCTGGCATAGATGCTCTTGCTCCAGAACGAACAGAAACGAGAAGAGGATTTTCTTTGTCTCCAAATTTCTTTCCTGTCAATTTTTCAAGTTTTGTGATGTTCTCCATGATTTCGGCTTGAATATTTTTGTTAATCTTTCTGCCGTCCTCATAGTATTGTGTGCAGGCTTCTGTTGTGATTGTGAAGCCTTGTGGAACAGGAAGACCGATGTTTGTCATTTCAGCAAGGTTTGCTCCTTTTCCACCAAGAAGTTCACGCATTTGTGCGTTTCCTTCTTTAAATTGGTAAACGTATTTTTTTGCCATAAAAATCTCCTATTTTTTTATATTTTTTCGACAATAGAAATTATAACTCATGGTGAGTTTTTTTCCAAGCGATTTTATATCAAGAATAAAAAAAAGAAGGCTAAAGCCTTCTTAAATTTTATTTTTCAAGGTTTATATCATTTGTTTTTTCAAAATCGCTGTTCTTGTTTTTCTGAAGTTTGTCTAGTGAAAAAATGTTTGAGAAATCGTCATTTGAATATGTTCTTTCTGAGTTGTATTTTTTGGTATATTCCTCGACATGTTCTGTTGCCCAGGCTGGGCTTGCAACATTCAATGCGTTTTGGTGGTTTATGTTTGTAAGATTTGGGTTTGCATCGTGATCTTCCAAAAGTTCCAACAAACCATCGACATGTTGTTTTGAAGAGGCATACATATATGCGGTGTTGCCAAAAATATCTTGGGCATCAACATTTGACGGTTGGCTTACAGAATTTTTGAAAGGTTTGACATAGGAGAGTAGCGTGTTTGCTGCGGGAACATTTCCATACGTTATAGCATATTTTAAGCAGTCAAAACCTTCAGGGTCTCTTATGTTTGTTTGTGCGCCATAAGCACGGAACAAATAGATCAAATCAAGTACTCTGGTATCTTCAATAAGTTCTGTGTGCTGAAACACTCCATTTATATAGCGCGGGATGTCAAGTTCTAAATATATTTGATTTGTTGGATGGGCAGATAGATACATCAGCGCAGTCAAACCACCTTTTCTGTGTGGATTTGACGTAAATTTGTTTAGAAGAGGCAGAGCATAAGGAGGAATTTCTTGTCCAAAGTGAAAACTTTTTGTATCCTGTGCATTGATTTCATTACTTGTCATTTTGTCGAGAAAGAATCTTGCAAGTTTATAATCTAAATTTCTGTCTTTTTGAAAAAGTTCTGGTTTTTCATAAACATTTTGTGCAACAATCATAAGTCCAGTTGTTCCATTTTTGTCAGCAAAGTTTATTGGTGCTCCATGTTCACCCAAGAAGCATACCAAATCAAAATCTTTTTCACGAGTTGCTTCAAGCAAAAATTCACCTTTTTGTTTTAAAGAAAGGCGATCTAAAGACCTTATAAAGTCTGAATATTTTTGAGTATAATAGTTTTTCTTAAACTTTGTAAAATTCATTCAATTTCCTCGCATGGTATTGTATCATAATACACTGCAAATTGCAATATGTGATGAAAATAAAAAAGTGTCAAAACTGACACTTTTTAGTCAAATTTTAAGCCACTTGAAAGGGCGTGCAAGACATCAATAACTTCACTTGATTTTCCGCTAAGTTCTGCAAGGGTCTTCTTTTCTCCAACAACAATCAAAACATCTCCCTTTTTGAGTTCTGTTTCTGGTTCTGGATAGATAATGAAGTCTTGTCTCTTTATAACAATGATTGATATACGATGTCTTTTTCTTATATCAAGCTCCATAAGAGTTTTCTCTGCCCAGTCATCTGGAGTTGCCATTTCAACAATTTTAAACTTGTCTGTAAGATTGATAACATCGTTCATGCTTGGATTTGAGAGCATTTTTGCAACTTTGTGCGCGGTGTAATCTTCTGGGAAGACAACAACATCGGCGCCAATTTTTTCAAGAATTTCTTTTTGCTCATCTGTGCTTGCTCTTGCAACAATAAGTTTTACACCAAGTTTTTTGCATATCAAAGTTGTAACAACACTTGCTTGCAAATCCTGTCCGATACATACAACAACGCAGTCAAAATTTTGGATGCCGAGTTTGTGTAAAACTTCTGGTGCTGTTGAGTCAGCAATAGCTGTGCCAGAAACAAACTTTTCTATTGCATGGACGTTTTTTTCGTTGTTGTCAATTGCCAAAACTTCATGTCCCTCATTTGTAAGAGAAAGGGCAACTGTTCTTCCAAATCTGCCAAGTCCAACAACACAAAAACCTCTCATTTTCTTCCTTAATTTTGGTGTGGTTTCTGTGTTTGTGATTTCAGCTTTGCTTTTTATCTTTTCAATGCTCTCTGAAATATCTCTTTTTTCAACTTTTTTTTCTTCGTTTTTCATATATTCTCCTTATTTTTATCCAACGCTTAATTGGCTGTCTTCATATTCAATGGCACCATTTGCATCAGGCGATGGCCTATGCACAGCAAATGCAATTGTGATTGTCCCAACCCTACCCACAAACATAAGCACAATCAAAATAATTTTTGATGCTATTGATAGCGTCGGGGTAAGTCCAAGAGTGAGTCCAACCGTGCTTATTGCTGACAATACTTCAAAGATAACTGTGCTTGAGGAAGCGGCAGCATTTCCTTTTTCTATCAAACAAATGGTTATGGTTGCAAACACTGCAAGTATTATTGCCAAAAACACAATTCGAAGTGCCTTGAGGATGGTTTGATTTTTTATTCTTTTTCGATTTAAAATTACGTCACCTTTCTCACCTGCAGAGCGGAATGCAGCAACAAACAAAACAAAGATTGTTGTTGTTTTTACACCACCAGCAATTGATCCAGGGCTGCCGCCAATAAACATCAATATATCTGTGATAACTCTGCTTGAGGAAGTAAGACTTGCTTGATCAAATGTTGCAAAACCGGCAGTTCTTGGTGTTATGCTTTGAAACAGACAATTTATAATCTTGTCAAACACGGACATATTTCCAATTGTCTCTGGATTGTTCCACTCAAAGATGGCAAATAAGATAGTCCCACCCAAAATCAAAAGACTGGTCACGCTGAGTATGATTTTTGTTTGGAAAGTTAGTTTCTTTTTTGCATTTTCTTTTCTAAATTTGCTTGCTATTTCAACGATTGTTGCATACCCAATTCCACCGAGCACAACCAAAAACATAATTGGCAGAAGCACATATGCAGCTTTTGCAAACGGTGCAAGACCTGAAAACTCCATGCCGACCGTTCCAAGGACATCAAATCCTGCATTACAAAAAGCTGAAATTGCAAGGAAAAGAGACTTAAAGATGCCGTTTAACCAACCATAGGAAATTATCATACTTGGCAGAAGGCACAAAAATCCGCATCCTTCAATGATAAATACAATCATTGCTATTTTTTTGATTAGTGTTACAACACCTTGAGATGTGTCTTGGTTTAAACTCTCTTGCAGCATAACACGGTTTTTGTAGCCAAGCTGTTTTCCTGCAGCAAGCAAGAATAGCGCTGACAAGGAGATGAAGCCGATTCCTCCGATTTGAATCAGAAGCATAATAACAATTTGCCCAAACAAAGAGAAATGCACTGCAGTGTCAACAACAATAAGACCTGTGACACAAACAGAACTTGTGCTTGTGAAAAGCGCGTCTATGTATGAAAACCATTGTCCATCCTTTGAGGAGATTGGCAAACTCAAGAGGATTGAGCCAACCAAAATAACCGCAAGAAAGCTGACAATAACTTTAAGTGGGGCGTTTAATCTTGCCTTTTTGTATTTCATAACACACATATTATATCACTTTTGTCAATATTTGCCAACAAAAAGAGCCTTATTGCAGCAAAGTGGGAAAAGACAATAAAAAAGAGAAAGTGTAAAACTTTCTCATGTAAAAAGTTATTTCACTCTCTTTCCTTGCCTTTTATCTGAGCTTCCGAAACCGCCAGTCATACGTTCTGATGAAAACTTTAAAAGATCTTCATAAGAAACTTCTTTCGATTGCAATGCTGGAATTTCTTGCATAACTATTTGACAAATTGCTTTTGAATATGGGTGAAATTTAATTTTATTCTTTTTATATTTCTTTCCATCAACCACAAATTTGTTAGGGATATCTTCAAAGTCGAGTTTGGAAATCACAAATGGAATTTTAAGTGTGTTGTAGGTCATTATCACATATTCTCCACGATAGCCTGAATCCATAACTCCACCACTTTTCTTAATGCCGGCCTTTGCCATACTGCTACGCTCTTCAACTTGAGCATAATATTTTTTGCTGAAAGCCATTGCAATTCCGGTTGGGACGCCTTTGGTTTCCCTGGGTTCAACAACAAAGTAATCTCCGTCAAAGCATGCCCACATGTCAAAACCTGCGTCCTCATCACGTTTTGATGGCAACTTTGCATCAGGTTTTATTTTTGCAAAAACAATTTCATTTTCTTTCAATTCACTCATATAACTTCTCCTGTTTTTATTATATCATATTGATAAAAATTCTCCAAGGAAGCATCACAAGATAATCACAATTTTGCAAAAAATTTCATTAGAAATTATAGGAGAAAAAGATGGCGTATAAAATAGCAATTGTGGGTGCAACAGGTGTTGTTGGAAGGACTGCTTTACAAATTATGAGTGAAAGAAATTTGTTGGCAAATGATATACATCTTTTTGCGGACAAAAAGGAAAAAGGAAAACGTGTAAATTTGGTGGAAGCTGCACAATAAATAATAAAAATTTGGCGAATATAAAGCAAATTTTAAAAAAACAAAAAAAAGAAAAATAATTATTTTTTCTGCGATTGAAAAAATAAATAATAAAAATAAAAAACTTACCGATTATTTGTTCGATTTTTACGAAGAAAAATCAATTTCTCAAAAAAATATTATTTTAAATAAAATAATTCAAATACTGAATTTTTTAAAAGAGAAAACAAATAGTAAAATAAATTTAAAATATTTTATAAAAAAATAAAAAATTCTCAAGACAAAAATTATGTTGTTTCAAGAGGTGAGGATTTGACAGTAAGGATAATGTCTCAATTTTTAAAGATTGACTATATCCCTGCAGAGCAACTGCTTATCTTGAAAAATGGATGTGTTGACGAAAAACAGACAAAACGCAAAGTCAAGAAAGCGTTGCAACAACATAAGAGATTTTGTACAGGAGGATTTTATGGATTTGATCAAAGTTTAAAAAAGGTTGTTTTGCTTGAACGTGGTGGTGGAGATGTTTTTGGCGCAATTTTTGCAAAGCTTTCTAATTCATCTATATACGAAAACTACACAGATATTGATGGTGTCAAGATGACAGCTCCAACGCCTTGAAATAAACTTTTCATATTTTTATATATGAAAATGGGCATTTTTTTGATAAAAAAACAGCACAAGATGCTGCTTTGAATCTGTTATCTTATTGCAAAGTCCTTAAATACGCAATTGCAGCGATCGCCGAGACAGTTCCGTCTGCGCATGCAGTTGTAAGTTGTCTCACAGTTTTCACTCTTGCATCACCTGCAACGTAAACACCTGGAACATTTGTTTTGCAATCTTCTGCGGCAATGATGTAACCATAATTGTCAAGTGTTGCAACATTTGCAAAAGCCTGATTTCCTGGGACTTGACCAATGGCAATAAAGAGTGCATTTACGTCCAAAATTTTTGTTTCGCCATTCAGATTTAAAACTTCAATGCCTTTAACATGATCGTTTCCAAGAATTTTTGTTACATTTGCTTCAAGAACAAATTCGACATTCGATTTTGATTTTAATTCATTGACCAACATTTGTTCGGCACGAAGTTCATTTCTTCTGTGAATTAAGTAAACCTTTTTGCAGATGTTTGACAGATATAATGCGTCTTCAACAGCAGCGTTTCCCCCGCCTGACACAGCAACGTTTTTGCCTTTGAAAAAGGCTCCGTCACAAGTTGCACAATAAGAGACTCCTTTTCCAAGAAAATCAACTTCTTTTTCTATTCCAAGCTTTCTGTTGCTTGCGCCAGTGGCAAGGATGACTGCTTTTGCCTCAATGTTTCCGTCTGTTGTTTGCACAACCTTTTTGTCTTTTTCAATAGTAAGTCCAACCGCTTTTGTAAACCTAACCTCTGCACCGAGAGCTAGCACTTGTTCGTAAAGATTTTGAGCGTATTCTGCGCCTGTTGTAAATTTTATGGCTGGATAATTTACAACAGATGATGTTGTTAAAATTTGTCCTCCTGGGGCATTCCCCTCCAAAACGACAGCGTGTTTTCCGGCTCTTTGCACATAAATTGCGGCAGTAAGACCTGCTGGCCCTCCACCTATAATAACAATGTCTTCCATTTTGCCTCCTTACGAAATCTTTATATGCAATTATTATATAAGTAAAGACAAAAAAAACAAAAAGATTTGAGAGAAAACTCCAAAACCTTTTTATAAATCAATAATATCAAAGCCGGCGGAGCGAATTAGCCTATTGTAAACTGCTAAACTTACCCCATCAATTTTTGGACAGCGGCAAAAGACGATTTTTGCGCCAAGTTTGTCAAGCTTTCGCAGTGTTGTAAAAAGATTGTGTGCTTGAGAAGTGGCGTCATTTTTTGAACCATAAGAAATTGATGGAATCAAAAATTCTTTTTCTTCTCCATCAAAACACATTGCATAGCAACCTTCTGTTTTGTGTAAATCTACATACGACTTAAATTTTTTTAAAGTTCCGCGAAGCAAAATCACTTTTGCATTTGGGGCGTAGTGTTTGTATTTCATGCCGGGAGATAAAACTTTTTCGTTTTCTTTGACTTCTTGTGTAATTGCTTTTGCGATTTCAACCTTTTTATGTAAAATTGCTTCAATTTGCTCCTTTGTGACAACTCCGGGTCGTAAAATGATTGGAGTGTTTTGCAAGAGAGATAAAACTGTTGATTCGACACCAGCATTGCAAGTTCCGCCATCTATGATAAGCGGTATTCTTCCGTTCATGTCGGCATAAACGTCTTCTGCGTTTGTTGGACTTGGTTTGCCACTTAAATTTGCACTTGGTGCGGCAAATGGTATTCCAGATTTTTCAATAATTTCACGTGCAACGGGGTGAGAAGGCATTCTGATTCCCACACTATCAAGACCTGCGCACGTTTCTGGGCAGAGGTCTTTGCCTTTTGGCATAATCATTGTCAATGGGCCAGGCCAAAAATATTTTGCAAGAATTTTTGCGTCCTGTGGGATTTTTGAAACGAGACCATCTAGCATATCCATGTTTGAGATGTGAACAATAAGAGGGTTGTCTTGTGGACGCCCCTTTGCTTCAAAAATTTTTTTTACTGCACCAGAATTTCTGCAATCTCCAGCAAGACCATAAACGGTTTCAGTAGGGACACCTACCACCAGTCCGTCTTGCAGAAGTTTGCATGCCAAATCTATGCTTTCAGTTGTTGGTTTTAAAAGTTGTGTTTTCATATTCGTAGAAATTTTACATCTTTGAAAAAAAATAGTCAAATTTTAAAAATAAAATTGTTAAAAAATATTTAAAAAAATTGATTTCGCATACAATTTTTCGCCAGAAAACATGGATTTTTTAGAATCTTTTGAATTTAGAGACAAATATCAAGCGAAAACATAATTAAAAATCCAATACAAAACATAATTGGTCCAAGACTTTTTATTTTGTATTCGTGAAGCTCTGGTAAAAGATCTTTGATAACAACAAAAATCATTGTGCCAGCAGCAAAAGAGAGTACCCATGGAAGCAGAAAAGTGATTTTGATTGCTAAGAAGTAACCCAAAAGACAGAAAATAGGTTCAACAAGGCCACTTAAGAATGACAAAAAGAAAACTTTTGGTTTGTTTGAGAGAAATTTGTTGAGTGGAAGCGCTGTTGCAAAGCCTTCTGGAAAGTTTTGAATGGCAATTCCGACTGCAAACATGACTGCAGGCATAAAGTTTGATTGTGAGGCGAGCGCTGTGCCTATGCAAAATCCCACAGCAAGCCCCTCAGGGATGTTGTGTATGGTCATAGCGGAGAAAAACTTGATTGGTTTTGACATGTTTGTGTTTTTTTTGACAAGAATTGAACATGCAAGGTCGAGTAAAATTAAAAAGATAACTCCCAAAGTGAAACCTACACCGATGGGAACAAACCTAAAATGTCCCCAAAGCGATGAAGAATAGTCCATTGCAGGCAACAGCAATGACCAAATGGACGCAGAAAACATAATACCTGACGACAGCCCATTTGTTATGAGGTTGATTTTGTTTGAAGATGTGTTGAAGAAAAAGATTAAGCACGCACCAAGGGTGGACATAAAGCAGGGAAAAAGCAGGCAGATTATGAATGCAAAAGTTTGGTTCATCTTATGTAAAACTCCTAAAAACATCATATGACAGACAAGTTTTTTTGTGACAAGTTTGACTTAAACAAGATGATGTGGGGTGAAGGTAAATTTGCTTAAAAGTGGACAAAATTGAGTGCGAAGTTAGATTTTTATACAATTTTTACACATTTTTTTGAAAAATAGATAAAAATTCGCCAAAAACACCAAAAAAATGTCAACTTTTGACATATTTTTTGCTTAAAAACCACAAAAAATTAAATTCGCGTGCAAAATTTAAAAAAAATGCGTAAAAAAATCGCTACTCCTACGACGGCGCCGTGTGATCAGCTTTTTAAACATTTGACAAAAAATGACATTTTTTTGCTGTTTAAAATTGACATTTCGAATTTATTATAATATAATAAAAAGGTGAAAAAATCATGAAGCTGTTTTTTGAACATTTTTTATTAAAAAATGGCGACCGATTTTGTGCCATAATTTGGCACACCAAAACGTGACAATCAAAAACTTTTTACGCGCGTGGACGCATGTGCGATAGGAGAGGGCGAGATGGATAGATTAAAGAGAAAAATGAAATTTGGATTCTTGGCAGGCTTATGTCTGCTTATTTCCATTTTTGGATTATCTTTTGGAGGAGGTTTGGCTGGCAGCGTGCCGACAACGTCTGTTGTTGAAAATGCTGATGATGGCGATGAGCTTGTCACCGCAAAGGCTACATACATTGACACAAAATACAACTCAGCTGTGACATTGTCGTCTGACACCACATATGACGGATGCTATTTCACAACTGGTTATGCGGCTACGATAGGCGCAAATGTGATTGTAAACTTCAATGACTGTTACTTTGACGGCGAACCATCAATCACAACAGGCAGCGGGACAGTGCTCAACTTCAACAGATGTATCTTTCTTGTTTCATCTGCAAACAGAATTGGTGGAAGCACTGCAGCATCGATTTATATGACGGACTGTTTGGATGCAAGCAGTTCCGCATCAATGCTTGCTTATGCGGCAACACCAGGCACAAGATACTACAAAAACGTATATAGCGGTCTTGGATCATCAACAGGTACAGTTTCTGGATCCTCAAATGTTTCAGCAAATGCATCATACAAGCTTGGAGCTTCAGGAAACCCATTTTTTGATGTTAGAAATTTTACTAGATACAACTCAACCTTTGCTCAGAGCAAGTGGTCTGGTGAGTGGAATTTCTCTGACAAATGGATGTATTATCTTAATGAGAATTCTCCTGCATCATCTGAACCAACGGGAACTAATATTTATAGAATGTTGCCAATCAACAAGCCAAAGGCAGTTGCTGTTGGGTACACGAGCGATAATTACAGGGTTTCTGTTTATGACAACTACACAACACCAACTTATATGGCATCATGTGTTGTTTATGTTGCGTCAGGAAACCAATTTTCCGGAGACTATTTGACTAGAAATGGTTACACAAACAAGTGGTCAAACTCTCCAACCGGTACAGGTTCGGCATCATTGACTGTTTCAGGAAATTGCGATGTATACGCAATTTGGAGTGCGGTTGAGTACACAATTACGTACAACGCTGGTGGTGGGTCTTTTGCAAGTGGAGTTTCAACCACACAAACATACACAAAGGACTCTAGTGCGACGATTTATGCTTCAAGTAATGTTTCAAAAACAGGATATACTTTTGCAAATTGGAAGGCAACAGTAGCGTCTGGTGCGGCAGGAAACTGGACAAATAATGGCACATATTCTGCTGAGGCTGGGCTAAGTTCCATGTATGGAAATGTTACTCTTACCGCTCAATGGACGGCAAACACATACACAATCACACTTAACGGAAACAATGGGTCGGGTGGCACGGAGTCGGTGAGTGCAACGTATGAGACTACATCAAGCTTTTCAATCACACCACCAACACGTGATGGTTATGCTTTTGGTGGCTGGACAAGTGTGCAAAATGGCGGAAGCGTTGTTATCAACACAAGCAACACTCTTGTGGCAAATATAAGTGGCTACACTAATTCAGCAGGAAAGTGGGCAAATGCTTCTGACACAACACTTTATGCAAAATGGACGTTGAAAACATACACTGTGTCATTTGATTCAAATGGTGGGTCAAGCGTGGCAAGTAAGACGGTTACATATACAGACAAATATGGAACGTTGACAACACCAACCCGTACAGGTTACACATTCAATGGTTGGAAGATTAAACAAATTGTTTTTGACGCTTCAACATGGTCAAAAGCAAACGGAACAACCTACAACTCTTCAACAGGATTGTATCTTCCAAACAGCAACTCTTATGCAACATCTCAAAAAATGTATGTTGGAAACACCGACTTGAGATATAGCAATCTTTTCTGTTTCTATTCACAGGGAATGTCCCCATCGGCTTCCGGAGGAGTACACCAGTATTCATCATATTGGAATGCATCAAATGTATATTATAGCGGAAATGGTTACGCAAGAAATGCTTCAGTGGCAAACCAGTGGTTTTTGAATGATTATTGGGTAGATTATGCGGGCACAACTAATTATTTGGCTGCAGACGAATGTTATTGGATTCAGTTTGGAACATCAAGAAATGATACATACGCACCACAACCATACTACAATAAAGATTTCTACTTGGATATTGGAATTGACCCAAGTAGCAATGAGTACATCACTTCAGAATCTGATGTATTGACTTTTGCAAATCATACTCTTCAAGCCCAATGGACCGTAAACACATATACAATCACGCTCAACGGAAATGGAGGAAGTGTGACGGATTTGTCAATTGCAGATGGCTCTTCTGGAATGTCAATCAAGACGGCAAAATCTGTGCTTAATGCGACATATGATGCAACAGGCAAGTTTACCACAACAGTGACACGTTCTGGATATACCTTCAATGGATGGTATGATGCAAGCGGAAACGCTGTGAGTGGAATTACAAACGCTGGAGGGCTTCCAAAAGCTACAGCAACAACATCTGCTTTAAACTTGACATCGACAAACAATGGAAACGTAAATCTCTACGCAAAATGGTCGGCAAACGTTTATGCAATCACGCTTGATTTGAATGGAAAAACTGCCACAAACGAGAGGACGGCAACGGTTTACGAAAAATATGACGATGGTTATTACAAAGAAAGCTCTTGCACAAACAAAATGACGACAAGCGCAAACGCAATCACGGCACCAACAGCGACAGGTTATACATTTGCTGGTTATTGGACGGCTTCAAGTGATGGCACAAAATATATTGAAGCGAATGGAAAGCTTTCAAGCAATGCAAGTGCAACAAACTTCTCTGCAAATGGAACATTGTATGCACATTGGACGGCAAACAAGTATACGATTTCTTACAAACCAAACAATGGCTCTGGCACGGCTATGTCAGACACTGAGGCTACATATGGACAATCAGTGACGCTTGCTGCAAACACATACACAAGAAATGGTTACAATTTTGGTGGATGGTATACAGGGTCAGTTGGAGGGACTCCAGTCCGTGCAGACACAGCCACATTTACATATGAAACTGCAGGAAACACAACCCTTTATGCAAAGTGGGATGCAATCGGTTACACCATCACATACGATGCAGATGGCGGGACTGCTGTTTCGGCTCAATCATACAACATTGAAAGCACAACATCAATTGCCTCAACAACAAAAACAGGATATACGCTTAATGGATGGATTGCACAGAGCACAGTTGGCTCTTGGACGAATGGCTCAAGTTATGCCGCAGGGGCAGCACTCACTGGCAAGTGGGGCAACGTTACCCTCAAAGCGAGCTGGACGGCAAACACAATCACCGTAACATACAATGCAAACGGTGGATCAGTGACACCAGCAACAAAGTCAGTTAAGTTTGACTCAAAGTATGGTAAAGACACAAGCGGCAACGACGCTGCTCTTGCTACACCAACAAGAAATGGTTACACATTTGGTGGATGGGGTTACAACATTTTGTCAAACATTGGCACAAAAACCACTACTCCAACAAGCAGTAGTTGGCTTGGAGGTTGGGCTGTTGGAATTGGTTTAAGTAGTTACAATTTGGAAGTAAACTCGACATACACAATGTATTTTGACCTTAAAGTTTCAAGTGGAACAGCAGGATGGCAAGGTTCAACTTTCTTTGTGAATACAAACTGTTCAGGAACAGTTACAGATTACAATGGAACGGGAAGAACAAATCTTTCAACGACCGCACAAAGATATAAAGCTTCATTTACATTTAAAGCTGCAGACCCAAGTAATTATTCAACAAGTCCAATTCATATTTATCCAGTTATGAATGTCGGTGTAACATACACGATGTCCAACATTGTTTTGGTAAAGAACAATACGTACACAACGAATTCAACAACGGTATCAGTTGCTGGAAATCATGAACTCGCTGCAGTTTGGACACCAACGACATACACAATCACATATGACACAGATGGTGGGGACGCAATCAATCCACTGTCATACAACATTGAAAGCACAGGCACATTGCCTACGCCATCAAAAACAGGACACACATTTAAAGGATGGATTGCACAAAGTACATCTGGGGCTTGGGAAAATGGTGTAAGTTATGGTGCAGGCACTTCTCTCAAAGGCAAGTATGGAGATATAACCCTCAAAGCGAACTGGTCAACAGATACGCACTCATTGAGTGTGACTTATGTTGATGCTACAAACACCACATCATCATTGCCTACCGGCGGTATCACTGTAAAAAGTGGAAACACCACTCTTGCCACAATAAGCAATGGCTCAACGAGTGTTGTTGCAACAGAGGAGTATGGATCATCACACACTTACACAGTTTCTGTTGAAAGTGGTTATTATATCAAGCAAGGCTCTGCTCCAACAACATCAAACACAAACACAGACACAATCACATGGAATGTGGGTACAGATAACCTTGTGGTCAAAGTCTATGTATACCAAAAGTATACAATCACATACAATGCAAATGGCGGAACGGGAGCACCAAGCGATACAAGCAAAATCCATGGCACAGCAGCAACGCTTGCCACAAACAGCTGCTCTTTGGCTGGGTATGAACCGGACGGATGGAGCACAAGCTCAGGCATTGGAAACACAAAGACAACAAACAATGGTGCGTCTTATTCCACAAACTCCAACGCAACATTCTATGCTCATTACACAGCAAACCCATACACAATCACACTTAATGCAAACGGCGGAAGTGTGACAGATTTGTCAATCCCAACAGGGTCTGCAGGAATGTCAATCAAGACGGCAAAATCTGTGCTTAATGCGACATACGGCTCAACAGGAAAGTTTACTGCAACTGTGACCAAGACAGGTTACACATTCAATGGATGGTTTGATTCAAACGGAAATGCAGTGAGTGGAATTACAAATGACACAGGACTTCCAAAGTCCACCACAACAACATCTGCATTAAACTTGACGACAACAAAAAATGGGAATGTGACAATCTATGCAAAATGGTCAATCAATTCTTACACATTGACTGCAAATGCAAACAGTGGAACAATCGCCGCAACAACAGGTTGGACAGGCACTGGCACGACCGCAACAAAACAACTTAACTATAACGCCGCATACGGCGACTTGCCAACAGGCTCAACTGTGACAAAAACAGGTTACACACTTGCTGGCTGGTATAAAGAGACAACGTATACAACGCAAGTTTCAAGCAGCACAACAATGGGTGCGGCAAACCAGACAATCTATGCAAAATGGACAGCAAATACGTATACGGTAAGTTACAATACAAACTTCATTCCATACGAGACATTGTATGGAAGCCCAACGGTAAATGGCTCTGAAATTTCAGGTATGTCAAGAACGGGGGCAGGATTTACAATGACTGCAGCAACGAATGGTACAGCATGGCTTTCAAACAGCAGTTGGGAAATTCAAATCAAAATGAAAACTAATGGAAATAGTGGAACAAGATATGTCTTCAGTACTCGCGGTGGGTATAATCAAGGTATTTTGTTTGGAACGTCTGGCTCTAACTATTACGTTTGGTATAGAAATACAGGTTCAAGCAGTTGGACAACAAGTGGTGCAGTAGCGGCAATCCCAGGTGCTAATACTTACGGTTGGGTAAAATTCACGTATTCATCAACTGCAGGAAATATTACAGTATCATTCTCAACAGATGGAAGAAACTTTACAAACAAGATGACTCTTTCAGGGGCTATTGCCGCTGGAAACACAGACAAATTCTCTGTTGGTTACAACGCATGGGGAGATGGAGATTGTGGTACAGATGCAACAATTGATATGGGAGATACATACTGCAAGGTAAATGGTGATATTGTTTGGGGAAACAACTGTACAAACACAACTGTTACCTACAATTCAACATACGGCACATTGCCAACACCAATACGCACTGGTTATGAATTTGCAGGTTGGTGGACAGCTGCAACAAACGGCACACAAGTGACAAGCAGCACAACATACAACACAAACACTCCAGCAAACCACACGCTTTATGCACACTGGAATGCACTTCGCTATGCAATCACGCTCAATCCAAATGGTGCAGATGGTGGCACAACAACAAGTCAAACAGTTTATGGATTGTATGACAGTGCAACAATTTATGCTGGCTCAACAGGAAACACAGTTGCAACAATCGGAAAACCAACTAAGACTGGTTATGGATTTAAGGGTTGGTCAGCAACGAAGGATGGAACAAACACAGTTATCAGCTCAGGTGATGCTTACACAAACTTGAGCGGATATGTAACAGGCGGAAAGTGGACAAGAGCACAAGAGACAACTCTTTATGCAATGTGGGGCGCAGACAGCTATCACATCACTTTCTCTGCAAACAACGGAACAGTAACTGCAGTGCCTTCAAACACGGCAAGTCCACTTAGAAGTTGGAACAAAGCGTCAGACAGCAAGAGTGCAACTCTTGACATTGACTATGGTGTGACATTTGATGGATTGCCAACGGTGACACGCACTGGTTATACATTGTCAAAATGGAATTATAGCGCTGATGGCACAGGCGTAGATGCAACATCTTCTTCAACGGTTCAACCTTCATCAGTTGTGTCTGGCGGAGTAAGACAACAGACAATCTATGCAATTTGGACTCCTATCACATATAATATAACTTACGTTGTGTCTGGCGGCTCAGCTGTGACAACACCACAGAGCTACACAATTGAAGACACGGTTACACTTGCAACCACAACAAAGACGGGTTACAATTTTGCTGGTTGGAAACCAAATGGAGCAGGAAACTGGGGCTCAACAGCAATCACAGCAGCAACAGTATCTTCAAAATATGAAAATGTAACTTTGACCGCTCAATGGACGGCAATCACATACACAATCAATCTTGCGGGAAACGGCGGGACAATCAGTGGACTTGCAATTGCAACAGGCTCTGATGGTCTCTCAATTGCCACGGCAAATGCATCACTCACTGCAACATATGACAAGACCGGAAAGTTTACTGCAACGGTGACACGTGCAGGATATACATTTAATGGTTGGACAAAGAATTCTAATGTGGGAACTCTCACAAATGACAACTTGCCAAAGAACACGACAACAACATCTGTAACAAACCTTCTCAACACAAGCGGCACGGTGACGCTCACTGCAAACTGGATTGCAAACGTATATTCAGTGACTCTCAACGGAAACAAGGGTACGGGTTCAACCAATCCTACGGTTTCAAACAGTGGAACGGTTTATATTCAACTTGGCACAAAGACATTCTATCCAAGCAGAACAGATTATAATGCAACAAGTGCAAGTGCTTATCCATACAAGGTGAGCGGAACAGCACTCAACCCTGTTGCAAGCAGAGAAGGATATTCATTTGTTGGTTGGTATACTGCTGCAACAAACGGAGTGCAAATCACAGATTCAAACGGAGCACTTCTTGCTTCGAAAGATGGGTTTACTGACTCAAGCAAAAACTGGATTGCAACAGAAAACAAAACTCTTTATGCACACTGGACTGCACTTACCTACACAGTACACTTCGACAAGAATAACGGCGATGGTTCAATGAATGACCAAACAATCACATATGATGTTGCGACACCATTGAACAAAAACACATTCTCACGCAGTGGTTACACATTTGGTGGGTGGGCAACAACATCATCCGGTGCTGTGGCTTATGCAGACGAAGCAAGCGTAACAAACCTTGTTTCTTACTCAAACGGAACTGAAGTTTCAAAAACTCTTTATGCGGTTTGGAACGCAATCAGATATGAAATCACAGTTGATGGAAATGCTGCAAGTGTGACAGCAAACACGGCTGTTTCAATCACAGGTGCAACAAGTAATAAAGTTTACATTGTGTTTAAAAACAACGTGCTTTACAATGCAAGCACAGGAACAACTGTGACAGCACCACAAGCAAGCAGAGGTGGTTATACATTCCTTGGCTGGTTTGACGCAACAAGTGGTGGAACGGAAGTTATCAACGCTGACGGAACATTGAATGCAAGCAAAACAGGTTATACTGATGCAAACAAGAATTGGATAAAAGTTGGTGGTGCAACACTTTATGCTCATTGGCAAGCACAAAACTTTGTTGTTACATATCAAGCAAATGGTGGAAGCTTTGCTTCTGGCTCTTCTTCAACACAAAGTTACACAATGGGCACAGAAGTTTCGATTTACACAAGCTCAAACATCTCAAGATCTGGTTATACACTCTCTGGATGGAAGGTGATTAGTTTTGACGGTGCTTCTCCAGCAACAGTTGGAAATACAATCACAAACTTTGCAATCAGTTTTGGTAATGCAGATTATTATGGAAACTTCACTTTGCAAGCACAATGGAGTGAAAATACATATAGCCTCAAATTTACAAATGTTTACAACGACTTTCAAGTAAAAATTGCAAACGCAAGCGGAACAGTTTACTCAAACACAAGTGCCGCTGCAAACAATGCTGCAAGAGGAACAATTACTGTTACACCAAATGCAAGCAAAGAGTTTACAATCGAAGGAATCAAGTTTACTGATATCATTGTGACGAGCACAGCTGGTGTAACAAAAACTGTTTCTGGAACAACAATTTCAAAGATTGCTGCGTCAAACAACCCAACAAGAACGGGTTATAGTTGGGGCAACTCAAGCAATCAAAAATACGCAATCACAACAAGTTATAACGCAGGTTATAGATGGGATGGTGCATGGAACAGTGCAACATCAAGTTTCAACACGGTATGCTATGTCTTCTCTCAACTTGCAACAACTGGCACAGCTCAACTTGAACTTTTGTGGGCACCAGTCAACTATGACCTTCACATCACATTTACAACTGGTGTTTCTCACGTTGATGTCCAAGTTGGCGGAGTTACAACCGGATTTGACGGAACAGGAAGCATGCAAGTGGCTTATGACAGCAGAGTTGCAATCACCGCAACAGCACTTGCCGGTTATGAAATTACTGCATTTACAAACACAAGCGGTAATATCACATTTATCACAAACAATGTTTCAGGTGGCGCAGCAAACTGCTCATTTGACTTTACGGTTACTGCTGATGTTGGTGTGACAATTCAGGCAAATGCAAACGCTCAAACCGTGAACTATACCTATTATATATATAAGCAAACCGCAGCTGACACTTGGGCAAAGGCTGTTGACGCTGGTTACACAAAGAGTCAGGAGACTGGCACAAATGTAAACATGGAAAACCTCAAGACTGAAGCTGCAGTAAAAGAAAATTTGAATGGTTATGCATTCAGCAAATATCAAATCAATGGAGTGGATTCAACCGCAACACCTGTTGTTGCTGGAGATGGATCACTTCGAATCAATCTTTATTACAATGCGACACAGTATACCATCACTTACAACACAAACGGTGGCTCGATGGTAGACAACTTGTCAACAACTCAAACTTATTATATTTATCAAACAAACTCAACAGACACACTTCGTACGGCTGAGAAATCTGGTTATACATTTGCAGGTTGGAAGCCAAGCGCTGCGTCTGGAAATTGGGTAACAACAAGAAACTATACAACTTTGCAAGGAAACAACTTGTATGGAAATGTAACTCTTGTTGCACAATGGACACCAAACAACTATACAATCACGCTCAATAAGAATAATGGAACGGGTGGTACGGCATCAGTTTCTGCAACATATGGAGTGACAACAGGATTTACAATCACTGCTCCAACACGCACAGGTTACACATTTGGTGGATGGACAACAACACAAAATGGTGCAACAATGCTCATCAATCAAGAGGCTGGCTCAACAACAGCAACACTTGTAACAAGCCTTTCTGGTTACACAAATGCAAGTGGTGCTTATGTAAGAGCAGAAAGCATCGCTGTTTATGCAAAATGGACGGCAAATCAATATACTGTTACATTTGATGCAAACAAGCCATCTGGCGCAAGTGCAACACCAAGTGTAAGTCCAACGACAAAATCTGTTACATACGCTTCAACTTATGGAGACCTTGCATCAGCAAGCTTGACAGGTTGGACGTTTGGCGGATGGTATACATCTGCAAGTGGTGGTTCAGAAGTTAAGAACACAACTTCTGTTACAAGAGCAGAAGCTCACACACTTTATGCACATTGGACAGCAAACACGTATTACGTAAAATTCAACAGAAATGGTGGAAGCAATGGTGCTAACATGGCAAACGAAACATTTACTTATGACACAGCACAAGCACTTACGACAAACACATATTCTCGTGTTGGATTTGAATTCCTTGGTTGGGCAACAGATGAGAGAGCTACTGAAGCAACATATACTGATGCTCAATCAGTAAGCAACCTTACTGCAACAGCTGGTGCAACGGTTGACCTTTATGCTGTTTGGGAAGCAAAATATGTAAAAGTAATTTTTGACCTTAATGTTGCAAAAGGCTCAAGCAGCGTTGTGTTTGACAACACTACTTATGCAAACGACACAACAAAACCTTCAATGTGGGTAAAATATGGTGATGCTCACACATCTTCAAAATATGAACTTTTGAAGAGAAGTCAATCAGATGCAAACTCTGTCGGGCTTTTGAGTGCCGCAAGAGATGGTTATACATTCAATGGTTGGTACACAGATAAGACTGGCGGAACAAGAATCACAAAAGATGACAACATCCTTTCAGCAGTAGAGCACACACTTTATGCACAATGGACAGCTTTGGGATATACAATCTCATACAACAAGAATGCATCAGATGCAACAGGAACAATGGACAACACCTCTGCAACATTTGACGCAAGTGTGACACTTCGTGCAAATGGATTCTCAAGAACGGGTTACAGCTTCTCTGGCTGGGCAACATCAGCAGGTGGATCTGTTGTTTATGCAAACTCTGCATCATTCACATACACCAGAAGTGACAATCTTGCTCTTTACGCAATTTGGACGGCAAACACATACAAACTTACATATGATGTAGACGGCGGAAGTGCAGTTACTGCAAAAGACAAAGTTTATGAAAAGACTTATGTTGTTGCAGATTTGCCAACTCCAACAAAAGCTGGATATCGTTTCGATGGATGGTTTGCAACAAGCGCAAAGACAGGCTCCGCACTCACTTATGGTGCAAATGAAAATGACAACAACAATGGTGACAAGTTTAATTCAACACATGCAACATTTGCAAACATTGGCACAGCAGGTACAAATGCAACAATTTACGCAAAATGGACTGCAGTTGAAGTAAACTACACAGTACAACACTACAAACAAAAACTTGGAAACTTTGACACAACACTCACAACTTCAAACTGCGACTTGGCAGAGACAGAAACAAAGAAGGCTGTGACAGGAACGAGTCAAACTCCTGCAGTGAAGTCATACACTGGATTTACAGCTCCATCGACAAAGACAGTTACAATCGCTGGAGATGGATCAACAGTTGTAACATACTTCTACTCAAGAGATAAATATACACTTACTTTAAACAAAGGTACCGGTGTTGCAACAGTTGGTGCAAGCGGAACTGGTGTTACAACAGTAAGTGGAACACAATATGTTCAATACGGTGCTACCGTAACTCTTTCTGCAACCGCAAATGCAGGGTACGAAATTAGCGGATGGACTGTAAACGCTGGTGGCGTTACAGTTTCTGGAAATACATTTACTCAAAATGTTGCTTCTTCAAGTGGCGTTTCACTCACAGCAAATGCAGCTGCACAACAAGTAAATTATACAGTTGAAATTTATCAACAAAACACATCTGGAGCATATGGCTCAGTAGCAACAAAGACTGTTACAAAGCAAGCAACAACAGCTTCAACAGTGACAATTGCAGTTGCAAACGGTGCATACACGGGATATGCAGCTGACACAGGATTCACGGCTGACACGACAAACGCAAACAATGTTTTGTCTGCAACAGTTGTTGGAAATGGATCAACAATACTTAAATTGTATTATACGAGAAATAAGTATAGCCTTGATCTTAATGGATACTTTGATACTAAATATATCAATAATATTGCACCAAACACAATCAAAATGAATGGTGGAAACGCGGTTTCTGACTACAATGTTGAGCATTATTATGGCGCAGAGATAAGCGTAAGCAACTTGGTTGTTGCAGGTGGTTATGCATATGCTGGATATGGTGTAGGCGCAACAGTAAACGCAACAAAGGTAAGTGAAACAACAATGTCTCTTACAAAAGTGACAATGTTGGCTCAAACGACGTATCTTACACTTTACTTTACATGCACAACATACAACATTGATTACGCACTTGGTGGTGGAACAAATGCTAGTGGAAATCCAACAAGCTATAAGTCAGACATTGACGCACAAACAAAAACAGTAAACAATCCAACAAGAGATGGATACACATTTGGTGGTTGGACAGTAAGCTGGACTGATAACACACATGGCACAACCCTTCCAACAATTTCTGGCACAACAATGACAATTGCTGCAAACACATATGGAAAGGTTACACTCACAGCAAGCTGGACACCAATCAGCTATACAATCGACTATGACGAAGATGGTGGAGATGCAATTGCAAATCTTACATACAATATTGAAAGCACTTCAACTTTGCCAACCGCAACAAGAAGCGGTTACACATTCAAAAACTGGAAAGTTAAGGCAACAGCAGGAAATTGGACAAAAGACCAGACATTTGTTGCTGGCACAGCAGTAACTGGAAAGTGGGGAAATGTGACCCTTGTTGCAATGTGGCAGACAAACGCCTATGAAATCACGCTCAATGGAAACAAGGGTGATGGAACAAGTGATGTTTCAGTTTCAAATGGCGGAAAAGTATACATTGCATATATGGATACAACGTTCTACTCAAGCTGGACAAGTTCAACACTTCCAAACACAACAAGCGGAAGTGCAGTGACACCTTCAGCAAGCAGAAATGGATACACATTCAATGGTTTCTACACAGCTTCAACTGGTGGAACTCAAGTTATTACAAGCGCTGGCGTACTTGTTGCAAGCGTAAGCGGGCACACAAACGCACAGGGCAACTGGATTGGAACAGAAGCGAAAACACTTTATGCACAATGGACAGCAAAGACAGTTTCAGTTTTGTTCAGTCAAAACTACACAAAGATCAATCCAGGAATTGATGTTGATGCAACAATTTCACCTGCAAGCATGACAGTAACATTCAATGCAACCTATGGAACATTGCCAACAGCAACAAGACAAGGTTACACGCTTGAAGGGTGGTACTTTGACTCAGCTTGCTCCACATCAAAGAAAGTTGCTTCAACAACACAAGTTACAAACCATGCAGAACACACACTTTATGCAAAGTGGACTGCACAAGCACAAACAGTAACAACAAACTTTACAAATCTTACAAAATCAAGCGGACCTGCAACGATAAACTCTCATTCAGCTGATTTGGAAATTGGTATTTCTGCAAACACGGGATATTCAGTTCCAACAACAATCACTGTAAAAGTTGGAAACACAACTCTTACCGCTGGAACAGGCTATACATATAATGGAGTAGAGGGTGCAAAGACCGCAATAGTAACAATTGCAAAAGAATATATCAACAATACAGTTACAATCACTGCAAGTGGTGTTGCCGGAATAAACAATGTGACATACACACTTACAAACATCACATCAGATAGCACAAATGCAGCGACCGCAACAAGTGGCGTTGGTTACACAGGCAAACTTAATCGTGTATATGGTTATGACTTGCCACAAACTATAAACATAACAATAAACGGAGTTGCTGCAACAGTAACTACCGATTACACATACAGTGTGGCAAACGATGGACAGAGTGCTACATTCTCTATCTACGGTGCAAAAGTGATTGGAGACATTGTTATCACAGCTGCCGGAGTTGCAAAACAAGTTGTTGTGACATACAACGCAGGAGCAGGTACAGTTTCTCCAGAGACAAAGACGGTTATATATGCAAGCACATATGGAGAACTTGCAACACCAACACGTACAGGATACAGCTTTGTTGGTTGGTTTGCAGAAGAAGGACTTACAACTGCAGTTACATCAGCAACAACAGTTACAAACGAAGCCGCACATACAATTTATGCAAAATATACACCAAACAGATACCTTGTTACACTTGACAAGAACACAGGTTCTGGTGGACTTGCAACATACTATGCAGAATATGACAGCGGAGTAAAATATTCTGCAGCAACAGGCGCAGGAACGGCAACATTTACCGCTCCAACAAAGACCGGTTACACATTTGATGGTTACACCGCAACAAAAAATTCTACAAACATCGTGCTTGACACAAATGGTGCATACGTAAATCTTGCAGATTATGTTGCAGGAAATGTATGGAAGAGAGCTCAAGCAACAACACTTTATGCAAAGTGGGTTGCAAACACTTATACAATTCTCTTCAACGGAAACGGTGGAACAAAAGCAAATGGAGATACCACTTATACACAAACATTTACGTATGATGTTGCACAAGACTTGACAGCAAATGCATTTACAAGAAACGGATTTACATTTGTTGGATGGAACACAAGCTCAACAGCAACTACTGCAACATATGAAGATGAAGATGAAGTAATAAACCTTTCAACAGGTGCAACAATCACACTCTACGCAATTTGGAATGCAAACTATGTTGATGTTACATTTGACCTTAATGTTGACTTTGGTGACACGGCTGTTACATTCAATGGAACAAGCTATGCAAATGACACAACAAAGCCAAAGATGTATGTAAAATATGATTTGACATACGAAAGCTTGAAGACAAGCAAAGATGCATCAAGTGCTGTTGGACTTTTGAGCCCAAGCAGAACTGGTTATACCTTCAAAGGCTGGTATAAAGAAGAAGCTTTGACAAACCAAATCACAAAGCCAGATGCAGTTTGGACATACGAAGCACACACACTTTATGCAAAGTGGGAAGCTAATACATATACAAATACAATTGAGCATTATGTTTCAAGGGCTAGAGTTGGTTCTAATGAGCCAAATTATGGTAAGTTTGAAACAACAACATTTAGTGTTGTTTACGGACAGACATATACTCTTAACACAGACAAAGCTGTAACAGTTCCAAATGGTTATGCTTTGGGATCACAAGTATACAGAGTAAACGACACAACATATATAAATATTGGAACAACAGAATATGCACAGATTGCAGAAGGGTTAAGATTGTTCTATTATTACTATCCAACAACTTACACCATCACATACACAATGAATGATGGAACAAATGCCGGAACAAACCCAGCAAGCTACAATGTTTTGTATGGAGTTACATTTGCTGCTCCAACAAAGACGGGTTACACATTTGATGGATGGTATATCAACAATACTCAGGTAACCGGAATTAACCCAGGCGCAGATGCAAGCTTTGCGCTGAACACAATTTATACAGCACTTACTGGTAGAACGGTTGGAAACCAAACTGTTGAAGCAAGATGGACTGCAAACTCATATACGGTTACATTCAATCCAGGAGATGGAAGCGTAAATCCAACGACAAAGAGTGTTACATATGATGCAACTTATGGAGAACTTCCAACGCCAGCATATGATGGATACACATTCGGCGGATGGTACAAAGAAATTGCTTATACAAACAAGATTGAAAGCACAACAGTTGTAAAGACTGCAGAAGCTCACACATTGTATGCAAAATGGACGCCAACAGCATACACAATCACATTTAATGCTGATGGTGGGAATGCAGTTGCTGCAATGGACTATACAATTGAAAGCACAAAAACAATTCCATCAACAACAAAGACCGGAAAAGTCTTCGGCGGATGGACACCAAATGATGCAGGAAATTGGGGGACAAGCACAGTTGCTTCTGGAACAGCAGTGACAGGCAAGTGGGGAAATGTGACCCTTACTGCAATTTGGACAAATGCAACTTATGAGCTTACTCTTGACCCAACAACCGCAACAACAGCGGGAACGGCAAAAGTAAGTGTGATTTATGACACAACAACAAGTGTAACTTACACAGCTCCAACAAAGACTGGTTATACACTTGCTGGCTTCTATACTGCAGCATCAAACGGCACAAAAGTTATGAACGCAGACGGAAGCTTTGTTGCAAATGTGACAGGATACACAACGACTGGTGGAAAGTGGTTTAGAGGAGAAAACACAACAATCTATGCCGTATGGACACCAAACACATATATTGTGACATTCAATCCAAACAATGGAACAGTAAGTCCAACAACAAAAGAAGTAACATATGACGCAGCTTATGGCGAACTTCCAACACCAACAAGAGATGGTTACACATTTGATGGTTGGTATAAAGAAGCTGCACTTACAAATGTTGTTGCAGCAACAACAATTGTAAAAACTGCAAGCGCACACACAATTTATGCAAAATGGACGGCAAATTCTTATAAACTTACATACAATATGAATGGTGGAGATGCAATCGCAGCAAAAGACAAGACATATGACACAGATTATACAAATTCAGAATTGTCCTCACCGGTAAGAAACGGATATACATTCGGTGGCTGGTATGCAAATTCTGCTCTCACAACAGCAATCGCAGTTGAAGACAACTTTGACAAGACAACAGCCGACTTTGCAAATGTTGCTACCGCAGGTACTGCTGCAAACATCTATGCAAAATGGACGGCAAATTCATATACAATCACATTTGATGTTGACGGCGGAAATGCTGTGACTGCACTTGTTTATACAATTGAAAGCACAAGCACAATTCCATCAACATCGCGTACAGGATACACATTTGGTGGCTGGAAAGTTTCAGTTGCTGGTGGAAACTGGGTGGTAAACACTGCAGTTTCTGCAGGCATGGCAGTGACAGGCAAGTGGGGAAATACAACACTCCTTGCTCAATGGACTGCAAATGTTTATGAAATCACACTCAATGGAAACAAGGGTGATGGATCAACAAACCCAACAGTGCCAAACAGTGGAAAAGTTTATGTAAAATATGATGACACAAACATCTATACAGCAAGAAGCGGAAGTGCTTATCCTTACACAACAGCAGGCACAACAATACAACCTGTTGCAACACGCACAGGATACACATTCCAAGGCTGGTACACGGCAGCAACAGCAGGCACAAAGATTATCTCTGCAGCAGGACAATTTGTTGCAAGCGTAAGTGGATACACAAACGCAGAGGGCAACTGGGTACGTGCAGAGGCAGTGACACTCTATGCTCAATGGGAAGCAAATGACATCACAGTTGACTTTGATGACAACATCACAACAAGTTACATTGATGACAATGCAACAATTGTCCCAGAGAGATTGACAGTAAAATTTGATGCCGCATACGGAACTTTGCCAACAGCAACAAGACCTGGATATGCATTTGTAGGCTGGTATAGTGAAGCTGCATGCACAACACAAGTTGTTGCAACAGACATTGTTTTGAATGCAAACACACACACGCTTTATGCAAAGTGGAATGTTCAGACATACACAATCACACTTGATGGAAACAATGCTACAACAGCAGGCACAGCTAGTGTGACAGTAACATATCATGGCACAACAACAAACGCAAGCATAACCGCGCCACAACGCACAGGTTATGATTTCAAGGGTTGGTCAAAGACTGTTGACACAAATGATTATGTTATGAACGCTGCTGGCGAATTTGTGACAGGAACAAATTATATCAATGCTGACTTGCAATGGGTAAAAGACGGAAACGTAACGCTTTACGCTCGTTGGGATCCACATGTATACGCAAACAGCATAACGCACTACTATTCAATCAACACATCGTCAGAGGCAATGGCAGGACCTTATTACACAATGAGGAAAACATACTTCAATGTTGCTTATGGCGAAGCATACACATTAAACACAGATAAGGCAGTTGAACTTCCAAACGGCTATAAGCTTAATGGAACATGCTACACAGTTTACAACACAGAGTACCATCAACTTGGCAACACGTCTTACACACAACCTGCACAGAATATCAATGCAATTTACTACTATGAGCCAATTGCATACTCATTGACATACAACCTTGATGGTGGAACAAATAATGCAAACAATCCAAATACATACAACGTTTTGTATGGATTCTCTTTCGCAGACCCAACAAGGACTGGATACACATTTGCTGGCTGGTATATTGATGACACAAGAGTGACAGGAATCAACGTTGGAGAAGATGCAAGTTTTGCAGCAAACGATGATGGAATTTACGCAGAACTTTCAACCAGAACGGTTGGAAACAAGACAGTTGTTGCTCACTGGAACGCAAACACATATACAGTTCACTTTGATGGCAATGGTTCAACAACAGGAACAATGACAGATCAAACATTGACATATGACACAGCAACACCACTTAAAGAAAATGCATATACAAAACTTGGATACACATTTGGTGGTTGGGGCATAAATGACTATGCTGGAATTAGCCTTTATCAAAGTGTTGAAGAAAAGACAAACACATCAACAGTTCAACCAGAGTTTGTTCAATATGCAGACCTTGCACCATATATTGATGCAAATGGCACAGGAAGATATATGCTGATCTTTGAGCTTAAGTCTGCAGACGTAAGTTTGAGTGATGAAATCTTGGTATACTTCCAAAATGGTGCATCGTCAAGACACGGTGGACTAAACAAGAAAGTTGTTGTAAAAGATGAATATCAAATCTATAAGATATTCTTTGATGCAACACTTTCACAACCAACAGACACAAGATCAATGCTTGCGTTCTATGGAACATACGGTACGGGAAATGTACCAATCATAAGAAATGTTGAGTTCTACAAGGTTTACGCTGACAAGGAGAGCGTGCTTAACCTTACATCAACACCAAACGGAACGGTAAATCTATACGCCCTTTGGAATCCTGTTGAATATAAGGTAAACTACATCGCAAACGGCGGAAGCGGAACGATGGCGCAACAAACATTGACATATGACAAGACTGATATTTTGAGACCAAACGCATTTACAAGAGAAGGATTTACATTCCTTGGCTGGAGCACAAGTGAAAATGCAACAACTCCAACATACGAGGATATTGCGGAAGTAACAAATCTTCCATTCAACAACAACTTTGTTGTAAATCTGTATGCAATCTGGAATGCGAACTGGATTGATGTAACTATGAATCTAAACTACTCTGCTGGATCAAGCGTTGTTACATTCAATGGTGCACAATACACAACAACAAATCCAACAATGGTTGTAAAATATGGTGACTCACACAACCCATCAACTTATGAGACTGCAAAAGTTTCAAGAGATGCTGCAACAGCAGTTGGACTTTTGAGCCCAACAAGAGATGGTTACACATTTAAGGGTTGGTACAGCGAAGCAGAATTTACAAATGCAGTGACAAAAGATACAAACATTTTGTCTGCAAATCCACACACACTTTATGCAAAGTGGGAAGAAAACGGATTTGACATCACATTCAACAAAGGCGCTGCTGATGCAACGGGAACAATGGCTGCTCAACATGTTGTATTTGACAGAAGCGTAACATTGAATCCAAATGAATTTACACGCACAGGTTACACATTCTTGTATTGGAGTTTGTCTTCAAATGGTGCAAAAGCATATGAAGATGAGGATACATTTACTTATGTTCGCACAAGTGACCTTGAGCTCTTTGCAGTTTGGGGAGCAAACACATACACTGTAACATTCAATCCAAACGGCGGAACAGTAAGCCCAGAAACAAAAGATGTTACATTCGACAGTGCATATGGCACATTGCCAACGCCAACGAGAGCAGGTTATCAATTTGACGGTTGGTATAAAGAAGCTGCACTTACAAACGAAATCACAAGTGCAACAATCGTAAAAACTGCAAGCGCACATACAATTTATGCAAAATGGACTGCAGTTGCAGTAAATTATAAAGTAAAACATTACAAGCAAAAACTTGGAAACTATGATGCAACACTAAATACTGCAAATTGCGATTTTGTTGAAGAAGATTCATTGTCTGCAGTGACAGACACGCAAGTTACACCAGCAGTAAAGACTTATACAGGATTTACCTCTCCAACAACTCAAACAGTTACAGTTTTGGGTGATGGAACAACACTTGTTGAATACTTCTACACAAGAAATCAATATGTTTTGACATTGACAAGACCAGACAAGGGTGTAAACACATTCTCTGCAAGCGGTGCTGGTGTGAGAGAAGGACTTATTCAATATGGCGCAACAGTTACATTGTCTTTGACACCAAGTGCTGGATATACATTCTCAAGCTGGAGTGTAACAGACAATAAGGTGACAATCACAAACAATTCTTACACACACAACATCACAAGCAGTGTTGAAATCACACCTGTGATGACTGCTGGGCAAGTTGATTATACTGTTGAAGTATACAAGCAAAACGCATCAGGTGTTTATGCTGCAACGCCAACAGACACTTATACTTATCAAGCGATGGTTGATACATCTGTCTCTGTATCTTTTGCAACATACCTTGCAACAGGATTTACGGCTGACACAGAAAATGTTTCAAACATCACAACACAAGTTATTGCCGGAAACGGATCTTCAGTGTTTAAACTTTATTACACAAGAAATAAATACGAATTTACTGTAAAAGCAAATATTGGCGGGACAAATGTTGCTTTGCCAACAGATGCTATGTTTACAGTAAAAGTTGCAGGAAACACAGTTTCAGCATACACAGGTGAATACTACTTTGAAAGTGAAGTTGCTGTTGCTGATGTAATTCCAACGACAGCATATACATACACAGGCTACACATATAATGGTGGAGCAAAAGTTTCTGCTGCAAGCTTAAACACAACAAACCTTACAATCGCAGCAAGAACAAATGAATTTGTTGTATACTTAAACGGAAACAACTTTGATATTGCTTATGAATTGTCAACAGGAACAAATGGTGCAAACCCAAGCACATATACAGCCCTTGTGACAGATCAAACAATAAATCTTGCAGCGCCAACACGCACAGCATATGACTTTGCAAGTTGGACAATTGCATGGACAAACAGCACACATTCTGCAAACTTGCCAACAATTTCTGGTGCAGTTATGACGATTGTTGCAAACACATATGGAAACATCACACTTACTGCAAACTGGACTCCAAAGACATATACAATCACATACGAAGCACCAAACGGAACAATTGCAGCTGGTGCAGTAACAAGTTACACAACAGAAAGTGTTGACACTCTTCCAACAGTTACTTACGATGCAGAAACATTCAAAGATTGGAAAGTTAAGACAAATGTTGGAAATTGGGTTGCTGGAGAAACATTTGCTGCGGGTGCAACATTTACTGGAAAGTGGGGAAATGTAACTCTTGTTGCAGAAAAGACATCCAATGTTTATGAAATTACACTCAATGGAAACAAACTGCTTGGAACAACCACAGATGTGACAGTTCCAAATGGTGGAAAAGTTTATATTGATTATACGGGTACAAAATTCTACACGGCAAGAAGTGGAGCTGATTATCCATATGCTCTTGCAGGAGAGATTATTGTTCCTGTTGCAACAAGAGATGGATACAACTTTACCGGATGGTACACAGCAAGTGCAAACGGTTATCAAGTTGTGACAAGTGCAGGTGCACTTGTTGCCGGAGTGGCAAACTTTACAAATGCAGAAGGAAACTGGATTGCAAATGCAAATAAAACGCTTTATGCTCATTGGGAAGCAAGAAGTGTGACAGTTACATTTGATCAAAACTACACAAAACTTGCTCCAGGAAATGATGTTGATGCAACAATCACACCTTCAAGTCAAGTGTTTACATTTAATGATGTATACAGCATACTCGCAACAGCGACAAGACAAGGATACACACTTGAGGGCTGGTATAAAGAAGCTGAATGTACAACAAAGATTTCTACAAGCACGCAGATTGTAAATGCAAACAATCACGCTGTATATGCAAAGTGGACAGCACAAGCACAAACGGTTGATTATTCTGCACTTGTAAGGATTTCAAAGACAAGTGGAGCGACATCAATCAGAACTCACTACGAGGATTTGGCAGTTGCTTTGAGGGCTGACCAAGGTTACTCAATGGCAGAGACAATCACAGTGAAAGTTGGTGGAGTAAAACAAGATGCAGCAGCATATACGTATACACGTGCTGCAGACGCAAAGACAGCAACACTCGTTTTGAAGAAAGAATATATCAATGACACAGTTGAAATTATTGCAGAAGCAGTTGCAGGAATCAACGATGTAACATTTGTCCTTGCAAATGTGACAGGAGCAAGTGCAAACGCAATCATTGCAACAAGTGGTGTAAACTATTCTGCAAGATTGAACAGAGTTTACGGTTATTCAATGCCATCAGCAATCTCTATCACAATTGATGAAAATCCAGCGATGGTTGGAACGGATTATACATACACAATTGCAGCAAATGGTGATAGTGCAACAATCTCAATTGTTGGAGAAAGCATTGTTGGAGACATTGTGATTACTGCATCAGGTGTTGTCAAATCATACAATGTGACATTTGACGCAGGAAGCGGAAATGTCACACCAAACACAAAGATGGTGACATTTGCAGAGGCTTATGGAGAATTGCCAACACCAACACGCAGCGGTTATGTGTTTGATGGTTGGTACAAAGAGCAAGCATACGAAAATCTTGTTACAGCATCAACAGTTGTTGAAAATGAGCTTGCCCACACGCTTTATGCAAAATGGCATGCTGATACATATACAGTGACATTTGTCGCAAATGGCGGAACGGTAAGCCCAGCAACGAAAGATGTTGTATATGATGATGAATATGGTGCATTGCCAACACCAACACGCACCGGTTATACATTTGATAATTGGTATTTGAATTCAACATTTACAGGAAGTGCAGTTGTTGCATCAACGGTTGTTGCAACAGCACAAAATCACAACTTGTATGCAAATTGGATTGCAAACAACTATACGATTTACTATGATGCAAATGATGCAGGATATTATGGCACAGCATCAAGATCTACGGGTGCAACATCAGCAACTTATGACCAAGATGTAACTCTTGCAACATGTGGATTTGAACTTAAAGGACACACATTTGCTGGGTGGCTTGACCAGGCAACAGACAATGTTTATGCTTCTGGTGCAACACTTACAAAACCAAACTTCTCAAGTGAAGTAAACGGAATTTACACATTGTATGCAACATGGACGGCAAACACATACAACATTGTTCTTCGTGATGACAATAGTGTTGTTGACACGATTGCTCTTACATATGGCGTGTCATACACAACTGCAATTGCAGGTTATGATGCAGCAGACTATGCAAAAGTGGGATATACATTGACAGGGTTTGCACTCTTAAACGGAACTATGGTTCTTAACGAGACAGGAGTGCTTGCTGCAAATGTAACAGGCACAGAACAAATTGTGACAGACCATGTTTGGACGGCGACAGCGGAAGTTGTTGTATATGCACAATATTCTGCAAATCCTTACACAGTACACTTCAATTTGGCAGCAACAAAGCCTGACGAAAGCACGGAAATGTCAGTAAATCCAAATACGAAGACGGTTTATTATGATCAAACCTTTGCACAAGATGGATTGTGGCCAACGCCATCAGCAACAGGTTACTATTTTGACGGTTGGTCAACAAGTTCTAGTTACAGAGCAATGAGCTTGGCAGTTTATACTGCACATATTTACAACATTTCAGGTTATGCAACGGTGGAACAAATTGCACAAGTAAAATCAGACATTCTGTCTCAACAAACAGCAGATGGAAAAACGTATTTGTTTACTCGTGGAACGGGTGCAAACGTAATCGAATATGTTTATGTTGAAACAAACTTTGAAGATGGTTATGCAAAACCAACAACGACGCTTGTTGATGTAACAACAGTTACAAGTTCTTATGTAACTGGAGATATGTATGTCACAAACGCGCTTGACTTCTTCGATGATTTAACTTCAGCTTCAGGACTTACGCTTTATGCAACATGGATTGGAAGAACAGATATTTCATACACAGTTTACTATTTGCTTGAAGATGTTGCATTTGATGGCACTCAAGATTCGTTTGGAAGTCGTGCATCTGATTCAAGTTATCCATCAGTTGTAAGTGCTGTTGGTGACAAGATTAACTATACAGCAGAAGGTCAAACAAAGACATATACAGTTCGAAGAGTTTATACAAACAATAACGCTTTGATTGCAGATAGAGTTGTAAATTATATTTATCAATATGATTATCAGGGATTTGACTATAGGTATTATGAATATAATGGAGACACAATCAAGGCTGACGAGCATGGTGGAATTTCAAAGATTTACGCATTCTATACAAGACAATCATATACATTGACTTTGCAAACCAGCCAAGGTGTAACGGCAGTAAGTGCTTCTGGCACAGGTGTTACATTGAATGGAGATGGTACATATACAGTGAAGTATGAAGCAGAAGTAACATTGTCCGCAACGCTTAAGAATGTTGGTTATAGCTTCAACGCTTGGGAAAATGTAAATGGTTACACAGAAGTAACTGTAACAAACAATACATTCAATATGCCTATAACAACGATTGGGGTAAATTTGATGGCAACAGCAACTGCTTTGACAGTAAATTATACTGTAGAGCAATATCAGGAGAATGTTGCTGGAACAGGTTACGACCCTGTTGGCAGTGCAGCAACACGTACAGGCACAACAGATACAGATATCAACATTGCAAACTTGAAAGAAACTTACACTGGATTCAATTATTCTCACTATACAGTTCAATCAAGTCAGATTGCTACGGCAACAAGAGATGGAAACCTCAACATTGAGGGTGATGGAACGGTCGTTGTAAGACTTTACTATACAAGATTGAGTTACAATGTTTCAATCACATCTGTAAAGGGCGTAAGTCAATATACAATTTCATATACAGGAAATTCTGACACAGCTAAAAGCGGAACTTATACGGTAAAATATAGAGATACTGTAAGCCTTGGAGTTGAAGTTCTCATAGGTTACGATATTGCTGCTTGGGAAGCAACGGCGGGTGTTGAAATTGCACACAATGGACAAGCCAATGCAAGTTTTGCAATGCCAGCAAATAACATTGAGTTAGTAGCGAAGGCGACGGCAAAGACGAACATTGCATACCAACTCAACTACCATGTAGAGAAGGCAGATGGGACATATGTATTAGACACAGCGTTTGCTGAATACACACTTGCAGCGACACATACAGCAAGCATGACAAACGGAACGACAGACACGAGTCTAGACATTGCAACACTTAGCGGAATCACATATGAAGGAATGACATACAGCCACTATACAGCAACATCTACAACAAATGGAGGGGTTGCAGTAGAGAGTGGAAACTTAAATGTAGACGGAGACGGAAGTCTAGTAGTAGACTTGTACTACACAAGAAACAGCAATACTTTGACAGTAACACTTGACACAGGAATAGCGAGTGTAGCAGTAAGTGGAACTGGAGTAGTAGCAAGTGGAACGAATGTATACACAGTACCATACCATGTAGAGATCACAGCGGTAGCTACAGTAATGGACGGATACTCATTCACAGCATGGGCAGGATTGTCAACAGCAACGACAGCGACAACGACAGGGACAGTGACAGCAAACAGTACATTAACAGCGAATGCAGATCCAATTACATATACAATCACATACAATGCAAATGGTGGAAGTGTAGCACATGCAACAAGCACATATACAATAGAAGACGCAATTACACTTGAGACAGCAACGAGAACGGGATATGACTTTGCGAGATATGTAGTAACAGTAGCAAGTGGAAACTTTGTATTGGATGCAGTATATGTAGACAGTACGATCCCAGCAGGAAAGTGGGGAGATGTAACGCTCAAAGCAGAGTGGAACAAGAGAACAGACACACCATATGCAATCAGGGTATTCTTAATGGATGAAACTGGGGTATATGGAGATAGTGCATACGAGACATTCAACCGCAACGATGGAGAGACAGACAGTGCAATAGAGTTGAGTGAGAATGGTGAGCACACAATCTTGACAGTAAGAGGGGTAGAATACTCATACACAGGATTCACAGTAGACACGAGCGCGGGACACACAGTGCTTAGTGGACACACGGTAGCGCCAGATGGTAGCACAGTAGTAGATGTATACTTTGCAAGAAACAGATATACATTGACAATAGTAAAACAAGATGGAATTACAAGTTTTAAAGTAAATGATGTAGAGTACGCTACACCAGTGTCTATCTACTACCAAGCAGACGTAAAACTTGCAATTGAAGTAGAAGATGGATACAGATGGGCAAATCTAGCACTCACAGGAGCAGCACTTGCGAACTTTGATGCAGCACTTCAGAGTCAGACAGCCAAGATGGGACTTGGAGACACGACTTTGACGGCACAGACGACGATAAGAGAGTACACATTGACGATTGTTGCGGCAGGTGGAACATATGAGGCAGAGAGTGTAACGCAGACATACAAGAGTTTGTATAGATTTGCGGCTATTACGAGAGTAGGATACACATTTACAGGCTGGACATTGCAGACAGGAGCGAAGGGAACGATTGCTACGACGGTAGAGAGTGGAGTAAACGTATACACATACACGTTTGGAGCAGGAAATGACACAGCTACAGCAAATTGGAGAGCAAACAGATACGAAGTAGAGTTGAACTTGAATGACGACTACTATGGAAACGGAACGACGAGTGCGACACTTGAGAGCACGGAGCATACAGTAACGAAGTATGTGACATATGCAGGAACATATGCAGAGTTATATACAACGGATGACACGAGTGTAACGACAGGAGCGGTAAGCCTAGCAACGCTTGTACCAACGAGAGTAGGATACACATTTGTAAGATGGGTAGATGAAAATGGAGCAGAGGTAACAGCAGCAAAGGTAAGTGAAACAGTAGAGAAAGTTACATTGTATGCAGAGTGGACAGCTAAGTCACACACATTAAGCTTCAGTGTAGATCCAACAGCGAAGGCAAGCAAGATAGCGATTGTAGCAAGTGGAGTTGGAGTAGCAACAGTTGCAGCAGGAGCGGAATACACAGTACTCTTTGACAGTGCGGTAACGATTACTGGAACAATGACAGCGGGATACCACTTCAATGCATGGAAGAGTGGAGCAAGCACACTTGGAAGTGAGCTTACACTTGAGTATGCATATGTAACAGATGGAGATGTAGAGATAGTAGCAGAGATAGCAGCAAACGGATACACGATCACATACAATGCAAACAGTGGAAGTGGAGTAGTAGGATCCACAGCAGCGATCTTTGATGAATCAGTAGTACTTTCAGGAGGAGAAGGATTCAGTAAAGTAGGATACAACTTGATTGGATGGGGACTTACATCCAGTGCAAAGACATATGATTTAGGGGCAACGAAGGCAGCGAGTGACAATCTTACAACGGAGAACAATGGAAGTGTAGAATTGTTTGCAATATGGCAAGCAAGGACATACAGTATTACATATGTACTCAACGGAGGAGAAGCAAGCGTTGCAGTAGCGCCAACGAGTGGAACATATGACGAGAAGTACGAGATTACAGGACAGATAGCAAAGACAGGATACAACTTTGTAGAATGGACAACGGTAAATGGCGAGAGCACAGCGACAGAGGTAGCGAGTGAGGGAGAGATTACCGGAAGTGGAATATACAAAGTAGGAGATAGATGGTACTTCAGGAATCTTACAGCAGAGCACAACGGAAGTGTAACGGTATATGCAAACTGGGTAGAAGGCACGGCATACTACAAAGAAACATGGTACACCGAGGCATTTGATGGCACATGGGTAGTAGAGCAAGAGCACGAAGCAGTAGAGAGCATAACGGGAACGAGTGTAGCGATAGATGCGACGGTAGAGTTTGCAGGGTTCACACTTGACTTAAGTGTAAGTGGAACAGTAGTAAACGGAAACGTAGCACCAGACAGCAGCACACACTTGAAGTTATATTACAGAAGAAACACATATACAATCACATACGTATTGCCAGAGGCAGGTGTAGCGAGTGTTACATCTTCTACGACGACGGCAAACGGACAAGTAAGTGCAAATGTATACAAATATGGAGCGAGTGTAACAGTAGAGGCAGAGATGGTACTTGGGTACACACTTGGAGAGATAACAGCGAATGGAGTAGAGGTAACAAATCCATATACATATACAATAGCAGCGGACACAGAGATAGCGATTACTACGGTAGCAGGACAATACAACTACACAGTAGAGTTTGAGTTTGAGGGCTTGGATGGAACATATGTAAAGAACACGAGCTTGAAGGCAGACGAGACACTTGTAGGGACAGTAGATGCACAGATAACGTATGAAGACATATCCAGTGTAGTAACAGAGGTAAGTGGTTTCAGTTATGCAAGTTACACAGAAGGGTTAGTAGTAAAGGCATACGAGACAGACAGCAGTGCAGCAAGGACACATGTAGTAGTAAGATACAGTAGAAACAGTTATGCACTTAGACTTGAAGTAACAACGGGAGTAGCGACACTTACAGCGAGTGGGCTTACACCAACAGCGACAGACAATGTAAACATGGTAACGACATATACAGTGAAGTATGAAGAGGAAGTAACGCTTGCATACACATTGAAAGCGGGATATGCATTTGGATCATGGTCAAGTGACTTGGTAAATGCACAGAACAAGTTGAATATGCCTGCAAGTGATTTGCAGATACATGCAACAGCGACGGCACTTCCAGTAAACTTCAAGGTAAGATACATGCTTGAAGACTTGGATGGACAAGGATACACGGCAGATGCAGAGCAAGCAGTAGATACAAAGACAGGAATTACTGATCTTGAGATTGAGTACAAGACACAACTTGGAGAGCTTAGAGATATTGCAGGATTTGAATATGCAAGCTTTGAGAGTGGAGTAAGAATTTCTGGAGAAGGAAACACAATTGTAAATGTATACTACAGCAGACTTTCATATACAATTGCAGTTTCAATGGGGACAGGAGTATCTGGATACACAATTGATGCAGCAAACGGAATCACATATGCAAACAATGTATACACAGTAAGATATGCAGACACAGTAAGCTTGGGAGTAAGTGTACTTACTGGATATGATGTAGCAGCATGGGAAGTAACAAGTGATGAAGCATTTACAATCACGGGAAATGGAACGGCCAATGCAAGTTTTGCAATGCCAGCAAATAACATTGAGTTAGTAGCGAAGGCGACGGCAAAGACGAACATTGCATACCAACTCAACTACCATGTAGAGAAGGCAGATGGGACATATGTATTAGACA